>WNFI01288545.1_pt1 | contig 20295 bp, 20 predicted proteins | sample 5400471 | NCBI WGS metagenome assembly WNFI01 (sample SAMN13153348, study PRJNA577476) | soil metagenome | isolation source: 100 cm saprolite on Douglas fir-dominated hillslope | place: USA:California | collected 2013-09-17
CGGAACCGAGGGCCGCACGCTGCGCGCCATCGCGTTGCACGCGATCGCCAACACGCGCTTCTTTCCCGACTGGGGACGCCCGCGGCTCGCCGCGATGATCCAGGCGCGCCCCGACTGGACGCTGTCGCGCCAGCGCAACTGGGGCACGCCGCTGCCGTTCTTCCTCGACCGCGAGACCGGCGAGCTGCACCCGGATACCGAGGCGCTGGTCGAGCGCGCTGCGCACAAGGTCGAGCAGGGCGGCATCGAAGCGTGGTTCGCGGCGACGGCCGAGGACTTCGGCGTCGATCCGAAGAAGTATCGCAAGCTCACCGACACCGTGGACGTCTGGTTCGATTCGGGCACGACGCACTTCACGGTGCTGCGCCAGCTCGCCGAGCAGAAGTGGCCGGCCAACCTCTACCTCGAGGGCAGCGACCAGCATCGCGGCTGGTTCCAGTCGAGCCTGCTCACGGGCTGCGCGATGGACGGGCGCGCGCCCTACGACTCGCTGCTCACGCATGGCTTCGTCGTCGACGCCAACGGCCGCAAGATGTCCAAGTCGCTGGGCAACGTGATCGCGCCGCAGAAGGTCTCGGACACGCTCGGCGCCGAGATCATCCGCCTATGGGTCGCCTCGACCGATTTTTCCGGCGAGCTCTCGCTGTCCGAGGAGATCTTGAAGCGCGTGGTGGAGGGCTACCGGCGCATCCGCAACACGCTGCGCTTCCTGCTCGCCAACACCGCGGATTTCGACGCATCCACGGACCTGCTGCCGCCCTCGGAGTGGCTCGAGATCGACCGCTACGCCGTCGCGATGACGCGCGAGATGATGCAGGCCTGCGTGCTCGACTACACGAAGTTCGATTTCCACCTGGTCGCGCAGCGCCTGCAGACCTTCTGCTCGGAGGACCTGGGCGGGTTCTGGCTCGACATCCTCAAGGACCGCCTCTACACCGCGGGCCGGACCTCGAAGGCGCGGCGCTCGGCGCAGAGCGCGCTGCACCACGTGACGCAGGCGCTGCTGCGCCTCGTGGCGCCGATCCTCTCGTTCACCGCCGAGGAGGCGTGGGCGATCCTGCATCCCGCGCACGAGGGCGAGCCGCCCGAGAGTGTCTTCCTGCACACCTGGAAGGACGTGCTGCCGGCGCAGGACGGCGAGAAGGAGCTCGTCGCGCGCTGGAAGCGCATCCGCGAGATCCGCGCCGAGGTGACGAAGCGCCTCGAGGAGGCGCGCGCGGGCGGCGCGATCGGTTCGTCGCTGCAGGCGAACGTGTCGCTCTACCTGCCGGCCGCGGACCTGGAGCTCGTGCGCTCGCTCGCCGACGACCTCAAGTTCGTGCTCATCACCTCGAGCGCGGAAGCGTCCCTTTCCTCCGACGGCGCCCTGGCGATCGAGGTACGGCCGAGCACCGACCGGAAGTGCGAGCGATGCTGGCACTATCGGGCCGACGTGGGATCCCAGAGGAAGCATCCGACCATCTGCGGACGCTGCGTGGCCAATCTCGAGGGCGACGGCGAAAGGAGGACGCATGCGTGAGGCCGCACCCGGCTGGGCGCGCTGGCTCGGCGTGAGCGCCGCGATCGTCGCGGCCGATCTCGCCACCAAGGCGTGGGTGAGCCGCGCCCTCGCCTACGGCGACGTGGTCGAGATCACCCCGTTCTTCAACCTCGTGCTCACGCACAACCCGGGCGCCGCTTTCAGCTTCCTCGCCGGCGCCGGCGGCTGGCAGCGCTGGTTCTTCACCGCCGTGGCGATCGTGATCTCGATCGTGCTGGTGGCGATGCTTCGCCGCCCGCATCGCGATCGCCTCGTGCCGTTCGCCCTCGCGCTCGTGCTGGGCGGGGCGCTCGGCAACCTGTGCGACCGCCTCATGCTCGGGCACGTGATCGACTTCGTGCAGCTGCATGCGGGCGGATACTATTGGCCGGCGTTCAACGTCGCCGATTCGGCCATCACGGTGGGTGTGGCATTGCTCCTGTGGGACGGGCTCGCCACCCGGCAGGCGAAGGACGCGAAGGAGCTCAAGGCATGAGCGAACCGATCGAGGTCGTCCTCGCCAAGCCGCGCGGCTTCTGCGCCGGCGTCGACCGCGCCATCGCGATCGTCGAGCGCGCGCTGCAGATCCACGGCGCGCCGATCTACGTGCGCCACGAGATCGTGCACAACAAATACGTCGTCGACGACCTGCGCGCCAAGGGCGCCGTATTCGTCGAAGAGCTCGCCGAGGTCCCGGCCGGCGCCACCGTGATCTTTTCCGCGCACGGCGTCTCGCTGGACGTGCGCCGCGAGGCGGAAGCGCGTGGGCTCAAGGTGTTCGACGCCACGTGCCCGCTCGTCACCAAGGTCCACGTCGAAGTCGCCAAGATGCGCGAGCAGGGGCGCGAGGTGGTGATGATCGGCCACGAAGGCCATCCGGAAGCCTAGGGCACGATGGGCCAGTCGAATGCCGGCATGTACCTCGTCGAGACGGAGGACGACGTCGAACGCCTGCAAGTGACCAGTCCCGAGCGCCTCGCCTACGTGACCCAGACCACGCTTTCCATGGACGACGCCGCGCGCGTCGTCGCGGCGTTGAAGCGACGCTTCCCCGCGATCGTCGGCCCGAAGAAGGACGACATCTGCTACGCGACGCAGAACCGGCAGGACGCGGTCAAAGTGATGGCGCCGATGTGCGACGTCGTGATCGTCGTCGGCTCGCCCAACAGCTCGAACTCCAACCGCCTGCGCGAGGTCGCGGCCAACCTCGGCCGCGAGGCCTACCTCATCGACAAGGCCGACGATCTCAAGGCCGATTGGATCCGCGGCAAGCGCACCGTCGGCGTGACCGCGGGCGCATCGGCGCCCGAGGTGCTCGTCCACGACGTGATCCTGCGCCTGCAGGAGCTGGGCGCGCACCGCGTGCGCGAGCTCGACGGCATCGACGAGAAAGTCACCTTCCCGCTGCCGCGCGGCATCTCCGCGGGACACCCATAAAAAACGGCCCGCCGAAGCGGGCCGTCACGAAGAGCTTCGGACTGCGTCCTACTTGTCCGTAGCCGAGTTCCAGTACACCTTGCGGCGCGTCGAGGAGACCGGGATGTTCACGCGGCCGCCTTCGACCGAGGAACCCTTGTCGCCCGCGCCGATGATGAACGCCACGTCCTTGCCGGGCGAGATTTCCACCACGCCGCCCACCGGCGACGGCGGCAGGCCGCCGCCCGTCAGGGGCGTGCCCATCGTGCCGTCCGGCTGTACCACGTTGGGCGTGCCGCCGAAGAAGCTGAAGCCGTAGGCGCGCGCGAGTCCGAGGTTCACGTTGCACGATCCGGACGACGTCGGCGCCGGCATGTTGGTCGAGAAGTACGTGGTGCCGGCGACCGTGAGCGGCGAGTTGACGACCTTCTCGCCCGTAGCGAGGTTGCGGTACCAGCCCATGCAGAGCGTCGGCTTGCCTCGACGTCGTGACGAGCGGCTTCTCGCGATCCCCGGTGCCCGCGAGGACCATGTCGTAACCGCCCGCGTGCACGATGTCCGGCGCGTAGAAGATCTTCTTGCTCGGCCCGAGAATGGCGAACTGGAAGAGCTTCCAGTGCGACACGTTGTTGTCCGGGATGTCGAGCCGCCAGACGTTGCCCGCCGTGTCGCCGAAGTAGCCGCGATAGACCTGGCCCGCGTTGCTCACCAGCAGCGAGATGTCCGCCGGCACCGAGTTGACGATGTTGGCGTTCTGGCCCGTCTGCATGAAGCCGCTCGCGACGCTGCCGCCGTTCTTGGTGGCACCGGTCTTCGCGTTCAGCACGTAGATGCCCTTGCCGACGCTGCCGACCGGGACCGGGGGCGAGGCGTCCTCGCCGGTGTCGTAGCCCGCCCCGAACACGAGGGTCGGATCGGTGTCGCCGGTGAGCTTGAACGCCCACGGCGTGGACCAGGTCTGCCCCAGGTTCGGCAGGTCCGTGGCGGTCTTCTTCCACATGAACTTGGGCGCCTGCGGATCGGTGACGTCGAACGCGTAGATCAGCGCTCCGCCGCGGCGCGCCGTGACGAAGATCCAGCGGTCGGTGCTGTTCGGGTCTTCCCACACGCCGATCGGTCCGTCGAAGAAGTAGTACTTCGGGATAGCCGTGGTGAGCGCAACCGGCGTATTGGGCGTCTTCAGCTCCGGGAACGCGTCGCGGTGGCGCTTCATCCTCGAGAAGAATTCCGGCGCGAGGAATGCCCACGACTCGTGGCCGTCCTGCGCGGGGATGGAGCTGTCCTGTCCGCCCTTGACCGCGCGCAGCATGCCGTCGCTGTTCGAGCCGTAGAATACCCACGGGCCGCACGATCCGGTCGGAGACTGCGGTTGCGGCGGCGGCGCCGGGCACGACGGGCCGTAGTTGATCACGACGGGGCGCGAATGCAACACGTCGCCGTGGATCGAGGGCCGCACCGTCGCGGGCCAGCCCGGCCCGAGCTCGACGCTGCTCCAGGTGCAGCTGCCCGAGGTCGCATCGCACGGCGTGCCGTTGAAGTTGTCCTCGCCGCGGATCCACTTCACGAGCAGCGGCAGCTCGGTCGTGGTCGCGCCGAACGCGGTCTCGTACGTGGCGCCCGTGATGTTGGTCGTGTCGAAGGTCGCCGGCGTGGCGTTCGCCCCGCACCCTGACGCGAGGCACGTGTACACGCGCCGTGTCGTCTGCGCCGTCGCGAAGTCGATGCGCTGCATCTCGCCCGCGCCGCCCTTCTCGACCACCTCGCCGTCGCCGTGCGTGGAGTCGAGCGCATCGGATCCGTTGGGCGGCGTGCCCGCCGGGTTGTTGATCCAGAAGTCGCGACTGGGCCAGCCGGCCGTCGCGGGGTCGTTGCCGCGCCGCGACCAGAAGCTCCATGCCGCCGGCGAGATGAAGCCCGTCGCCGGGTTCACCGCCTGCACCGGCGGCGTCTGCGCGTCGCCGAGCGAGATCGCTCCCGTCGCGGTGTCGAGCACGAACTTGTATTCCTTCAGGTTGCCGAGCCAGCGCGGGTTGCCGCTGCCGTCCGGACGGAACATTCCCATGTACACCTGGTTCAGGAACGTGCCCTGGTTGTTCACCGACACCGGCAGCGACGCGGACACGAACACGCTGTTCACCGCCTGGACGTCGTTGATGATCTCGAGGATCGCATTGAGGATGTCGGAGGCCCGGCGCGCCGCGTAGTACTTGCCCCCGCCCAGGTTCGCCGCGCTCTTCATGAGCTTGATCATCTGCTGGTCGGTGTTGCTGATCGTCTCCGAAGTCACCGTCACGCCGTCGGCCGCATAGGTGATCGCCGACGGCTGGTACACGGCCAACGTGTAGGTCGTCACGTACTGCTCGCCCGTGACCGAGCTCACGTCGGTATGGCGCAGGTAGTACGCCATCTCGTCCATCTTCGAGGCGTGGATCTCGTTCGAGCTGTTCGGGAACGCGAGCAGCGTCGCGCTGATGTTGCTCATGATCGCCGTGTCCCGCGCCGGGTTCGTGCTCGAGTCGCCGCCCGTGCCCGGGTTGCCGTTCGAGATGAAGATGATGAAGTCCTTGGCGCAGTCCTGCACGATCGGATTGTTGTAGGTATTCGACGAGTTGGTGTCGAACGCCCACGCGCTGCTGCCGCCGTCCGCGGCCGCGTTCGTGGCGTCGGCGTTATAGAACGCCGCGGCGCGGGTGGCCGGCGTGTTGTTGTTGCGATAGTCGCGGCGGTACGAGCCGGAGTTGTTGTCGGCGCCGCCGGCGAAGGCGATCGGGCCGAAGTGCGTGTTGTCGTTCGAGCTCGTGGCGCAGGCGCCCACGTTGTCCGTCTTGTGCGCGGGGCAGGTGTAGCCACCGAAGTACTTGAACGCCTCGAACATCACTTTCGCGTAGGGCTGGTTCGAACCGGAGTTGTCGGTGTTCGACCCGTTGTTGATGAAGCCCTTCAGCATGTTGCTGAGCGCGGAGCGGTTGTTGCTGTTCATGTCGCGCATGGCGAAGCGGATGTAGGCCCCGTTGTTGCCGCTCTCGTCGAACATCATGAGGCCCATGCGGATCGCGTTGTCCGGCACGCTCGGGCTCGCGAGCACCGTCGTGAGCGCGCAGATCTCGGCCGCGAACTTGGTGTTGCTCGCCATGTTGCCGGTGTTGCACGGGTTGCTGCCCAGCGTCGCGCTCCAGTTCGACGAGTTGTCGAGGATGATGAGCACGTTCGGCTTCGCCGTACTCGCCGGAGCCGCCGTGAAGATGTCGATGTCCTCGGCCGTGGCCGGTGCGACGGCGCCGAATCCGAGGGCCGCGGCAAAAGTGGCGGCCAGGATGCGGCGAAGGGGGAAGGAGGCTTTCATGGGAGGACCTCTATTCGTTTTAGGAGCAGGAGGAGGACGCGTCGTCGACGCCGACTCTCACCGCGACACCCTGGCGAATCGTGGTGTTCGCGGCGGTCAGCTTGTCTTGTGTGGTTGCGGAGATTTCCCAGATGGTGTCGGCGCAGTAGCTCGACAGGTGGGCCTTGCCGAGCACGGCGCTGCCGATGCACGGATAGTCCGCCGCGCTCGGCGTCGCGCCGATCACCACGGGAGCGATGCGGATGCACTTGGGAATCGGCGACAGCAGCACGTCGAAGTCCTCGACCCCGTCACCGTTGATGTCGATACCCCAGTGCTGCGCGGCCACGGCCGCCGGAGTGCGCGTGAACTGCAGGGACGAAAGCACCTGCTCGATCACGGACTGCGCCGACGACAGGCCTTCCTGGCGGCCCTGCATGGAGCCCACCGCCTTCAGGTTGGTATTGCTCACCTTGTACGCGGAGACGGCGAGCATCGTGATCATCAGGAGGATGATCATGGCGATGAGGAGCGTCATGCCGCCCTGGCGGCGCGCGGATGGCTGTGCATGGATCATTTTGGTTTCCTCAGCTCGCCAGGACCGGCTCGCGCGGGCCGATGCGATTGGGCAGCGAGATCACTGCCGAGTAGGTGTGGCGCTTGTAGTGGTCCCCGGCCGCGGTGACGGTGCCCGAGCTGCCGAGGTCGTAGGTCTTGTCGTCCGTGTAATCGGGCGACGCCTCCAGGTTGCGGGAGATCAGGTATACCTTCGCCGCCATGACGTTGGAGAAGTCGGTCGCGGTGCACGGCAGCGCGGCATCGCAGCGCCGCCACGCGTCCGGCGCGCCGTCGCCGTCGTTGTCGACGCCGAGGTCCATGCGGAGGTTCTCGATGCCTTCCACGAGCGGCACCGGGTTCATGACGAGGGCTCCGCCGCTATCGTCCAGCTCCATGCGCACGAGCGTCGGGATGCCGTCGCCCACGGTGACGCTGTAGTCGCGGATGTAGTAGACCTGCTCCCGGTAGCGATACAGGTTGGCGACCGTGGAGCAGTCTCGCTGGCGTGCGGTGAAGCCGCCCCCGGCTCCGGTGTTGAAGACGAACGGCGTCGCGGGCGCGACGTCGCTCGCGCACTCGGAAATCTGCACGTACGGGATGCTGCCCACCGCCGACGCCACGGCGACCGTTTCCGAGTTGAAGCGGCGGATCACGATCACGTCGGTGCCGGCGAGGTAGTTGGGAGTGCAGGCCGCCGGCCGGCCGACGCCGAGCGGATAGATGCTGACGGGCACCGGCATCTGCGGGCTCAACGCATTCGAGAGCCACCCCATGCCGGCGGTCGTGGTCTGGCACGCCGTGGGCGTCTGCCAGACCGCGGCCGACTGCGTGATGTCGGCGAAGAAGCCGGCGAGCATCATGTCGTCGCGCAGCGCGTTGATGGCGTAGCGTCCGTTCTCGATCTGGCGCGAATTGCGCTCCATCTCGGTGCGGTTGTAGCTGGTGCGCACGAAGAACGTGGTGAGCGCGGCAAGGATGATCAGGCCGAGGGTGACGGCGATCATCAGCTCGATGAGCGTGAAGCCGGCGCTTCTCTTCATTGCGTGCCTCATGACGTGGTTCCCAGGAGCGGGACGCGGACGACCTGCGATACGAAGCGGCGCTTGCCCGTGCCGTACAGGCCCACCCCGCACGTGTAACCCGGGGTGCTGAAGCTGACCTGCCTCATTCCCTGCCACGCGACCGCCACCACGTAGACCCTGGCACCCGCGGTCGGCTGCGTCACGCATCCGCGCGCGCCGATCATGGCACCGACCTTCGTGCCGCCGGCGGTGACTTCCGCTGCGCCGGCGAGCTTGTTGTTCCACTCGCAAACGTCGAGCGCCGCGCCCGTGAGCGCCGTGCAGTCCTGCGTCGCGCCGCCCGCGGCGGTGACGAGGTAGGAGCTGGCATTGTTCTTGTTGGCCGCGATGCGGTCGACCATGTCCTGGACCAGCACCAGCGCCTGCGAGCGCTGGTAGGCCTCCATCTCGGCCACGGTCGCGTTGGTCTGCAGGGCGGCGAGGCCCAGCAGGCCGATCATGAGGATCGCGATGGTGACCAGCACCTCGATCAGCGAGAAGCCGCCCTGGCGCGGGATCATGAGCACACTCCTTCGTTGGTGCGTGGCCGGCCGGACGGATCCAGCTTGACGCAGCGCTTCTGGTAGTCCTGCGCCCCGCTGTCGCTGGGCACGATGCTCCATTGCGCCGGAGCGCCCGCTGTCACGCGGCCCGTCTTGTCGAACGTGTACACGTTGGCGTTGCTCGTGAACGTGATCCTGGAGGTGCGCGCGACCTGGGTGCGTATCGTCGTGCCGCCCGCGGCTTCGGTGATGGCGTAGCCCGCCTTGAAGTCCGTCGTCGAGGCGCCGGTGATCGTCACGTTGGTGCCGCGCGCGATGGCCTCGCCGCGGGCGAAGAGGAGGTCGGCGTTCAGGTCGTAGGAGGCCGAGCGCACTCCCGAGGTGGCCAACAGGCTCGACATGGCGGGAATCGCGATGGCGGCGAGAATGCCCACGATCGCCAGCACCGTCAGGATTTCGGCCGCCGTGAAGCCGGCCTGCACGCGCCGGGTCACCATTTGTTCGCCGGCAACTTCGCGCCGTACTGGTCCAGCGTGATGGCGCCGTCGTTCGCCTGCCGCGTGCCGGCCCTGGGCGTCGCGGTGATGAGGAACACGGGAGGCGTCGCCGTGTTGTCGATGGTGATGGCGACCGTGTAGAAGTTGGTGACCTCCCCGGGCAGCGGCGAGTTCAGCGCGGCGGCGTAGTCGACCGTGTAGTTGCGCATGGTCTGCAGGTAGAACTGCTCCTTGTTCGCCACGTCCATCATCCACGACTGCATGTTGGAACGAGTGCCGCGGACGAGCTGGTTCTGGTAGCTCGGTATGGCGATGGCGGCGAGGATGCCGATCACCACCATCACGACGAGGATCTCGATCAGTGTGAAGCCGCGGTTCTTTTTCATATGGCAGGGTCTCCCGAGGAAAGCATTGTCATGGGCCGAAAGGCCCGTTTCCACCCGGCCCGACGAACGGCCGCCGGGCGCCGACGAGCGCCTTTTCGCCCCCTGGAGGGGGGCTCTGGGATGCCCGGTGCGCTACAATGGAGGGCTCGTGCTGTTGTAGCTCAGCTGGTAGAGCAACTGATTCGTAATCAGTAGGTCGGTGGTTCGAGTCCACTCAACAGCACCACGGTTTCCCCACCGCCCGAACTCGGGATTTGCCTAGGGATTCTTCTTTTCCGGGGCCTTTTTCTCGCAGGCGTGGCGCCAAAGGTCCTCGTCGCTCGTGCCCTTCTCGATGGGCGCGTACGCGCTCTCCCGGCGCGTCGGCTGCGCCGTCGCCATCAGCACCCCCGTCCCGCCCGGCCCGCTGTAGAGCTCGCTCGTGCCGAGCGAGACGGTGCGCGGCTTGCAGCGCAGCGTCGCGGCCGTCACGACCGAGAGATAACGCACCTGGTAGAGCGCGTCACCTTGCGGTCTTGCGTAGTCGACGAGGTACTTGAGGCTCACCTGGTCTCCGCGGCGCTTCATCGAGGCGGAGTCCACCGAGAGCTTCGCGGAGCTGTCCTTGCGGACCTCGCTCCATTGCGCCGCCGCCGAGGCGTCGAGCGCGACCGCGGCAAGCGCCGCGGCGATCCAGGTCAGGGGTTTCATCGCGGGCATGATAGGTCTCGCGGCACCACGAGCGCAATCACGACGTTCACGGCCTGGCGAGTGCCTCGAACGCGTCCTCCCAGCGCCTCCATGAGGGATCGCGCGCCACGGTAAGGGACGGATACCACAGCGAGCGCGATCCCTCGACGGCGTCCCAGTAGTGGAAGGGCGACCGGTTTCCCAGCATCACGACCGTGCACGCAACGCCCGCGGCCCCCGCGAGGTGCGCCGTGACGTTGCTCGACGTCACGACCTCGCCGCACGCCTCGATCGCCGCCAGCACGCCTTCGAGGTCCGAGAAAGCGTCGAGACTGCGAGGCGCGACCCTCAGTCCGGGGTGCGCCGCGTCGAACGCCGCGCGCTCGGCGCCCGCTTCGCCGTACTGGACGTCGACCAGCCGTGCGCCGCGCGCTTGCGCGAGCCGCGCGAAGAGCGCGAGAGGAATGGATTTGCGCGCCGCCAGTCCCGCGCGCAGCCCGGCCTGCGCGCTGCGCCACGCGATCGCGATGAAGCGGCCTTCGCCCAGCTCGGTACGTATCGCCCGCACGCGCGCGGGATCGGCGCGCAGCAGGCGACGCGGTTGGCGCGCGAAGCTCGCCGAATCGCGCCGGTACAGGAGCGGCAGCGACCCGAGGGCCACCTGCGCGTCGCACGACGCGAATGCGCCGCGCGATACATCGGGCCCGACGAACTCTACGTCCGGAATGCTTCGGCGGTAGGCGGCGAGGAGCCGCACGTCCACTTCCACGATCGCCTCGGCATCGCCGCGCAAATCGGGAACGAGAGTGGAGAAGAGCACCTGGTCGCCGATGCCCTGCTCGTGCCACACCGCGACACGCGGGCGCTCACCCGCGGCGGGAACGAAGGCCGGCAGCGGCGGGCCGCGGCGCACCGATTGCGGCGGCACCGTGTCGAAGCGCCGCTCGAAGCCGCGCCATCCCTCGTCGAACCGCTGCTCGCGCAGGGCGAGGATTCCCGATCCGTAGCGCGCCTCGTTCGACTCCGGGCGCAGCTCGAGCGCATGGCGGTACTGGCGGCGCGCCTCGTCGAGCAGGCCCAGCTCGACCGCATTGCTCGCCGCATTGAGCCACGCATCGGGCGATCGCGGCGCGAGCTCGATCGCGCGCAGGTAGTGCTCGCGCGCCGCGTGCAGGTCGCCCGTGTTCTCGAGCGCGTTGCCCCAGTTCACGTGCGCTTCCGCGAGCGCGGGATCGAGGGCGAGCGCGCGGGCGAACTCCTCGATCGCCTCGGCGGCACGTCCCTGCCGCTGCAGCGCGACGCCCAGGTCGTTGTGCGCTCCCGCGTAGCCTGGCGCCAGCGCAACCGCCGCGCGGAACATCGCCTCGGCCTCGCCATGGCGCGCGCGCGCGATCTCGGCCGCGCCCTGGCGCGACAGCACCTGTGCGAGCTGCATCCGCGCGGCGTCGAAGGACGGCATGATCGCGAGCGCCTCGCCGAGGTCGCGCGCCGCCTCCTCGAGGCGCCCCGCTTCGGCCAGCACGCGCGCGCGGTTGTTGAGGAACGAGGCGTCGCGCGGACTGAGCGCGATCGCTTCGCCCAGGAGCGCGAGGCCTTCGTCTCGCGCTCCGGCCTGGGCGCGGATGCAGCCGAGCACGTGGAGCGCATCGGCGTCGCGGCGTTGCGCGAGGGCGGCCCGCGCGGCCGCCTCCGCATCGGCGAGCCGGCCCGCCTGCAGCAGGCGCACCGCCTCAGCGACCGAGGAGCTCATCGACGCGCTCGATCGCGCCCGGCCACGTGTCGATTGCGGCGCCCGCCACGACCCGGATCGACGGATACCAGGGCGAGCGGCCCGATGCGTCGGCCGCCCAGTAGTGGAACGGCGGGATTCCGCGAAGGTAGATGAGATAGGTCTGCTTGCCCGCCGCGCCGGCGAGGTGCGCGGTGGCGCTGCTCGTCGTCACCACGACGTCGCATGCGTCGATCGCGGCGAGGAGGCCGTCGAGATCGTTGAAGAGGTCGAGTCCCTCGATGCGCGCGAGCTCGCCCTCGAATCGGTCACGTTCCGCGGCGGCGTCGCCGTATTGCAGGTCCACGAGGCGCAGGTCGGCGCGCGTGGCGAGGCGCGCGAACGCCGCGAGCGGCGCGGACTTCATCGATTCGAGGTGCGCGCGGTCCTTCTCCTGGAAGCTTCGCCACGAGATGCCGACGGTGCGCCGGCCCGGCGAAGCGAGGAGCGATCGATAGTGCGACGCGCGCGCCGCATCGCCGCGCAGCAGCGCGCGAGGCTGCGCCGCGAAGCTCTCCGCCGTCGGACGCAGGAATCCCGCGATGTCCGCCATGGGCGCGTGGCGATCGCATGCGGCGAAAGCCTGCGCCGACTCCTGCGGCGACACAACGGTCCAATCCGGGTGGCTTCGGCGCAGCGCCGGCACGAGGCGCGCGTCGAACTCGAGCGTGAAAGCCTCGCCGCGGGAGGCGAAGTCCGCGAGCGTGGTCGCGAACAGGATCTGGTCGCCGATGCCCTGCTCGCGCCAGATCGCGACGCGATGTCCGCGCCCGAAGTCGGCGGCGGAGAATCGCGGCGCCGGGAATTCGCGCCACACGCTCTGCGGCGGCGTGCCGCGAAAGCGCGCGTCGTAGAGCCGCCAGCCTTCCTCGAAGCGTCCGGCGGTGAGCCGCGCGAGCGCGAGGTTGTACGCGGGACGCGGATACGACGCATCGGCCGCCATCGCCTGCTCGAACGCGCGAGCGGCCTCGTCGAGCCGGCCCTCTTCGCGCAGGACGAGGCCGAGGGTATTCAGGGCGAGCGCGAATCCCGGCTGCAACGCGAGCGCCGCCTCGACGTTCTTGCGCGCGCCCGCGACGTCGCCGCCATTCACCATCACCGCACCCATGTCCGCGAGCGCCTTCGCCAGGTTGCCGCGCACCGGCGCGATGTCGAGTCCGCCCGCGAGCGCGCGCCGGTAAGCGTCGGCCGCCTCGGCCAGGCGGCCCGCAGTGTGGTGCGCCACGCCTTCCTCGTTCGCGAGGCGCGCGAGAAGGTCGCGCAGCGCCGGATGCGATGGGTCGATCGAGGCCATCGCCTGCGCTTCGGCGCGCGCCTCGTCGAGGCGGCCGAGCTGGAACAGCGTATGCGCGCGGTTCTGGATCATCGCGAAGCTGCCGGGCCGCGCGGCCTTGGCGCGGTCGAACCACGCGAGGCCCTGCTCGAGGCGGCCCTGCGAGCACGCCGCGAGGCCGAGGAGCTGCAACACGTCGGCGTCTCCCGGCGCGCTCGCCAGCATCGCGTTCAATTCGCCCTCGGCCTCGGCGGCGCTCCCGGCGCGCAGCTTCGCGACCAGGCCGGCAAGGCGAGCCGCGTCGGTCATTTCAGGAAGAAGCGATACGCGGGATTGCGCGACTCGTCTGAGTAGTCGTAGCCGAGCTCGCGCAGGAAGCGGCGCAGCATCGCGCGGCTTTTCTGCGGCACCTGGAGACCCACGAGCACGCGGCCCACGTCGGCGCCATGGTTGCGATAGTGGAAGAGCGAGATGTTCCAGTCCGAGCCCATGCGCGTGAGGAAGTTCATGAGCGCGCCCGGCCGCTCCGGAAACTCGAAGCGGTAGAGCAGCTCGGGCACGCGGGCCGGCGCGCGCCCCCCCACGAGGTGGCGGCCGTGCAGCTTCGCCATCTCGTTGTCGGAAAGGTCGGTCGCCGGCATGCCGTGCCGCTGCAGGCTCGCGATGAGGCGTTCGGTCTCCTCCCGGCCCGAGACGGAGACGCCGAGGAACACGTGCGCTTCGGCGCCCGGGGCGTAGCGGTAGTTGAACTCGGTGACGCTGCGCTTGCCGAGCAGCCCGCACAACGCGCGGAAGCTGCCGGGGCGCTCGGGAATGGTCACGGCGAGCACGGCCTCGCGGTGCTCGCCCAGCTCGGCGCGCTCGGCGACGAACCGCAACCGGTCGAAGTTCATGTTGGCGCCCGAGGCGATCGCGACCAGCGTGCGGCCCTTGACGCGCCGGCGCCCGATCCAGCGCTTCGCGCCCGCGAGCGCGAGCGCGCCGGCCGGTTCCAGCACGGTGCGCGTGTCCTCGAAGACGTCCTTGATCGCGGCGCAGATCTCGTCGGTGTCGACGAGCACCATCTCGTCGACGAGGCGCGATGCGAGCCGCAGCGTCTCGCGCCCCACCTGCCGCACCGCCACGCCGTCGGCGAACAGGTTCACGTGCGGAAGCGTCACGCGCCGGCGCGCCTTGAGCGAGTGGAACATCGCCGCCGAATCGACCGGCTCGACGCCGATCACGCGCGTGCGCGGCGCCACCCGCTTCACGTAGGCGGCGATGCCGGCGATGAGGCCCCCGCCGCCCACCGGAACGAAGATCGCGTCGATCGGCTGCGCGTGCTGGCGAAGGATCTCCATGCCGATCGTGCCCTGGCCCGCGATCACCAGCGGATCGTCGTAGGGATGCACGAACGTCGAGCCTTCCCGGCGCGCGAGCGCGCGCGCGTGCAGGTAGGCTTCGTGGTAGCTGTCGCCGTGAAGCTCCACGTGCGCGCCGCGCGAGGACACCGCCGTCACCTTGATGCGCGGCGTCGTGACGGGCATCACGACGGTGGCGCGCACGCCCAGGCGCTGCGCCGCGAGCGCCACGCCCTGCGCGTGGTTGCCCGCGCTCGCGCAGGTCACGCCGCGCGCGAGGCGCGAGCGCGGCAGGCTCGCCATCTTGTTGTAGGCGCCGCGCAGCTTGAACGAGAACACGGGCTGCTTGTCCTCGCGCTTGAGCAGCACGTGGTTGGACATGCGCCGCGAGATCGACGGCAGCGGGTCGAGCGGGCTCTCCACGGCGACGTCGTAGACCTTCGCCGAGAGGATGCGGCCGAGATAGGCGTCTTCTTTTTTCATCGCAACGTCTCATCGACGCACTGGCCTCGATGAAGGCGCGCATCAAGGGAGCGGTGGCGAGCTCGGAGGCGAGCGCGAAGCGCTTGCGCGAGCTGCGCATCCCGGTGCTCGAGCTGAACGACACCGACGGCTGCGACGTCTACGTGGACGGCGCCGACGAGGTCACCGAGCACCTCGCCATGATCAAGGGGGGCGGCGCGGCGCTCACGCGCGAGAAGATCGTCGCCGCGGCGAGCCGCAAGTTCGTGTGCATCTGCGACGCGAAGAAGCTCGTGCCGGTGCTCGGCAACTTCCCGCTGCCGGTGGAAGTGATCCCGATGGCGAGGAGCTACGTGGGCCGCACGATCGTGAAGCTGACCGGCGGCATGCCGCAGCTTCGCGCCGGCGTGACCACCGACAACGGCAACCTCGTCATCGACGTGAGAGGCCTCGCGATCCTCAAGCCCATGGAGATGGAAGGCGAGCTGAACAACGTCGCCGGCGTGGTCTGCAACGGAATCTTCGCGCGCCGCCCGGCCGATGTGCTTCTTCTGGGCACCGACTCCGGAGTCCGGACGCTGACCCGCCCTGCTTAGCTATTTCTTCGGGACGTAACCGGTGGCCTGGTCGGCGCCCTCGCCGAAGAAGTGCTTGCGCATCTGCTCCTCGAGGTACTTGCGCGCGCGTGGATCGGCGAGATTGAGCCGGTTCTCGTTCACCAGCATCTTCTGGTGCTCGAGCCATTGCTTCCACGCCTCCTTCGAGACGCCCTCGTAGAGCTTCCTGCCGAGCTCGCCGGGATACGGCGGGACATCGAGGCCCTCGGCCTCGCGCTTGAGCTTGATGCAGTTCACCATGCGCGCCATCACAACTCCTTCACGAACACTTTCGAGCGACGATCGTAATTGTAGAGCGCGGCCTTCTCCTCCGGCAGCCACGAGGGATCGGTCTCGACGAAGCCGCGCTCGATGAACCAGTGCGTGGTCCGCGTCGAGAGCACGAAGATCGATTTCAGGCCCATCGCCTTGGCGCGCGACTCCGCGTGCTCGAGCAGGCGCTCGCCGCGGCCGCCGTCGCGGTAGAACGGGCTCACCGCGAGCGCCGCGAGCTCGGCGGTCCTGCGCTCCGCGAACGGGTAGAGCGCGGCGCTGCCGAGAATGTTCCCCTCGGATTCGAGCACGAAGAACTTGCCGATGTCGCGCTCGAGATGCTCGACGCTGCGCTTCACCAGCACACCCTGCTGCTCGAGCGGCTCGAGGATCTGCGCGATGCCCGCGAGGTCCGGCTTCGCGGCCGGCCGCACCACCTCCGGCGACTCGGGAACCACCATGGTGCCGATGCCATGGTGGGTGAAGAGCTCGATCAGCAGCGCGCCGTCGACGTGCCGGCTGATGAGGTGCGCGCGCTGCACACCCTGCGAGACGGCGCGCACCGCGCAGGGCAAATAGAGTTGGATGTCGAGGGGCAGGTTGTTCGCCGCGAGCACCTCGTGGGCCTGCTTCACCGCGAGCTCGGACAGGAGCCGGCCCCGGGAGTCGAGCGCGCCGGCGCCCTCGGTGAGGAAGATGAGCTTGTCGGCCTTGAGCGCGATCGCCGTGGCGGTGGCCACGTCCTCGAGCGTGCAGTTGAAGACGTCGCCGGTGGGCGAGAAGCCGATGGGCGAGAGCAGCACCACCTCGTGGTCGTCGAGCCGGCGCTTGATGCCCTCCGCGTCGATCCTGCGCACCTCGCCGGTGTGCCCGAAGTCCACGCCGTTCACCACGCCCACCGGTTTCGCGGTGACGAAGTTGCCCGAAGAGACGCGGATGTCCGCGCCCCACATGGGGCTGTTGGCGAGCTCCATCGAGAGCAGCGCCTCCATCTCGACACGCACGATGCCGGTGGCTTCCTTCACGCACGCGAGCGCCTTGTCGTCGGTCACGCGCCGGCCGGCGACGTAGACGGGCGTCACGCCGTGCTGGCGCATCTGCTCCTCGATCTGCGGGCGCGTGCCGTGCACGAGAACGACGCGCACCTCCAGGCTCACGAGCACGTTGATGTCGTGCGTGAGCTGCTGGAATTCCTTCTCGGCGAGCACCTCGCCGCCGAAGGCGATCACGAACGTGGCGCCCCCCCACTGGTGGATGTAGGGCGTGGCGGCGCGAAACCATTTCACGAACGCTTCGGTCTTGAGCCTCGGGTTGCGTGGCGGCATGGCGGCGAATTCTAAGGCCTGAAGTCGCCCCACAGCGCGTGGATGGCGGCGAGCGCGGCGAGCGGCGCGGTTTCCGCGCGCAGCGTGCGCGATCCGAGGGCGACCGGGTCGCAGCCCTGTGAAAGCGCGAGCTCGTGCTCGCGCTCGGACAGGCCACCCTCCGGCCCGACCAGGATCTCGAGGTCGTGGCCGACCGGCGATTTGGTGCTCACGGCGTCTCCCGCGGGCGTGAGCAGCCAACGCGGCGCGGGCGTGGGCACCGCGATCCAGCTCTGGAAGCCGAGCGTCGGCCGCACCTCGGGAATGCGGTTGCGTCCGCTCTGCTCGCAAGCCGCCACCGCCACGCGCCGCCAGTGCGCCTCGCGCCGTGCCGCGCGCTCGCCCGAAAGGCGCACGACGCTGCGGTCGCAAACGAGGGGCTGGATCCAGGCCACGCCCAGCTCGACGGATTTCTGGATGATCCAGTCCATCTTGTCCGCCTCGGGAAGGCCCTGGATGAGCCCGATGCGAAGCCGCGGCTCGGTGTCCACGTCGCGGAAAGCGCCTACCTTCACCTCGACGCGATCCTTGTCGATGCGCTGGATCGCCGCCTCGTACTCGCCGCCGCGCCCGTCGAACACCGTGATCGGGTCGCCGGTCTTCAGGCGCAGCGCACGGCCCACGTGCTGCGCCGCCTCGGGCGCGAGCGCGAACTGCGCGCCGGGACCGAGGCGCTGGTCGCAGTGGATGCGGGGAAGGGACATGAAAGGCAGGTGCGAGGTACGAGGCTGCGAGGTCAGGGAAAGACCAGCGCAAACTCTACCTCATACCTCGAGCGGCGCGACTGGATCCGGGCCGAGCTCAGAAGCTCATGCACGCCGCGTTGAGCAATCCCACGCCGAGCGAGAGCGTTCCGAGGAAGAAGCCCTGCGCGCCCTTGTTGTCCGGGATGTCGCGCGTGATGGACGGGATGCAGAGCTTCACCACGACGAAGGCGAGGATCTGCACCATCATCGCGATGAGCCCCCAGATCGCCATGTCGACGAGGCTCACGCTGTGCTCGATCGCCGAGGCGAGCGGCACGATGAAGCCGAGGATCGCGCCCGACAGGCTGAACGACGCCGCCATGTTGCCCTCCCGGATCAGCTGCATCTCGCGGTACGGCGTGATGCGGATGTAGATCGCGACGAAGGCCGCGAGGTACGCCGCCGAGACGGCGAGGTAGACCAGGAAATCGTCGAAGCCGGCGAACGAGTCGAACACTTCCCTGCCCATGGCGTCCTCCTTCTTGTTCTAGGTGAAATAGTGCGGCACGAACCGGCTCGTGTCGCGCGTGACGGGCGAGGCGTCCTCGCGAACGCCGACGCCGGCCGGATCGTCGCCCACCACCCACGAGCCGATGACCGCGTAGCGCCCGTCGAAGCTCGGCAACGCATGGTAGGCCTGCCAGATGAAGCCCTCTTCGCCATAGTCCCCATCGACGTCGATGACGGTGTCGCCCGTCGTGATGGAGACGTTGGCGCCCTCGCGCGAGTAGAGCGGCTTCTTCACGAAGTCGGTGGCGAAGCGTCCCGGATCGAAGCTCGCGGCCAACAGGTTGGGATGATCGGGGAACATCTCCCACATCACCGGCAGGATCGCCTTGTTCGAGAGCAGCATCTTCCACGGCGGCTCGATCACGCGCACCGTGCCGCCGAGCAGGTTCGGACCGAACGCCTCGCGCACCAGCCATTCCCACGGGTAGAGCTTGAAGAGCGAGCCGATGTTGCGTCCCTCGAGGTCGACGAAGCGCCGCGTGTCCCAGCCGATGTCGGCGATGGCGATGGCGATCGGCGCGAGGCCGGCCTGCAGCGCCGTGTCGCGCAGGTAGTCGAGGTTGCCCGCGTCCTCGGCCGAGTCGAGCTCGCCCGCGAAGTAGACGCGTCCGTCGGACGCTAGCCGCGGCCGTATCGCCTTCCAGCGATCGATGAGCTTCTCGTGGATCGAGTTGAACTGGTCGGCGCCGGGCTTCGCGTCCTGCAGCCAGTACCACTGCACGACGCTCGCTTCGAGGAGCGCCGTGGGCGTGTCGGCGTTGTACTCGAGCAGCTTCGGATCGCCGTGCCCGTCCCACGACAGGTCCATCCGGCCATAGAGCGACGGCTCGCGATCGCGCCACGACGCCGCGACGAGATCGTGGAAGGCGTCGGGAATGCGCAAGCGCGCGAAATCCCGCTTCGCGACGACCCGGTCCACGGCTTCCAGCGCCCGCGCGTGCAGCTCGGCGGTCGCGCTCTCGAGGATGTCCACCTCGTCGGCGCTGAAGCGGTAGCACGCGGACTCGTCCCAGTAGGTATCGCCGCCGATGGTGTGGTACGAAAGGCCGAGCGCCTCGACCTTCTCGCGCCATCCGGCGCGCGGCCCGATCGGCTCGCGTTGCACCGCTCTCAGCCGCCCGAGGAGCGCGCCGACGAGCCGAAGCCGCCGCGGCTCACCGACGACGAGGAGGACCCGAAGCTCGAGCTTCCGATCGATCGCGCGCCGCTTCGCGGCGTCCATCCGCTGGTGCCGGAATAGGCCGACGGGATCGGATACAGCGGTCCGTACCAGAACCCCTGCGAGGCGTGGCGCGGCTCGCTGGCGGGCTTGCAATCCTCGGGCTTGTTGCCCCAATCGGCGAGGCAATCCTCGCGCGTCGCATAGACGTCGCGGCGCTGCTCCTCCGCGCGGCCGCATCCGGCGAGCGCCGCCACGCCGATCAACGCCAGCGTCACGCGCGCGGAGGATTTGCGCTCACCCATTCACTAGCGGCTTCACGTAGTTGGGAACCGCGAACACGGCGCGATGGGTCTCGCCGTTGTAGTACTGCAGGTCGGAGAGCTTGCGCTCGGCGATCACGCGCTCGACCTCGCCGGCGGTCATGGCGCCCGGATCGAGCGCGTCGGAAGCGCAGGCGAAGCCCCAGATGGAGCCGTAGAGCGGGATGTGCGCGAAGTACGGCGTCACCCGCTTGAACACCTGGCGCAGGTTGCCGAGCGTCTCGCGCACGCGCTGCGGGTGCGAGAAGGGCGAGCCGAGGTGCAGCGTGAGCGCGCCGTTGGCGGTCATGGCGCGCTTGGCGAGCGCGAAGGTGGCCGGCGAATAGAGCTCCACGGAAGGTCCGACCGGATCGGTGAGGTCCATCGACACCAGGTCGTAGCGCTCGGCCGTCGCGCGCAGGTACGCGAGTCCGTCGCCCACGGTCACCTTGAGCCGCGGGTTGTCGAACGCGCCGCGGTGGACCTTGCGGAAATGCGCCTTGGCCACCTCGATCACCTCCGGATCGAGCTCCGCCATGTGGACCACCTCGAGGCTCGGGTGCTTGAGCAG
>WNFI01080894.1_pt1 | contig 20293 bp, 19 predicted proteins | sample 5400471 | NCBI WGS metagenome assembly WNFI01 (sample SAMN13153348, study PRJNA577476) | soil metagenome | isolation source: 100 cm saprolite on Douglas fir-dominated hillslope | place: USA:California | collected 2013-09-17
GGACGCGTTCTTTCCGTTCGCCGATGGACTATTGGTCGCGATCGAAGCCGGCGCCACCGCGGTGATCCAGCCCGGCGGTTCGGTGCGCGACGATGAGGTGATAAAAGCCGCCGACGATCACGGCATCGCCATGGTGTTCACCGGCGTCAGGCATTTCAGGCATTGACCGAATCGTCGTCCCGGCGAAACGTCGGGACCCATACCGCGTGATCAATCTTTTTTTGCGCTGGGGCTAGTTGCTTCTCACCAACTAAGGCTGGTGTTATGGGTCCCTGCTTTCGCAGGGACGACGGCGAGAGAGTTGTGCCGGGACGACGATGAGTGGAAATCACTCCTTCCCCACCCGCGCCAATAGCGCCAGTCCCGATACGAAGAACGCAACCAGCACCGCCATGCCCGCCTTCTGGCTTTCGGTCACCGCGGTGATGAGACCGATCAGCAGCGGCCCGACGAAGGAGGTAACCTTCCCGGTCAGCGCGAACAGCCCGAAATATTGCGCGATGCGGTCTTGCGGCGCCAACCGAATCAAGAGCGTGCGCGATGCCGCCTGCAGCGGGCCGCCGGCAGCGCCGATCAGGCAACCCAGCACCAGATAAGCACGCTCTGCGGCGCCGGAAAACAGCGTGACGCCAGGCCCCGGCGGCGCGACCTTCACGAACAGAATAGAATCCTTGTCCACCAGCAGGATCGCAACGATCGACGACAGCAGGATCAGCATGCTGCCCGCGATCACGCGTTTCGGTCCGAGCCTGTCGTCGAGCTTGCCGCCGAGCCAGGCGCCGAACGTGCCGGCGATCGCCAGGATAATACCGAAGCTCCCGATCTGAATTGTGCTCCAGTCAAAGGTGGCGGCGGCGTAGATGCCGCCGAACGCGAACAGCGACACCAAGCCATCGGTGTAGATCATGTTGGCGAGCAAAAACGCGGTCAGCGATTTCCGCTTCGGCAATTCGGCAAGCGTTTGCCTCAAGCCCGTCAATCCCTCGCGCAGCGCCTCGCGCAACCGTTGCTTCGCCGGATAATCCGGCGTCAGCAGGAACATCGGCAGCACGAAGACGATGAACCAGATCCCGGTCAGCGGCCCGGTGATGCGGTCGCCCTGATGGCTGACGGGATCGAGACCGAACAGCGGCATGAATCCGAACAGCGTGCGCCCGGTCTCGGGGCTAGCGGCAAGAAAGCCGAGCACCAGGATGAGACTTGAGATTCCGCCGAGATAGCCGGTGGCCCATCCGGTGCCGGACAATCGCCCGATCTGGTCCGGCGGCACCAATGACGGCATCATCGCGTTGTTGAAGACGGTGGCGAATTCGACACCGATGGTCGCGATCCCATAGGCCAGCAGCAGCGGTAGAATCACGCTGACATCGCCGGGCTTGCCAAACCACATCAGACTGGAGCCGATCACCAGCAGCGCGCCAAAGGCCGCGATCCACGGCTTGCGGCGGCCGCTGGCATCCGCAATCGCCCCCAGCACCGGTGACATCAGCGCGATCATCAACCCCGCAGCCGCGGTCGCAAAACCCCACAGCGCCTGTCCGCTCGCGGGATCGGACGCCACATGGGTGGCGAAATAGGGCGCGAACACGAATGTGGTGATCAGCGTGAAATAAGGCTGCGCCGCCCAATCGAAGAAAATCCAGCTGACAACGGCGGCGCGTGAAGGATAAGTCTGCTGCATTCCAGCAATGCGTGAATCCGAAGTGATGACCGCCATACTCGAAATGTCCTGCTAAATCACAATCACGAGGAGGCGTTTTGCCTGTTGCAGCGGAACCCATATAGCATTCGTGGCGGCGCCGGCGGTGCCGTATTCCTAACCTCAGATTGGCTTTAACCCGCGGCGGAATTTAGATGACTTCCCTTACAGAGCGGCGCTGGTTGTTGGCAACAATCTTGCTGGTTGTCGCGTATTGCGTGCCGGCTGCCGCGCAGGAGCAGCGCCGCGGCTTTTACACGCCTCCGAGTGCCGCCGCTATTCATGCCGTTGTCGCCGAACACGGCATGGTGGTCGCACAGGAGAAAACAGCCGCACGAATCGGTGCCGATGTGTTGCGGCGTGGCGGCAATGCGGTCGACGCTGCGGTGGCAACCGGCTTTGCCATGGCCGTGAGCTATCCGCGCGCGGGAAACATCGGTGGCGGTGGCTTCATGATCATTCATTCGGCGGAGCGCCATGAAGACGTCGCCATCGACTATCGCGAGACGGCGCCGGCCGCGATGACCCGCGACATTTTCCTCGGCACCGATGGCACGCCCGATATCGCGAAGTCGCGCGACTCCGCGCTCGGCATCGGCGTGCCCGGCACTGTCGCAGGATTGACCTTGGCGCTGGAGAAATATGGCTCGGGCAAGTTCAAGCTTGCGGATCTGCTGCGGCCGGCGATCGACCTTGCCGGCGACGGCGTCGTCATCACCGACGACAGCGCCGACACATTGCCGAACTGGTATCGGCGGCTGGCGCGCTGGCCCTCGTCGGCAAAAATCTTTTCCCGCGCCGACGGCACATCGTTGCGCGATGGCGACACGCTTGTACAGACCGATCTGGCAGCAACCCTCTCGGCAATCGCAACGCAGGGGCCGCGCGGATTTTACCAAGGTCCGGTCGCCGAGAAACTGGTAGCCGGAATTCGTGACGCCGGCGGCATCGTGACAACGGACGATCTCAAGTCCTATCAGGCTGTCATCCGCGCACCGGTGCGCGGCAGCTATCGCGGATATTGCCGACCGCGCGCGATATCTTGGCGATCCGGCCTTCATCAATGCGCCGGTCGCAACCCTGATCTCGAAGGATTACGCGGCCAGGCAGCGCGCCAGCATCGATCCCGACCGTGCCACGCCGTGGACCGATGCGCTGTCGGCAACGCCGCCGCGCGAAGGCAGCAACACCACGCATTTTTCGGTAGTCGACAGCCGCGGCAATGCGGTCAGCAACACCTATACGCTGAATTTCAGCTATGGCGTCGGCCTGGTCGCGGAAGGCACCGGCGTTCTGCTCAACAATGAGCTCGACGATTTCACCGCGGCGCCCGGCGTCTCCAATGCCTTTGGCCTTGTCGGGTTCGAGGCCAACCTGCCCGGTCCAGGTAAACGGCCGCTGTCGTCGATGTCGCCGACCATCGTGCTGAAGGACGGCAAGCCGGTGCTGGTGACCGGTTCGCCCGGCGGCAGCCGTATCATTTCCACTGTGCTGCAGGTCATCGTCAATGTGCTCGACTATGACATGGACGTCGCGGCCGCAGTGGCGGCGCCGCGGCTGCACCATCAATGGGGGCCGGATGAAGTGCGGATCGAGCATGGGTTTGCCGAGGAGACACTTGCGGCGCTGAAAGCCAAAGGCCATCGCTTGGTCGAACCGTTCGGCTACTCCTCGGCCAATTCGATCGCCGTGACCGCGAACGGGTTGCTCGGTGCCCCCGATCCGCGTACCCGTGGCGCCGAGGCTGCCGGGCAATAGTCCTAAAACAATCGGCGGGAGACGCCGCGAGGGAGGGAGCGATGACTTCACTTAAAGCCAAGACGCTGTTCGTATCCGGCGGCAGCCGCCGCATCCGGCTTGCGATCGCACTGCGTGCCGCCCGCGATGGCGCCAACGTCGCACTCGCCGCGAAAACCGCGGAGCCGCATCCGAAACTCAAGGGCACCATCTACACCGCTGCCGACGAGGTGCGCGCCGCCGGCGGCAAGGCGTTGCCGATCCTGTGCGATATCCGCGACGAGGCGCAGGTGATCGCGGCGATTGATAAGACCGTCGCCGAATTCGGCGGCATCGACATCTGTGTCAACAATGCCAGCGCCATCAGCCTGACCAATTCACAGGCAACCGACATGAAACGGTTCGACCTGATGATGGGCATCAACACCCGCGGCACTTTCATGGTGTCGAAATACTGCATCCCGCATCTGAAGAAGGCGGAAAATCCGCACATTCTGATGCTGTCACCCCCGCTCGACATGCAAGCAAAGTGGTTCGAGCGGGGGGCGACGCCATGATGCGCGCCAGCCGCACGCCGGAAATCATGGGCGACGCCGCCTACGTGATCTTCAAAAAGCCGTCGCGCGACTTTACCGGGCAGTTCTGCATCGACGACAAGGTGCTCTATGAAAGCGGCGTGCGCGATTTCGAGCGCTACCGGGTCGATCCGTCCGTGCCGCTGGCGTTGGATTTATTTGTGCCCGATGATGACGTGCCCCCGCCCGGTGTCACCGTGAGGCCGCGGCCTTCCTCTGGCGAGGCCCAGAAACCACGCTAGAGTCTGATTCAATCCAGTTGAACCAGACTCTGGCGCTATCTTTTGTTTGAGCATGATCTTTTCGGAAAACCGGTTTCCGCTTTTTCCGGATCAGGCTCTAGAAGCTTGCTGCCGATTTCGGGCGCAGGGAGAGCGGGCGTGATTTCGCGGAGATTGTCGGCTGGCGCAACTGTCGGCGCGTTCGTGCTGGCCGCATTGGCAGTGTCGGCCGCCATCTTCCGCCCCGATCGCGCGATTCGGGTGGCGACCGGTTTTGTGTCCCAGACCGTCTGCGCGAACATCTTTGTCTCCGGGTTCGATCCGCAAACGGTGTTCGCGGAAACCACCGACCGAGCCGGTATTCGCCGGCTGCGCTGGGTTCTCGGATATCATCTCGATCGCACCGGCAAGACTGTCGACGCGTCGGCGGCGGGCTTATTCGGCAGCCGCGCTGCGTTTCATGAGGGGTTTGGCTGCGTCCTCTTGCACGGACCAAATGAGCCGTATCTGCTCAAGAGCGACATCGACGCGCTGAGGACGCCGAAAAATCCGCCGCTGCTGCCGGAGATTGCCGGCGTCGCCATCGTCGAACCGTCCGATCCCAAACTGAAGGCCGCGCTCGATCATGCCTTCGAGGAGCCCGCGACGCCGCCGTTTCGCAGAACCAGGGCGGTGGTCGTGGTGCATGACGGCACGGTGATTGCGGAGCGCTACGCCGATGGCATCGGCGTCGATACGCCCTTGCTTGGTTTTTCCATGACCAAGTCCGCGGTCAGCGCCCTGATCGGCATCCTGACCCAGCAAGGCCGCATCTCGCCGTCATTTCCGGCGCCGATTCCAGAGTGGCGCACCGCCATCGACCCGCGCCGCGAGATCGAGGTCGAGCATCTCTTGCGCATGACCACCGGCCTTGCGCTCGATGAAACCAACAGCGGATTCGATCCCTCCAGCCAGATGGTCTATTTGCACGACGACATGGCGGGATTCGCCGTGAAGGCCGCAATGATCGCCCCGCCGGGAACGCGGTGGCACTATTCAAGCCCAACCACGCAGTTATTGGCGCGGATCATCCGCGACATCACCGGCGGTCCCGAGCAGACGCTGGCGTTCGCCTGGCGTGAGCTGTTCAATCCGCTGGGAATGCGCAACGTGACGCTGCAGTTCGATGCCACCGGCACAGTGCAGGGATCATCCTCGATGCTGGCAAGCGCGAGGGATTGGGCGCGGTTCGGATTGCTCTATCTCAACGACGGCATGATCGGCGGCCGCCGCATTTTGCACGAAGACTGGGTGGATTTTTCAGCCGCCGCCACGCTCGATAGCGATTACGGCGCCGGCTTCTGGACCAATCGCAGCGAACACGAACGTGCGAAGGCGCGGGTCCGGCTCGGCATTCCGCGTGACGCGTATTTTGCGTCCGGCGATCAAGGCCAGCGCGTCGTGATATTGCCGTCGCAGCGTCTGGTGATCGTGCGGCTCGGCAATTCCGTCGATCCCACCGGCGACATTCGCGGTCTCGGCCGGCTGGTCAAGGAAGTGATCGCAGCGGTGCAGCCGTAGAATCGTCATTGCGAGGAGCAAAGCGACGAAGCAATCCAGTCTTCCTTTGCCGCGTTCTGGATTGCTTCGCGGAGCCTGTCATCGGGCGTGCATTCGCGCGACCCGTTGGCTCGCAATGACGACAAGCGGCGATCTGCTACCTTCCCACCGTATAAGGCCCGCCGTTTTCGAGCGCGCGGTTGTAAGCCGGGCGGGCGTGGATGCGTTCGAGAAACGCCATCGCTCTGGGATGACCCTGCTCCAGTCCGCCGCGCGCAGCGGCCGCTTCCAGCGGAAAACTCATCTGGATGTCGGCGGCGGTGAACGCATTGCCGGCGAACCATTGGGTTTTGCCCAGTTCGCTCTCCCAGAACGCCATGTGCTGCTTGAGCTGCGGATTGACCAGCGTGGTCAACGCCTGATTGGAGACCTTGCGCACCAGCGGTCGCAGCAGCGCCGGCGCCCGCTTTGGCATCAGCGTGAACAACAGCTTTAGCAACAGCGGCGGCATCGCGGATCCTTCCGCGTAGTGCAGCCAGTAGGTATAGCGCAGCCGCTGCGGTGTTTTGGGTGGCGGGATCAGGCGCCCCTCGCCATAGGTGTCGAGGATGTATTCGGTGATCGCGCCCGACTCCGCGATGGTGTTGCCGTTGTCGGTAATCACCGGCGATTTTCCAAGCGGATGAACGGCGCGCAACTCCGACGGCGCGCGCATGTCCGGCTGACGTTGATAGCGGACGATCTCGTAAGGGAGCCCAAGTTCTTCCAGCAGCCACAGCAGACGCTGGGAGCGGGAGTTGTTGAGATGATGGACGGTGAGCATCGCGATTTCCCCCCCACGCGGCGTTGGCATATCTCGCGCCGCGCTCGGTGGTGCCAGCCGCGCACGGGAAAGTCGAGATGCCCCCAGAAAGGGAGATATTACCCGGGTGTTATTGACAGGCTAAATTTACCCGGGTAATATCGGCGGGCAGGAGCTCAGGAAGTCCTCATGAATCGGCCGTCCGATATCCCTTACGTCGCCTTCGAGGGTAACCGCTGCATTGCGGCTGGCAACCTGCGCGATGTCGCCCACGCGGCGAAGCAGACGCTCGACCGGCGCAAGGATGCATCGGTTCTGGTCTTCGATGGCAGAGCTGGCGGCCCGGTCGATATCGATTTTCGCGGTACCGTCGACGATGTCCTGGCGCGGTTGCCTGACCTTGGCGGTGCGCCCGCCCCAGCAGAAGACGCCGCGGTCCCGACCGCGCGCGGTCCGGGCCGTCCGAAATTAGGCGTGGTCGCGCGCGAGGTCACGCTGTTGCCGCGGCATTGGGAATGGCTGGCGCAGCAATCAGGCGGCGCCTCGGTCGCGCTGCGCAGACTGGTCGACGAAGCAAGGCGCGCCAACAAGGACAAGGACCGGATCAGGCGCGCGCAGGAAGCAGCCTATCGCTTCATCGCGGCGATGGCGGAAAACAAGCCGCATTACGAGGAAGTGGCGCGCGCGCTGTTCGCAGGCGATGGGATGCGATTCGAGGCGTGGACGGCGTCCTGGCCGGCCGACGTGCGCGATCATGCGCGCCGGCTCGCCGCCGCGGCGTTCGAGCCTGCGGCATCGCACCAGGCGTAGCCGGTTGATCCCGCGGATCGGGACCGATAGGCTGGTTGAAATGATAGCGATCATATAAGAACCGTCCGATCATATAAGAACCGTCACAGTCCGGGAGACCGCCGTGAGCCCACCCGCCCCGCAATTCCTGTTCGATTTCGGCAGCCCCAACGCCTTTCTCAGCCACGAGGCGATCCCGGCAATCGAAAAACGGACCGGCGTGAAATTCGAATATGTACCGATTCTGCTGGGCGGCATCTTCAAGGCCACCAACAACAAATCCCCCGCCGAATCGCTTGCCGGCATCAAGAACAAGCCGGAGTTTCAGGTGCTGGAGACCGAGCGTTTTGTCAGACGCTTCGGGGTAAAACCGTACACGATGAACCCGTTCTTTCCGGTCAACACCCTCAATTTGATGCGCGCCGCCGTCGCCGCGCAGTTCGAGGGTGTATTTGAGAAATATGTCGACGCCGCGTTCCATCACATGTGGGTTGAGCCCAAGAAGATGGACGACCCCGAAGTGGCGCTCAAGGCTTTTGCGGCATCCGGCCTCGACGCGGCAAAACTGTTGGCGCGCGCGCAGGATCCCGGCGTCAAGACAAGACTGATCGAGAACACGCAAGCGGCGGTCGAACGCGGCGCGTTCGGCTCGCCGACTTTCTTCGTCGGCAAGGAAATGTTTTTCGGCAAGGAGCAGCTGCGCGAGGTCGAGGAACTGGTTTCGGGGAAGTAATTCGCACCGTCATTGCGAGCGAAGCGAAGCAATCCATTCTGCCGTTTGATCCCGCGGTGGATTGTTTCGTCGCTTTGCTCCTCGCAATGACGAGGCAAGGAGCAAATGAAATGCAGAAACGTAACGCAACGGCCGCGGTGATCGGCACTGGTGACTATATCGGCGCCGAGATCGCGAAGAAATTCGCAGCCGAAGGGTTCACCGTGTTCGCAGGGAGGCGCAACGGCGCCAAGCTCGAGCCGCTGGTCAGGGAAATCGAGAGCGCGGGCGGATCGATCGTCGCGCGCACGCTGGACGCGCGGAAAGAGGACGAGATCACAGCCTTCCTCAACGACGCCGACAAGCACGCGCCGCTTGAAGTCTGCATCTTCAACATCGGCGCCAACGTCAATTTTCCGATTCTCGAGACCACCGAGCGGGTGTTCCGCAAAGTGTGGGAAATGGCGTGCAATTCCGGCTTTCTCGCCGGGCGCGAGGCGGCGCGGCTGATGCTGCCGCGCGGCAAGGGCAACATCTTCTTCACCGGCGCCACCGCCTCCTTGCGTGGCGGCAGCGGTTATGCGGCGTTCGCCAGCGCGAAATTCGGATTGCGCGCGGTGGCGCAAGCGATGGCACGCGAGCTCGGACCGAAGAACATCCATGTCGCGCATCTGATCATCGATTCCGGCGTCGATACCGCATGGGTGCGCGAGCGCCGCGAGCAGATGTGGGGCAAGGAAGCGCTCGACAATCCCGATTTGCTGATGCCGCCGGCCTCGGTCGCAGCCACTTACTGGCAGCTTTACCAGCAGCCCCGCAGCGCCTGGACCTTCGAGCTTGAAATCCGCCCGTTCGGGGAAAAGTGGTAGCACTGCTTTCGTCATTGCGAGGAGCACTTGCGACGAAGCAATCCAATCTTACTTTTTCGACTAAGAGTGGATTGCTTCGCTTCGCTCGCAATGACGTTTCAATCAGCCAACCCTATTGGAGTTAAACCATGCGCATTCTCGTGGTCGGCGCCGGCGCCATTGGCGGCTATTTCGGGGGCAGGCTGCTGCAGGCCGGCCGCGACGTGACGTTTCTGGTGCGCCCGAAGGCCGTGCAAGCCGATAAACTCAACGAAAAATTCGATGTCATTCTCTTGAGCTGCAAGGCATTCGACCTCGACGATGCGATCAAGTCGTTTGCGCCAGCGGTCGGACCGCAGACCGCGATCATCCCGCTGCTCAACGGCATCCGCCATCTCGATGTTCTTGACGAGAAATGCGGCAAGGATCGTGTCCTTGGCGGTCTATGCGGCATCGCGGTGATGCTTGACGAGCACCGGCATGTCGTGCAGCTCGCGCCGGTGTTTCAATCGCTGACGTTCGGCGAGCGCGACGGCACCATGTCTGGTCGCGTTCGCGCCATCGCCGAGAGCTTTGCCGCCGGCAACATCGGTTCGCAGGCGAGCGAAACCATCATGCAGGACATGTGGGAAAAGTGGGTGCTGCTCGCGACGATTGCCAGCTCGACGTCGCTGATGCGCGCGCCGGTAGGTCATATCCTGGCCGCGCCCGGCGGACGCGATTTCATGCTCGGCCTTCGTGACGAATGCAGCGCCGTTGCAAAGGCCGCAGATCATGCGCCGCGCGAGGCGCTTCTGACTCGTCTCACGGGAATGTTGACGACCGAGGGATCGCCGCTGACCGCATCGATGTACCGCGACATCAAAGCAGGCGCGCCTGTCGAAGCCGATCACATCGTCGGCGACATGATCGCGCGCGCCGATGCCGCAAAGGTGCCGGTGCCGAAGCTGCGCACCGCCTACACGCACCTCAAGGCCTATGAGAGGCAGCGGGGGTGAGGAGTTGTTCTGCGAGGACGTGCAACATATTCACGTCGTCCCTGCGAGAGCAGGGGACCCATAACCACCGGGCCATCGATTCTTGAAGAGCTGGAGCGACTATCCTTCACCAACAAACACTGTGGTTATGGGTCCCGGTTCGTGCTCGCTTGGCCGGGACGACGATCAAAGATGGGCGAGATAATGGGCGAGCGCGGTGATTTCCTCTTCGCTTAGGGGATAGGCGACCTCCGCCATCGCCGCCCCGCCGCCACCGGATCGCACGCCCGTCTTGTAGTCGTGCAGCGCCTTGAGCAAGTAGTCCTCGCGCTGGCCGGCGAGGCGGGCAACCGCTTTCGTTCCTGCATAGGTATCGGTGTGGCATGATGCACAGCGGCGTCCTGCGGCGGCCTCCGCGCCTTTCCTTNNTCTCTTCGCTCTTGCGCGTGCCGCTGCGGAAGAAAACCAGCTGCCACTGAATGAACTGATCGGGCTGGCCGGCGAGCGAGGGAACGTTCTCGGTTTGCGAAATGCCGCCTTCGCCATGACAGCCGACGCAGAGCTCGGCCTTTTCCTTGCCGGCAGCGGAATCGGCGGCATGGGCCGGAACACTTGCGAGCGCCGATAATGCCAACGCGAGGACGCCCAGCACATGTAATACGAACCCGCAGCGCATGATGAACATTTCCATTAGGCCGAGTTTGTCATTCCGGGATGCGCCACCCGAACTCGGGTTTACCCGAGTTCGGCGCTAATCATTTTCCAAGTCGGCAACAGCCGACTTGGATGCGCAGACCCGGAATCCATACTCCCGACGGTGGTTGGATTCCGGGCTCGCTCGCTTTGCTCGCGCCCCGGAATGACGGCTTTAGTTACAATTCGGCGCAGCACAACCGGGGCCGCTCAAAAACGCGAGGCTGCGGCCACTCGTTCCCGAGTAGCCACAGCCTCCGATCGTTGAGCTCTTACTTCTTGTAGCTGATGCGGTAGACCGCGCCGGCCCAATCGTCGGCGACGAGCATCGAACCATCCTTGGCGAGAACGATATCGGCCGGCCGGCCGAGGTAACCTTGGTCGCCCTCGAGCCAGCCCGATGCGAAGATTTCCTGCTTGGCGTTCTTGCCATCGGCATCGACGATGACGCGTTTGATCCTCGCGCCCTGATATTTGTGCCGGTTCCAGGATCCATGTTCGGCGATGAAGATGTTGTTCTTGTACTCGGCCGGGAATTGGTCGCCGGTATAGAATTTCATGCCGAGCGGAGCGACATGGGCGCCGAGATTGAGCACCGGCGGAGTGAATTCCGAACATTGGTGACCCATCGCGAACTTCGGATCGGGCAGGTCGCCCTGGTGGCAATAGGGATAGCCGAAATGCTCGCCCGGCTTCGAGATCATGTTGAGCTTGTCGCTCGGGAGGTCGTCGCTGACCCAGTCGCGTGCGTTCTCGGTGAACCAGTATTTGCCGGTCCGCGGATCGACGTCGCCGCCGACGCTGTTGCGGACGCCGAGCGCGACCAGTTCGGCGTTGCCGGTCTGGGGATCGACGCGACGGATCTGCGCCACGCTGGTCGGCGGAATCCCGATATTGAAGGGAGGTCCGAACGGCACGTAGAACCAGCCGTCCTTGTCGGGCGCGAGGTACTTCCAGCCGTGCGCAACGTAGGACGGCATGTCGTCATAGACCACCTTGCCGTCGCCGAGCTTGTCGAGATTGGCTTCGGCGTTGTCGTATTTGATCAGCTTGTCGATGGCGATGACGTAGAGCGCACCATCCTTGAACGCCAGCCCGGTGGGCATGTTGAGCTTCTTGAGGACGGTCTTGACCTCTCTCTTGCCGCCATTGTCGGTGACGGCATAGACGTTGCCGAGGTCGAACGAGCCGACGAACAGCGTTCCCTTGTCGCCCCAGGCCATCTGCCGCGCTTGCAGCACGCCCGGCGCGTAGACTTCGATCTGGAAGCCCGGCGGCAGTTTGATCTTTTTCATCATCGCGGCGAGTTCGGCCTCCGATGCGCCGGTCGGCGGACCCGACGGCGGTGCCAGGCCCTTTTGGGCTTCGGTCTCGTCGCCGAGGAACCAATCATCCGGCGGATGGGTCCAGAATTCCTTGGTGCCGGACTCGTACTTCTTGAGCGGTTTGTCCTGCGCGCCGGCCTGACCGGCCGCGGCGACAACAACAATTGCCGCGAGCGCAAGAACGGATCGATTGAAAGCCGATTTCATCGCGTCACTCCCTCTGCAGCCTGGCGGCTGCGCGTGTTGTTTATTTTGAACGTTTCGAGAGACGAACTTTTGGTCTGCTTGAGATGGATCAGACCCCAAAAGGTTATCACATCCGCTGATGGAGAGAAGCGCGCCGCGGGGCTCCGTGAGGCCGAAAACAAATTGAGAAGAAATTTCTTCGCCCCGGTTTTATTCGATACGATTTTTGCGGACGTTGCGGTGCGGTATCGGACATTGCCTCGCATCTATCTGCAGCGGATTCTTACGCGTGGAAACGACGACATCGCAGCGTCTGGATACGGAGGGTGCAAATGCGCGGCTGCAGATGCGATGATTGCTTGCCGAGCGTATCTTCGGAAACCGAGAAGCCCGCTGACACAGCGGGCCTTCGTCAAGCTTTGCCTTTTCGCGAAAATCTGGAGCGGGCGAAGGGGCTCGAACCCTCGACCCCGACCTTGGCAAGGTCGTGCTCTACCACTGAGCTACACCCGCATCCGGGATTGGCGGCGATCGCTCGCCGGCAACGGGCAGAGCTATGCCAAATGCGGCCCATGAATGCAACAGGCCACCCGTTGCCTTGGGAACGGGCCCGCCAGAATGCGCGATCGGCCCGCAAATCAGTCCAAAAGCAGCCGGGCGGGTTCCGCCGATTGCAAATTGGGCCCTCAAGCGCCAATTAGGGCTGAGACATGCTAAAATAGACCCGATCCTTCACACATAGGCGAGGATTCCCGTGACGATAATAGAGCAGGGCGACGGACCGGCGCCGCAGGCGGCATCCGATCTGATCAAGGAGACGACCACGCAGACGTTCGTGAAGGACGTCATCGAGGAGTCGAAGCGGCAGCCGGTGCTGATCGACTTCTGGGCGCCATGGTGCGGCCCCTGCCGCCAGCTCACGCCGATCCTGGAGAAGGCGGTCCGTGCCGCAAAGGGCAAGGTCAAGCTGGTCAAGATGAACATCGACGAGCATCCAGCCATCCCGGGCCAGATGGGCATCCAGTCGATCCCGGCGGTGATCGCGTTCGCCAATGGCCAGCCCGCCGATGGTTTTATGGGCGCGATTCCGGAAAGCCAGGTCAACGCTTTCATCGATAAACTCACCAAGGGCATGCCGGCTGCGGGCGAGCCCAATGTCGCGGAGCTACTCAAAGAGGCCGAAGCGGTTCTGGCCGAGGGCGATCCTGCTACCGCCGCGCAAATCTATGCCGAGGTGCTGGCGGCGGACCCGACCAACATCGCAGCGCTGGCGGGGCTTGCGAAATGCTACGTGGCGACCGGCGCCATCGAGCAGGCCAAGCAGACGCTTGCCATGGTGCCGGAGTCGAAGCGCAATGACCCGGCGGTCAAGGCCGTGCAGGCGGCGATCGATCTCGCCGAACAGGCCAAGGCGCTCGGCCCGGTGAGCGAACTGGAACAGAAAGTCGCCGCAAACCCGCTCGATCATCAGGCGCGATTCGATCTCGCGACCGCGCTCAACGCCAGCGGCAAGCGCGCCGAGGCCACCGATCAGCTGCTCGAAATCGTCAAGCGCGATCGCAAATGGAATGACGATGCCGCGCGAAAGCAACTGGTGCAGTTGTTCGAGGCGTGGGGGCCGGCCGATCAGGCCACCACGGACGGACGCAAGCGGCTATCGACAATTCTATTTTCATAGCGCGCGTATTCCGCAAAGGCAGCTACCGGTTTTGCGATAGAATAGGCGCCAGACCAGCTTAACAGGCGAGCACCGGGGTCGCTTATGCCGATCAATGCCGAATATCGCGGGCCCGGCGACCTTCCCGAGGTGATTCCGGTATTTCCGCTGCCCGGCGCACTCCTGCTGCCGCGCGGCCAGATGCCGCTCAACATCTTCGAGCAGCGGTATCTGGCGATGGTGGACGATGCGCTGCGCGACGGCCATCGGCTGATCGGGATGATCCAGCCGGACGTTTCCCGCTCCCCGGACGAGGCCAAACCGGCGCTGTTTCGCGTCGGCTGCGTCGGGCGCATCACCCAGCTCGCCGAGGCCGGCGATGGCCGCTACATCCTCGAACTCACCGGCATCGCGCGCTTCAAGGTAATCGAGGAAATTGCCGTGCAGACCGCATACCGGCAATGCAAGGTGGACTATTTCCCCTACATCGACGATTTCACCGCGCGCAAAGGCGAGGAAGCCGTGGACCGCGAGGCGCTGCTTGCGGTGCTGACGGATTTTCTCAAAGCCAATAATCTCAAGGTCGACTGGGAAGGCGTCGAAAGTGCCCCCAATGAGGCACTGGTCAACGCGCTGGCGATGATGTCGCCCTACGGGCCGCCGGAAAAACAGGCAATGCTTGAGGCGCCCGACCTGAAAACGCGCAGCGCACCAGCGGCGACCCGCCGCTGCAGTAGATATCACGCCGACCACCGAAGATTTGACGCAGCAGGTTCGGGAACCTTTGCGGTTGTTGCCGGATTGGAAAGTTCTAGCGCATGATCCGGAACAGTGGGAACCGGTTTTCCGGCACAAACTCGTGTCGTCTCCGAAGGAAATCGAAATCAAGCTGCAGCTGCCATCCGCGAATTTCGCGCGGCTCCGGCGCGTGCCCTTGCTTCGCGGGGCAACCAGGTCGAAGCGAAGCGAAAATCAGGTCTCGGTCTACTTCGACACCAAACGTCTGAAACTCAGGGATAGCGGTCTGACCTTGCGGGTCCGGCAGACCGGCAATCGATACGTTCAGACCATCAAGTCAGATGACGGAAGCCCGTTCGAACGCGGCGAATGGGAAACCGCAGTCCAAGACCGCCGGCCGGACCTCAAACAGGCGGATACATCCGTACTCGAACCATTGGACATCAAGAAGCTGCGGAAACGCTTGCGTCCCGTGTTCGAAACCCGCGTGCAGCGCACCAGCTATCCGCTCACATGCAAGGACTGCGACATCGCATTGACGATCGATCGCGGCGAAATCGACGCCGGCAACAGCACGCTGCCCCTATGCGAGGCCGAACTCCAGCTGAAGCGACGCAATAGGGCACGACTGTTCGAGTTCGCGCGAGCAATTGCACACGCTATGTCTGGCGAACTTGCCGTCAAAAGCAAGTCTCAACGCGGCTACGAACTTTTAGCCGGCGAGGATGCTGCGGTCGCAAAAGGCGAAGGCGTTGACCTTGCGCCGGAGATGCCGGCGAGCGCCGCATTCCGATCGATTGGATTGGCCTGTCTCAGGCAAATAGTCGCCAACAAACCGGCAATCCTTGCCGGCAATCCCGAGGGCATCCATCAAATGCGCGTCGGCTTGCGCCGCCTGCGCGCGGCGATATCGTTGTTCTCGGATATTATTGTTGCGGAAGCGGAACTGCGCGGCATCAAGCGGGAACTGAAATGGCTCACAAACGAACTTGCTCCCGCGCGCGAATTCGATGTTTTCCTGACCAGGGTCGTGGCTCCGCTCGAAAAAAGCCATTCGCGATTGACCGGAATGCGAAGCCTGTCTCACGATTTGGCGGACCGCCGTGACGCCGCCGCAGCGCGCGCATTGGCGGCGGTCTCTTGCAGGCGATTTTGCGACTTGACGCTGGACGCCGCCGCGTGGCTCGACATCGGCGGCTGGCGCGAGCCGCGAAACGAACTCGCGCGGCAGCGTTGCGAGCAGCCGATCGAGACGCTGGCCGGCGCGCAACTGACGCGACGCTGGAAAAAGATCCGGAAAAGGGGCCGCGTACTGGCAAAACTCGATCCTCAGGCGCGGCATAAGCTGCGGATCCAGGCCAAAAAACTGCGTTACGCTGCGGAATTCTATGAGACGGTGTTTCCTGGAAAAAAGAAGGAAAAGCGTCGCGAGTCCTTCCTGTCGGCCCTGAAGGACATGCAGGATTGTTTTGGCGATTTGAACGACGTCGTCGTGCATGAGAAGCTCACGACCGGGATCGCCAAGGCCTCGATTGAGCGATCAGCCAAGCCCTCCCGGCGCGTATTCGCCGCCGGCCTGCTGACAGGGCACGAGGAGGCGCGGTTCAAACCGCTACTCGCCGCGGCAGAGCGTGCCTTCCGGCAATTTGAGAAATTAAAGCCATATTGGCATTAGTGCGGTCTTCGCCGCCGGGCCGTCAGGCGACGGCGCGGTCATTTTGTTGTGGCAATCCGCAGCTGCAGTAGTCAGAGCGGACGATATCGGCATCCAAGCCGAGGCCATGCCCACGCATGACGCACCCATCGTCTTCCTCACGCATCAACACCGTCAATTGTCCCCGCATCGTGCCCGTAGACCCACGCGATCGATTTAACCGACCAGTCAGTACTACCACTCGCCATCTGGGCATCGCGTTCGTCCTGTGCTGGCCCATCAGGCAAGTGGAACCGAGTCATGTTGCCCGCCGCTGTGGCTTGGATCCGCGACGTTCGAGGCAAACGAATTGTTTCATAGCGCCGTAAAGCTTCTGCACTATTGGGCATTTTTGTCAGGCACGCCGCCAATGCTGCGCCGTCCTCAAGCGCTTGCGCCGCGCCTTGCGCCACGAATGGCAGCATTGGATGGCAGGCGTCTCCCAACAGCGTCACTTGGCCGACTGACCAGCGCGAGAGCGGCGGACGGTCGAACAGTCCCCAAATGAATGTCTCATCGACCGCCTCAATGATAGAGCGGACTTGTGGATGCCAGCCTTCATATGCAGCGACAGCATCCGTTACTTCACCATGATCCGCCCAGGATTCCTTCTTCCAAGAGTCCTGTTCGATCAGGCATACGAAATTCACGAGTCGCTGGCCCTGCACGAAGTAGCGGACAAAGTGTTTACCCGGTCCCATCCACAGTTCCGATGTCACATCAAGATTGAGCCAGCTAAGTCGTTCGGCGGGTATGAGGCCGCGATAAGCCGCACAGCCCGTGAAGCGTGGTTTTTCTGGCCCAAAGAGCAAGCGACGTACGGTTGAATGAATGCCGTCGGCGCCCACCAATATATCAGCGGAGATACGGACGCCGTTTTCAAAGCGTGCTTCGACGTGCTCCCCGTGATCGGCAAGGTCCATCAGACGATGCCCGACGTGCAGCCGGTCCGTCGGCAGAGCACGGACCAACATCTTTAGCACGTCGGCACGATGCGATTGATAGTGCGGAAAACCGAACGCCGTCTCGACGGTATCGCCTAGCGGCGTCCGCAGGAGCGTACGACCATCATCCCATCGCCGTTGATGCCATGCTACCGGCCGGACGCCAAGCGTCGCCAATTCCGCGGCAAGGCCGAGGCCATGCAGAACGCGCGAGGCATTTGGACTGATTTGAATCCCGGCACCGACTTCGCGCAGCGCTTTAGCCTGCTCATAAACATGTACGTCAAAACCCGCTTTCAGCAGAGATAAGGCTGCGGCTAAACCGCCGATACCGCCGCCAATAATGGCGATCGATGAATTGTTTTGCGCCATTGCTCGCGGATTGTAGCCGGATGAAACAAATTCAATGAAATATCACTATGACAGGTCTCTCCGGTCACACAACGAGAGAAAATCGAACATTCGATCTCGATAGCGGCGTCAAGGCCGGCGGCGCCAATCACAGCAACGTGCGGAGGTCGTCAGCCGGTTGCGGTAACACGGGCATTTTGTTGGGGTGCGGTCAGCCGCATCAGCATGACGGTCACGACAAGCACGCCCAGATAGACCAGAAGCTGCATTTCGGTCGGCTGATCGGTATAGCCAATCAACGTGTGCATTGCCCGGCCGGCGATACTCTTTTCCGAAAGCAGCCACGTCGTGTCCCAAGCCACCGTGTCCAGTGAATTTAGCCAATTGGCGCGTTCGAGGAATGCCACCGCCTGCGCCGCCATGCCGGCCGCGAGCAAGGTGATCAGAACGGTCGTGGTCGCGAACAATGCCCGCGGCGGGATGTGCATCAAGCCGAAATAGGTCAGCAGGCAAACGGCGGCGCCAAGCGCTAACCCGATGATCCCGCCGATCGCGAGGCTTAAGGCCGACCCGCCGTCGGACGCGGCGATGCCATACAGGAACAGCGCGACCTCGCTGCCTTCGCGCAAGACGGCAACACCGACCACCACGGCCAATGCCAACAACGATTTGGTTCCCTCCGCGACCGCCTGCCCGACCGCGCGCATTTCTCCGGCCACCTCCCTGCCGTGCCGCGCCATCCAGACGTTGTGCCAGGTCAACATTATCACGGCGATGGCCAGGATCGCCGCGTTGAACAGCTCCTGCCCCATGCCCGCAAATAGCTGCGACAGCGCGCCGGCAAACGCAGCGACCACGCAGGCCGCAAGCACGCCCGCCAGCACCCCGCCGCCGATCCAGCGATTGCGATGCGGAACCGAGCCAGTCACCGCGAGCACGATGCCGACAATCAATCCGGCTTCGAAGACCTCGCGAAAGACGATGATCAGCGCGGCCAGCACCGGCGCCGGCCTTTTGCACGGTCAAGGCGCCGCGCGCCTTTTCGTTGAAGTCGTCGTAAAATTCGTAGCGTCCGGGCTTCAGTGCCCGCACATTGATGACGCCCTCGGTGTTGGCGGCGACCACCTTTTCGATCCGCAGCGCTTTGCTTTCAAATTCCATGGGCTTGGCATCGAGGTTCTTGAGCCGAACCGTGAAGGGCTTGTCCGCCGGCGCGCGCAGCTCGCTGGGCTGGAACTGGCCCTTGGAATAGGTCAGTTGCAGCTCAGTCGCCTGTTGCGCCTGAGACGGAGATATCGCAAGCACCGCGATTGCGCAAAGCGCGGCCAAGATCAATTTTCTCGAAATAACAGCCATGGCAAATCCCTTGTTAGCGTTTCCCGGTTTCAGGAATATCAAAATTCGACGGCAAATTTAAGTTTGGCGCGATTGCGCTGGAACTCAGCCAGATTGAGCGAAACGGGGTTGCCGAGCTCGCGTCCCCAAACTTGCGTGTTCCAGGCCGCGGTCATGAACATTTTCGGCGTGAACTGGACATAGAGGGTCGGTCCCAGCATGACGGCGTCCCCGGTGAACGCCGTCAAGTTCGCGGCGTCGTAATGCCTGAGATACCAGACCTCGCCACCCACGACGACATTGGAGGCGATCCGAAGCGACAGCGCCGCCGAGCCGCCGAACTTGGCTTCGCGCTGGGTGTCGCCAGCCGCGGTCTGCGTGACCTCGGGTTCGTAGAGCAGATTGAATCCGGCAAACAGGCGGTTCTTCAGAAGTTCGAGATCGGCGTTGACAATGGTCTCGAATTCAAAATTGCGCACGTGATCGCCGCTAGTCTCGTCGATCCGCCGCACCGTCGGCTCAACCGCCAACGTTACCGCCAGCGGATTGTTCGAGGTGCGCTCGATCGCGAGATAGCGGAATTCCGCGAAAGCTCCGCTGACTGCGACCTGACGCCGGTCATCGAGATCGGTCACGCCGCCGATATTGTGGATTGATCCGAGCGCGCCGAATTCGATCTGGATGAACTGGGTCGGCGTAAATTCGAATTCGTATTTTGTCTCGGTCGCAGCAAAGTGACCATCGCGTTTGCCGAACCGGCCAATGCTGTCGACCGTGAATTCCTTCTCGCCCTCGAGGCCGATGCCGGATCCGGTGGTAAACCCAAAAATGTATTTTGTCTCGATATCGCGCCAGGAGCTGGCGTCCTCGGCGCGCGCGGCGCCGCCAGTCCAAAAAAGACAGGCGACCGCGCAGAGCATAATGGCGTGAGATCGTCCCGGCTTAATCGGCGCTCGCATCGCTTGTCGCATCCCGGCATCTTTGAATCGGCGATACCGGTTAACGGCTGGCTGCCGGACGGGCAAAAAGACTCCCTCTAAACTGGAGACATTCTAAGTTGTTGCGTGGATCAAAAAGTATCTCGTCCGCGGCAGCGAACGAAGAGAATTTCACAATCAGCGCCCCAGGGCCCTAGTATCCGGCGACCGCCAGCGCGACCACCGCGCTGAGCGCCACCCATCCGAAATGGCGGCCGCGCATCGCCCAGGCGTTAGCCAGCGCGGCAAAGCCAAACACGCATGCGAGTGTTGCGATAATCCAGTGCCGCGCCGGCTCCGAGGCCATCAGGGGCGCCGCGATCAGCAGCACGCCGCCGCCGATCCAGGCCACGGTACCGGCGTGCCAGACCAGACGAATCAGCTTGCGCAGACGCGGCGGCTCGATGGTGGCGCGGGCGAACACCTTGGTCTCACCAAGCACGCCATGAATAAGTGCGACCGCGATCGCGGCCAACCCGGAACATTGCAACAGAA
>WNFI01168888.1_pt1 | contig 20293 bp, 20 predicted proteins | sample 5400471 | NCBI WGS metagenome assembly WNFI01 (sample SAMN13153348, study PRJNA577476) | soil metagenome | isolation source: 100 cm saprolite on Douglas fir-dominated hillslope | place: USA:California | collected 2013-09-17
CTTGCGGAAAGTCGATGAGGGTCGGCCCGTCGGCGGCGAGGAGCACGTTGTACGGCGAGAGGTCGCCGTGGATCAGGTCGCAGCAGAGCATCTTCACCGCCTGTGCTCTCAAGTCTGCGTAGAGCGCAGCCGCCTGCTCGCGCGGCACCTGCGCGTCGATCAGCCGCGGCGCCGGGTGCCCCTCCGCATCGAGCGCCAGCTTCATCAAGAGGATGCCCTCGTAGAACAGCACCGGCACCGGCACCCGCACGCCCTGCGCGTGCAGCGTATGCAGCGCGTCCGACTCGGCCGACTTCCACGCCTCTTCGGCGGCGGCCTGGCCGAAGCGGCTGCCGCGATCCATCGCCCGCTGCGTGCGCGTGTTTCGCACCGCGCGCCCCTCCTTGTATCCGGTGTTGTTCTTGAAGCTGCGAAACTGGCGGTCCTTGTAGACCTTGGCGCAGAGCACCTCGTCACCGTGGCGGACGAGCCACACGTCCGCCTCCTTCCCGCTCTTGAGGCGCCCCAGGGCTTCGTCGATCACGCCGTCTTCCAGCAACCGCTCGAGGCTCACGCCATCAGTCTACCGACTGTTCGGAACAAGGGGAGGTATCCTTTGCAAATGATCCGTCCCCAAGGACGCGGCGATGCTTTCACGTCAGCCTGGGAGACCTGAGGCGCGACAATCGCTGAGCCGGATGCGAGGATGCGCGCGCCATGGACAAAGCGTTGCAGAAGCTGGTCGCGCAACTCGATCTCGAGCAACTGGAGGTCAACCTCTTCCGCGGCCAGTCGATCGACCTGGGCGGAAAGAGCGTCTTCGGCGGGCAGGTGATCGGGCAGGCCCTGGTGGCTGCTGGCCGCACCGTCGAGGGCCGCGCGCCGCACTCGCTGCACGCCTACTTCTTGCTCCCGGGCGACATGTCGGCGGCCATCGTCTACGAGGTCGACCGCATCCGCGACGGCCGCAGCTTCACCGCGCGCAGCGTGCAGGCCATCCAGCACGGGCGGCCCATCCTCTCGATGATCGCCTCGTTCCAGGCGCTCGAGGGCGGCCTCGAGCACCAGGCGCCGATGCCGCAAGTGCCGCCGCCCGAGCAGCTCAAGCCCATGTCGGAGCTGCGCGAGAGCTGGCTCGCCGAGGCCGGCGACGTCCCGCCGCGGATCAGCGAGGCGGTGCGAATACCCGCGCCGATCGAATTCCGGCCGGTCGACCCGTGGAACCCGCTTAGGCCCACGGTGGCTCCGCCGGTGCAGCGCATCTGGTTCCGCGCGGTCGATCAGATGCCCGACGATCCGATGCTGCACCAATGCATTCTCGCCTACGCCTCTGACTTCAACTTGATCCCGACCGCGCTGCGCCCGCACGCCCGCAGCCTCTTCGGCGGCGAGATGGTGGTGGCGAGCATCGACCACGCGATGTGGTTCCACCGCAGCGCCCGGGTCGACGAGTGGCTGCTCTACGCGATGGATTCGCCGACCGCGCAAGGAGCGCGGGGCTTCGCGCGCGGGCTCATCTACGACCGGCGCGGCCGGCTGGTGGCGAGCGTCGCGCAGGAAGGGCTGATCCGCGAGTCGTCACGGTAGGCCGTCGGGCTCGCGCGACGCCTTGCGCTCCTGCGTGCTCACCCGGTACGCCGGATTGCGCGCGCGCATCATGCTGCCGAGCGGGCGCAGCTCCTCGAGCGCGTGCCAGGGATCGAAGGAGAAGCCTTCCAAGAGTTCCGCCAACCGCCGCCCGCGCTCGGAGGCGACGTCCTGGACCGGCAGCGTCAGCCGCGCCACCGTGAGATATGGCGTGGGCCAGTCGACCGACGCGTCCTCGATCGGCGTGGTCTTCTCGTCCTCGAAGAACTGCAGCTGGAAGTCGTACTCGACGGGCTTTTTGCGCAGCGTCGCGGTCAGCTCCTCGGCGAGGAAGTCCGGCGAAGTCCCGTGCACAGGGCCCGCGTCCTGCTCGAGCGGACGAAGCGCGTAGCGCACCGCGTAGGCACCGAAACGGATCGGCACCGCGCTGAAGTAGTGCGTCGCCGAGAGCGGCCGCTGCGGCTGCGCGAACTGGTGCGAGGCGCGTTTCAGGATCTGCAGCGTGCGCGAAAAGCCCAGCTTCGCGATCACCTTGGGCAGCCCCGTCAGCGGCGAGACCGACGCCATCACCGCCGGCACGAACTCGTCGGCGGTGCGGAACGGCGTCGTGGAGCTGCGGATGAGGAGGAAGTCCTGCGTCGTCGCAGCCTCCATCCCGGGGATCAGCTTCTTTCCCGCGACGCCCAGGACCTTCACCGCGATGCCGCGCACGTCGGGCTTGCGGTCGTCTTGCCGCGCGCCCGAGCCGTTGGAGTAGCGCACGCAGGCGCGGAACTTCCCCGGCGCCGCGAACAGCCCGACGCGCGCGTGCTCCGGCAGATCGGGCAGCACGGTGAACGCCGCCTCGAGGCCGAGCTGTCCCTTGGCGTGCAGCGCGCGCGCGACCGGCCCTTTGCGGGCGCGGCGGCGCTGCAGATCGCGGAGCTGCTCCGCGTACGCCTCGAAGCGCTGCAACTCGCCGGGATCCGTCTTCTCCTGCCAATCGGTCGAAGGCATCCCCGCAACGTACCGCACCTGGGGCGGCACGCAGCGGGCTGCCCGCAGTAGACTTCGGCCATGAAGCCAGCTCCGCCCGCCGACACCCGCACGGACTTTCCCCATCTCGCCGAAATCCAGACGCGCTGGGCCGACAACGACGCCTACGGGCACGTCAACAACGTCGTCTACTACGCGTATTTCGACACCGTCATCAACCGCTACCTGATCGAGTCGGGCGGGCTCGACATCCACGGCGCCGTCATCGGCGTCTGCGTCGAGTCGCAGTGCAGGTTCTTGCAGTCGATCGCTTTTCCCGAGCGCCTCGAGGCGGGGCTGCGCGTCGCCCGGCTAGGCAAGAGCAGCGTGACGTACGAGATCGGCATCTTCGGCGGCGAAGGCCTGTGCGCGCTGGGATCCTTCGTGCACGTCTTCGTCGATGGCCGGACGCGCCGGCCGGTGCCGATTCCGGATCCGCTGCGCGCGGCGATCGAGCGGCTCAGCCCGGCAGCGTGAAGTGCCTGGTCAAGAGCGCCTGTGTGAAGGTCCGCCGCAGGTAGAAGGCGCGCGGCGCCGTGCGCGAGACGGCGCCTTCTTCGTCGAGCGCCCAGCGCAGCGCCTTGCCGTCGCGGCCCTTCGGCCGCAGCTGGAGGAAGGTGCCGGTGCGCGCGGTGACGCGGGCGCCATCTTGCAAAAGCTCGACGATGTCCTGGTAGTCGCCGCGCAGCTCCTCTTCCTCCTGCGCGGTCGGGCTCCAGAGCAGCGCCGCTCCGCACCGCCGCTGCGCGAGCGGGATCCGCGGCGAGCCCTGCACCGCGACCCAGGCGACGCGGGCCAGCTTCTTGCGCACCGCCGAAGTCTCCCAGCGCAGGTCGACGGCCGCCAGGTCGAGCGAGGCGACGAAGCACGACTCGAGCGGGCGGCCGCTTTCGTCCACCGGAATCGTCTTCAGCTCGATGCCCAGGTCCGGAAAATCCGGCTCGGCTCGCGACCCGCCTGTCGCCCCCAGCGCGCGCTCGAGAAGCTGGCCCACCCAGCCCTTGCTGCGGCGCAGGCCGCCGTCCGGCACCGGCACTGCGTGCTGCTCCGCGATGGCCCCGAGGGGAAGGCCGGCCAATCGCCTGAGCCGCATCTGCAACTCGGCCTCGTCGCGCGGCGGCGGTTGCACGGCGCCATTCTCGCCTACAATTGCGCGATGATCATCCTGGCGGCGGCGATGGCCCTCTCGCTCGACTCGACCGAAGCCTCGCGCTTCGCGCAGCTCGCGCTCAAGTGCGTGCGGCAGGAGTACCCCAACAAGCTCGACCACGTCATGAGCGGGCCGCAGGAGGTGCTCTCGCCGAAGACGCTGCACCCGTCGTTCTACGGCTGCTACGACTGGCACTCATCGGTGCATGGGCACTGGATGCTGGCGCGCATCCTGCGCAAGTTTCCCCAGCTGCCCGAGGCGCAGGCGATCCGCGCCGCGCTCGACGAGAACCTCGCGCCGCAGAGCATCGCGCAGGAGGTCGCGTACTTTGGACAGCACAACCGCAAGAGCTTCGAGCGCACCTACGGCTGGGCCTGGCTGCTCGAGCTGTCGGCGGAATTGCGCAGCCAGGATTCGGCCGAGGCGAAACGCTGGGCGGCGCAGCTCCAGCCGCTCGCCGACGCGGTGCTGGCGGCGTTCGAGACCTTCCTTGCCAAGCAGACGTATCCCATCCGCACCGGCGTCCACCCCAACACCGCCTTCAGCCTGCGGCTCGCGCTCGACTACGCGCGGGCCGCGGGCGACGCCAGGATGCAGGAGCTGATCGAGGAGCGCGCGCGCACCTACTTCCGCGGCGACCGCGATGCGCCGCTCTCCTGGGAACCCTCGGGCGAGGACTTCCTCTCGCCGGTCCTGGAGGAAGCCGCGCTCATGTCGCACGTCCTTCCCGCGCACGAGTTCCGCACCTGGCTGCGCGGTTTTCTGCCGGGGCTGCTCCGCGGCGGCAAGCTCGCGCCGGCGGTGGTCTCCGACCGCACCGATCCCAAGATCGTCCACCTCGACGGGCTCAACTTGAGCCGGGCCGACGCGCTCTATACCCTGTCGGCGATCGGCGGCCGGCAGGGCAAGATGCTCTTCGAGCTGGGCGATGGGCACGCGCGGGCCTCCTCGCCGCACATCGCAAGCGGAGCCTACGAGGGCGAGCACTGGCTGGCGACGTTCGCGGTGCACATGCTCGACTCGCGCGCGGCGGCCGCGAAATGACCTCCAGGCAACGCGGGCAGCTCCGGGCGCTCTTGCAGAAGATGCGCGCCGCGGCGATCGAGACCGGTCCGCAGCGCATCGAGCCCAACCGCAACGACGACGGGGCGGTGGGCGTGGCCGACGAGGACGCGCAAGCGCTCTCGGAGATGCTGCAGGCGATCTCGTCGTCGCGGAACAAGGGGCAGGCGGCGATGCTCGCGCGCATCGACCGCGCGCTGCTCAAGCTGCGCGACGCGCCCGAGGACTACGGCTTCTGCGAGGAATGCGAAGAGGAGATCGCGCCCCGCCGCCTCCAGCTGATGCCGCACGCGACGCTCTGCGCGGTCTGCCAGTCCAAGGCCGACCCGCAGCGCGGCCTCGGGCGCAAGAGCATCACTGATTACAAGGATTACAACGATCTTAAAGGCCGCTGACAGCAACTGCGTAGCCCCTGAAGCCACCTCCGGTGGCCGGGGCTATCGCAATGCTGCTCAGATAAGCCGTGCTCGTGCTCGTGAACGTCCTCGTGCTCGCTTGAGACACGAGCACGAGCACGAGCACGGACGATCGGCGCTAACCGTAGGCATTGGGGCTAATCTGCCGAAACCTCAGAGCCGCCCGAGGTGGCGACCTTGGTGCTGGCGCCGCCCGTGACGTGGAGTTGCGACCCGCCCGACAGCGCGCCGCGGATGGTGCCGGTCGCCTTCAGCTCGGCCTGCGATCCGCCGCTTCCCTGCACGTCGGCGTCGCGCGCCGAGAAGTCGCGGCCGTGCATCTGCGACCCGCCCGAGAGCTGCAGGTGGAGCGCATCGGCGCTGCCCGACACCCGCACGATGGAGCCGCCCGAAGCCTGCAGCCCAAGCTTGCCCGCATCCACGCCGCGCACCGAGATCTCGCTCCCGCCGCTCGCCTCGACGTCGCTGCGGTCGGTCCTGGTAAACGACGCCCGCACGATCGATCCGCCGCTCGCGCCCACCGCGTGCAGCTGCGGCGTCTGCACCGAGACCTGTACCCTGTGGTCGCCGCGCATGCTGGTGTTCGGCTTGTAGTGGATCTTCAGCTCGCCGTCCTCCACCTCGGTGACGATGAGCGGCAGGACCGCGTCGTCCGCCTCGATGTGCAGCGCCTTGCGGCGCCCGATCTCGACAGTCGCGTGGATCCCGGCCGAGACGCTGACGGCGGTGAAGGCGGGCACCTCGCGGTCTTCGCCATTGGCCATCGCTGCGGTGGAGACGAGAACGGCTGCCAGAATCAGGACCGGACGCATGGAACCTCCAGGGTCTTTTGTGAAGTGACCGCGGGCGGCCAGCGGTTTCACGGCTGCAGCGCGACCTCGTTCCAGCTGCCTTTTTTTTCAGAGCGCTGCGCATCACCTCGCGCACCTGGGCAGCATGGACCTGGCACCAGAAACGGTGTCCGCAGGTCAACGCGAGATTGTCGCGCGCCCGTTGCGAAACAATAGCTGAGGATCTATCTCGTTGTCACCGATGGCCTCAAAGCCAGTCCTTGCGTTCGAGTCCGATGTCCCGGTGGGGGGGCTGGCCCCGGCCGGCCGCGGAACTGTTTTCGAGCAGATGGTCCGGCGCGTCACGGGCGACGGGCTGCTCAACCTGATCCGCGCCCGCGGCGAGGTGATGGCGGCGTTGCGCGGAGGGGAGGTCTCGCCCGACGCCGGGTTCGACGATGCGCTCCCGCTCAACGCCATTCCATCGGTGGCCGCCGGGCGGAGCGAGGACCGGGTGCTGGCGGAGATCGATCAGGATGGCTTCGCCTTCGCCCTCGATCCGCTGGACGAGGCGTACTTCAACCGCCGCAGCATGCGGGTGCGCCGCCAGCAAAATCTCTTGGACGTGGTGCTGCTCGAGGGGCGCGTCTGCATCCGCAAGCGCTTCCGCAGCTTCCGCCTCGGCGCGCGCCGATGGGGCGACCGGCGGGTGCCCGCGCAGGATTGGGCGCGCCGCACCTTCTGGGTGAACCTCGGGCTCTTCCTCTACAGCGAGGCCGCCGCGCTGCTGCGGCTGCGGGAGCTTCCCTTCGCGCCGAAGGTGCGCGCCATCGACGTCGCCGACCGCGCGCTCTACATCGACTACGTGCAGGGCGAGAGCCTGCGCAGCCAGGCAGCGCGCAGCGGAGCGGCCGTGCACGATCGCGATCTGATCAACGATCCGGACCTGGGCCGCCTCTCGGCGCGGGAGTTGGAGCGGCGCGAGGTGGCGCTGCTCGAGGCCTCGTGCGGCGCCGACTTCCGCAAGGAGATCGCCTCCATGGTCCGCGAGGTCAACGCTCGCGGCGTGGCCCCGCTCGACATCAAGCTCGGCAACTTCATCCGCGGAGCCACCACCGGCCGGCTCTACTGGATCGACTTCGAGATCTCGCGCCTCTCGTCGCAGCCGCGCTGGGAGGCGGACCTCGCGCTCGAGCGCGAGATGCTGGAGGAAATCTTCGAGCTCTCCCGCCACCACCTCGCGATCCGAATATCGGGGTCAGGGAAAGCTCTTGAACAGGTCGGCGAGGTCCTTGGCGTTGGCGGCGTCGTTGAGGAACGGCGTTACGCCAAAGATCTCCTGCACCGACCGTAGCATCGAGCTGTGCGTATAGGAGACCTGGCTCGCGTACCCCGCCTTCGCCAGCGGCGAGAGCACGATGAAGCCGATGGGCACGTTGCTTCCGGCGCTCTCGTCCCAGGTGATGAAGAGCGCGCCACCCTCCCGGTACGCCTTGGAGGCGAGGATCTTCGGCACTTCCCGCGAGAGCCACGCGTCGCCCGCGCCGATGCCGCAGTCGTGCATGTCGTTGCACAGGTTCGGAGTGATGAAGGCGTAGGCCGGCACCGTGTTGGCTTCGAGATCGTTGGTCAGTTCCGCGTACGGCCGCACGTGCGAGATGCAGAACGCGCTCGCGGGATCGGCGCCCCCGTTCACGTCGGTGAAGTAGACCATCGGGTTGTGCTTGGGCGCGTACCGGTTGACGTAGGCGAGCGGGCAGCCGGTGCCGGTGATGTCCTCCTGGTACGACTTCCAGGTGACGCCCGCGTTGGAGAGCATCGTGACCAGGTGCTGCCTGGTGGTGAGCTGGTGGTTCGCCGGCACGTCATCGTCGGTGACGCCCTGGTTCGATCCCGATTCCAGCCACAGGTAGTTCGGCAGGCTGGGGTGCAGGTTGGGGAGGTTAAGGTAGTTCTCGGCGTGCGCGCCTTGTGCGAGCAGGGCGCCGTTGATGTACGGCGCCGACGAGTTCCCCTTGATCGACGTCCAGTCGCTGTTCTCCATGACGATGACGAAGACGTTCTTGATGTGGTTGGACAGCGTTACCGACAGCGGACTCGAGGAGAGGGCGGTGCCCGCGCCGCTAGTCGCGCGGATCGAGAGCGTATGGACGCCGTTGGACGACGAGAAGCTGTCCCAGGCGGTGGCAAAGGGGGCGGCCGTGACGGTCGCGAGGGTCGCGCCGTCGAGCAGGAAGTCGACGCGCACGGTGCCGTCCGCGACCGACGCGTTGAGCGCGACATGGCCCGACACCACGGCGCCTGCCGAGAGGCCAGCCAACGCCGGCGGCGCGGGAGGAGTGCCCGCGTCTGCGGGAGGAGGGCCCGCATCTGCGGGCGGAGTTCCGGCGTCGGCGGGCGAGCCGCCGGTCGAGGGGTCGCTCGGCGGCGGCGGGGCCGGATCCGTCGAAGTGGTCCTGTTGGCACTGCCGCCACACGCGAAGGCGAGAGCGGCCACCAGGGCGAGGAGAGGTCGCAGGCGAGAAGGCGTCAACGAAGCTCCAGGCTTGAGTGAAGCGGGCCTCGACGCAACAGGAGCGGAGCCGCGCCTATTCATGCCTCGCGAAAAATTCAACGGGGGCGGGCAGGCGAGCAGGCGCTGGCAGGGCCGGCGGCCTCCTAGAACGCTTCCTTGAACGCCAAGGCCAGCCCGGTCGAGGAGTAATGATCGGTGGACCAGCCGAGCCCGTAGTACGCGTCGAGCTGGAGCTCGTCGAAGAGGAAGAGCCCGAGGCTGACGCCGGACGAGCCGGCGAGCGACGGCTTCTGCGCGCCGTCGTCGCGCGGCAGGTGGCGCCAGACGCCGGTGTCGTTGAAGACGCCTACCTTCACCTTGTCGCGCAAGAGCGAGTAACGGAACTCGAGGCTCGCGCTGCCCACGCGGTGCGTGTACTTCTCGAGCCCGAAGCCGACGCGCAGGTGGTCGGCCAGCGCCAGCTCGTCGACGAAGAGGATGTTTCCCAATTCCCCGGTGGCGTGGGCGCCGGCGCGCAGCTCGTGCCAGCCGAGGGGGAAGATCCAGCGGCCCTGCAGGTCGAAGCGGAAGTAGCCGTCGCCGGCGGCGGTGGGCTGGTAGGTGTCGAGCTGCAGCGCCACCGAGTCGCGCAGGTCCTGCCGCAGCTCGCGGGGGTTGAAGGTGTATTGCGAGTTGAGGCGCAAGAAGCCGCGGCTGGAGACGCGCGGCACCTTGCCGACCTCGGGCGCGAGCGCGCTTCCGGCGGCGGGCGTCACCTCGGTGAGCCAGCGCCGCTGCAAGCCGACGGTGAAGTAGAGCGCGAACTCCCGCGTCAACTGCGCGCCCGCGCCGGCGGGCAATTCCAGCGTGCCGATGCGGTAGCTCTCGAGCATGAGATCCCGGCGCTGCAGCGTCCAAAGCTCGGCGCGCGGCACGATGGTCATGCGCAGCCCGCTGGGCATGCCGTTCCACGAGCGCGAGAGCCAGCGCACCGAGAGATAGTCGTTGGTGTTGACGAAGCGCGAGCCCGCGTCCCTGGGCAGGTACGGGCGGATGGCGCCGCCGGTGCGGAAGTGCCACTGCCAGCGGTCGCCGGACTGGAGGATGTCCTTCCAGCGATACCGGCCGCCGATGCCGAAGCCGATCGGTCCGTTGAGCAGGATCTCCGGCGAGAAGCCGGTGCCCCACGGCTCGGTCTTCGCGAAGATGCGCAGCTCGTAGCCGCGGGCGGGGCGCACCATCGGCATCGCGCGCAACTCCTCGACTCCGGCGAGCATCGAGGCGTTGTCGGCGTCGACCAGGTGCACGGGCCACAGCTCGTAGGTGTAGCCGCGCATGCCGAACTGCTTCGCCAAGAGCGGCATCTGCAGCTCGAAGAGGCGGCGGTTGAAGATGTCGAGGGGCAGGTTCAGCGTGGCGCGAAAGCGCAGCGCGCCAAGCCAGCCGACTCCGGCGACGATGATCTTGTCGAGCGCGCCTTCGTCGATCTGCACCTCGATCTGCGCGCCCTTCGCCTGGGCGCGCACGCTGGCCAGCTCGTAGCCGGCCTCGCGCAGGAAGGTCGCGAGCTGCGTCGCCACCTCGCGCGCGGTCTGGTGGCTGGCTTGGGCGCCCTCGGGCAGCTTGACCACGGCGCGGTAGACGAACTCGTTGAGCAGCTGCGTGCCGCGGAAAACGAGGAGCTGCTCGCCCCTGACCTGCGCTGCGGTCTGGTTGGTGCCGCTCAGGACCGGCCCGTCGCGATCCGCGGCCTGCGCTGCGGCCGAAAGCACGGCGGCGAGCAGCGCAGCGCGTGAGGCCATCCGTCGACGGTAGATGATGAGGCGCGCAAGCCGCAAGGCACGGCTCGCCATGGGCTACTTGAGCACCACCCAGGTTGCGCCCGCCGAGTGCTCCGCCCTCGCCATGGAGCGCCGCGGCGGTGTGGATCACGGCCCGAAGCTACTCTGGCGCCGGCTCAGGGCCCAGAGGCGGGAATGCTCAGCTTCTTGAGCCGCTCGTAGACCTTGAGCACGTCCGGCGCGTAGCGGTTCTTGGGATCCTTCCCGCGCATCAGCGCCATGTCGACCGGACCGGGGCCGCGGTTGTACGCGGTCAGCGCCATCTCGATGTCCTTGTACATCTCCATGTAGAAGCCCAGCACCTCGAGGCCGTACTTGATCGACACCTCGGGGTCCTTGAGGCTGCCCGAGATCCCCAGCACCTTCTCCCACTGCGGCATCACCTGCATGAGCCCGACCGCGCCCACCGGCGAGACCGCGTTGGGATTGAAGCGCGACTCCTCGGCGATGATGGCCAGCACGAGGTCGGGGTCGCGCTTGTAGAGCGCGCCGTAGTGGTGCGCGTGCTTGGCGATGCTGCGCCCGAGCGCCAGATCGATGTCCGGCTTCAGCACCAGGATCTTGAGGAAGATGACCTGCTCCGCAGAGCTCGAGGTCATGTACTGGCGCAGCTCGGTGCCCTCGGACTTGATGGCCAGCGACTGCTCGGAGAGCTCGGACAGGCGCGTGCCGATGTCGCCGGCCTGCCGCGAGATCACGGCTGAGCTCGACGAGAGCGCATCGAGGCGGATCTTGACGTAGTACGCCGCCAGAACGCCCGCGACGATGGCGAAGGCGTGCAGACCCACGAAGGCCGCGATCCACGGGTGCAGCACCTGCGCCGGCAACTTCTCCCATTGCGCGCCGGCCGCAGCCTGCTGGGTCGGAGCGATCTGGATGGTGGCAGTGTCCGGTCCCGGCATGTGCGCCCCCTTTCAAGGGTTGACGAAGTTCTAAGGATTCTGCGTGTGTGCCCGCAAGGACCCAACGTGGGTCACAGGCCTGCACCGGCCCCTCTGGCAGCATGCGTCGCGCGCTTGACAGTCGGGGGTAGGTGAGGCGCTCCTTCCACCATGGACCACTCCGCGCTGGACGCCGCTCACGCAGCCGCAGTGCGCTTTCTCGACGGACTTTCCCATCGCAAGGTCGGCGCAGCCGCGGATGCCGCTGCCATGCGTGCCGCGCTCGGCGGCCCCTTGCCCGAAGCCGGCGAGGCGCCTGCCCGCGTCCTCGAGGAGCTGGCGCGCGAGGCGGACCCTGGCCTCGTCGCCACCGCCGGACCGCGCTTCTTCGGCTTCGTCATCGGCGGCAGCTTGCCCGCCGCCGTCGGCGCCGACTGGCTCACCAGCGCCTGGGACCAGAACGCCGGCCTCTTCGTGCTCTCGCCGGCGGCCGCCGTCGCCGAGGAGACGGTGGCCGGCTGGCTCAAAGGTCTCTTCGGCCTGCCCGCCGGCGCCAGCATGGGCATGGTCACCGGCGGACAGATGGCCAACACCACCTGCCTCGCGGCGGCGCGCCATGCGGTGCTCTCGGCGGCCGGCTGGGACGTCGAGGCGCAGGGGCTCTCGGGCGCGCCGCGCGTGACCGTGCTTGCGGGCGACGAAGCCCACATCACCGTCTACGGAGCGCTGCGCCTGCTCGGGCTCGGCGATGCGTCGGTGATCGAGGTGAAGAGCGACGGGCAGGGCCGCATGCTGCCCGACGCGCTCGGGGAGGCGCTCGCAGCCAGGGAAGGTCCGGTCATCGTCTGCGCGCAGGCCGGCAACGTGAACACGGGCGCGATGGACCCCCTCCGCGACATCGTCCGCGTGGCGCGATCGCGGCCGCACGTCTGGGTCCACGTCGACGGCGCTTTCGGCCTCTGGGCGGCGGCCAGCGCGAAGCGGCGCCACCTCGCCCTGGGCCTCGAGGGCTGCGACTCGTGGGCCACCGACGCGCACAAATGGCTGAACGTCCCCTACGACAGCGGCATCGCCTTCGTCCGCGATGCCGAAGCGCACCGCGCGTCGATGGCGCGCAGCGCCGCTTATCTGCAGAAGTCGACCACCGACCGCGACAACTACGAGTGGACGCCGGAGTTCTCGCGCCGCGAGCGCGGCTTCGCGACGTACGCCGCGCTCAAGTCGCTGGGGCGAAGCGGCGTCGAGGCGCTCATCGATCGCTGCTGCGACCACGCGCTGCTCTTCGCCGAGTTGCTCTCCAAGGCGCCCGGCGTGCGGGTGGTCAACGAGGTGGTGCTGAACCAGGTGCTGGTTCGCTTCGAACCGCCCGGCGCGTCGGCGGAGGAGGGCGATCGCTGGACCCGCGAGGTGATCGCCCGCGTGCAGCGCGACGGCACCTGCTGGCTCTCGGGCACCGTCTGGCGCGGGAGGGTGCTGATGCGCATCTCGGTCTGCAACTGGAGCACGACTGCGGATGACGTGCGCCAGTCCGCCGCGGCCATCCTCGCGGCGCACTGCTGAGGCGTCAGTTTCCTCGCAGCCGCTTCTCGCAGATCTCGATCCCTCGCCGCGGGTAATCGCCGTACTTCGACAGCTCGACGAAGAGGATCGAGTCGGCCGGCGGCTGCGCGCAGGCGATGGCGCTGCGGTACCACGCCTTCGCGAAGTCGTATTCCTGAAGCTCGCCGTAGCAGTCGGCGATCAAGCAGTGCGTCTCGGCGTAGCGCGGATCGATGCGCAGCGCCCGGTACGCGGCGTCGATGCAGTCCTGCCAGCGCCGCTCGCGAAAGTGGCACTCGGCGAGGAAGAACGCGGCGAGGTCCGCCGCCGCGACGAGCCGCAGCTGCCCCCGCCGAAGTTCGGCGCCTGATCAGCGCCCGGACGATGCCAGCGCGCCGCGGATGCTGACCAGAAGCTGGCTGCGCACGAGGCCGATCAGGCTCTCGAACTCGGAGTCGCTCACTTTGAGCCGCTCGCGCAGCCGCGCCCGCGTCTGCTGGTGAAGCTTCTCGCGGTGGGCGGCGAGCCTGCGCGCGATGGTCGAGCGGTGCACGCGGTAGAGGCTCGCCATGCGGTCGACGGAACGCCTCTTCGCAGGCCCCGCGGTAGCGCAACTTCAGATAATCCAGCTCCGGGGCGCCTGCGCCGAGGAGCGGATCGCTTCCGTCGGGCGGCGGGCGGATCTCGGCCTTGCGCAGGCGGAGCGCGGTGCGGATGGCGACGATGCGCAGCCACGCGGCCAGATCGCCGCGCCCCGAATACGCGGAGATCCCCGGCGGCTTGCCGGCCGACGGAACCAGAAGCTCCGCCCGCAGCTCCTGCGCCACCTCGTCACAGAGCGCGCCCGAGGCGTCGAAGCGCGAGAGGAACTGCGGCAGCTGGGAGAGCAGCTTCGCCTCGAAGAGGCGCAGCGCAACCGGATCTCCGCGCACGCATCCGGCGGCGAGCTCCAGGTCTTCGCTGTGCAGGCGCTCGTCGCGCGCGCTTCCCACCATGCGCGCTAAGCTAGCAGATGCATGGCCTGCCTTTCTCCCGACCAGCTGGTGGAGTTTCTGGAAGGACGGCTCGCCGCCGAGGCGACGGCCGCCCTCGAAGAGCACGCGCAGGGCTGCGACGCCTGCCGCGCGCTGCTCGCCGAGTCGGTGCGCGCCGCCTTCCCCGAGTCCGGTCCCGCGAGCCGTTACCGGATCGTGCGGCCCATCGGAGCGGGCGGGATGGGCGTCGTCTACGAGGCGCACGACCTCCAGCTCCACCGCGCGGTGGCGCTCAAGATGCTGCGGCCCGCGGCAGACGCGGAAGGGCAGCGTGAGCGGCTGCTCCGCGAGGCGCGGGCGATGGCGAGGCTCTCGCATCCGAACGTGCTCGCGGTCCACGAGGTGGGCATGCTCGGCGAAGCCGTCTTCCTCGCCATGGAGCTGGTCGAAGGGAGGACGCTCACCGCCTGGCTTGATGAGGGCAAGCGGAGCTGGCAAGAAATTCTCGAGGTGTTTCTCGCCGCGGCGCGAGGGCTCGCCGCTGCGCATGCGGCCGGGCTGGTGCACCGCGACTTCAAGCCGGACAACGTCCTCGTCGGCAAGGACGGGCGGACCCGCGTCACCGACTTCGGGCTTGCGCGCACCGCGGCTGCGCCCCTCGACGCGGGACCGGGCGGCGCGGCGCCGGTCGTCGCCTCGAGCTCGTTGGCGGGCAGCCCCGCGTACATGGCGCCGGAGCAGATGCGCGGCGAGCCGATCGACGAGCGCGCCGACATCTTCAGCTTCTGCGTGGCGCTGCACGAGGGCCTCTTCGGCGTGCGGCCCTTCGAGGGCGAGACCCTCTCTGCCCTCGAGCGATCCATTGCGCGAGGCGAGGTGCGCAACCTGCGTGCGGCGGTCCCGGCGCGCCTGCGGCGGACGGTGTGGCGCGGCCTGCGGGCATCGCCGTCGGAGCGGTACGATTCGATGGACGCGCTCATCGCCGCGCTCGAGCAGGCGCGGCGTCCGGCGGTGGCGTTGCCGCTCGCCGCACTCGGCGCGGCGGCGGCCGTCGTTGCGGCGTTCTTCCTGCGATCGTCCCCGCCGCCTTTGGAGCCCGACGAGCAGATCCGCTCGCTGCTCGCGCAGATGGACAAGGAGACCGACGCCGCGCGCCTGTCGGAGATGGACGGCCAGCTCGGCCAGCTGATCGTCGATGCCCAGCGCAGCCGCGACGAGTTGCGCAAGCGGGGCGGCGCCGCTCCTCTGCCGCCGTCCGACGAGCTCGACGCGGACCTTCGCTCGCTCTTGCGCAAGTTCGGCGCCGAGACCTACCTGGTGCCGCCCATCTTCAAGGAGCGCGTCCGCTCGCACCTCGCGCGGCTGCTGAAGAGCCCGCAGCTCGCCGAGATCTACCAGCGCAAGCAGCAGTACTGGCCGCTGCTGGCGCGGGAGCTCGCGGCCGTCGGGCTGCCGGAGGAGATGGGCTACGTGGTCTGGACCGAATCGCACTTCGACCCGGCCGCGCGCAGCCCGATGGGCAGCTTCGGGCTCTGGCAGCTCACTCCGCAGATTGCTCGCAGCTACGGGCTGCGCGTCGATGCCGGGCTGGACGAGCGCGGTGACCCCGTCAAGACCACGCGCGCCGCGGCGCGCCTCCTCGCGGACCTGCTCGCCCAGTTCGGCGCCGACTCGTTCATGCTAGCGCTCGCCAGCTACAACTCGGGCGAGCAACGGATTCAGCGCGCGCTCCAGAAGGTGGCCCAGGAGCCGGGCGGCTTCTCCCGGGACAAGCGCGACTTCTGGCACCTCTATCGGAGAAAGCTCCTCTCGCAAGAGACGAGCGAATATGTCCCCAACGTGCTGGCGGCGGCGATCGTCGGCAGCCACCCGCAGCGCTACGGCCTCGCACCCGGCCGGTGAATTTCCTTTGTCGCCCAAAGCCTCGAAACCCGCGCGTAGAGCGGGCTTGCGCGATTTCTTCGCATCTCCGGTGCGACGGTCTCGTCGCCGCCTCCACATCTTCATGGAGCCCAAAAAGGAGACCCTATGATCGCCTTTCTCGCCTTTGCAGTCCTGTTCGCCGCGCCCGTGGGGCAGAAGGACCCCCTCGATGCCGAGCTGCGCGCTGTGCTGCAGAAGTTCGGCGGCGACGCGGCCGGCCTGCCCGCCACTTTCAGGGACGACGTCCGCCGCTACCGCGACGAGCTGCTCGGTCGCAAGGACCTCGCTGCCATCCTCGAGCGCAAGGACCGATACTGGCCGGTGATCGCGCGCGAGCTCTCGGCGAAGTCCCTGCCCGAGGAGTTTGGCTTCGTCGCGCTGGCGGAGTCGCACTTCGACCCTTTGGCGCGCAGCGAGATCAGCGCCGGCGTGTGGCAGTTCACCGCGCCCACCGCGCGCAAGTTCGGGCTGCGGGTCGAGGAGGCGGCGGACGACCGGCTCGACGTCGAGAAGTCCTCCCATGCGGCGGCGGCTTACCTCTCCGCGCTGGTCGGCGAGTTCGGGCCCGAGTCGTTCATGCTCGCGCTCGCCAGCTACAACGCCGGCGAGCAGACGGTGCGGCGCGGCCTCGAGCAGGTCGCGCACACGCGCGGCGGTCTGCGCAACGCCGCCCACGACTTCTGGGACCTCTACCGGATGAAGCTGCTCGGCGAGGAGGCGCGCCAGTACGTGCCGAAAGTGATCGCCGCCGCGATCGTCGCCGGGCGCTCGCGGACCCCATGAGCATTTGGGGGGTCAAGGGGGGAGCGAGCTCCCCCCTTGTGGAGGCGGAGCGCCGGATCGACTACGTTCCCGTCAAGGCACATGGGTCAACTCAAGCGAATGGTGTGGTTAGAAGCGGGGGTCAAGGGGGGAGCGAGCTCCCCCTTTGTGGAGGCGCGGAGCGCCGGATCGACCACGCTCCCGTCAAGGCACACGGGTCAGCTCAAGCGAATGGTGGGTTAGAACCGGAAATCGCTCGATGGGCGCGGCCGCTGGGTGAAGTCGAAGGCGGACGCCAGATCTCTCGCAGCGGTGTCGCGGTTCTCTTTGACGATGATGAAGATGTGGTGGATGGGGCTCGGCGCGGCGGCGGTGGGCTTTCCGACCGGACCGCGCTGCGCGGCCTGCCCGGCCGCGGCGTCGGGATCTCCGACGCCGCCGCAGCCGTAGAGCATGACCAACGTGAGTGGAAACGTCGCCCGCATTCAGCACACCTCCGCGCGCAGCGGAACTCTTTTGCGCGCCTGCGCGCATCGGGTGAATGACCGAAGCCGGAGAAGATGCGACTCAGCAGTCCCGGAAGAGCGGCAGGAAGCTGCGCGGGGCGCGCTTGCGGCGGATGCAGCGGATGCTCTCGCTCATCAGGCACACGCTCAAGGCGCGGCGCGTGGCGGCGGTGCGGTTCACGCCAGAGCGATGCCAGAGATGGTTGTGGAGCAGCAGGCATTCGCCTGCGCGCGCCGGCAGCGGGATCGCGCGCCCTTCGGCGCCATGGCGGGCGGCCACGTCGTCGGGGATGACGCCGCCGAGCGGCGTGGCCAGGCCCTCTTTGTGCGAGCCCGGAATCACCTCGACGCATCCCGATTCCAAAGGCGCGTCGTCGAGCGCCGTCCAGATCTGCAGCGACGGATCGCGAGAGAGCCCCCAGAAGCTGCCGCCGTCCTGGTGCCACGGCAGCTCGGTGCCTCCCGCCGCCGCTTTGGTGAAGAGTACTGCGCGGCAGAGCACGACGCCGTCGTCGATGCGCGCACGGGCCACGCGCCCGAAGAGCGGGTTCTCGAGGAAGGCGCGGAAGAGCGGGTCGCGCTCGAGCTTCTCGATCTTCCGATAGTGCAGGGACGGCCCCTGCCAGCCGATGCCGCGCGGGAGGTCGCCGTAGCGGCCATTGTGCGCGTCGTGCTGGAAGAAGAGGCCTCGGTGGACGACCTCGCCCAGCATGATCTGGTCGGCCCGCGCCCGCAGCGCCGCCAGCGCGGCCTCGCCGACGACCGGCCCGAGCCGCGCCCAGCCGTGCGCCTCGTAGTGCTCGAGCGCCGCGGCGAGCGGCAGCGCTTCCGCGCCGGGCAGGAGGGTTCCGTCGAGGGCAGGTGACAGGCTCAAGATGACTTCGTATACACCCGCTCAGTCGAGCGGGAGCACTCCGGCTCTTTCTCGAAGCGACGTTGGTATATTCGCGTCCTTGATCAAACTGCCGCCTGGCGATCCCGACGCGGCCTCGGCCGTCCGCTGGATCGCGACCTCTCCTGATGAAACCAAGGGCGTGCTCGCCGCCGAGCTCGCCGCGCTTGGAGCGCTCGAGGCGCGGCCCATCTACCGCGGCGTGGCCTTCGAGGCGAATCTGGAGACCGGCTACCGCGCGCACTTGTGGTTGCGCACCGCCAGCCGCATCCAGCGGATCGTTGCGGACCTGCCCGCGGGATCCACCGGAGAGCTGGAAGCCGCTGCCGCCGCCATCTCCTGGCCGGCGTGGCTCCTCGCCCGGCACCCGTTCACCGTCTCGCCCATCCTCACCGATGCCGACGCCCGCTCGGTGGGAGAGCCGGCCGTGCGCGCCGCTGTGGCCGGCGCGGTCGCGCGAAGCTTCTCCGCCGCCGCCCTCCCTGCGCCGCGCTTCGACCCGGACGCGAAGGACCCGGTGACGCTGGTGGCCCATCTGCGGGATGGGGTCTGCACGCTGGGTCTCGATACCGCCGGACGGGCGCTGCACAAGAGAGGATGGCGCCTCCCCGGGCATCCAGCGGTGCTCAAGGAGACCCTCGCCGCGACGGTGCTTCTCCTCGCCGGCTACGACGGCAGCGAGGCGCTGCTCGACCCGATGTGCGGCTCGGGGACGCTGGCGATCGAAGGCGCGTACATCGCGCTCGGGAAGGCGCCGCTCATCCACCGCGGCAAGGACGACTTCGGCTTCGAGCGCCAGGCGGGCTTCGATCGGGCCTTGTGGCGGCGCGTTTCGGAGCAGGCGCGCGCAGCCAGACGTCCGGCGCCGGCAGCGCCCATCTTCGCTTCGGACATCCGGCAGGTCTACGTGGACCTCGCCCGAAAAACTGCGCTCCGCGCTCGCGTGGAGAAGCACATGAAGTTCTCGACGGCATCGCTGCAGGACCTCGAGCCTCCAGCCGCGAGCGGCCTTCTGGTCGCGAACCTTCCCTACGGCGAGCGCATCGGCGCGCTCCCGACGCTCTACCGGGAGGTAGGCCGCGCCCTGCGCGAGCGCTTCTCCGCGTGGCGGCTGGCGCTGCTCGTCCCTGCCGCTGCGCCGGCAGACGCGCTCGGCCTCACACCGGCCCGTGAGATCGCGCCTTCGGCACTCTCCGCCGTCGCGCCTTCGGCTTTCTCCTCCGTCGCGCTGAAGAACGGCGCCCTCGACGTGCGCCTCCTGCTCTTCGCCGCCCGGCGCTGACGCGTAGCCCCTGAGCTAACGGAGCGAATCGATCTGCACGGAAAAGACCAGAATTGCATTCGGTGGAACCGCCAAGTACCCGTAGGGTCCATAGCCCAGCTCAGGAGGGATGATCAGCTGGCGCGTGTCGCCGACGTGGGCGCCAACGAGGCCTTCATCCCAACCCCGGATGACCAGGCCCGCTCCGAGCTGGAACTCATACACATTCGATTCGAACTGCGTGCCGTCGGTGAACCAGCCCGTATAGTGCACTTGCAGGATTCTTCCCGCGGCCACCGCGACGCCGGTTCCGGAAACCAGGGTGCGGTAGTATTCGCCGTTCGCCATTTTCGTCGAGGCGGCGAGGTTCACGTTGAGCGAGGGGGCGAAGGTCGTGGTCTCGATGGTGGGCGGCGGCGCCGAAATTCCGCCACAAGCCGTCAGGATGAACGAGAGCACGAGCGGCAGAGGTTTTTTCGGGAAGGTGGTCATGAGGGCCGCAAGGATATCGCAAGTGGATCGCTAGGTGATGAAGTTGCCGGCGATGGCGGCGAGGCTCAGGCCGGCCATCGCGATCCAGAGGGCGACGCCGAGCGCCAGCGGCCGCGCGCCGACGGCGCGGATCGAGCTTCGCGTCAGGCTCGCGCCGATGAAGAAGAGCGTCAGCACCAGCGCCTGCTTCGAGACGCCCGCGACCAGGTGTCCTGCCTGCTGCAGGCCGGGGATGTAGGTCGCCAGCGCCGCCGCCGCGATGAAGCCGGCGATGAACCACGGACGCCGCGGCTTTCCCTTCGCGCTCGCGCCGCCGCTGCGATTGTGCCAGTGCCCGATGGCGAGGGTGAGCGGGACGATCCAGAGGGCGCGAGCGAGCTTGACGGTGGTGGCGATCTCGACCGCCTTGCCGCCCCACGCCACCGCCGCCCCGACCACCGAGCTGGTGTCGTGGATCGCGAGCGCGCTCCAGAGTCCGAACTGCGCATCGGTGAGGCCGGCCGCGTGCCCGATGGGAGGAAAGATGAAGAGCGCGACGGCGTTGAGCAGGAAGACGGTGGCGAGCGCGAGGGACACCTCGTGCTCCTGCGGGCGCAGCACCGGGACCACCGCCGCGATGGCGCTGCCGCCGCAGATGGCGGTGCCCACGGTGATGAGCGTTCCCACGTTCCGGCCGACGTGCAAAAGGCGCGTGAGCAGCGCGCCCAGGGCGAGGGCACAGACGATCCCGAGGACCGTGTAGACGACGCC
>WNFI01025524.1_pt1 | contig 20288 bp, 21 predicted proteins | sample 5400471 | NCBI WGS metagenome assembly WNFI01 (sample SAMN13153348, study PRJNA577476) | soil metagenome | isolation source: 100 cm saprolite on Douglas fir-dominated hillslope | place: USA:California | collected 2013-09-17
CCGGCGCTGCGCCGCTCTTTGCGGATTTGCGCTCTGAGCATCCTGGAGTTTACTTCGCTGGCCACGGAGTCCACACGCGGCGGTTCACCGCATAGACAACGGACAAAACAGCGAAAGAAATCACCAGGAGGACTAGCGCCATGCGGTTGGCTTCGCCATATTCCAGGGACTGCACGTGATCGTAAATATCTATGGAGACTGTCCGCGAGACTCCCGCCAGATTTCCGCCAACCATCAAGACCACGCCGAATTCTCCCAAGGTGTGAGCGAAACTCAGGACTGCTGCTGTTACGACTCCGGGAAGCGACAGCGGCAGGATGACTCGCCAGAATGTTCGCAGACTTCCCGCGCCAAGCACGGCCGAAGCGTCCAGCAATCTTCGATCGACCCCCTCAAAGGAAGCGATCAGCGGCTGGACTGCAAATGGGAAGCTGTACGACACCGATGCAAGGATTAGTCCGCCGAAGGTGAACGCCAGCCCATGGCCGAACAACGCGATCCAAAGCTTTCCGAGCGGGCCGCGCGGCCCCATGGCTACGAGCGCGTAAAACCCGAGAACGGTCGGAGGCAGCACCAGCGGCAGCGCAACCACCGATTCAAGCAGGAATTTGCCGCGCCAACTCGAAAACGCTAGCCAATACGCGACGGGCATCCCGATGACTAATAATATGGCCGTGACGCTGCCGGCCAACTTCATCGACAACCACAATGCTTCCATTCATTTCTCCGATTGCTGCCCACTCCTCGCTTGCTTCTCTGCTCAGGGCTTCCTTTGCGCTCAGCGTTCCGGCGTTATTTCTCTTCCCGGTTACTCGTCCGGTCTGGAATAGCGAAACCGTACTTGGTGAATATGGCTCGACTCGAAGCACTCTTTACAAATTCCAGAAATCCCCGCGCGGCGGCCTTATTTTTGGAGTCTTTCAAGACAATTGCTGCCTGTTCGAGCGCGGGATGCATCTCCGCGGGAATGTCCCATTTTTTACCAGCGCGCATCGCTGGCGAAACGGCGAGGGACATGGCGACAATTCCTGCCTGTGCGGATCCTGACTGCACGAACTGCGCGGCTTGGGAAATATTTTCGCCGTAAACCAACTTTGACTTTATCCGTTCGTAGATGCCTGAGGCTTGCAAAGCAGCGACGGCTGCACGACCGTATGGCGCGTGCTCCGGGTTGGCGATGGCAATCTTTTCGACGCTCGAATCCAACAGAGATTTCCATCCTTCCTTGGTGACATCAACTTTCGCGTCCGCCGGCGTCCAGATCACCAGCCGTCCGATGGCGTATTCGTAGAGCGTCCCCGGCTCCGCGAGCCCCGAGGCCTCCAGCTTTTTCGGATAGTCAATGTCCGCCGAAAAAAACAGATCGAAAGGCGCTCCATTCTGGATTTGCGAGAAAAAGTTTCCGCTGGAACCGAAAGTAACATTCACTTTCGTTCCCGTCCGGCTCTCGAACTGCTCCGATAATTCACCCACGGCAAATTTCAAATCCGCCGCGGCGGCGATGCGGACTTCCTGGCCCTGGGCACAAACGGAAGCTGCGAGCAGCACCACAACACAACCGAGAGCTATTGTTTTTGCGAAAGAGGTCATCAGCACCTTTTTATGCCCCGGCGGCGGGCGATGGTTTTGCAATTGAAATCCTTCCAGCGAACCTCATCGGTTCGCCTCAGGATGACGACATCGCCCAGTGCCGGCTGAGGCGTTATACCCGAAGAATCATTACTTCGGTCGATTTGATGAGCGCCGCGGCTCTTTCGCCGGGCTTCAACCGCAGCTCCTTCGCAGCATCGGCGGTAATGATGGAGGTAATATGTTGCTCGCCGATTGCCAGTGTGACTTGAGCCAGCAGCCCGCTGAACTTAATCGCCACCACACGCCCGATCAATTGGTTGCGTCCGCTGATCTTCCGGAAATTTCCACGCCGCGTTTCGATATCCCCGTGGCTCAGCTTTTTTGGAAACAGGCGGTCAATTTCGCTCTCGGGCACACGATGGTGGCCGCCGGGTGTCTTTACCGACTTGATCTTTCCGTGGTAGATCCACTGCTTCAAGGTGGGATAACTGATGCCAAGAATGTTGGCTGCTTCCCGGGGCGCCAAGAGCTTGTGCACGATCGGTCTCCTGCAAATCGGCAGAATATCGCATTTGCAATCGCCATATCAATACGTTTTTATATGATTTCAAGGGTAGGCGGATAGCTCAATTCGCCAGCTTTGAGGCCATGCGTGTTTTGTGCACTGCTAATTCCGCAGCGGTTTGCCTGTTTTGAGTGTGTGGGCGATGCGCTCCTGGGTTTTCTTTTCGCCACAGAGGGAGACGAAGGCTTCGCGCTCGAGATCGAGAATATACTGTTCGCTGACCAACTGTGGCGAGGTCAGCGGACCGCCGGCAAGGATGTTCGCGAGCTTGCGGCCTACGTGCGCGTCATATTCCGAGGCGTAACCGCCGCGGAGCATCATGTGGATGGCGAGCTTCGCGCCTGCAAGAAATTGTTCGCCGAGCACTTTGATTTGCGTGGTTTGCGCCCCTTCTTGCCAGGATGCAGCCAGAGGTTTGTAGCCCCCGCGCACGAGGGCCAGCGCAGCTTCCTTGGCATCGGCGACCAAGCGGTCACGGTTCATGGAGACACCGTCTTCGCGGCGCAAATATCCCAGGTCGCGGCATTCCTCCGCGCTGGTGCCAACTTTGGCCATGGCGATGGCTTCAAAGACGGGCTTCAACGCGTGGAAAAAGTCGAGGTCTTCATTGCTGGCGGCGTGTTCGTTTGCACGAATCAGCATTTCTTTTGTACCGCCACCGCCGGGAATTAGCCCGACCCCTGCCTCCACCAAGCCGAGGTAGGCTTCCGCAGCTGCTTGAATTTTCGCGGCGTGCAGGCCCACTTCGCAGCCGCCGCCTAGCGCCAGACCTTGCGGTGCCGCCACTACCGGTTTGGGAGCGTACTTGATCGCCAGGTTGATGTTCTGGAATTGCTTTACAGCCATGTGCAATTCGTCCCACTCCTGCTCCTGGGCGCCCACCAGAACCAGCATGAGGTTCGCACCAACGGAAAAATTCACCGCCTGGTTGGCGATAACCATGGCGTCAAAGTCGGTCTGCAGGCGCTTCAAGCCTTTGTGAAGCATGGCGATGAGGTCGGCGCCGATGGCATTCATCTTGGCGTGAAACTCGCAGCACACTACCCCGTCGCCGAGGTCGATGAGGCTTGCGCCGGAATTACTCTCCACTTCACGGCCAGCATCCTTGAGCGATTTGAGAATGATGATGCCCTTTGGCTCCTCGACTTTTTTCGCTGCGCCACTGCCAATATCGAAGACAGTTGTGGCGCCTTTCTCCGATTCGTAAAATCCCTTACGAACGCTGGCCAAAAGCTTTTCGATGACGGGGGGCAGCGTGCGCCCTTCTTTTTGTACTTGCCCTGCGAAGGCCTTGACGCCAATCGCATCGATTATCTCGAACGGACCGAGTTCCCAGGCAAAGCCCCAGCGCAGGGCGCGATCGACCTCCACAACGTTGTCGGAAATTTCCGGAACGCGCCGGGCCGCGTACAAACACATCTCTGAAAGCGCGCCCCACAAAAACTGCTGCGCTTTGTCGCCTTTCTGCCCTGCGAGCAAAGGTTCCACCAACGCGCGCAGCCTTTCGCGCGTGTCCTCGATGGCTTTGCCCATTTCAAGTGAACCGAATCTCGCTTTCTGCCGCGGGCGGTATTCCAAAGTGTTCACATCGAGGGCCAGAATTTCTTTCTCGCCTTCACCTCTCATCTTTTTGTAAAAGCCCTGGCCGGTCTTGTCGCCGAGCCAGCCGCGCTTGGCCATCTCTTCGACGAGCGCCGGAATCTTGTACATTTCCCGCGACTCGTCATTGGGCGCCGTTTCGTAAATGTTTTTCACCACGTGGACGAGCACATCGAGGCCCACGAGATCAGCAGTGCGAAACGTGGCCGACTTCGGCCAGCCCACGGCTGGACCCGTGCAGGCATCCACTTCTTCCACGGTCATGCCCAGCGAGCCCATCAGCCGCAATGCGTTGAGCATGGAAAACGTTCCGATACGATTGGCGATGAAGTTTGGCGTGTCTTTGGCTACGACCACGCCTTTGCCCAGCCGCCGGTCGCAGAATTCACTCAAGGTCTCGACAACTTCCCGTGATGTTTTGGGCCCGGGAATCACTTCCACTAGTTTCAGGTAGCGCGGCGGATTGAAGAAATGCGTGCCCGCCCAGTGCTGCTGAAATTCTTCATGCATGCCTTCGGCAATCAAGTGCACGGGCAAGCCGGACGTGTTCGTGGTAACGATGGCGCCGGGCTTGCGGTACTGGGCCACACGCGCCAGTAATTTCCGCTTGATCTCCAGATTCTCGGCGACGACTTCGATAATCCAATCGGCTTCGGCGCAGCGCGCCAGGTCATCCTCGAAGTTTCCGATGCCAATCTTTTCCGCAAGCGCGGCGGTAAAAAACGCGGCCGGCTTCGATTTCTTGGCCGCATCCAATCCGGCGCGCACGATTTTGTTGCGTTCTCCGGCCGGCGCATCCGCGGCCAAATTCGGCGGAACAATATCCAACAAGATGCACGGCAGCCCGGCGTTCGCGAAATGCGCGGCAATCCGCGAGCCCATCGTTCCTGCTCCCAGCACAACAGCCTTTTCGATGCGACCATTCATGGCACGCCTTTTTTACCGGATTTACGAGGGGTTCTGACTTGTTCGCACGGACAGGTTACAAAACCGGCATGCGCTGGTCAAACGACGGGCTGGTCGGCGGCAATAGGTTAAAATAATCAAATGGCGGAAGAAGGCAAATCCTCCGGCACTCTCGGCTGGTTGCGGACGGCAAAGGACAAGTTTCGCGCTTTCGCATACGGCGAGCGAAGCGAATCCAAGGAACGTCCGCGCGTAGGGTTGGCTCTTGCAGGGGGCTTTGCGCGCGGTATTGCGCACATCGGAGTCCTGCGTGTTTTGCGGGAAGCGGGGATTCCCATCGACTGCGTCGCAGGCACAAGCGTGGGCGCGTTGATCGGGGCCGGCTTCTGTGCCGCGGCATCGCTCGATGAAATGGAAAAAATTGGGGCGGAGACGAGCTTTACCGACTTCGGCCGCTGGACACCGTCATGGCTCGGACTGGCAACCAACCTGCGCATGGAAAAATATCTTGCCCGCTTTACTCCGATGAAGACTTTTGAGGAACTGCAGACTCCGCTGGCCATCGCCACGACGGACATCAACGCAGGCGTCTCCGTGTACTATTCGCATGGCCCGCTAGCGCCGGTGGTTCGCGCTTCGTGCGCCTACCCCGGGTTATTCGTGCCTATCCAGCACGACGGACGAACACTGGTCGATGGATTCCTTACCGCTCCGGTGCCCGTGGAAGGCGCACTGCTTCTTGGCGCCGACATTGTCATCGCCGTGTATCTTGAGGCAGGCAACGTCGAGGAGCCGCGCACGTTCACAGACATTCTCAGCCGCTCGTTCAATATTCTCCAGCATCACACGGATCTGACATGGCGCACGCAGGCGGACGTGATCATCGAGCCGGACGTAAAACCATTCGTATGGGACGACTTCACGAAAACCCCCGAAATGGTAGCGGCCGGCGAGGCTGCCGCGCTGTCGGCACTGCCGCAGATCCGCGCTGCCATTGGCGGGGAAAAGCGCGACTCCGCTGCATAACAGAATTTGTTTCGCAGACGAATCTTCGAGAAATTCAGGAAAAACTAAGAACGCGTGACGTCCACGGCTACAGGTTGCCCTTCCCCTTTGCCACGCTGTGTCAACCACGCGGAGAGGCCTTCGGCAAAACGTTCAGGAGTGAGCCGGAAACTGGCTTCGACCTGACCATCCGCGACAGGAAGCGTGTCGTCAAAGTCGGCGGAGTTGGTAAAATTGCGCATGCAGAATTGATCGAGCCAATCGATGGGGCAAGCGCGAGTCTCGCCGCGAATCACAACTTGAACATTGAATTTCTGTGCGTACATGGAGTCGAGGGGCGAACTTTAAGCTCGCTTCCACATATTAGAATGAAGAACGCAAAGTTGCGAGCTAAGAAGCGCGAGGGCGCTTGACGGAGTGGGCCAGACCTACGGCTTCGAGCATCCAGATGAAATACCAGCCGATGTCGGTCTGATACCAGCGAAGACCCAGGCGCGCGGAACCCGCATGGGCGTGATGGTTCTCGTGCCAGTTCTCGCCCCAAGCGGTCAATTGGAAGGGACCCAGCCACCAGACGTTCATGCTGGAATCGCCTTCCTCAACTTTCTTTAGGTGCGTGAGGCTGTTCACCAGACATTGCATGTGAAGAGAATAGACCAGGCGGATTGCGCCCATCCAGAAGAAGCCCATCCAGCCAAAACCGAGTATCAAGCCAATGCAAAGCGAGAAAACAATGACGGGTGTTTCGGCCCAGCCCCAGATCTTGTAGATGCCGCCGGTGAGCTCGGGAGCCCAGCGCTTTTTGTCGGCAGGCTGCGTTTGATAAAGCCAGCGAAGATGCGCCCACCAGAAGCCGCCCTGTTTGGGACTGGAGATGTCTTCGGGCGTGTCGGTGACGGCGTGGTGCAGGCGATGATAGGCGACCCAGCTTGCGGGATGACCGGAGCCGTTGAAAACCGCCCAGAAAATCAGGAATTGCTCGACGAAGGGGTTGGTCTTGACCGTCTTGTGGGCCAGCATGCGGTGATAGCAGACCGTGGTGCCGAGACCGCCGAAGGCGATGCTGAGCAGAGTCATGCCCACAACTTTTAGGCTTGGCACTGGGAAGAGGATCAAACCGACGACGGAAAGAAAGTGAATGAGGACAAGATAAGCGAAGACGCCTTCCTTGCCATGAACAGGTTTCCAGAAGGGCCGGTCCCAGGGGCGCTCTTGTTGCGTTACGGTCAATTCCATGTGTTCTCCGGTATCGCGATGGGTTCACCGAAGGCGTGCAACGAACCCGTTTCCCACGACACTATCCGGTGAGTCAATCTCGGTGGAGGATTCTCCACGACGACAATCCGGTGTCGCCAAAGGAGAACTCTAACGGGCTGGCCGGAGGCTAGAATGGATCACATCAAGCAGGCGAAACGGCAGTCAAAAAGAGAAGCCCTGCTCCGGCGCTGCGTTTCTGCTATGGTGATGTTCCTTGCCAGCATGGCGCTGGCAGCCTGCAAGCCTCCGAACTATCCGACGAAACCCATCGAGTTGAAATACTACGCCACAGGCCCGTGGGCGGTAACCGTAGCGATCGGCGCGGAGTGCTGCGACTCGTCTGGCAACAAGTTTGATCTTTACTACCCCACGAGCCTCGGCATGGGCGGCTTCCAGCATCCGATTCTCACTTGGGGCAATGGCACCAATTCCCTTTCAGGCAATTACACGTTTTTCTTGAAACACATGGCTTCATGGGGATTCGTGATCATTGCCCCTCAGGACAAGAACGCCGGCCCAGGACAAACCATGTTGGATGGCGTTAATTTCCTAATCGCGGCAAACAGCAACCCCGTCAGTATCTTCTTTCACAAGCTGAACGTGAGCCAGGTGGGGTCGTTCGGACACTCGCAAGGGGCGGGTGGCGCGATCAACGCCATGATCAAGTCCGCCGGTAAGATTAAGACCGTAATGCCTATCGAACTGCCGGCGCAGGCATTCTGCTCCATCCCGATCGATTGCCCAAACACTGCGCTTCTCACAACAGGTTCCATCTTCTTGGTGGATGGCTCGCTGGACATTCCGATTTCACCGCCTACGCAGCCGAGTTCGGCAACGGGACTCCAATCCATCGCCGCGTTTTACAGCGCGGTGCCTTCGGGTACCGTCAAAGTGAAAGGGACGCTGATCGGCCCAACGCATTGTGACGTTCAGGGTGTGCCCAACTGTACCGCCAGTACCGTGCCCTGTTTCCTCGGTGTCTATGGCTATCTGGGCTACCCCACTGCTTGGATGATGTTTCAGTTGCAGGGAGACAGCCTAGCTCACGGCGCGTTTGTCAGTGGCACCGGGGAAGTGTTTTCCGAGACGAAGAATTGGCAATTGGTAGCCAGCAACGTTCCGTAGGCGAACACAGAGAGTCGTGGGTTGCGCATACCACCAACGACCTGCTTTGTTGCAAATCGAATTGGAGTTAGTGGGCGCCCGCCTGCGCTGATTTTGAAAGTGTTTTGACCACTTCGTAGAGGAAGGCTTGGCCTTCGTAAAATGACTGGACGCTTAAGCGTTCATCGCGGCCGTGGAATCGGATGTCGTCGCGGTCGAAGAAAATTCCCTGGACTCCGTAAGTTGGAATGCCTGCGACGCGAAGGGCTTTGCCGTCCGTTGCACCCATGACCATGATCGGCACTACCGGCACACCCGGCCAGAGAGCGTCTGTTGCGCGGCCGACGGCTGCTAATACGTCGGGTCTTAGTGCGGAAGCCGGGCCGGGAGCCGGCTCGCCGAGAATCTTTACGCTGACCTGGTCGTCCGCAACAACTTTCTGCAATGTGGTTTGCACGTAATCGAGGGAGTCTTCTGGAAGGACGCGGCAGTTTACGGTCGCGGCTGCCAGCTGGGGCAACGCGTTCATCGCGTGCCCGCCTTCCAATAGTGTGGCCACACAGGTGGTGCGTAGAGTGGCGTTCCATGCGGGAGACGACGTCGCGAGACGTTGCATCGAGTCCTGCGAACCTTTGCTAGCCTTCGCGAGATCTTCTTTCACGGGACCGGTTTCAATTTTCGCCATTTGCTGGAAGTACGCCGCGGTCACTTCGTTGGTCTTGAGTGGGAATCCGAAGTTGGAAAGCCTTTGCAACGCCGCGGCGAGACGATAGATGGCGTTGTCAGGAACGGGCATCGAGCTGTGGCCGCCTTTGTTGCGCACCTCGAGCCGAAAATTGGCGACGTATTTTTCGCTGACCTGGAGGTCGTTGGAGACTCTTTTGCCCTTGGACTCTTCGCCCCAGCCACCTTCGTTGAAAGCGAATTCGGAATCGATAAGATCACGGTGATTCTTGAGAAGCCAAGCCACCCCATTAAATGGTCCTCCGCCTTCTTCATCGGCGGTGAGAGCCACGATGATGTCGCGATCGGGCTTGAAGCCCTCCTTCTTGTATTGGATCAAGTTGGCGATCCAGATGGCCGCCTGGGCTTTGTCGTCACCGGTGCCACGACCATAGAAGAAGCCGTCGCGCTCGATGAGTTGAAAGGGGTCCATGCTCCAGTCCTCGCGTTTGGCTTCAACAACGTCGGTATGGGCGAGAAGGAGAACCGGTTTGAGGGCTCCCGTGCCGTGATAACGAACAACGAGATTGGCCTTCTTAGGATTCGCGCTGCCCACGAAGATATCGGAATTAGGAAAGCCCGCGGCGCGCAAGCGAGATGCAGCCGCTTCGGCAACGGGAGTGGTAGCACCGGTGGTGAAGCCGGATTGGATTTCGACAAATTCCTTGTAAATATCGTGGGCAAGTTTTTTCTCTCCCTCGGAACGCGTGGTTTGGGCATAGAGTGAGGCGGAAGAGAAGAGCAGGATAAGGAGCAATTGAACCAAGTGAAGTTTTTTCGTTGTAGGCATGGTGGCATTCTTCCACGGGCGAGTGCATTCTCGCAACTTCGGAGCACGTGGTCCTATTGCGGTAGTCTCTTGTCTTGGAGCGATTTCCAGAGGATTTGGCGGAGGATTCCGAGTGTAACCTCGGCGTCTAAGGAAGAAAGGTGCAGACGGCGAACGAGGCGGCGGATTTTTTCGTCCGTGGGGGCGGCGCTCCGCTTCTGGAGGCCGCCGGGAGTCGATTTCAAGTAGCCACTGGAGCGGAGGGCATCGAGCAAGAGCGTGGTGAGACGTTCGAGATCGGCGGCGGTGGCGGGAATGTGTTTTTCAGGGTTCGAAGCCGCTTGGGGATCGCGCGCGAGTTCGTAGAGGCAGACGGCTACGGCTTGGCCAAGGTTCATTGAACGATGCTCTTCGCGGGTGGGGATGCGCAGGAGCCAATGGCAATGGCTGAGGTCTTCGTTTGAAAGACCGCGCTTCTCCGAACCGAAAAGAAGAGCGACGCGGCGGCACGGGCAAGCAGCGGCGCGGCGCCGACAGCGGAACGCGCCTCGCGAAAAGCCAATTCGTAGGAATTGACGACACGAAGGTGGAAGAAGCCGAAGTTGCTCATGGCGCGGGCCGCGGCACCGATGTTGAGAGGATTGCGCGGAGCGACAAGAACAACCCGCAGGCGGTCGGATTCGGCGTTCGGAGACAAGGGAGACGAGTTTACAGCAGGGGAGGACTTGCAGGCAGCCAACTTGCATGGGCGGCGAGGCGTAACATAGACTGTGGGCGGGTTGTAGAAAGCCTGCCAGCCTGGCCGGAAATTCCCGCCTTTGCATGGGCCTGTTGGCGTGGCCGAGTCCGATCGGTCCGCGACCCCGACCTAGTCTGGGTCATCCTCCAGAGTGTTACCGGCGCCTCAGGCAGCCGGGGCGCTACGCTTTGGACTGTGTGGCGGCGAAGCATTGGGCCTGCAGGGGGATCAGAGTGGCAACTCCGCTGGAAACCTGGGTCGATGATGCGGCAAAGCTGACGAAGCCGGATCGTGTGGTGTACTGCGACGGATCCGAAGCGGAGTACCAGCACATGATCGCGGAGATGCTGCGCGGCGGCGATTCCTTCCCGCTGAACGAAAAGACCTACCCGAATTGCCACCTGCATCGCAGTAGCCCGAATGATGTAGCACGAACGGAGCATCTGACTTACATCTGCTCGCCTGAAAAGGAAGAGGCCGGGCCCACGAACAATTGGATGGAACCGAGTGCGGCGAAGCTTAAGGTGAGCGCGCTGCTGGATGGCGCGATGCGCGGGCGGACGATGTACGTGGTGCCGTACATCATGGGGCCGGTCAGCTCGCCGATTAGCAAAGTAGGCGTGGAAGTTACGGATAGCCCGTACGTGGTGGCGAGCATGCGAATCATGTCGCGGATGGGCGACGTGGCCAGGGATCGGCTGGGGTCATCGAGCGAGTTCGTTCCCGGCCTGCATTCGCTAGGAAACCTGGATCCCTTGCGGCGGTACATCATGCACTTCCCCCAAGAGAGATTGATTTGGAGCGTGGGATCGGGTTACGGCGGAAACGCGCTGCTAGGGAAAAAATGTTTTGCCCTGCGGATTGCGAGCGTAATGGCGCGCGAGCAAGGCTGGATGGCTGAACACATGCTGATCCTGGGACTGCAGTCGCCCGACGGCAAAGTGACGTACATGGGCGCAGCGTTCCCGAGCGCCTGCGGAAAAACAAATCTGGCGATGATGGTATCCGCGCTCGAGAGCCAAGGGTATCGCGTCTTGACCGTTGGGGACGATATCGGTTGGATGAAAGTCTGTGAGGACGGTTATCTTCGCGCGATTAATCCGGAGGCGGGATTTTTTGGTGTGGCGCCTGGTACAGGTATGAAGACCAATCAGAACGTGATGGGGGCTCTGCGCAAAAACACGCTGTTTACGAACGTGGCCATGACTTCGGATCGGGAGCCATGGTGGGAAGGAATTGGCAGCGAAGCGCCGGTGGGGTTGATCAATTGGAGGGGCGAAGCGTGGGACGCATCCAAAGGCGCGGCGGCGCATCCCAATGCGCGGTACACCGTGCCGGCGCGGCAGTCGCCGAGCATTTCGCCTAAATGGGAAGCGCCGGAGGGAGTGCCAATTTCGGCATTCATATTCGGCGGGCGGAGAGCGCGAGTGGCGCCACTGGTGTATGAATCGTTTGACTGGCAGCACGGCGTGTTCGTAGGCGCCACGATGGCGAGCGAAACCACCGCGGCAGCCACCGGCGAGGTGGGCGTCACACGGCGAGATCCCATGGCCATGCTGCCCTTCTGCGGTTACAACATGGCGGATTATTTTGGGCACTGGCTGGAGATGGGGAAGAAAATACCGAAACCGCCGAAGATTTTTCACGTGAACTGGTTCCGCAAAGGCGTGGATGGAAAGTTGCTGTGGCCGGGGTACGGTGAAAACGTGCGCGTGTTGAAGTGGATCCTGGAGCGCGTGGAAGGCCGTGGGGCGGCACGGGAGACTCCCATCGGCTATGTTCCAGCCAAGAATGGTCTGACCCTGGACGGATTGAAGATTTCAGACGAGGCCCTCAACGAATTGCTGCGCGTCAATCCGGAAGATTGGGAGGCGGAGATGGAAGACTCAAAACAGTTTTTGGGCAAATTCGGCGCCCGCGTGCCACGAGAGATTGGCGAAGAGCATGAAAAACTGGCCCGGCGATTTCAGCGCGTCGTTAGCGCCTGACGCCACTTCCGAGAATCTAGTGATGGCCGCCGGCGCGGCGGGTTGTTGCGTTGACGGGGGGCATATCCTCGGCATCCAAGGCCGCGGGGCCACGTTCGAAATGAAAATCAGGCCGGCTCCCTAGCAGCCGGACGCAACGGTTCCAGCGGAGAATACTGTCGTCATTGCCGGCCGGCCGGATTTTCTCGGCTTCCGCAAAACAGTGCATGGCTTCCTCCACCAAAGGCAGAAGAGTGTGCGGAGCATAGCCGACGAGAAGCTGGGTCTTGGCGTGTCGTTCGTGCAATAACCCCGTGTAATAGAGCTGCTCGTAGGGGTCGCGCAGTCCCTGAAAGATGGATTGAACCTCTAGGTAGCGATCGCTAGCTGCGCCGATAAACTGGTCGGTGATGGCAAGACCGAGCATGCGGCGAGCAAGCTGATGGTCGGGATCAACCGCGAGAATATCCCGGCAAATGGATTCGGCCTCCTCGGGTTCGTTGAGATACCGGTAGAGCTCGACTTTGGCAAGGGCCTCGGGAATGCCTGCCTTAGAGATGGACTTTAGTTGATGTTCCACAAAACCTCCTTGACACGTCGAAGGGATTGGACCAACCCTACAAACTCTTTTCTTTGCTGGCACGGAAGACGCGGAAGAGCATTGTCAGAGGATCGTAAAACTGATCGACAACACGCTCCTTGAGCGGGATGATGGCGTTGTCGGTGATGCGAATCTCCTCGGGACAAACTTCCGTGCAGCACTTGGTGATATTGCAATAGCCCAAGCCTAGCTGATCCTTGAGCAAGCGCGCGCGATTGAGTCCATCGAGTGGATGCATTTCGAGGCCGGCGACGCGAACGAAGAAACGCGGGCCGGCAAACTGTTCCTTCTTGTCGTGTTCGCGAAGAACATGACAAACGTCTTGGCAGAGAAAGCATTCGATGCACTTGCGAAACTCCTGGACGCGATCGACATCCAGCTGCGAGGTTTTCCATTCCACTCCCCTGCGGGGCTCGAAGGGAGGGATTTTGCGGTTGACACGATAGTTCCAAGAAACGTCGGTGACAAGGTCTTTAATGCGCGGGAAGGCTTTCATTGGAAGGACGGTGATGGGCTGGTCCTGGGAGAGATCATCCATGCGCGTCTTGCAGGTAAGGCGAGGGCGGCCGTTGACTTCTGCGGAACAAGAGCCGCACTTCCCTGCTTTGCAATTCCAACGAACGGCAAGATCGGGGGCGAGGTGTCCCTGAATGTAGTGGAGCGCGTCGAGAACAACCATGCCGGGGGCGACGGGGACGCGGTAGTCCACAGTCTGCCCACCATTCGAATCGCCGCGGAAAACGCGCAGGATGGCGTCGCTCATGATGGTCCTCCCTTTTGCGAGCACCGCATGGCTTCTTCCCAGCGCAGCGGCAGAGCGCAGCCCGAAACTTTCCACTTGGTAAAGCTCGCCGGACCCATGTGCGAGGTCATGGCCTTCATGGCGTTCCCGTGGGGAAGTTTGACGACAAAATCCCGCAAGGATTGCTCATTCACCCAAGCGGAGAGCGTCCAGAAATTGCGGCTCAGTGGCTTCGCGCGAAGCGAGTACCCAATGATCCCCGGAGTCAAGCTCAACTGTTTTTGAATCTGGAATGTGAATTTGAGAAACGCCGGTATCGCGCGGTGTTTGTTCAGAGGCAAGTACGAAAGCAGAGCAAAGTACTCCCGGCTCGCGTCGGGCGCCACGAATTTGATCCAAGGTGTATCCATATCCATCATTCATCTGGTCTTTCGACCTGGCAAATCGAAAAACGCGTCATACCTTGTCCTCGGCAAGAATCTGTTCTAATTCTTCGGGCATGGGCTCGATGGGAACTTCGCGGCGGCCCATACCTCCGGATTCCCTGACGATAATGTTGTGTTTCTTCTCCCAGACGGGATCGACATTCGGGTGATCGATGCGGCTGTGCGCGCCGCGGCTTTCCGTACGGGCCAAAGCGCTGTGCGTGACGGCTTCGGAGACAATGAGCATGGCCTTCAAGTCATACGAAAGATGCCAGCCGGGATTGAAAAGGCGAGAGCCTTCAACGCTGACCTGGGACGCACGAGATTTTAGTTTGCCAAATTCGGCGAGCGCTTTCTTCAAGTCCTCATCGGTCCTGAAGATGCCGACGAGGTTCAGCATTACTTCCTGCAAATCGCGATGCACGGCATAAGGGCTTTCCGTGCCGGAGTTGGAAAAGGGAGCAAGCAATTCCTCTTCCGCTTGCTCGATTTGCGCGTCGTCGCTGGAAGGAGCCGACGCGCGCTTGGCATGCTCGGCAGCTGCTAGGCCTGCGCGGCGCCCAAACACCAGAAGATCCGAAAGCGAGTTGCCACCGAGACGATTTGCGCCATGAAGTCCTGCTGCGGCCTCGCCCGCAGCGAAAAGTCCCGGCACGGTCGATTGCGCGGTTTCCGCATCCACGCGAATACCGCCCATCATGTAATGGCATGTCGGGCCGACTTCCATGGGGCCTTTGGTAATGTCCACGTCCGCGAGTTCCTTGAACTGGTGATACATGCTGGGAAGTTTTTTCTTCACGTATTCCGCGGGCTTGTGCGATATGTCCAGATACGCGCCGCCGTGTTCGGTGCCTCGGCCTTCCTTGACTTCCGTGTAGATGGATCGCGCAACGACGTCGCGCGTAGAAAGTTCCATGCGCTTGGGGTCGTATCTTTCCATAAAGCGCTCGCCGACCTTGTTGCGCAGGATACCTCCTTCACCGCGCACGGCTTCGGTGACGAGAATCCCCTGCACGCCGGGTGGCCAGACCATTCCCGTGGGATGGAACTGCACGAATTCCATGTCCATCAGTTCGGCGCCCGCTTCATAAGCAAGGGTCATCCCGTCGCCGGTGTATTCCCAGGAGTTGGAAGTAACGCGCCAGGCTTTGCCAATCCCACCAGTGGCAATGACGATGGACTTGGCCTTGAAAACGATGAAGCGGCCGTTTTCGCGCCAATAGGCAAAAGCTCCGGCCACGCGGCCACCGTCTGTCAAAAGGCGAGTGACGGTGCACTCCATGTAGACGTCGATCCCCTGCTGAACGCCACGATCCTGCAGCGTGCGAATCATTTCCAGGCCAGTCCGATCGCCAACGTGGCAGAGGCGCTTGAAGGTGTGGCCGCCAAAGGCGCGCTGCAAAATGTCGCCGCTTTCGGTGCGGTCGAAGAGCGCACCCCACTGTTCAAGCTCACGAACGCGGTCGGGAGATTCCTGCGCATGCAGCTGGGCCATACGCCAATTATTAAGAAATTTTCCGCCGCGCATGGTGTCGCGAAAATGCGTTTTCCAATTGTCGGCTGCGTCCACGTTGGCCATGGCCGCAGCGATCCCGCCCTCGGCCATGACGGTATGAGCCTTTCCAAGGAGCGATTTGCAGACTACGCCGACGGAAGCGCCTTGCGCGAGAGCTTCAATGGCTGCGCGCAAGCCCGCGAGCATGTGCCGTTCGTTCAGGAAGCTAAAAAAGCTCCAGGCTTCAAAGCGCGAGCGCCCGAAGGTCGCGCAGGAAAAACAGTCGAGTTTGCCGCCGGCAAGATGCCGCAGCGAGTGGCAGGAAAAAGTGTAGAGCGAGAGGAGGATGACATTGATTGTCAGGACCAGTGTGCCGACGCCGATACCGAAATGGCCGTAAAAGAAGAAGGATCGAATGGCGTCGTGCCAAAGGAAAGCGATGAAGAGCAGCGCGATATAAAAAAAGTAGCGATGGACATTTTGCAGGATGAAGGGGAAGGCGGTTTCGCCTCGATAGTCGCGGCGCTCCGGTTCACCGACGGCACAGGCGGGCGGGTCAAGAAGGAACGCGCGGTAGAGGGCCTTGCGATAGTAATAGCAAGTGGCGCGAAAACCGAGAGGGCCGGCAAGAATCAGGAGAGCGGGTGAGAAGGGCCACCAATGATGCTGCGGGTCGATGAGCGGAGAATAGAAGGGCGAGAGGTACGGTCCCCACTCGTAAAATCTTCCTTCGAAAGCACGCAAGGTCGCGTAGATACTGAATCCACCCATGATGATGATGATGGGAATGATCTCGATCCACCAGGGATCCCGGCGCAGAGTGCTGCCGAGTCGAGACTCCGGCGAGAGTGTCGGGGAAGCAGACATCGGGTCACCTCCGAAGTGGCTGCAGGATAGTCAAAAATGAGAATTTTTCAAACGAAATTCTGGGTGAACATGAATACACCGGAGTGTGAACGCCTCCCGAATCATATTGACATCGGCTTATTGCCGCTAGGTCTCCGGGAACGGTTCGATCAAAGGATGGTCTGAATTTCGGCGTCGATGGTCACGTGTGTGGCTGGGATTCCGTTGATTGAGAATTTATCGCCGGTGGTTTCAGAGAATTGGAAGAAACGGCTGATGTGATAGTCCTCGTCGTAACCGGAGAAGAGGCGTTCCGTTTCCGCCTTCGTCAAACCGAAACCGGAAAGCGCAACCGGCTCTCCGAATTTGCCGGCGAGAGAGCGATATGAACGTACCAGGTCGCGCAGGAGCATGATGGGAGCGCGGCCAGTTGCATGGGCGCTCATAGGGTCTCCTGAGCAGAGTGTACTGCCGCTAACGAGAAGACGAAACGAAATTAACGTGCAGGGCTGCTTGCGAGGGCAACAACAATGGCCGGAAGGAACTTGGTGCGACACGCAAGGTTTGGGTAAGATGCTCAGTGAGATGTGAGAGACATAGGAGGAAGAGTATGAGTATCGCGGTAGGACAGGCGGCACCGGATTTCACGCTGTTGAACCAGGAAAAAAAGGAGGTAAAGCTTTCGGATTTCGCGGGGAAAAAGAACGTAGTACTTGTGTGGTACCCCCTGGACTGGAGCCCGACATGCACCAATGAGCATGCCTGCTTCGTCAATGAAATGAAGGCGTTCGAGATGCTAGACGCTGAAGTACTGGGCGTCAGTGTTGACAGCGTGTGGTCACACAAAGCGTACGCCGAAAAGATGGGGATTAAGTATTCGCTGCTAGCGGATTTTCATCCGCGTGGGGCGGCGAGCGAGAAGTACGGCGTATACCTGGCAGACAAAGGCATTACGGGCCGGGCGATCGCCATCTTGAACAAAGCCGGAAAAGTGGCCTGGTTCAAGAACTACGAAATTCCGGTAGTGCCGGACTTGAAAGAGGTCGCGGCCGCGCTGGGCCAAGTGAAAGCGGCAACAGCATAAAGAGCTACTCTTAGAAAAAACGGGCCGGATGTTCTCGGCCCGCTTTCTTCTTTTGGCGGAATGAATTGTGTACTGAATGAAATCGGGAAGAGTCGCGTTAAGAAGGAAAAATCAGTCTTTCGAGGACGGGGTTGTTTTCTTGTCGGCGTAAGGGATCTTCTCTTGAGCAGGTGCCACGGAAGGAACACAAAGAGAGCGCACAAATAGAACAAGCCCCCAACGCTGGTCCTGGGACAGGCGCGTTTTGAAAGAAGGCATAGGCCTTCTGCCCTCGGTAATTTGATAGAAAATCTCGCCATCGGTCACGGCACTCATGCGTCGGCCGTCCGAGAGATCGGCAGGAAGAGGAGAATGCGTCCTGGCCTCTGGGCCGTCTCCTTTCCCGCGCTCCCCATGGCACTGGGCGCACTCCTCCATGTAAACGCCTTTAGCGGCGCTGAGAGTGGGCCCCGTGGGCGCGAGAGGGTTCTTCAGTTTCTTGAATTCCTCGGGCACCACCCACGGCTTGTTCTCCTGCCAGACGGAGTAAGCGAGCGTCACGCAAATCATGGCAAGAAGTGAGGCGAAAAGGATCTTGCGCGCCTTAAGATTGGGCTGTGCGATAGAAGACATTGCGGCCAGAAAATTCTCGCACAACGGAGAAGACAACGAAAGCAAACCTAACGGTGGTTATAGCGCGCTTGCTGCTATTTAGAACGGAAAATGAGCCAGACAAGTTCGGCGTTGAAGAATAGAATGGCGGCGGCAACGGCCCAGCCGACCACAACGGTGAAGCGCGAATTCACAAATTCGCCCATCTGGGCTCGATCGCCCGTAAACTGAATCAGCGGAATCACTGCAAAAGGCAACTGGAAGCTCAGAATCACCTGACTGAGGATAAGCAACGAGGTGACTTTGTTTTCACCGGCAATGCCGATGACCAGGGCCGCTGGAATGATGGCGATGGAACGAGTGATGAGCCTGCGCAGCCAGGGCTTGAGCCGAATGTCGAGGAAGCCTTCCATGACAATCTGGCCTGCCAGTGTGCCGGTGAGTGTGGAGTTCTGGCCGGAGGCCAGCAGCGCGCAAGCAAACAGTGTGCTGGCAAGGCTCGCTCCCAGGACGGGGCTAAGAAGTTTGTAGGCATCCGCGATTTCCGCTACGTTGTGAAGACCGCGAGTATGGAAGGCAGCGGCTCCAAGAATCAGAATCGCGGCATTGATAAAAAGCGCAAAGCCCAAGGCAAGCGTGGAATCAAAGATCGCATAGCGCACCGCTTCCCGCCGGTCACGTATGGAAATACCGAACGCGCGCGTTTGCACGATGCTGGAGTGAAGATAAAGATTATGCGGCATTACTGTGGCCCCAAGGATGCCAATGGCGATGTACAACATTTCGCGATTGCGAAGAATTTCGGCGCGCGGGATGAAGCCGATGGCGGCTTCGCTCCAAAGTGGATGAGCGAAAAAGATCTCGTAAGTGAAACAGGCGGCAATCGACGCGATGAGCGTAACCACAAAGGCTTCGATCAGTCGAAACCCTCGCCCCTGTAACGCCAGGACTATGAGAACGTCCAAAGCGGTGATAAGCACGCCAGCCAGAAGCGGCAAACCAAAGAGAAGCTTCAGCGCCACGGCCGAGCCCAACACCTCGGCGAGATCGCAGGCGGCGATGGCGATTTCACAGATCACCCAAAGAAACAGTCCCGTACGACGCGAGTATTGTTCGCGGCACGCTTGCGCCAGGTCACGCCCGGTAGCAATTCCGAGTTTTGCGGAAAGGGCCTGCAAAAACATTGCCATCAGGTTGCTAATGAGGATAACGCTCAGAAGCGTGTAACCGAACTTTGAGCCTCCGCCAATGTCCGTCGCCCAATTGCCAGGGTCCATGTAACCGACTGCGACCAGATAGCCGGGACCGGCGAAGGCCAGAACCTTGCGGAACCAGGAGGCTCCGGAAGAAAAAGGGACGGTACGATGTGATTCCGGCAGGGACGGCGAGGCGATCCTTGTGCTTGTCACCGTGGACAAGCCGAAACCGTCAGGAGTTTCTCCGGTGACGGTTGGTTCGGTTTCGAGTTGAGGTGGGACCGTGCGTGCCATGTCTGAGGTTAACTATGCTAAATAACAATACTAAACTACACTTAATAGAATCGCTTGTCAATGGGACTTCCCACCTTTTTGCTAACAGAGAAGGCGAAGTCTGCAACGAGAAGCGCGCCCATGCGAACCACAGGTGCTTGTGGTAAGTTCAAAACGGTATTCCGGGAGAGAAACGAAATGGATCAACAGCAGCCGGTACAGGGCCAGGTGCAGATCAAAGCGGACGAGAAAGAGTTGCAGGGACAATACAGCAACCTAGTGATGATTCATCACAATCTGGAAGAATTCACCATGAACTTTATCTATATTTTCCCTAACGGCGCGCAAGGAAAACTGCTGAACAGCATGATTCTGAGCCCGGGGCACGCGAAACGCATCTGGCGCGCGCTGGGCGAGAACCTTGGGCGTTACGAAGCGCAATTTGGGACTATCAAGGAGTCACCCGAAGGAAGCACGCCCGCGCCCAACGTCGGTTTTGTGCAATAGCAACAGAATTCTTCGCGCCAAGCGTTACGCGGAGATGTTGGTGTTGTGCCCGGACCCGTCCGCCTGTTAGAATTTTAGAGTTGTTCCTCGATTTGGGCCTGTAGTTCAAGAGTCTGTTGTTGATTCTGCGTTGCTTAGGTCCATTTTCAGGCCCTTCAAACCCGCCTGCTTGTACACAACTTGTCCACAAATCGTGAGCAACGTGCCACATTACTTCTGGGTACCCGTCATTCGTCCGTGAACAGAGCGCGAGCACTCGCGCGTGGCATCCGCCTGGTGGAGTCACGCTAGGTCAAAGCTAACCGTGGACGCCACTATGCTG
>WNFI01042846.1_pt1 | contig 20288 bp, 23 predicted proteins | sample 5400471 | NCBI WGS metagenome assembly WNFI01 (sample SAMN13153348, study PRJNA577476) | soil metagenome | isolation source: 100 cm saprolite on Douglas fir-dominated hillslope | place: USA:California | collected 2013-09-17
ACTCAACTTGGACCAGCGGGACCAATTGCTCTTCGACCAGTTTGAGGAGACCTGGGTGGCTAACCCTGAAATCGCCGCTCAAGCTCGCAATAACACCCTGGACAACTTCCGATTGGTATTCGATCGCACGTTCCTCCGTACCGTCGTGGGGCGGATGGACGAAAATGAGGCCATATTCAAGCGCATCCTCGACGATCCCGAGTTCCAAGCTGCCCTCATGGATCTCTACGCCACCCGTGTCTACCGCCGGACTAGAGCGGCAAGTTCGTAGAACATAGATGTAACTGCTCGTTTCTGGGATGGACGTCAACAAGGCAAAGGGTTCACGGGCGGCACTCAATAAACTTGGTAGCTAGCCATCTGGGGGCTGAGTCTAGTAAGTAGCTCCAAAAACGAAATTATCAGGGAACGTTGAGAATTGATTATCGTGAAACTCTTCACGAGAGTTTAACATTAAAGAAGCTGGGGAATACATTAAAAGTCGCTTCTAAAGTGAGGACAATATGACCGAAGAAGATAAAATCACGCAATTCCTAAGTAACTTTCAAGAGCTTGAAGACATAATAAATGAAAAAGGCGGTCATAAATCAAGGTTTAATGACAATCTAATGGCCGTAGCGATAAGTAATGCCTATATTAGGGCTAAACAGGGTGAACTATTAGATCTATACGCCTTACGCAATGTTTATTCCCATATGCAAAGAGGAAAATACTTAGCATCGTTGACCGACCATGCAGTTCAATCGTTGGCAATGCTTCTTAAAGACATTAAGTATCCTCCCACCGCACTTGAAATATTTGCATCTAAAACTGGAAGCGGCCTTTATGAAACTGATGTAAACGCGTTTATCAAAGACGTGCTTAGGGATATGACTGAAAATGAGTATACTCATGTACCGGTTTGGAATGGTGATAAATTAGTTGGTACATTTGCATACAACTCATTTTTTCAGTGGGTAAATTATGAACTTCAGAAACGCAATCAACCGCACTTTGAAAAGGAAAGGATGGGCGACATTAACCCTCGATACCTAAATGGGAATATCGTCAGGTTTCAGTTTGTCCGCAGCACTGATCCGGCTCATGAGGTGCCAATGATTTTCGAGAAATCGACAAAAAAACGAATAAGGTTAGACTGTATTTTTGTCACTGAAAACGGTAACCGAGATGAAAAAATATTAGCCATCATTACACCGTGGGACTTATATAAAGTCAGCTGAGATCAACTTATAACTATACGGATTAACTTAGCGGTGTAGCCTAATTCTCTCATCAAAGGTCGCTACTTAGCGTCGCGCAGTATCAATGCGCGTTGCTGAATATCGTATATTGAGTTAAGGGTTGCTACGGCTTGCGCTGCGTACCGTTCTGCTTCCACTTTCATACCCAAACGTCTACTTTTTGCCAGTCCAGCGATAGAATCACAGAAAGAATCAAGCAGTTTTACTGTTTGTCGTATTAGATCTCCGCGCCGATCAGAAGGCAGTACTTCCTTTAGTCGTGCTTTCACAATTTTCCAACTATCTATTGCGAGCCGAACATTCTCGGCTTGGTACGGCTGCTGGCTGATGAGTCGGCCAATGTCAAAAGAGAGTTGTGTTAATGGAACGGTTAAATTCGCAGCTTCATCCTGCTCAAGCCATAATCCATCACTCACTATAAGCCACTTGGTCATAAATAATCCGAGCAAGACCTGTTGATGTGGGAGATCTCCTTGAGTGTCCATGAACTCAGCACGCTCAAATGTGACGGATGTTCGACCGAGAGTATTCAAGGTCACTTGCTTAATATCAGGGGATAGAGCAAGCGTCGCCGGAACGAGGCTCAGAATGCTTATTTCGTTGGGACGACTTACGGCTTCAGCAAGTTGCTCGGCTGAGATTGTGACGTTACCAGTAGTTGCACTGAGCTTTACGTTATGTAAGCCGGCTAAGCCGCCGAGAAGTGAAAGTGTTTGGTTACATTGCCGAACAGTAGGATTATGCCCTGCGATAGCCTTCTCTATTCGCGGATCGGGATTAGACCATAGCCAAGGTAGGGTGGCCAGCTGTAAAGCAAAAAGTAGTTCCTGAAGTTCGACAAGTTCTTCAAAAAACTCGACATCGGTTAGTGGGATTTCTTTGCGTGAAATGACACGACCATCTTCGCTGCGATGGGCTGTAGCAACAACACCGGTTTCGGTAACTTTAATTCCAGCATGAGCACTTGCATTACGGAAGGTCATTTCGACGGCACCGCGACTCAGTGGAGCCAAGCGTTCCAATTCCTCTACAGCCTCGCCCGCTTTGATACCATCTACAACGTCTTCTTCATAGGAGGCATTATTATCGCCGTTACAAACACGCGCCGCGATGATTATTGGCGCTCCAACGTCAATTAGAGCTCCCTCAACTAGCTCCCTATATCCCTCTGTTGAAGTTCGCATGATGTGATGGCGTGGCAACCCATACTGCCATTCACGCCCTAGTCGCTCTGAGCATTCTAAAATGAGATCTAGGCCACGAATAGTACGCTCCACAAGTAGCGTGGCATCTATAATCCATGAGGTGTTTCCTGGACTGTCAAGCATCTCTCTCAGGCTGGTAGCCAACTCAACTACCATTGTGTGATCGATAACTCTTGCGCCTAATGCCAAAGTCGGAAGTAACATTACGGCCTGTTCATCAGGAAGCGTGCTTACGCCAGTAACCTTAGCGAATGCCTTGCGAGCAATATCTGCACCCTGCGCAATAAGTGTGCTCTCACCTCCAATACTGGACCATGTAAGAGTTGCAATATCTAATGATCCATCGGCTTGGAACGGTCCATTAGTAGGAAGGCGCGACGCTAGATCGATAAGTCCCTTTGCGCGCTCTACATGCTCTTTGGCGTCCGCGAATGCCAGAGCACCATCAGCTTGTGTTTTTGTAGCTTCATCGCTATCTGAAGCACTAATGGTCAGCGCCATAAAAATGTGACCACGCACGCTTGATGCGAACGCTCGTGTAAGCTCACGATGAACAGCACGCCACTCAAGAGGCGACATGGTTTCTTGTAGTACAAGGATTGTGGCGAGCGCATCTTCAAGTAGCTGTATAAGCTTGGTGAATGCCGTAATGCAATTCGGCTGATCGGGATTCCAATCTTGGGAGCCCACTGTACGCGCAATATCTTCATCCAACGACGATAAAGCTTGGTTAGCAGGGACTATCACTTCTGTGAAATGATCCTCCGGACTACGCGGTGCACCTTGAGATTTGAACTTCAGCGGCCCATCAGTAACCTCATGCATCCGCTGTGCGAGTCGCGAAAGACGCACCTTGAACGCTTGCCGCCGTTTGTGTATGGATTTACGTATTGCCGCTACTGTATTCACAACCAATGACGCGCTACATATAGGGCACTTATCCGAACCTTTAACAGGCCTTAGCTCATTGCAGTTTGGACAGAGAGCACTAAATACTAAGTTGTACGAATATGCGCCAATATCTGACATTAAGTCATTCCTCTACTACGGTTTAGGATTCTAGGCTCTGCACCACTAAAAGACTATTTTACCATCATCCTTCGTTTTGTCTAATTATTCGCTGGCATGATATTGCTATGTCACTTTCCCTAATTAACGAATGAATTTTATGCCATGGCAAGCTGTTCCATAAACGACCGTTTATGGAACGTACTGTAGTTACAATTCATAAATCATTGGCCACAGAGTAGAGCGTAGTACCGTAAGTCGTATCAAAAACATCGTTCCGTTTCTTGCTATAACGCTTGAGTTTTGATACTCTTGAGTTACTATGACAATGGCGGCGCAACAGCAGGAACAAAGGCAGCGGTATTTGAAAGCCAAAGTCGCAATGGCGCTCTACAGCGAGTACGGCAGGGTGCCGAAAGAGCGAGAAATTGACGAGGTGTACCATTTAACGCGCGTCCTATACAAGGCGGTACTGGGCACCCATTTTTTACGGAAACAACGAGAGCATACTGGTCAACTGGCACTGTTTTAGCAAACCATGAACACCCCCCTACCAAACCTACAGGACGTGGACGTTGCCAACCTATGCGCGGAGCATACGCGGCGCGTGCAACTCCTCTCGGGAAAATTCTGGAACGGTGATATAGACAGGTGGCGCTACCGCAAGCTGTCACGAGATCTGACCCAACAATTCGTGAACGAATTAGCGGCACTGTTTAATCGGACCATAGGATAGGGACTAGCACCATGCTAATCGGCTACGCTAGAGTCTCCACTACTGATCAGACGCTCGACCTCCAGACCGACGCACTCAAACGTGCCGGGTGCGAGAAGCTCTTTACCGATACGACCAGCGGCGCGAAATCGGAGCGGCCTGGCTTGCAAGAAGCCATGAACCACCTGCGGGCAGGGGATACCTTAGTTGTCTGGCGTCTTGACCGGCTCGGCCGCACGCTCAAGCACCTCATCGCCACCATTACCGACCTCAGCGATAAAGGTATCGGCTTCAAGAGCTTGCAGGAAAACATGGATACCACTACATCAGGAGGCAAGCTCATCTTTCACATCTTTGGCGCATTGGCCGAGTTTGAACGGGAAGTTATCAAGGAGCGGACCAATGCCGGGCTGCAAGCTGCGAGAGCGCGGGGGAGGCAAGGCGGCAGGCCGAAAATCCAAACAGTGGACCCTAAGAAGATAGCGCTTGCTCGAAAGCTCTACGCCGACCAGGACATGCCGGTGCAGGAGATATGCGACACGCTCCATATTGGGCGAAGCACGTTGTACCGGTATGTGGGGGAAACTTCGGGGTAAATAGCGGATCACTGTTCATACAGTAATAGCCTGGTCCGGGAACTCGGTTTTCAGCGCATGAATGATAGCTTCATGCAGATGTGGCGTCAGGAAGGGCAGACGAGGAAATGACTTCAGGTCAGCCCAAACTGGCGTATGGGTATTGAAGCCAAGCTTGTTCAATAGGTCCTCTTCGCTAGCGGCCTGGATGGCCACCGTGTCATGTGGCGCTACCTCACACAAGAACACGTACTGTTCGTTGTAGGGTTCGGGGTGCTGTTCGGTGAAAACCAACCTGACCTTTGTAACGGTTAGCCCGGTCTCTTCCCGGACCTCTCTCACCAGCGTCTGCTCGGCCGTTTCGTCATCCCGCCTTTTTTGATTTAGATCAAAAAAGTCTTTTATGAGACCGATGACAACTACCGTTATTTCGATCGCCTCGCCACATGCCCAGACCGTGGTAGAATACAGACATGTCAAGCCATGGCACCGCAGTTTCTCTATGAGGTACCTTGCGCCAACCCGGTACAAAATCACGATTGCAGCCGCGATTTGTTTGCTTGCCGCGCTGTGCTTCCTTTTGCTGCCAATCGGTATGCAAACTTACGGCATCCAATGTCCCGCTATCGATCCCGTTCAACCTTGTACGGACAGCTATGGACACCAGTCTGTGCTGAGCTGGATAGTGTTATTCGAGCGCAGTATGGACGAGGGTGATGTGAACCTGACCGTTTATAGCTATGCCGCGGCAATTCTTTTTATGGTCGCGACCGCCTATCTTCTGTATGCGCTGTTTGCACACCGGGCAAGAATCAGGTGGAAGTGGTATATTAGTGCGACCATTTTAGTGCTAGTCGCCACCAGTGTTTCGTTTTACTGGTTAATATGGCGGCCGGCCCGCCAGCCGTGCGTCTTCACCACGCCGTATCAGCACCGCGGGCATTGCAGTAATACATACGACTTCCAGACTCCATATCTGTGCATTGACCGCTGCTCCTCTAAATAAAACACTTAAGATCACTGCACCCATAGGGAACACAGGCCGCGAAAGAAAAGGCCCAGGAGCTGGCTTACCTCGTCCAGCAAGCGTTAAAAAACGGCAAGCAGCTACCCCTCGTCTGACACCTACACAGCCGCCTGCGCAAGCCCCTGTATCGCTTCCTGAGATGTTACATTCTCACTCATACTATGGGTTAGTAACTTAACTCTACCATGCCTGAGCGGTTAAAGCACACACAAACTATCAATCATAGTCTATGTGCAACAACAGTTACACTAGTAGCCGTTGTTCCGCTGTTTTTGACAAATAGTTGCATTTTGCTAATCTAAAATCTTGCAATTTATCATGTTTGATGGTATTGTTGATTTAGACGCATATTCTTGAATTTGTCGGTAAGTCGTACCGCTTCCACTAGCCTCAATGAGGGTTATCGTTACCCCCATTCAAGGGCGGTACCAAGTTATTTCGCATTCTTCTTGACAAATCTGAGGGCAAAGAGAATGAAGCCATTCAAAAAGACTCACATGGATAGGGAAGATAGAATAAAAACTGAGGTGCAATTAGGGAATGCTGAACTCTGTCTTCGTAGAGCAGAATTAGGCATCAGCTATGCTAAGGAGCAAGTAAGTAGTTACAAGGTAACAGAACAGCAACAGAGGGCTTTTGAAGAGGCTGAACGACTCCTCCGACAAAGCTCAGATTCTTCAAAGACATCGCTTTCTCAACGGAGTTCTTCGAGTAAACTCACTGTAACAAACCCAGCCCCACTTGAGCAACCAATCAGAAATATAATCCAAGCTAAAGAAGAGATCGGGCCTAATCTATATAGGGCAAAGGTACATCGCGAGGCGGCAAATTTTTTATTAAAAGATAAGTTAACGCCAACTGCCCTGGTCAGAGATTACAACAAACGAAATAACGAGATAGGCACGATACATGCGGACCTCACCAAGGAGGATCAGCAGATTGATAATTTCCTGAGTAGTCATTGTCATCCCCACTACCGCCTTACTGGAGGTAAACAGGAAAAGGAATGAACACCACTACAATGCCCGGTAATTCTGACATACAAGCTATAAATCTGGAATTGGCTAGATTAAAAATGGCTCAAGAGTTGAGAAAAAGATTCGACTTGGCCACCGAATTACTAGCTCTGGGACAGGTAAGTGTATCAGAGGCTCTTGAAATGATTCAAACGAAAACCGCTGAAGAGTACATAAATCGCTCCCAGGAGGAAAAAAGAGAGAAAAAGTTACAACTACTGATACTTACCAAAATTGAGGGCATTGATATGCCTCTTGCAGAGGACCTAATTGATGAATTCGGTTCTCTGGATGCTATAGCTCAAGCTACATCCGAAGAAATGGAAAATGTTCCTGGTATAGATAAGAACAGAGCAGAGGAGATCATTAAAGAAGTGTCAAAGCTAGTGAGCCAAATGTAAATGAGATAGAGGTAAGTTCTATGCCCTCTGAGTTACAATTCGTCATTGTCGGGGGCGCTATCCTGGTGGGAGGGGCAGGTTCTATGCCCCCTGAGTTACTAATCGCCATTGTCGGAGCAGTAAGTGGTATCGTAGGCACTATCCTGGGTGCGGTGGTAGGAGCAGTTCTTGGATTCTGGTTAGAGAAAAAGCTAGATAAACGTCACCAGCACCAGCAGAATCTCAGTGCTGCACTAGATTGGGCTAATACAGGAAGAGTAAAAGACTTGCGAGGAATTAATTTAGGAGAAGCTGATCTTAGAGGTGTAGATCTCAAAGGAGCTCATTTGAGTTTTTCAGACTTTAAGAAGGCTAACTTGAGTCATGCTCTGCTAGCAAAAACAGATCTTAGGGGAGCTGATCTACGTAATACCAATCTCACTAATACTGATATGTCTGAAGCTGATCTTCGGGAGGCTGATCTGCGTGGAGCTAATCTGACTGAGACTAACTTATCTGGGGCTCTTTTAATTCGGACTAAGCTAGGTAAAACTAATCTGGGCGAAGCAGTTATAGAACATGCTAATCTCTTCGACGCCAACTTGCAGGGTGCTCGCGTAACAACAGTACAACTTAAAAAGGCGGAGACCTTTGATAAGGCCATACTCCCCGATGGAACAATACACGAAGAGAAGGATGACGAAGACGAATAGCCAGAAAAGACTATACTAATGTTCATCATCCCCAAAACGACCGGTTATTGGACACTCTTCAGAACTTGCCATAGTACTTGAGTTTCGTGCAATTATACATACGTCAACATATAAATATCATCCTGGCATAATATACTTTTTAACAGGGGTAGCTGACTCAACGCGTCGCCCTTGACATGCCTCTAATTCACCATCAGCCTGCATGTACCCCTGTTCCACTACGTCGTAAAATGTGCATTGAGCGACAAAGCAGCACCCCACCAAGCAAACCACTTGCCACAAGCCATCGGACATGCTATACCACTAACCATGTCACACGAACACCTACCACCAGCACCAGAGCCAAACCCGCACGAGGCTGCATTTAAGGCAACCACCTTTCGTATCCTCGGCGCCGCAGCGTTAGGAACGGCAGCCGTATTAGTAAGCGCTGAGTTCGGTAGGGTTGGCGTCGATCCTAATTTGGTAACCGTATTTGGTGATGGCGTGCTCGTTGCTATCGGCACCTACAGCCTGTCGCTCGCCGCCAAATATGACCGGCAGGCAGATAGTTAAGACCAACACAAACCACCTTGCACCTAGCACATAAGTCACCTTACATACAAAGCTACCCCTTAATATTGTTCTAGCAGGTCCTAATCTGCCGGGCCTTATACCGCTCGTCAGCACAACGCCAGCATATAAACACATCCTTGCCAGTCATACGCCGCACAAACTGAATGGCAGCAACAAAGCCAGGCACCGGATTATTGTTAGCACAGGCCAGTAAATCACGCCCGCAATTGGCACACTTGCTACTATAACGCCCGCCCATGCGCTACATGCACTGGCAAACTCTTATGTTCTGCCAGATCGCGGCTCGTGTCAGTAACCGCCGCCTTGATAACCTGCACATCATTTTCCAAAGCATCCAACCGCTGCCCTACCCGGTTAATATCGGCGCGGGTAGCCTGATCCTTCTGGCCCTCAAGCAGTGCTTTGTTTTGGTCACGAATCTCTTCTAACAGAATAATCTGGTAGTCTTTCTTCATGCTACCAGCCTAGCACTAATTCATCGGAACCCCAAGCGCCCTTATCCCTGAACAGTGACTACAGCACACCTGTTAAGAAGCTGGCAAAACCACAATAGCAGCGCTACCGGCTGGAGCCGTATAATTGCCCGTACTATGCTACTGCACACATGTGATAAATGCGGCGTTGAGCTAGACGGCACAGCCCTCGACAGAAAGAGTATACGAGTGGGTATTGGCGTCTATACGGTGGAGCTTTGCAAAACATGCGCTGAGCCCATAATACATTTCCTGATCACAGCAAATCTTCTGCATGCTCAGTTGCAACAATGTGGTTTTATTACAAACACCACTTAGTCAGTAACATTTTCAAACCCAAGCGATCTGGCCACCTCTAATGGATGTACTTCGCAACAGAGGCTTTATTCAAGACTGGTTAAAGGACGAACGCCCGCCGGACAAAGCCATACGCCAAGTCTTTGCGGTGACCGACCAGATATTGAAAGCTGGTAGAATAGGGGTAAGTGGGATGATGGAAGGGAGTGATGAGTAAGATACTCATTAATGACACCGTTGGTATTGACCTAGCTACGCTGATAGATACACGCCTTCTCGTTCAAGCCAACAGCGGCGGCGGTAAATCATGGCTCTTGCGGAGGCTACTGGAACAATCCCATGGCAAAGTCCAGCAGATCGTCATTGACCTCGAAGGTGAGTTTTCGACCCTACGCGAAAAGTACGATTACATTCTGGCAGCCAAAGAAGGCGACACAGCGGCCGAGCCTCGTAGCGCAGCCTTACTTGCAAGGCGGTTATTAGAGCTAAATGTTTCAGCGATTATTGATCTTTATGAGCTATCGCACCAGGAGCGCAAACGTTTTGTACGTCTCTTTCTAAGTGCTATGATAAACGCGCCCAAGAATCTCTGGCACCCCTGCTTAGTGATCGTTGATGAAGCCCACGTTTTCGCGCCACAAACCGGCCAGTCTGAGGCGATGGAAGCTGTCATCGACCTTGCAACGCGCGGCCGGAAGCGCGGTTACTGCGCCGTACTGGCTACACAACGTCTTTCCAAACTACATAAAGATGCGGTAGCAGAGATGAACAATAAACTTATCGGCCGGACAGGGCTGCACATTGACCGCAAGCGGGCGGCTGAGGAACTAGGATTTACGACCAAACAGGACGCCATTTCACTGCGTAACCTTGCGCCAGGCGAGTTCTACGCTTTCGGCCCAGCTATTTCTGAGTCAGTTACTAAGGTACTAGTTGGCACGGTTACGACCAGCCACCCCAAAGCCGGAGCCCGCATCATCACGCAGTAACACCACCCACGGCCAGAATTAGTCAGATCATCGCGCAGCTAGCAGACTTGCCGCAGGAAGCTCAGCAGGAAGCGCAGAACATGGAAGCCCTGAAGACGGATAACGCTAATTTAAAACGGCGTATCACCCAGCTTGAAAAGCAGCCGCAGCCAGTGGCCGCGCCAAAGGTCGTGACCATCGAGAAGCCGAGCGCCAGCCATCTCAAGGCGCTGCGCCTCATCCAGTCAATTGCAGCTAAGGAGCTTGGCGCAGGCGATGTACCGGCTACCAAGCCAACCATCCCCGATATTCCGACCGACAAAAAGCCCATCGTCGGTGGCGCCTTGCGTATGCTACAAGTACTGGCTTCGCGCTACCCAATGACCTTTACCAAATCACAGCTCGCACTATTAGCAAACCTGTCACCCAAGAGTGGCACCTATGGAACATATTTGTCGCTGCTCCGGTCGCAGGGGCTAATTGAGGTCGGTGCAGAGATCAGCATAACCGAGGAGGGCCTAAACTATATCGGCACCGACAAGCCTCGTCCCCAGAGCCAGGAAGAGGTGTTGGATATGTGGCGCAACAATTTAACTGGTGGTGCACGGCGAATGTTTGACATACTTGTCGATGCATACCCTGGACAGATTGACAAGGCGGAACTGGGCGAACGCACGGATATGTCATACAACAGCGGCACCTTCGGCACCTATTTAAGCCTGCTCCGACGTAACGGCCTAGTTGAAGTGACAGGCCCCTACGTCAAAGCTAACCCCAATATTTTTGTAGCAAGTACAATCAAACCAGCATGAGAAAGATCGGTGACGCCTGCTGAGATATACCCAAGCAGGTGGTAGTCCCAAAAACCGCCGCATCTCAGCGATGACCACCATCGGTGCGACCGCCGTTACAAGTTGTAATGTTTCCTGTATGATCTGGTCGGCTTCCTCGTGCCACTTGATCTCTTTATTTGTCGCTATGGTCTTCCAATCGGTCTCGTAAGTACTTCTTAGCTTCGAATGGATCCATGATATGTCCGAGAAAAACAGTATCTCCCGGAATCTCTATAAGTTTATCCTGCAAGATCCGCATTGGTTCACCATGAACAACCGCATCCGCAGGTACCTTAACCGTAACCTGATATGGCGCTTTCAATAGTTCCCTCTTGTTAATGACATCACCAGTATCAATACTCACAAAGACATCATCCGGCGTGCCCCATGTAGCAAATGCATGAAGACTGAGAGCGTCATTTTTCCTGTTATTCCACTTTCGACGAAGTTGCCGCTGCTCGGGAGTCTCCTGCTCAAACTCCTCCTGTAGAGATTGTGGAAAAGCGTAGAAGACGCGGGGCTCCGGTAGCTCTACCTTCTTGAGCGCGGCATAATCTTGCAACAAAAAGGGGACATCCGGGAAAACTCTGTTATGTATCTCCCGAATGAGAATCAAGTCCACTCCAGGCCAGCTACGAAACCGGGGTCCTGCTGGGCGGAGTTCTATACCATCTAAGCCAACATTGCGTAGCTTCTCAGTCCATTCATCTTCGTTATAGACTCCTCTATTCTTTGAACGGTGATTTTCCAGGCGGCTTGGTCCTGCAATGCACAGCGCTATCTTACCCTGCTTGCTCCACTTCCGTATCTGTTGGAGAGCAGGCGCGTACTCACGCTCTTCTTCAAGCTCAATGACGCAGTTCCAGTCAAGACAAACAGTTATCTTCATAGTCTCCAGATCGTTCGATTTCACTACTATGTTTGGTCATCCGGCTTCGTCCGCCGTTCCTCTAAGAACTTATCCAAGTCGGCCCTTTTCACACGGTAATCCCGCCCCACCCTATAGGCGGTCAACCGTTTCGTGCGCACCCATTCACGCACGGTTTCAATGTGCAGCTTCAATTCTTCTGCAATCTGAGCAAGGGTCAGCCACTCATCTGGCAAAGTACACCCCCGGTAGTTTTGTCCCATTATATGCTTGGTTCGCTACAAGCGTCAAAGGTGGTGTATTCCTGTGTTCATATGCCATTTACTTGACAAAACTGTGTATTACTGTGTAATATATGAAGTATACACTGTTTCTCGTTTCGGAAAGTGAGGTGATAGCCACTCGACACGCACCCTATCGGTAGTTAGGGGGTTCTCACCCGAACCCCCATTTCCAGGAGAGGAACATCATGGCTATTGAACCCTACGCCGACAACTTTATTCCCGTTGTGCCGACCGATGAGCCTGAGCACACTCCCGAAAAGCCGTTTTGCTGTAATCCAGCCTGCCCGTGCCACGAGGATGAATTGTTGATTTTTCAAGTTTTTCTCCACGTTCAGAACGGCCTAATGACACCTGCTGAGGCGACAGACTTTGTGAAAGGCAAAGGCATATGAGAGAGCAAATCGCCCAGCACCGGGTCATTCAACGCGCCAGCCGCCCGTCCGTACCTACTAATGTTCCGCCAGACGAGGACGACGATTTTGCCGACGATAGCTATGCTCCGGGTACGCTCCGGAGCGCTTTACGCTATCCTGCCGGCAGGTCCTACACCGTCCAACAGGGCAACCGGAGAATTGTCGTTCACCCTGAACCACCGCCGAAGCAGCATACGCACTGGCTGGTCTATGTCGGCATTGGCATGATTGCCATGCTTGCGTTATGGGTAGGGTTGCAGATGCTTGGCACCTGGTGGAGTGAGCATCAACTAGACGCCACCTATGGCTTTCCGCGAACCTACCAGGTTGACGCGGTGGTAGGCCACGACGACAGTACCGATCATCCCAGCCACTTTATTTTTATCAACCTGAAAGGCCGCGTCGTATTCGTTGAACTACCCGGTGGCAATGTGGTGCATGCCCGCATCTACAACGGTCCCGCCATCATTGGCGACAGCGCAGCGCAGATCCCGGTCACCGCCGAGTTTCAGGACGTGAACGGCGACGGCAAAATTGACCTGATCGTGCATGTGGGCAATCAGCAATTCACGTATATCAATGACGGCACGCAGTTCAAGCCACAGCCATAGGAGGCGCTATGCACCAGGTGGACGATGCACCGATGGAAACGTTGCATATCTATTTTGAACGGGAACAGCCGCCGCACCCCTCGCTGCTTCCCATTGTCCTGTCAGTGTTGGCTCTCTCTATCCTCATTGCCATTGGCTTGAGCGCCCCCAACCAGCAGCCGGTGATGCGGGACGAAATCCGTGTCCCGGCTGTCCCTCTCGCAGTCAAGACCTTTACCGCGCAAACGCCGGTTATACCGACGGGGGTACACACCTACCCGGCCACAACCGCGCACGGCGTTCTCACAATCACCAACGGCTCGGTTATCTCCCAAACCTTGCCAGCCGGGCTTATCTTTATTAGCAGTCGTAGCGTTTCAGTCGCGACCGATCAGGCTGTCTTTGTTCCAGCAGGCAGTGCGGACAGGTACGGTGTCGCAACGGTCGCAGCCCACGCGCTGACAAGTGGGAACACTGGCAACATTCCGGCACTTGCCGTTGATACGGTCGAAGGTTCCAGCCTCTATATCCGCAACCTGGCGGCGTTCCAGGGCGGCCGCGATGCCTACTCGATCAAGGTTGTGACCGCACAAGACACACAGTCAGCGCTTATACAGGCGAGAAGTGCACTCACCATTAAGAGCACTGGCTGGCATTATCCCTGCGTAGAACGCATAAGTGGGGCGATACGTGTGACCTGGCGCTGCCAATTCGTCACCTACCACATTCCGGCGTTTTACCACGTGACCGGTGTCAGAATCATCGGCAAGAATGTTTTATTAGCTGTTTGGTTCGTAGCGCGTCCCGCCCGTATATGGGTTAAATAACACCTCTATCATTCGTTACTACTATAGAAATTTCATTCGCCACAAGAAAGGGACACACGATTGGCTACCCAGACGCGCAAACGCGCTGTTATCTATTGCCGTGTCAGCACGGATAGGCAGGAAATCGACGGTGAAAGTCTGGAATATCAGGAGGAGAAGTGCCGCCGCTACGCCGAGCTGCATGATATCGATATCGTCATCGTTCTCCACGAAGCCAAGAGCGGCTACATCCACTACACCTTGCGCGACAAGCTGACGTTTGCCCGCCAGCTTATCCGCGACCACATGGCGGACATGATAATCGTCTTCGACCTGCGCCGCTTTTCCCGCAACTTCGTGCATTCGGCTATGATCTTCGAGGAAATTGAGTCTAACGGCGGTGAGATCGTCTCAGTGTCCGAAAACATCGACAACAGTCTGACCGGCAAGCTGGTCCGCTCGATACTTGCCTGGAGTGCCGAGAGCGAGCGGGAGAAGATCGTTGAATATGCGAACCGGCACTGGCAGACCAGGTCGGCACAGAACCTGCCGCTGGCGACCGGCCGCGCGCCCTATGGTTGGAAGTGGAAAGATAATGATAAGTCAAAATACGTTATCGACAAAGAAGAAAAGCTGGTACGCGTATCGATCTTCACCATGTTCGTCGAGCAGGATATGAGCGTCCGTTCGATTGCCCACAAGCTGACCGAGGACGGGATTTTGCCACCGGCCAAAGCGAGAGGTTGGAACGTCAACAGCACGGCCTGGCAGCCGTCAACCGTGCATAAAATCCTCGCCGGGCCAGAGAATATCGGGGTGCTCACCATCTGTAAAACCAAGGTCGTCACTACTCCTACCGGCAAAGTTGCCAGGCAGCCGAACGCGAATATTAAGACGATTGCCGGCGGCATACCGGCGATTGTGCCGGCCGAGCTGTACGAACTGGCCCAATACAAGCTCAAGCACAACCAGGTAGACAAGAGCAAGCTGCACCTCAAGCCGGAAGATTTTCTCTTAAAGAGCCACATCTTCTGCAAAACCTGCGGCTACCGCATGGGCGGCCGGTACCGCCAGTACGACGGCGTGGCCGTGGGCTACTACCAATGCGCCAAGATCAACAACAAGTACGACAAATGTCCGGACTTCACGGGCATCAAGGCGGATAAGGTAAACGGTCTCGTGTGGGCCGATTGCTGCCGGGTGTTTGAGGCCATCGAACTCATCCGCGACACCATCCGCGCCCACTTAGAGCAGGACGTGAAGGCTTTTCTGGAACATACCACCGGAACGCAGCAACTCGCCAACTTACGGCAAGAATTAGCGCAGGCTGAAATTGAGCAGGCTAAGCATGCGCCCGGCAGCTACTACTACCATCTGGTCACCCAGGACATTCAGGCGAAGCAGGAGCAGTTACGTAAGTACGAGGAACAGGCCACGCAGACAAGTACGACTGAGCAGCTGCTTGACCTCTACCAACGGCAGGTGCTAAGTTTCTTGGACTTCTTAAACGTCATGCAAGGCAGATACCACGAGGCGACGTTCAAAGATAAGCGCAATGCCCTGGTTGTGCTCGGCGTACGAGTTACCGTTAGCGCCACCCCGCAGGTAGAGCCATTGACACGGCAGGTAGATACAGCTAAAGAATGGCTATCCTTAGTCGAAGCGGCCGCACTCACCGGCATCGACCCCAACGTGCTCAGCTACCGGGCGGCCAAAGGCGAGTTTGCTACCGCCAAGCGCGACGAGTCCCGCCGCTGTACCTACGTCCACCGCGACGAATTGAACCGCTTTTTAGGCAGCGTGGTGCTCAAACCCCAGCGGTTGCGCGACGACGCGGAAGCGCGGGTAGAGATCAGCTATTCGCCAATCTTCACAGGTGTCCAGTCGTCCTTGATATAGACTTCGGTACCGAGCAAGGCATTCATGGCCGGGTAGCTATATTGGGGGGTACGCTGCAGGTACGGATGGATCTGGCGCTGGGCAAGCAGGATGTCCTGGAATGTTGGTATGTCCATGTTTATGGCTCCTCTTCGTGTTGGCTAATCATGTGTGCTTACTAAGTTAGACTAGATATGGTTCAAGTAGCGCTCATTTTGCGCGGTAATTTTTTTACCGGCCCTTTTCCCCTCTTTTGATGTGAGTCTGAGAAGGGATTGAGCACCTCTTACTCCAATATGGTTCAAGTAGCGCTCATTTTGCGCGGTAATTTTTTTCTCACTTTTTTCCTCTCTTTTGAGGCACGGTGGAGAGGTGGTGCAAAACCTCTTGCTTTTAGTATACCTGAGTGCTCCAAGGGAGTGATAGAGTAATTAAGTTCTGGTTAATTTGGTCTTTGAGTCTTGTTGGAACTGCAATTAGGGATTGTTGTTCTTTCATCACCATTATTGCATAATGGAAGAAAACAGCATAAAAGTAAAGGGGCAAAGACATGACTACTACACCAGCCAATCCGAATGTTGAGGTGATCCTGCTGAGCGTGCAGAGATCTTACGATGAATTGAACCAGCTTATTGATGGGCCGTTGGCCAAGCTGGATACAGAAAAGCTTTATGAGGTTCCGGCTGAAAATGAATGGACGATCATGCAGAACCTGGCTCACATTGTAGAGATTATGCCGTATTGGGCAGGGGAGATTGAGAAGTTGGTGGCTGAGCCGGGACGGAATTTCGGGCGCACTCAGCAGGACGAGGGACGTTTACGGGCTATTAATGAGCATGGGACGGATAGTCTGGATGAGATTAAGGGGGCTTTGCCGGGGAGTTATGCAAGGTTGGATGAGGTTTTGGGGAGTTTGAGGGATAGCGACCTGGAGTTGACAGGACGGCATGTCAGGTATGGGGAGAAGCCGTTAGAGTGGTTTATTGAGGATTTTGTGACGGGGCATTTGATTGGGCACGTGGAGCAGATTAAGGGGTGTCTGGAGGCGGTGAGGTAAACTTGAGCTGAAGGAACAGTTTTGGCCAGGGTTATTGGAAGCCTTCACGCTGCGAAGTAACTTATTCCTGCGAGAAACGTATATTTGTTAGATTAGCAAAGTATTCAAACCTAGAAAGGTGATACGATGAGACGGTTGTTTATGATACTAGGTTCACTCTTTTTCTTAAGGTCGTTCATGAGGCGAGCGAGACGGCGACGCTCGGCATATTATTCATGAGGCGAGCGAGACGGCGACGCTCGGCATATTACGATTGAAAGTTAGAGCGTGGTGCTGAACCGCTCGGGGGTGCATTTTTCATAATTTGCACAGAGTTATGAGTAGGGACGCGATAATGCAGATGAACAAAATAATCCGGAGAGCGGAAAAGCCAGCCAGGCCGATACATCGGCGCTGGCCGCGATAAATCGGGCCCTACGGATGGCCGGATTATTTTGTCAAAGGGCATAATCGGGTCCCTACTCATTGTTTAGAGTAATAGCCTAGTAGGGACCGGGGAATACGACCAGCGAGAAACGTGCCTTCGGGCCTATGTTCTTCGTGATCTACATGTCCACGGCGGTGAAAGAGTTCCACCAACTCGCTCTTATCGTAGGGAATCGTCACTTGTACCTCTTCCATATACGCGGCCAATACCTGGGCAATTTTTTCAAGCAGAGCATCCAAACCAATTTTTCGCAGGGCAGATACGGTGACGGCATTGGGATAGAGCGAGGTATCGACTTCCGATGGGTCGTCAAGCAAATCGATCTTGTTCAGGGCCGTGACTCGCGGCTTCTCATCTGCTTCCAGGTCATGCAGGACCTCGTTCACTGTCTCACTCTGCTCGATTGCATTTTCGTGGCTGACATCTACCACCTCCAATAGCAAATCGGCGTCAATAACTTCTTCGAGGGTTGCTCTAAAGGCAGCGATCAACTTGGTCGGCAGTTTCTGAATAAACCCTACCGTGTCAGTAAGCAGTGCTTCTTGATTCCCTGGCAGGATGATGTGGCGGGTAGTAGGATCAAGCGTAGCGAAGAGCTTATTTTCTGCCAGCACTTCCGATTCGGTGAGAGCATTGAAAAGGGTAGACTTTCCGGCGTTGGTATAGCCGACTACGGCCACGACTGGTATAGCCTGTGATGCACGTTGCCTGCGGTGTATCTTGCGTTGTTCGCGTACACCTTTGATATCCTCACGTAAGTCAGCGATACGGCTGCGGATGCGCCGGCGATCGATCTCTAATTTTGTTTCACCAGGACCACGCACTCCGATAGCGCCACCAACCCCACCTGCGCCTGCGCTTCGTGAGCCACCTGCCTGCCGTGAAAGTTCTACGCCGCGCCCAGCCAGGCGAGGCAAGCGATACTCTAACTGCGCCAACTCAACTTGTAGCCGCCCTTCACGAGTGCGAGCATGCTGAGCAAAGATATCGAGGATCAAGGCGGTACGATCAATCACACGCGCGTTGAGTATCTTTTCCAGGTTGCGCTGCTGTGAGGGGGATAATTCATCATCAAAGATGACAAGATCAAAATCCAGTTGCTTTTCGGCGTCACTGAGTTCCTGCGCACGCCCTTTCCCTATATAGGTAGCTACATCTGGGTGGCGCATGCGTTGGATCATTGTGCCAACAACCTCCGCCCCCGCAGTACGCGCCAGTGTCCGCAATTCACTCAGTGAGTCTTCGACACTCCACAAACTCTCACTCTCGTCTTGCTCTACAGCAACCAGGAAGGCGTGTTCAGGTCTTCCTCGAGAGGTCGTATCGTTGAGACGAGGTTGTTTTACCGTAGGTTCTTTCCCTGCTTTCTTAAATGTGTTTTACTGCCGTATAGATATTATTTTAACAGTATCAGAAAATGATAGCAAATACGCCATCACTCCCATTTAGACGGCAAGCCGTCTGGGGCGAACTGCCGCGCCCGCTACTCCTAGACCAAAGGCTGTCGGAGCTACTTTGACCAGACGGTACAATCATCCCAGTTTTTTTGTAAGCTCGTTTGCCAATGGCCTGGATATCATAGATCAAGAGATAGCGTCCGTGCTCTTTGTGCTTGTACTTTGGCAAATTGGGTGGACCAGAAATTTCTCAGGCTCCTGTTTCAACATTCAGCGCCAAGGGGTCCCCTGCGTTTACGCACGGGGAGGAATTGGCACACACTTCACACATTTTTTCTGTTGACATTGGTGTGAACCCCTTCTATACTTGAGGTATGAAACAAGTGATCACCGCCAAGCTGAAACTGCATACGACGGCTGAGCAGTTCAGTGCCTTGCGGCAAACACAACTGGCCTACCGCGATGCCTTGAATGCCGTGAGTCGTTATGCCTTTGAGCATGGCAAGATCAGCAATCAGCGTACCTTGCAGCGAGAGATGTACGACGAGATACGCCTGTGCTATCACCTACCTGCCCAAATGGCCTGCAACGTTCCCCGCCAGGTCGGAGCCACCTACAAGACCTTATGGACCAAAGCCAAACAGAACGCTGCTCACCGCAAAGCGGGCATCACCAGCAAACGCTACAAGGGCTTGGATCAGCCACCCAAGTACGTGTCCCCTACTCTGACCTACAACTATCAACGCGATTACAGCTTTAAGCCAGAGCAACAGGTCAGCATCCTGACGCTGTCTGGTCGTGTCATTGTGTCCTATACGGGCTATGAGAAGCATGTGCCCTTGATCCAGCAAGCAGCGCATCTCGGTGCGGCCAAACTCTGGTACGATAAGCCCCACAAGCAGTTCTATCTGCTCGTGAGTCTGGAAGTGGAGGGAGCAGACTCCACACCAGCAACATATACCCAGGTCGTAGGTGTGGACGTAGGGCAACGCTATCTGGCTGTCACGACCACCACCACAGACGAGACCGCTTTTTATTCGGGCAAAGCGGTTCGCGCCAAAGCCGACCATTATGCTCGATTACGCAAGCGCTTGCAGCGTAAAGGCACTCGTTCCGCGACACGACGCCTTGTCGTGATCAGTGGACGAGAGAGACGGTTGAAGCTGCACACAAACCACACGATTGCAAAACGCATTGTCCAGCGCCACCCACACAGCCTGATCGGGATCGAGAACCTGGCAAACATCCGTGAACGAGAGACCCGGCGCAAACGCGGGAAGAAAGCCAGCAAGAAGCAACGGCAGGCCAATGGGCATGCCTCGAAGTGGGCCTTTGCCGAATTGCAGAGCATCATCGCCTACAAAGCGACCATTGCGGGTTCGATAGTGGTGAAAGTCGATGCCCACTATACGAGCCAGGCTTGCCCGATGTGCGGCTACACTAGTAAGGCGAACCGACCTCATCAGGGTCTTCTGTTTGTCTGTCAGAGTTGTCAGTATACGCTGCACGCCGATTTAATTGGTGCTAGAAACATTGCGCTG
>WNFI01371253.1_pt1 | contig 20287 bp, 16 predicted proteins | sample 5400471 | NCBI WGS metagenome assembly WNFI01 (sample SAMN13153348, study PRJNA577476) | soil metagenome | isolation source: 100 cm saprolite on Douglas fir-dominated hillslope | place: USA:California | collected 2013-09-17
ACGCTCCTGAACTTGGAGACGATGTCGCCGATGTTCCTCTTCTCGAACCACGCGAGCGGCAGCCTCAGCATGTGGTTGAAGAGCGTGGTGAGGAGCTTCAGGTTGATGTTGGTGCTCAAGTACACGCCCACCCACGCGCGCACCGCGGTCACCGCGACTTGAATCACCACCAGCACGGCGAAGGCGATGCCCAGCACCGTCAACAAATCCCGGTCGCGCCCCACCAGCACGCGGTCCACCACGAGTTGCAGGAAGAAGGGCATGGCGATCGCGAACACTTCGAGCGCGAACGAGAGCACCAGGATCTGCGCGATCGTGCCCTTCAGCCCCGAAGCCGCGCCCAGGAGCTGCCACGACTTGATCTTCTCGCGCTCATCCTTCCGCTGGAATTCGGCGGTGGGCGTGAATTCCATCGCCACGCCGGTGAAATGCCGCGACGCTTCATCGAGCGTCAACACGCGCTTGCCACGCGCCGGGTCGTGCACCGTGATCTTGCGGCCGGCGACCTTCACCAGCACGACGAAGTGGTTCATGTCCCAATGCAGCACCGCGGGTAGCCGCAGCTTCCCCAGCGAATCGAGCGGCACCTGCACGCCGCGCGCCGTCATGCCCATGGTCTCGGCGATCTGCGCCACGTTCTTCAGCGTGATGCCCTTCAACGAGGGCGAAAGGCGCACGCGCATCGCCGAGAGGTCGGTGCGATGGCCGTGGAAGGAGGCCACCATCGCGAGGCATGCGATGCCGCACTCGGGCGCCTCGCTCTGCAGGATGACGGGGACGCGCGGCGAGAGGAGCTCGGAGAGGGCGCCCATCTAGAAGCGTCCCTTCAGCTGCAGCACCGGCTCGAAGACCCACTCGAGGAGCGTGCGCTTCTCCAGCAATAGATCCGCGTTCACCAGCATGCCGGGGCGCAGCGCAAAGTCCTGCCCCAGCGCGCTCACGTCCTGGCGCTCCATCTTCACGTCCACGCGATACACCGGCTCCTTTGCGCTCAGGGGGCCGATGCGGTCGCCCTGCGTCCAAACGCTGCGGCCGACGGCGCTCACGCTGCCGCGGTATTGCCCGAAGCGCGCGTAGGGAAAGGCCTCGTAGCGCAACAGCGCCTCCTGGCCGGGCTTGATGAATCCGATGGCGCGCGTGGGGACGAGGAGCTCGACGTGCATGCCGCTTCCCTTGGGGATCCCCATCGCGAAGGGTGAGTCGGCGGGGATCGATTGCCCCTGGTTCACCGCGATGTTGGTGACCACGCCCGCCATCGGCGCGCGGATCACGGTCTCGCGCTTCGACTCGTTCTGATCCCTTTCAACCTGGCCGCGCTGGCGTCTCAAGGTCTGGGCCTTGATTTCCTGGTCGGTGACCTCATCCTGCTTCTGCTTCACCAGCGCCTCGGAGACGAACTTCTTCTCGCCGGCGAGGCCGTGGTAGCGCTCGAGCTGCTCGCGCGCGCTCTTGATGCGCACCTCCTGCAGCTTCATCTCGCGGTCGATCTGGCCGAGCTCACCGTCCAGGTCGCGAACGCGCCGGCGCAGCTGTTCGACTTGCTGGGTGCCGAGGTCGCGCCACTGGTTCTGTTCCTTTTCGAGGATCGCGCGGCGGTTCTGCATCTCGGCGGCCACCGCTTCGCTGGTCGAGGCGCCGCTTCCGGTGGCGCGGTCGAGCGAGACCTTGGCCATCGCGTCGCCCGCCTTCACCTCGTCGCCTTCCTTGATGAGGAGGTCGGTGACGCGGCCCGAATCGGGAATGAGCACGCGTGCCGCACCCGTATCGAGCGCGAGAAAGCCCTCGACCCTCTCGCGCCGCGTGTATTGGCCCCAAAGGGCGACCGCGATCAGCAGGAAGGCGACGCCCGCGGCGAGGAGCGTGAAGACGAGGCCGGGGACGGGGCGCGCGATGGTCGCCTCGCCGAGAAACTTCTCTCTTTGGGCGTCGATCGCCTCTTGTCGGAATAGTGGGCGCGGCATGGTTGCGCTCGGGATTGTAAGGCATGCGATGCACGCCGGCGTTATGCACGCCGACATCGGCGTGGCTCGATAGCCGTGCATTGCGCCCCACGGAGCATTGAAGCGAACCCTGCAAGCGGAACATGCTCAGGACATATATGGAAAAGAAACGCCGATGGGCGGACAGCCGCCGCATAGCACCGCTCGACCCCAAGGAGATCCATTACTGGTCCAAATTCCTCGGGGTCGAGGAGCACGACATCCTCATGGCCGTTGATAAGGTCGGGCCGTCGGTCGAGCGCGTGCGCCAATACCTGATTACGAACGGGCCGGTGCACTGGGAGGTGTCGGCGGGCCGTGACGAAAGAAGGGGGGTTGCGGGGCGGATGTGATGGGTGATAATGTTATCACCATCCATGGAAACCCCGCTTACGCCACGGCAAGCCGAGATCCTCGAGGTCATCCGCGACCATATCGCCGAGCATCGCCGCCCGCCCTCGCAGCCGGAGCTCGCGCGCGCCCTCGGCCTCGCCTCCACCAACGGGGTCTTCAAGCATCTCGCCGCCCTCGAGAAAAAAGGCGCCATCGAGCTCTCGCCGGGCCTGGCTCGCGGCATCCGCCTGAAGGATGAAGGCCTGCCGCTCGTGGGGCGCGTCGCGGCGGGCAGCCCCATCATGGCCATCGAGAACATGCTGGGCCGCTACCCGGTGGATCCCGATCTCTTCATCCCCCGCGCCGATTATCTCCTGCAGGTGAAGGGCCTCAGCATGAAGGACGAGGGCATCCTCGATGGCGATTGGCTCGTGGTCCATCGCAGCAACACGGCGAAGAGCGGCCAGATCGTGGTCGCGCGCATCGGCGACGACGTCACCGTGAAGCGCCTCAAGATGCGCGGCCACAAGGCCGAGCTCATCCCCGCCAACAGCGATTTCCAAACCCTCTTCCTCGACCTTCACCACGACACGCTCGCCATCGAAGGCATCGCGGTCGGCGTCATCCGCAACCTGCACGCGCGCGCATGAAAGCCTCGGTCGCGGATCTCACCAAGCTGCCGGGCGTATGGCGCGGCGGCGAGCTCGAGAAAGCCTGCCACGCCGTGCTTCCCACGGGGCATGCCGCGCTCGATCGGGAGCCTTCCCTATGCCCCGGCGCTCGCGCAGCGCGGCATCGCGCTCGAGCGTTGCCTCGTGGTACGCCCCGCCAACAAGGAAGACGCGTTGTGGGCCACCGAGCAGGCGCTTCGCTCCGGCGCCTGCGGCGCGGTCCTCTTCTGGCTTGCGCACGATGAATACGCGTGGCTGCGCCGCTTGCAGATGGCGGCGGAGGCGGGGTGCTCGATGGCGGTTTACTTCCGCTCCACGGCGGCGGAACGCCTGTCCACTCCGGCGCACCTGCGCGTGGTGCTCGAAAGCGCGCAAGGTGATCTGCGCATTCGCATTCCCAAGCGGCGCGGTCCTCCGCTTCCCTGTCCCATCTCGCTGCGCCTTTCTCCTTCTCCCTTGGCAGAACGGAAATCTCCCATCCTCGCGGGAGAGGCTCGCTCGGTCATCGCCTTCCCTACACACGCCAAAGCCGTCGCTTAAGGCCTTGCCGTGCTCTGGGTCGCGCTCGAGTTGCCTTCGCTGCCCCTGCAGATCGCCGAACGCGCGGGTGTCCGCCGCGAGCCGCTGGTGATCTCCGAAGGCCCCCCGCAGCGCCCGATCGTCACGTGCGCCAACGAGGCCGCGCGCCGCGCCGGCATTCGCGAAGGCCAGGCGGTCGCCGCTGCCAAGGCCCTCGCGGTGGATCTGCATGCCATTCCCCGCGATGTGGGCGCCGAGCGCGAGACGCTCGAAAGGCTCGCGGCGTGGGCCGGCCAGTACACTCCGATGACGAGCGTCGATGGGCAGGGCATCGCGCTCGAGATGGGTGCGTGCCTGCGTCTTTTCGAAGGGCACGCGAAGCTGACGGGCGCGATCAAGCGCGGCGTGCGCGAGCTGGGCTTCCATGCGGCCGTGGGCGTCGCGCCCACGCCGCTCGCGGCGCGCCTCTTCGCGCGCGCCGAGGCGCACGGCCTGCAGGTGCGTAGCTGCCTCGCGTTGCCCGAGCTTCGCGAGCGCGCTGCCGATCTGCCCTTGTTTCTCCTCGACTGGCCGGGGAAGACCCTGGCGCACCTCGCCGATCTTGGCGTGCTGCGGCTACGCGACGTGCTGGCGCTTCCCGCGGAAGGCATCGCACGTCGCTTCGGGCCGGGGATCGTCGCCTCGCTCGATCGCCTGCTGGGGCGCGTGCCCGATCCACGCGAGCCTTATTCGCCACCGCCGCGTTTTCGATCGCGGCTGGAGCTCCCCGCGGAAGCCGAAGGGGTGGAGGCTCTCGTCTTCCCGTTGAGGCGATTGCTCGCGGAGTTCGAAGGCGCCATGCGTGCGCGCGGCGCGGGCGTGCAGCATCTCACTCTCATCCTGGTGCATGGCCGCAAGGCGCACACGCGCCTGCCGCTCGACTTCTCTTCGCCCGAGCGCGAGGCCGGCTTCATCCTCGCCATCGCGCGCGAAAAGCTGGGGCGCCTCACCTTGCCCGCGCCCACGCTCGCGCTCGATTTGCGCGCCGAAGCCTTGCTCACGTACGTCCCCCGGGAGGCGACGTGGCTTCCCGGCGCGAAGGAGCAGGCCCTCGATCGCGAGCGCCTTCTCGAGCGCCTCAGCGCGCGGCTCGGCAGCGAAAAGGTGTTCGGCATCGCCATCGCCGACGATCACCGCCCCGAAAGAGACTGGAAACCCAAGCGGGAACGGACCGGGGTCAGAGCGGGGTCAGAGCGGGGTCAGACCCCGGTGGTGGGTTTGCGGCCGGCGTGGCTGTTGAATCGCCCGCGGAAGCTTGTCACGCACGAAGGCGAGCCGAGCTATCAGGGCGAGCTGATTCTTCTGGCGGGCCCGGAGCGCATCGAGGCCGGCTGGTGGGATGGCGACGAGGTGAGCCGCGACTACTACATGGCGGCGAATCCGCGCGGCGAGACTTTCTGGATCTATCGCGAGCATCGCGGCGCGCAAGCGTGGTACATGCACGGGGTGTTCGCGTGATCCCGGGCTACGCCGAGCTTCATTGCGTCACCTGCTACAGCTTCCTGCGCGGCGCGTCGGATCCGGAGGAGCTCGTGCATCGCGCGGCGCAGCTCGGCTACCGCGCGCTCGCCATCAGCGACGAATGCTCTGTGGCCGGCGTGGTGCGCGCGCACGTGGCCGCCAAGGACGCGAACCTGAAGCTCATCGTCGGCACCGAGCTCACCCTCGCCGATGGCATGAAGCTCGTGCTCCTCGTTTCGAGCATCGCCGGCTATGAGACCTTGTGCGAGCTCATCACCCAGGCGCGCCGCGCCGCGCCCAAGGGCGAATACCGCCTGTCGCGCGAGGACCTGCCATTCGCCCCCGCAGGCTTGCAGGCTGTCTGGATCCCGCCCCCGAAAGTCGTACCTGACACGACTTTTCAAGCCGAGTGGATTGCCAATCGCTTTCCGGGCAATGCGTGGATCGCGATCGAGCTGCACCGCGGTGCCGATGACGCGAGGCGCATCGAGGAGATCGAGGCGATCGGCGTGCGCGTGGGGCTCACGTGCGTCGCGGCGGGCGACGTGCACATGCACGAACGCGCGAGGAAGAAGCTGCAGGACGTGATGACCGCCATCCGCCACAAGTGCCCGCTCGCGGAAATCGGCCGAAAGCTGCAGCCCAACGGCGAGCGCTACCTGCGCTCCATCGGGCGGCTTTCCGCGATCAACCCGCCGCGCCTGCTGGCCACCACGCTCGACCTCGCCGCGCGCTGCACCTTCTCGCTGGACGAGATCCGCTACGAATATCCCGAGGAGCTCGTGCCCAAGGAGGAAACGCCCACCACGCATTTGCACGCGCTCACGATGAAGGGCCTCGCGCGCCGCTATCCGCAGGGCGCGCCCGCAGCAGTCGTGCAAACCGTCGAGCGTGAGCTTAAGTTGATCGCGGAGCTCGCCTACGAGCCCTTCTTCCTCACCGTGAACGACATCGTGGAGTTCGCGCGCAGCCAATCGATCCTCTGCCAGGGGCGCGGCTCGGCGGCCAACTCGGCGGTGTGCTATTGCCTCGGCGTCACGGAGGTCGATCCGGGGCGCATGTCGGTGCTCTTCGAGCGCTTCATCTCCAAGGAGAGGAACGAGCCGCCCGACATCGACGTGGACTTCGAGCACCAGCGCCGCGAGGAGGTGATCCAGTACATCTACGGCAAGTACGGCCGCGAGCGCGCCGCCATCACCGCGGTCGTCATCACCTACCAGCCGAGGAGCGCGTTGCGCGACGTGGGCAAGGCCCTGGGCCTGTCGCTCGACCAGGTGGACCTCCTCTCGAAATCGATGTCGTGGTGGGACAACCGCGAGGCGATGCACAAGCGCCTCGTCGAGGGCGGCTTCGACCTCGACAATCGCGTGATCCGGCAAGTGATAGACCTCACGCAGGAATTGATCGGCTTCCCGCGCCATCTCTCGCAGCATCCGGGCGGCTTCGTGATCGACAACCGCAGGCTCTCGCGCCTGGTTCCCGTCGAGAACGCCTCGATGCCCGAGCGCACCGTGATCCAGTGGGACAAGGACGACCTCGACGCCATGGGGCTGCTCAAGGTCGACGTGCTCGGCCTCGGGATGCTGTCGTGTATCCGCAGGGCCATAGACTTGGTCAACGGAAAACCGGGGTCAGACCCCGAACCGCTTTGCATGCAAAGCATCCCCGCGGAAGATCCTCAGGTCTACGAGATGATCCAGCGCGCCGACACCATCGGTGTCTTCCAGATCGAATCGCGCGCGCAGATGTCGATGCTGCCGCGCCTGAAGCCCGCATGCTTCTACGATCTCGTGATCGAAGTGGCGATCGTGCGCCCCGGTCCGATCATGGGCGGCATGGTGCATCCGTACCTGCGCAGGCGCCAGGGCCAGGAGGCCGTCAGCTACGCGAGCGAGGAAGTGAGGAAAGTCCTCGAGCGCACGCTCGGCGTGTCGATCTTCCAGGAGCAGGTGATGCAGCTCGCGGTGGTCGCCGCGGGCTTCACGCCCGGTGAGGCCGACAAGCTGCGCCGCGCCATGGCCTCGTGGAGGAGGCGAGGGGGAATCGAGCCCTTCCGCGAGAAGCTCGTCTCCGGAATGCTCACGCGCGGATACGCGCGCGAATACGCCGAGCAGATCTACCAGCAGATCCAGGGCTTCGGCGAGTACGGCTTTCCGGAATCGCACGCCGCGAGCTTCGCGTTGCTGGTGTACGTGTCGAGCTGGCTCAAGTGCCACGAGCCCGCGGCCTTCGCGTGCGCGCTCCTGAATAGCCAGCCGCTTGGCTTCTACTCGAGCTCGGCGATCGTGCAGGATGCGCAACGCCAGGGCGTCGAGGTGCGCCCGGCGGATGTGCAGCTGAGCGATGTCGATAGCAAGCTCGAATGTCACCCCGACGTAGGCCGGAGCCCAATCCAACCCGCATTACGCTTGGGCTTTGGTCTCATCAAAGGACTTAAGGTAAACTCTGCGGAACGCCTCGTAGAAGCCAGAAAACAAAGGTTATTTGAATCAACAGAAGACCTATCCCGCCGCGCCGGCCTGGACCGCGGCGATCTGAGCGCGCTGGCGGCCGCCGATGCCTTGTCGAGCCTCGTGGGCCATCGGCGCGCGGCGTTATGGGAAACGCTCGCCATCGAAGACGTCACGCGTCTCGGGCTTGCCGCCGTGCCGGTGCAGGCGCCGCTCCTGAAGGCGCCTACCGAAGGCGACGACATCGTCGGCGACTACGCGACCCTGGGCCTCACGCTGCGCCGCCATCCGCTGGCGCTCCTGCGCGAGCGCCTGAAGAAAAGGCGCATCCACACCGCCGCCGAGGTGGCGCAATCGCGCAACGGGCAATTCATCCGCGCGGCGGGCATCGTCACCTGCCGCCAGCGCCCTGCCACGGCGAGCGGCGTGATCTTCGTCACGCTCGAGGACGAGACCGGCTACGTGAACGTGATCGTGTGGAACGACCTCGCCGACCGGCAGAGGAAGGAGCTCATCGGCTCGCGGCTCCTCGAGGTGAGCGGAGAGCTGCAACGCGAAGGGCGAGTGGTGCATATCCTCGCGCGCCGCCTCGCGGATTTGAGCCCCCTGCTCGGGCGCCTGTCCACCTCGAGCCACGATTTCCACTAGCCGCATCGCATACGGTATCGCGGCCATAGGCGGCTAAACCGCTTGGTATGATCGCTGCCATGAGCGCCGGCTTACAGGCGGGAATCCCGATGCGAAGCGCCTTCGCGGCGTGCGTGGCGCTGCCTTTCCTCGCGCATGGCGCGATCCAGCTCGCGCAGGCGCCCGATCTCGCCGACCTGGAGCTCGAGCAGCTCACGCGCATCACGGTCACCTCCGCCTCGCGGCGCGAGGAGCGCCTGGTCGAGGCGCCCGCTTCGATCTTCGTGATCACCGCCGAGGACATCCGCCGCTCGGGCGCCAACAGCATCCCGGAGGTGCTGCGCCTCGCGCCCAACCTGCATGTGGCGCGCGCCGACAACAACCAATACGCGATCAGCGCGCGCGGCTTCAACAACGTGCTCGCCAACAAGATGCTGGTGCTGATCGACGGGCGCGCGGTCTATTCGCCGCTTTTCTCCGGCGTCTTCTGGGAAGCGCAGGACACGATGCTCCAGGACATCGAGCGCATCGAGGTGATCAGCGGGCCTGCGGCCACGCTCTGGGGCGCGAACGGCGTGAACGGCGTCATCAACATCATCACGTTTCCCGCCGCGAAGACCCAGGGGATCCTCGCCGTTGCGGGCGTCGGCAATCGCGAGGCGGGGGCGGGAATTCGCTACGGCGGGACGCTGGGCGACGCAGGCCACTACCGCGCCTACGCGCGCTACTTCGACCGCGACAACATGAGCCTCACCACGGGCGAAGCGATCCGCGACGCTTCGCGGCGTGCCGCCGCGGGCTTTCGCGCCGATTGGCAGCACGCCTCGGACGGCATCACGCTGCAAGGCGACGGCTACTGGGGCGACATCGACCAGGCGTCCGCGGCGCGCCGCATTTCCGGGGGCAACGTGCTCACGCGCTGGCAGCGCGCCTTCGCCGACGGCTCGAACCTCCAGGTGCAGGCGTATTACGACCGCACCGACCGCGACCAGCCGGGCACGTTCAGGAACGCGCTCGACACGCTCGACCTCGAGGCGCAGCACTCCTTCAAGCCGTGGTCCGCCCACCACGTGGTCTGGGGCGCGGGCTACCGCTATTCGCGCGATCGCGTCGAGAATCTCGAGGGCATCGCCTTCCTCCCCGCCGATCGCACGCTGCGCTGGGGCAACGTCTTCGCGCAGGATGAATTCACGCTGCGCGAAGACGTCGAGCTCACCGTGGGGCTCAAGCTCGAGACCAACGTCTACACCGGCACCGAGTGGCTGCCCAACGTGCGCCTCGCGTGGCATCCGTCGCGCGATCACCTTCTCTGGGCGGCGCTCTCGCGGGCGGTGCGCGCCCCTTCGAGAATCGATCGCGACGTCAACTTTCCCGGTCGCCCGCCGTTCCTGCTGATCGCGAACGAGACCTTCGACTCCGAGGTGCTGAAGGCGGCCGAAGTGGGCTACCGCGCGCAGGCCAATGCGGACCTTTCCTATTCGGCGACGGCGTTCTACCACGAGTATCCGAACCTGCGCGGCGTGGACCTCAACGGAAATTTCCAGCCGGTGTTCGCCAACACGCTCGAAGGCCGCTCGCACGGCCTCGAGGCGTGGGGCAGCTATCGCGCCGCGCCCGCATGGCGCCTGTCGGGGGGCTTCGTGGCGATGAGCTCGACCATCAAGGTGATCGCCGGCGCGCGCGATCTCGGCGGGCGCGCGGCGCTCGGCGACGACCCGAAGCGCACGGCGCTGCTGCGCTCGAGCTGGGACCTCACGCCGCGCCACGCTCTCGATCTCGCGCTGCGCCACGTGAGCGCGCTTCCTCTGTCCGGCGTTCCCGCCTACACGACGCTCGATGCGCGCATCGGCTGGCGCGTGTCGCGCGCGCTCGAGCTCTCCGTCGCCGCGCAGAATCTACTCGACAGGGACCATGCGGAGTGGGGAAGCGCAGGAGCGCGCGCCGCCCAGGAGCGCGCCTTCTTCGTGAAGCTCGCGTGGAGGCCGGGATGATCGCGCTCGGCCAGGCGATGGTCGCCGTCGCGCTCCTCGCCCTTGCGCCGCTCAACGCGCAGGCGCAGCACTCCGAGGCGACGGAAACGAGCGTGAAGGCGGCGTTCCTCTTCAAGTTCGCGGGCTATGTGGAGTGGACTCCCGCCGACTTCGCCGCGGAGGACGCGCCCCTGGTGATCGCGGTGGCGGGCGCCGAAGAGATCGCCGCCGACCTGGCGAGAATCGTTCCCGGGCGCATCGTCTACGGGCACCCGGTGACGGTGAGAAAGCTGCGCGAGGGGGAATCGGCGCGCGGCGCGCACCTTGTCTTCGTCGGGCGCCAGGAGTCCGCGCGCCTCGCCGCGATCCTGCGCGCCGCGCGGGAGCACGGCGTGCTCGCGGTCACCGAGAGCGACAAGGGCCTCGAGCTCGGGGCCGCGATCAACTTCGTGGCGGTCGAGGATCGCGTGGGCTTCGAGGTCTCGCTCGATTCCGCCGAAAAGAGCGGCCACCGCATCAGCTCGCGCATGCTCACCGTCGCGCGCCGCGTGCTGCCCAAGGCGTCGTGATGCTCGAATCCCTTCGCCATTCGCTGCGCCGCAAGGTGATCCTCCTCGTCCTCGCGGCGACGGTGGCCGCGCTCGCGCTCACCGCGCTCGGCCTGGTGATCTATGACCTGCGCGTCTACGAAAAGCAGTGGACCGACGACTTGAACACGCAGGCGGAGATCCTCGCCCGCGCGAGCGCACCGGCGCTCGCCTTCGACGACCGGCGCACCGCGACCACCGACCTCACCCTCATGAAGGTGCGCCCGCGCGTGCTCGGCGCCGCGCTCTACACGCGCGGCGGCGAGCTCTTCGCGACCTATACCAAGCCGGGCCTGGAGGCGGTGGCGTTTCCGCCCAGGCCGCAAGCCGATGGATACACCATCGAGGGCGACCAGCTGCGCATTTTTCGGCGCGTGGTGGAAGGCGGCGAGACCATCGGCACCGTCTACCTGCGCGCCTATTACCAGCCGTGGGAGCGGGTGCGCGACTACCTCACCATCCTGGGCGTGGTCATGCTCGCGAGCCTCGCGCTCGCCGCGCTCGTCTCCGGGTGGCTGCAGTCCGCGATCACCGTGCCGATCCTGGAAGTCGCCCACACCGCCCGCCAGGTGATATCGCAGCAGGACTATTCGCTGCGCGCGCGCAAGATCACCGACGACGAGATCGGCCAGCTCGTGGATTCGTTCAACGCGATGCTGGCGGAGGCGGGAAGGCGCGCCGAGGCCCTGCGCGAGGCGGACCGGCGCAAGGACGAGTTCCTCGCCACCCTTGCGCACGAGCTGCGCAACCCGCTCGCGCCGCTGAGGAACGCGCTCGAGATCCTGCGCGTCGCGCCTTCCAACCCCGCGCTCGCCGAAAAGGCGCGCTCGATGATGGAGCGCCAGCTGAACCAGATGGTGCGCCTGGTGGACGATCTCCTCGACGTCTCGCGCATCACCACCGGCAAGCTCGCGGTGCGCAAGGGCGTGATCGACCTGCAGGCGACGCTGCACGACGCCATCGAGACGGCACGTCCCCTGGTCGAGGCGAGGAGGCACGAGCTCGTGGTCGAGATGCCGCCGGAGCCGATTGCGGTGGAAGGCGACCGCACGCGCCTCGCGCAGGTGTTCTCCAACCTCCTCAACAACGCCGCCAAGTACACCGAGCCCGGCGGCCGCATAGCGCTCACCCTCGCGAAGGACGCACAGGAGGCCGTGGTGAGCGTGAGCGACAACGGCATCGGCCTCGATCCGGCGTCGCTCCAGTCGATCTTCGACATGTTCGTGCAGGTCGACCGCACGCTCGAGCGCACCCACGCCGGCCTGGGCGTGGGACTCACGCTCGCCAGGCGGCTGGTGGCGCTGCACGACGGCACGCTCACCGCGACGAGCGACGGGCGAGGGCGGGGCAGCGGCTTCGAGGTGCGCTTGCCGCTCGCCGGGGCGGTCCGGTCCGAAGTGGACAAGGCCCGTCACCCGGGCGGGCGCGAAGGCAGCCGGCGCATCCTCATCGCCGACGACAATGCCGACTTCGCCAATAGCCTGGGCGCGACGCTCACCGGGCGCGGCCACGACGTGCGCGTGGTCTACGACGGCGCCGAAGCCCTCGCCACCGCGGCGCGCTTCAACCCCGACTTCGCGTTCCTCGATATCGGCATGCCGCGCGTGCACGGCTACGAAGTGGCGCGGCGCCTGCGCGAGCAGCCCGGCACGGCGAAGTGCGTCCTGGTCGCGGTGACCGGCTGGGGCCAGGAAGACGATCGCCAGCGCGCGCGCGAGGCCGGCTTCGATCGCCACCTCGTGAAGCCCGCCGATCCGGCGGACATCGATTCGATCCTGAAGAGCTACTAAGGGGGCGGCCGCCTCGGGGATCGGCGCAATCCATCGAGCTCGGGATGAAGCTCGACCCGGCGCGATGGCTATCTCACACTGGCTTGAGGCGCGGCTATCCAGCTATGGGGTGCTTCATGCTTGGTGGCATTGAGCGGCAATTTGTTGTCCGCTCCAATGCCGTTCTCGCTGCGCCCTTACATGACGCATAATTTGTATTATGTCAACTATCCGGCTAGCCGCCGGAAGACTGGAACACTCCGGCCTCCTTGTCTTTTCGCACGTTGTCCCACGCGAACACGCGAGCGTTCATTGCGACGTAGGCATTCGGCGCAAGCGCCTGCGCCATCGCGAGCGCGAATCCCAGGTTGAAGAGCGCATCCGACCCCTGGATCGCGTAGGGGATCATCGCGCCGGTGAAAACGATGGTCTTTCCGAGGGCGGCCTTCCCTACAACTTCCGCGGTCTGCGCCATCGTGTCCGTGCCGTGGACCACCACGATGCACGGCTCCGGCGCGGCGCGGCACGCGGCGAGAACGCTTTCGCGATGCGCGTCGGTCATGTGCAGGCTGTCGATCAGCTGATTGATCTCGATGGCGACCGGGAGCGTGACGCGCGCCTGCTCGAGGATCGCCGGCAGGTGGGTTTCCTTGAAGGTGAGCTCGCCCTTGATGGCGTCATAGTGCTTGTCGAACGTGCCGCCGGTGACGATGATGCGCGCGGCGCTGGGCGAGTCGGATGCCATGTCAGGCCTTGAGCCGGTAGCCGGTCCGGAAGATCCACGCCACGGCGGCAAGGCACGCCGCGAAGAACCCCAGCGTCGCCGCGAGGCTCACCCCGACCGCGACATCCGCGGATCCGTAGAAGGCCCAGCGAAATCCGCTGATGAGGTAGACCACCGGGTTGAAGAGGCTCACGGTGCGCCAGGCGCTCGGCAGCATGTCGATCGAGTAGAACGCGCCGCCCAGGAACGTGAGCGGCGTGATGACGAGCATCGGCACGAACTGCAGCTGCTCGAAGCCCTGCGCGACGACGCCGATCACGAAGCCGAAGAGGCAGAAGGTCGCCGCGGTGAGGACGAGGAAGGCGATCATCCAGAACGGGTGGACGATGGTGACCGACGAGGAGCTCGTAGATGGTCCCGGTGAATTTGGGGAAGTAGATCCCGAACGACGCATTCGAGATGCTCTCGCTGAAGATCGACAACATGATGAGGCCCGGCACGATGAAGGCGCCGTAGGCAACGCCGTTCACCTCGCGCATCCCGGAGCCGATCGCCGCGCCGAACACCACGAAGTAGAGCGACGTCGTGATGACGGGCGTGAGGAAGCTTTGCATCGGCGTGCGGAAAGCGCGCGCCATCTCGAAGCAGTAGATCGCCCACACGCCGTGGCGGTTGAACTTCATCGCCCTCCTCCCGCGCGCTCGGTCACCAGGCTCACGAAGATGTCCTCGAGCGAGCTCTGGCGCGTATTCAGGTCCTTGAAGCCGATGCCGAGGTCGGCGATGCGCGCGAGGAGCGCCGGGATGTCGGTGGCCTCCACGTCGGCGTCGAAGGTGTACTCGAGCTCGGTGCCGCCGGCCTTCAGCAGCAGCGGCCACTGCGAGAGCTCCGCGGGTATCGCGGCCAGGGGCTCCCGCAGGTGGAGCGTGAGCTGCTTCTTGCCCAGCTTCTTCATGAGCTTCGCCTTCTCCTCGACCACCACCAGCTCGCCCTTGTTGATGACGCCGATGCGGTCGGCCATCTCCTCGGCTTCCTCGATGTAGTGCGTGGTGAGGATGACGGTGACGCCACCCTCGCGCAGCCGGCGCACCAGCGCCCACATGTCGCGGCGCAGCTCCACATCGACGCCGGCGGTGGGCTCGTCGAGGAAGAGGATCCGCGGCTCGTGCGCGAGCGCTTTCGCGATCATCACGCGCCGCTTCATCCCGCCGGAGAGCGTCATGATGCGATCGTTACGCTTGTCCCACAGGGAAAGGTCGCGCAGCACGCGCTCGAGGTGCGCGGGATCCGGCGCGAGGCCGAAGAGCCCGCGGCTGAAGCGCGCGCTGCGCCAGGGGGTCTCGAACATGTCGGTGTGCAACTCCTGGGGCACGAGCCCGATGAGGGAGCGTGCCGCGCGATAGTCACGCACGATGTCGTGCCCGCCTGCGGTTACCGATCCGGTCGTGGGGGTCACGATGCCGCAGACGACACTGATGAGGGTGGTCTTGCCGGCGCCGTTCGGGCCCAGCAGCGCGAAAATCTCGCCCTTCACGATTTCGAGGTCGACCTTCTTCAGCGCCTGGAGGCCGGAGGCATACGTCTTGGTGAGGTTGGAAATCGCGAGGATCGGCGCCATGAAGGGCACGATTGTACCCAGCCCATCCGGAGGATGGCGCGAAACCTCCCATTCGGAATTACGGCGCGGAAAGCCGGTCACAGCCGGATACACCCCCCGTAACCCAAATGGAGCAGACATGAAAGAGCGCCTCATCCCCGGCCTTGCGATCCTCGCCTTGGCCGCCACCCTCCCCGCGTGCCACCCGCGCGATACCGCATACAACAACTCCGGCGCGAGCAACACGCCGAGCTCGACCAGCACCACCACGGTCACGACGCCCTCGACCGCGTCGACTTCCAGCGACACGTCCTCGCCGGCATCGACTACACCGCCCGCGACGACCGCGTCGGCGCCGAACGACAGCTCGACGCCCTCCACGAGCTCCACGACCCCGCCGTCGGGCACCTCGACGACCACCAGCACGACGTCGACCACCACAAAGTGATTCGATGTCGCACGACAAGGATCACGATCATCCTCCGGCGCCGACCCCTCCCCGGGAGCCGGCGCCGCTGGTGAGCCGTCAGAAGCCCGACCGTCTGCGCACCGAGCACCCCTCGCCCGCCCCGCGCGAGCCGGTGGATCCGCGCTCGCACCCGAGCCGGTACGGCTGAAATGAAAACGGCGGCCGCCCCGAGGGGCGGCCGCCGCTTCCTTCCGACCGCGGGTCAGCGGCCGCGTTGCGTCGATTCGCGCGATGGCGATCTGCCACCAGCGGCGCTGCGCACGTCTTCTTCGTCCTCTTCGTCGTCCTGGGCGAGGCCGAGCTCATCGATGAGCTCCTCCTTGCGCGACGAAAGCTCCTGGCCGAGCTCGTCCAGCGCGTCCTTCTCGCTCGAGATCGAGGGAAATATCTCGTTCTCCTCTTCCTTCACGTGGTGCTTGATGTATTCGCCCAGCACCTTCACCTTCGCGTCGTAGGCCGCGTCGATCTCGGTGGCGGCCTCGATCTGCGCGATCAGGCCCTTCGCGCCGTTGTGCTCGACCTGGGCCTCCTCGACCATCTCCATGTCGTCCTCGTCGAGGTTCTCGCGCAGCCACGGATAGAAGATCTCCTCCTCGACCTGCGCGTGCACCGTGAGCTCGCCGCAGATCCTGGTGGCGATGCCGCGCTTGGTGTCGTCGTCGCTTTCCTTCTCGGCCTCGTATCGCTCGAACAGGTCCTCGACCCTGCGATGGTCGGCCGTCAGCAGCTCGATCGCGAGGGGTTGGCCTTTCGACGCGCTTTTGGGTTTTGCCATGGGTAGTGCTCCTTGCTTATGGGTGATAAACGGCAGGCCGTTCTCGAGACGCATGACCACGGCCTGTCCATGTGAGAGCGCGCGCGATCGGGGGTTCCCCGCGGAAACGATTGCTCGCAACGCGGACAATCTTTCGCGCGAATGCCGTTTTCCACGCGGGATTTCGAGGCCGGCGCGCTGGCACACGGTTTGCTGCGCACCCTATGCCACCGCCCCGAACATCAAGAGACGATGCCATGAAGCGTGCCCTTTCGACTGCATTGCTGTGCGCCGGCGCGCTGGTCGCGCTGCAGGCCTGCGAACGCCCGGCGATCGAACCCATCGCCGCTTCGATGCGCAGCGCGCCGCCGCGCGAGCCCGCCGTATCCCATGCCGCAGAAGCGGAAGCTCCCGCGCCCGCCAATACCGCGATCGCAAGGCCACTGCCGGCGCCGGAAGCCATGTCGGACACCACGATGACCGCAAGGATCAAGGCGAGCCTCCTCAGCGACCCCGCCCTCGCCGGCTCCGATGTCTCGGTGAATACCGACCATGGCGTGGTGAATCTCACAGGCACGGTGCGTTCCCACGAGCAGCTCGCGGTCGCCTCGGCCCATGCGCAGCGCCAGGACGGCGTGATGCGCATCGAGAGCCACCTTACCGTGCTGAACCCATAAGGTGGACGATCCAGTCTTCTCGTGCGCGGCCCTCGCGGGCGACCGCGTCGTCGACACCGACCACAATGAAGTCGGCAAGCTCGCGCACGTGATGATCGACCTGCCCACGGGAAAGATCGCCTGCGCCATCCTCGAGCGCGGCGGCGTATTCGGCATCGGCTCGCAGCTCTTCACGGTTCCGTGGAGCGCGCTTACCCACGACGTGGAGCACCAGTGCTTCGTCGTCGACCCCACCTTCCGGAGTTCCTACAAAGCGTAGGAATCGGCCGACAGCGCTCAGCCGGCGCGCGGTTCAAGATGGAAAAAACTTCGCATCCTCCGGGAGCAATGTACCTATGTCGCATGTGCTGATCGTCGACGACGACGCCAATACGCGCGAAGCGCTCGCCGCGCTCGCCGGGCAGGAAGGGTTCACCACCGCGGTCGCGGGCAGCGTCGCCGAAGCGCGCATCCAGCTGGTGCGCCAGCGCCCCGACGTCGTTCTCATGGACCTGCGCCTGCCCGACGGCAGCGGCATCGATCTGTTCGAGGACCTGGAGGACCGCTCCTCGATCGAGACCATCCTCATCACCGGGCACGCGAGCGTGGAAAGCGCCGTGGAGGCGTTGCGCCTCGGCGCGTCCGACTACCTCACCAAGCCGGTGAACCTGCAACGGCTGAAGGCGGTGCTCTCCCGCGTTCCGAAGAGCGGCGAGCTGCGCGCCGAGATCGGTGCCTTGCGCGACGATCTGCGCCGGCTCGGCCGGTTCGGTCGCCTGGTGGGCCGCTCGGCGGCGATGCAGGACGTCTACGACAGGATCGCGCGCGTGGCTCCCACCGAGGCGACGGTGCTGCTGACGGGGGAGAGCGGCACCGGCAAGGAGATCGTCGCGCGCACCATCCACGAGCTCTCGCGCCGGCGCAAGCATCCGTTCCTCGCCATCAACTGCGGCGCGATATCGCCCAACCTGATCGAGAACGAGATGTTCGGCCACGAGCGCGGCAGCTACACGGGCGCCGACCGCCAGCACAAGGGCTACTTCGAGCAGGCCCACGGCGGCACGCTCTTTCTCGACGAGATCTCCGAGATGCCCCTCGAGCTGCAGGTGCGCCTTTTGCGCGTGCTCGAGACCGGCACCCTGATGCGCGTCGGCACCAGCCGCGCGGTGGAGACCGACGTGCGCATCATCGCGGCCACCAACCGCGACCCGCGCGAGGCGGTGCGCGCCGGAAAGCTGCGCGAGGACCTCTACCACCGCTTGAACGTGTTCCCGCTCGAGATGGCGCCGCTGCGCGAGCGCGGCGAGGACATCGAGCTCATCGCGAACTACTTTCTCGAGGAGATGAACGAGGCGTGCGGCACGCGCAAGAAGTTCGCCCCCGGCGCGATCGCGCGCATGAAGGAGCGTGCGTGGCCAGGCAACGTGCGCGAGCTGAAGAACTACATCCACCGCGTCTTCATCATGGCGGGCGACGAAGGCCTCGAAGGCCCGCCGCCAGAATCGACGCCGCCTTCCAACGGCCCCGCCATCACCGTGCCCCTCGGCACGCCGCTGTCGGTGGCCGCGCGCGAGCTGATCCTCTCCACGCTCGAGCATTGCGGCGGAGAGCGCAAGCGCACCGCGGAGATGCTCGGCATCTGCACCAAGACGCTCTACAACCGCCTGCGCGAGTACGGGATCCGCGAGGAGCAGAGCCGCGCGATCCGGGAAGAGCCCAATCGGGCCGCCCCCGCCATGGGTGAGCACTCGCGGGTGACATGAACGCGCGTCCTGCGCAGGTCATTCCGACTTCGCGCACGGCTCGCCGCACCGGCACGGCCGACCACTTCCGCCTCATGGCGGATTTCGCGCCGGTGATGATCTGGCTCGCCGATCCGCAGCGGCACAGCGTCTATTTCAACCGCCCGTGGCTGGAATTCACCGGCCGGGCGCTGGCCGCGGAGCTGGGCCTCGGTTGGACCGTGGGCCTTCACCCGGAAGATCGCGCCGGCGTCGAGGCGCGTCATGCGCGCTCTTTCGCGGAGCATGCCGCCTTCGAGATCGAGTACCGCCTGCGGCGCGCCGACGGGGAGTATCGCTGGGTCCTCGACAAGGGCGTGCCCCTCTTCGACGATGGGCGCCTCGCGGGCTTCGTGGGATCGTGCCTCGACATCACCGACCGCCTGCGCGCCGAGCGAGAAGCGCGCAAGCGCGAGGAGGACTTCCAGACCCTCGCCGACAATATCCCCGACGTCATCGCGCGCCTGGACCGCGGCCTGCGTTGCGTCTACGTGAATCGCTCGGTGGAGGCGGTCTTCGGCCGCACCCCGCCCGCCCTCATCGGAAAACGCGCCGACGAGCTCGACTTGCCGGCCTACATGCGCGAGGCGTTCACCGAGTCCGCTGGCCGCGCGCTCGCGAGCGGCGCGGAGCAGCGCTATCGGTTTCGCGAACCTTCGGGTGCGCGCCGCCACTTCGCCGGGCGCGCGATTCCGGAAGCCGGCACCGACGGGCGCGTCGAGGCGGTGCTGCTCATCACGTACGACGTCACCGCGCGCGCGCGCGAGGACGAGAAGCGCACCGAGGAGCTCGAGCAGGAGCGCGTGGCGCGCGCCAACGCCGAGTCGGCGACGCTAGCCCGCGACCAGTTTCTCGCCATCGTCTCCCACGAGCTGCGCTCGCCCCTGAACGGCATCAAGAGCTGGACCCACGTGCTCGAAAACCACCTGCGCGGCAGCGACGCCACCGTGAAGCGCGCCGTCGCCGGGATCATGATCGGCGTGGACCACCAGGTGCGGCTGATCGAGGACCTGCTCGACGTCACCCGTGCGATGAGCGGCAACCTGGGCCTCGTGAAGGAGCCGATGGCGCTCACGCCGGTGCTCGCCGAGTCCGTGGAAAGCCTGCGTGCCGTAGCCGCCGAGAAGCGCCTCGAGCTCGTTACCGATTATGGCAGCGACAAGCACGCCATCCATGGCGATCCGGACCGCATTCGCCAGATCTTCGTGAACCTCCTCACCAACGCCATCAAGTTCACCGGCGCGGGCGGCACGATCTGGATCGGCGCCGCCACCGACGGCCCCATGGCGCGCGTCTCGGTACGCGACAACGGCATGGGGATCGCCGCGCAATTCCTGCCTTACCTGTTCGACCCCTTCCGCCAGGCCGACCAGGGCAAGAGCAGCCGGCGCCAGGAAGGCCTGGGCCTCGGGCTGGCACTCGTGCAGCGGCTGGCCGAGCTGCACGGGGGTTACGTCACCTGCGCGAGCGAGGGCCCGGGGCGCGGCGCCACCTTCGAAGTGTTGCTGCCGTTGCGCCACCCGGACTCCGTGCCGCTCGCGGTGGGGCACTCGATGCACGAGTCGAGCCTCACCGCCACCCTCCCCTCGCTGGGAGGAATCGGCGTGCTGCTGGTGGACGACCAGCGCGAGGCGCGCGAATCCCTCGCGGCGCTGCTGCAGCAAGCCGGCGCGAAGGTCCTGGTGGCGGCCTCGGGCCGCGAGGCGCTCGATCATTTGAAGGCAATGGCGCCGCTCGCGGCCAACGAGGTCATCGTCTGTGACATCGCCATGCCGGTCGAAGACGGCTATGCGACGCTCAAGCGCATTCGCGAATGGGAAGGGACCGAGCCCGGCGCGCGCCATCGTCCCGCGATTGCGCTCTCGGCCTTCACCGAACGCGAAGACCGCATCCGCGCGCTC
>WNFI01167779.1_pt1 | contig 20284 bp, 19 predicted proteins | sample 5400471 | NCBI WGS metagenome assembly WNFI01 (sample SAMN13153348, study PRJNA577476) | soil metagenome | isolation source: 100 cm saprolite on Douglas fir-dominated hillslope | place: USA:California | collected 2013-09-17
CTCGCTGGGCTTGATGTCGATCCGGTAGCCGGTCAGCTTCGCAGCCAGCCGGGCGTTCTGCCCGTCGCGGCCGATCGCGAGCGAGAGCTGGCTGCGCGGCACGAGCACCGTCGCCGTGCGGGTCACGCGGTCGATGGCCACCCGGTCGGCCCGTGCCGGGCCGAGGGACGCCGCGACAAAGGCCTCCGGATCCTCCGACCAGGGCACGATGTCGACGTGCTCGTTGGCGAGCTCGCTGAGGATCGCGCGGTGCCTCACGCCCTTCGGCCCGACGCACGCCCCGACCGGGTCGAGGCCGGGCTCCGTGGACGAAACCGCGATCTTCGTCCGCAAGCCGGGTTCCCTCGCGATGACGCGGATCTGGACGGTCCCGGCCTTGATCTCTGGCACCTCGGCCTCGAGCAGGCGGTGGACGAAGGCGCGGGAGGCGCGCGAGACGCGCACCTGGGCCTGGCGCCGGTTGTGCTGCGTCTCGAGGATGACCACCAGCACCGGACGCCCCGGGTGAAGCACCTCGCCCGGGATCTGTTCCTCCGGCGGCATGACGCCCTCGGCGCGTCCGAGGTCGACGTAGACGATGCCACCCTCGGCGCGGTCGACCACTCCGCTCGCCAGCTCACCCCGGTGCTCTGCCACGTCGCGCAGCACCTTGTCCCGCTCGAGGTCGTGGATGTGGCGCAGCACAGCGTGCTTTGCGGTCTGCGCGGCCATCCGTTTGAAATCGTCGGACGGAAGCTCCTGCACCACCACAGTGCCGTCCGGCCGCACGACGCGGTTACGCACCTCGAGCGCCCCGGTCACGGTGTCGAGCTTGACCGTGACCTCCCCGCCGGGGTTGAAGGCGCGCATGTACGCGGCGGCAAGGGCCGTCTCGACGGTGTGCAGCATCTCGTCGAATGGGATGCCGACCTCGTTGCAAAGCGCGCTCAGCGCTTCGGCAAGCGTCTGGGTAGACGGCTCAGATTGAGACCGCGAGCCTGCCCGCGACAACGTCTTCCCATGTGATGTGGATGATCACCGGCGCACGACCGCGCGCGCCGGCCGCCTGCACGGCCACGCCGGCCGCGTCGACAGCGACCAGCTGGCCTTCGACCACTGCCTCCGCGTCGCCGCTGCTATACCGGATGTTGACCCGCTTGCCGTTGAACCGCTCGTAGTCGTGGTGCGTGCGGAGCGGCCGTTCGGCGCCAGGCGATGACACCTCGAGGTCGTAGCGTCCGTCGATCAGGTTGGCGTGGTCGAGGAGCGGGCCCACGACGCGGCTGACGCGCTCGCAGTCCTCGATGGAGATCGGCTCTGGCCGGTCGATGGACACGCGCAGCGTGCGTCCTGACTGGCCCGACTGATCCAGCGAATAGAGCTCGTAGCCCATGTGGTTCAGCGTGGGCTCGAGCAGCTCTTTGATCGTCGATATGGGCCAGGTTGGCATGTCCGCAGCTAGGGATACCTTACCAGTCGCTATCGAAGCGGCTGCAGCCTCCGCCAGACGACCAGCAGCGGCGCCGCGTTGAAAATCGAGCTGTAGGTGCCGGAGATGATGCCGATGAGCAGCGCCAGCGCGAGGCCCTGCAGGGTCGGACCGCCCGCGATGAAGATCGAGGCGAGGACGAGCACGACGGTGAAGCTCGTGATGATTGACCGCGCCGCGGTCTGCATGATGCTGAGGTTCACCACCTGCTCGAAGGAGAGGCGCTGGCTGACGCGCAGGTTCTCGCGGATCCGGTCGAACACGACGATGGTGTCGTGGACCGAGAAACCGACGACGGTGAGCACGGCGGTGACGAAGAAAGAGTCGATCTGACCGACTCGCCAGTGAAAGACGGTCCCGAAGATCGAAAAGAGCCCGGCCAGCACGAAGACGTCGTGCAACAGGGCCGCGAGCGCGGAGCCGCCGAACTGAAAGCCGGCCCGCCAGCCGCCGGGAACGTTGCGGAACCGGATGGCCAGCAACAGCAGGATGGCCACCGAGGCCAGCCCGACGGCGAGCAGGGAGAACGCGATCGTCTCGCCCGCGATCGTGCCGCCGACCTCCAGGATCCTCTGCACGGTCATCGGGCCGAGCCGGCTTTGGAGGTTGTTCTGGACAGTCGTCTGCTGGGCTGCGCCCAACGGCGGGTAGCGAAGGATGTAGCCGCCTTCGGAGGTCTGGATCACCGAACCGCTGGCGTTGTCCGCCTCGACGGCGCGCTCCACGGCGGGAAGGTCCGGCTTGTTGGCGAATGAGACGGTGAATTCAGTGCCGCCGGCGAAGTCGATGCCGAGCAGGAAGTGGTTGTGCCACATCGACACGATGCCGGGGATGATGATCAGCAGCGACAGGGCGAAGAACCAGTTGCGCCTGCCGATGATGTTCAGCTTCCGGACGCGGGGCTCCCGAGCGGTGACGACGGCGGCCTGTTGGGCCTTCCCGTCCTCGACCATGTCGGCGACCTGCTGCTGCGGCGTGAGGGGCTCAGACAACTCGGACACGATCGACTCCCAGCAGACCGGCGCGCCTGAATCCGCTGCCTGCCAGCACGATTGCCAGCAGGTTGTGCGTGACGATGATCGATGAGACGAGGCTGGCCACGACCCCGATCGCCAGCGTCTTGGCGAATCCCTGCACGACCGACGGGCCGATGAAGCCGAGGATGACGCAGGTGATCAGGGTCGAGGTGTTGGAGTCGCGGATCGCCGGCCACGCGCGGCGGACTGCCGCGTCGACCGCGGCCGTGATCGTGCGTCCTGCTCTGACCTCCTCTTTGAAGCGTTCGAAGATCAGCACGTTGGCGTCGACGGCCATGCCGACCGAGAGGATGAACCCGGTGATGCCGGCCAGGGTCAGCGTTACCGGCACGACCTTGAAAACGGCGAGCACGGCCCCCGCGTAGAACAGCAACGCCAGGCTCGCGAGCAGGCCGGGCACTCGGTAGTACACGATCATGAACAGGACGACGATCGCCAGGCCGAGCAAGCCGGCGGCGAGGCTGAGCTTCACCGATTCGGCGCCCAGCGTCGCGCTGACCTGGGTCACGTCGAGCGCGACCAGGTCTACCGGCAGCGAACCTGAGTTGATCCCAGTCGCGAGGTCCTGGGCGCTCACCTGGGTGAAAGCGCCCGAGATCGTCGCGTTGCCACCAGCGATCTCCTGCAGCGTGATGGGATCGGTGAGCAGCTTGCCGCACACCGTGTCCGGGGTCTGGGCGGCGAGGCAGGCCGCGTCGTACTGGCTGGTGACCTTGGCGACGTAGGACGGGTCTTCCCAGTTGTCGATGTCCTTCTGAGTGAGGTCAAGCCAGATCGCGAGGTGGCGCTGAGGGCAGTTGGCGGTCGCCGACGTACCAGGGTCGCCGGGGCATGCGTTGACGTTTTCGCGCGTGAGATTGTCAAAGAGGGTGCCTCCCGTCGAGGTGAAGCTGACGTTGACCACCCAGCTCGTGCCGGTCGAATCGATCGCGGCGGTGGCACTCTGGATGTCATCGCCCGTCAACCCGGTGAACGCCGGCTTGTAGCCGGGCTCCGGGCCGCCGGTGACCTTGCTGTCCGCAACCCACTTCGTGTAGACCAGCTTGGAGACCGCGCCGATGGTCTTCTGCGCCTGCGCCGCGTTGACCCCGGCGAGGTCGACCGTGATCCGGTCGTTGTTGGTGCCCGCGCCCCGGATCTCTGGCTCGCTGACGCCGAGCGCGTTCACACGCTTGTTGATGACCTGGATGGTCCGCTGCTGGACGTCGCCGCGGCTCTGTCCGGTTGGGAAGTTGGTGAGCTGGTAGTCGATGTGCGTGCCGCCGGAGAGGTCGAGTCCCTTGTGGAAGTAGAGCTGCCAGCCGCCGAAGTTGGGCGGCAGCCCCGGCACGTTGCCGGTCAAGGGGTAGTGGTTCGCGACGCGATAGACGTACCCGGCGCCGTCGACGAACAGCGAAAACACCAGGACGGCGATGACGAACAGGCGGATCGGCCAGCTGAGGACTAACTGCATGGGGCGGCGAACAAGTCTACTTTCGGACCGGTCATCGCTGCCGGAACACGAGGTTGAGGACGACCGTGGCCGCGATCGACAGGATGATGCCCGTGGCCAGCGGAACGTAGACGGTCACGTTGCCGCTCCGGAAGGTGAAGTCGCCTGGGAGGCTGAAGCGCCCGAACAGCATCAGCGCCCCGCCGATGATCACCAGGAGCACGCCGAAAACCAGGACCACCCGCCCGACATCAGCCACTGCTACTTACAGTAAGCGCGTTTGCTGAGATTCGGGGTGAGGCGGCGTGACCCCGATGTGCCGGTATCCGAGCTCAGTCACGACCCGGCCCCGCGCGGTGCGAGCCAGGAAGCCGACCTGGATCAGGTAAGGCTCGTGGACGTCCTCGATCGTCTCCGGCTCCTCGGACAGCGACGTGGCCAGGGTGTCGAGGCCGACCGGGCCGCCTTTGAACTTGATGACAACGGTCTCCAGCAGCCGGCGATCGAGCGGCTCCAGGCCGATCTCGTCGATCTCGAGCAGCGCAAGCGCGCGCCGGGTGACATCGATGGTCGCCCGGCCGTCGCTCCGCACCTGGGCGTAGTCCCTGACGCGGCGCAGCAGGCGGTTGGCGATGCGGGGTGTGCCGCGGGCTCGGCGGGCGATCTCCGAGACGGCGTCGGCCTTGATCTCGATCTCGAGGATCCGCGCCGAGCGTACGACGATATGCTCGAGCTCGGGCTGGGTGTAGAAGTCAAGTCGGTAGACGGCCCCGAAACGGTCTCGCAGCGGTCCGCTCAGGAGGCCCTGGCGCGTGGTTGCGCCGACGCACGTGAAGTGAGGCAGCGGCAGCGTGGCCGCGCTGGCGCCGACGCCCTTGCCCAGGACCGCGTCGAATCGAAAGTCCTCGAGCGCCGGGTACAGCGACTCCTCCACCACGGTGTTCAGCCGGTGAATTTCATCGATGAAGAAGACGTCCCGCGTGCTTAGGTTCAGCAGGATCGAGCCCAGCGCTCCCTGATGGTCGATGGCGGGCCCGGAGCTGACCTTGATCGCGACGCCGAGCTCGTTGGCGATGATGTGCGCAAGCGTCGTCTTGCCCAGGCCTGGCGGCCCGCACAGGAGCACATGCTCCACCGGCTCGTTGCGGCGCCTGGCCGCCTCGAGGAGGATGCCCAGGTTCTCTTTCACCTGCTCCTGTCCCACGTACTCGGCCAGCAATCGCGGGCGCAGCGTGAGGTCGAACTGGTCGTCGTCGGGCCGTGCGTCGAGCACTTTGTCCTTGGTCATTTCCTGCCCAGCGCTTTGAGTGCGGTCGCGAGCGCGTCCTGCGTCGACGGCGCGGATTCCCAGTCCACCGACTCGATTCCCGTGCGAGCTTCGAGCGACGAATAGCCCAGGTTGCGCAGGGCCGACTCGACGGCTTTCGGCACAGCCCCGTCGCCGGCGAGGCTCGCGGCGCGCGGCACCGCCTCCAGCGCCGCGACGGCATCGAGCCGTGGCTTGAGCTCGATGATCACCTTGGCCGCAGTCCGAGGCCCGACGCCGCTGGCCCGCCTGATCGGCGCTGCATCCTCGCCCATGATGGCGCGCTTGAGCACCTCCAGGCTGGACGCGCTGAGGATGTTGAGCCCAACCCTGGGTCCGACCCCATCCACCTGGATCAGCATCTCGAAGAGGTCAAGCTCCTCGACCGACGCGAATCCGTAGAGCGCGAGCTGATCCTCACGGACCTGAGTGTGGATGTGCAGCTCGACCTCGCCGCCAGGTGCAGGAAGCTGCTGTCGCGTCTGCGTCGCGACGGTGACCATGTAGCCAACGCCGCCGACGTCGACGACGACAAAGTCAGGACCTGCACGACGCACGAGACCGGCGAGGTGGGCGATCACGTATGGGCCGCCCGTGCAAAACGCCGGCTGCGAGCGTGGCACAAAGCGATCGCGATGGCGTCACGCGCGTGGTCGTCGAGCCTGCCCTCCGGCATCTTCACCTGGGCGGCGAGCATGCGGCTGATCTGTGTCTTGTCAGCGTTGCCGTAGCCGGTGAGGATGACCTTGACCTGGCTGGGCTTGTATTCGTACACGGGAACACCGCATTCCTCGAGCACGTTGAGGATCGCGCCGCGAGCCTGCGCCACCCCGACGGCGCTGGTCGCGTTGCGGCCCATGAAGAGCTCTTCGATGGACGCCTCCGCAGGCGGATGCTCGGCGATGAGCGCTCGCAGGTGATTGGTGATGGTGAGCAGCCGCGCCCCGTCTCGTCCGGGAATGGTCACGACAGTGCCGCAGGCCAGGACGAGGTTCGGTTCGGCGAACAACGCGAAGCCCGTCCCCGCGAGGCCTGGATCGACGCCGAGGATCAGTCCTTCGCGCTTTCCAGGCATTTGTCCATCAGGTTCTACACCTGTGCTGAAACGCGTTCAAGGACGTTGGTTGGGATGTCGAAGTTGGCGTAAACCTGCTGGACGTCGTCGTCTTCTTCCAGTGACTCCATGAGCCTGAGCACCGCGGCGGCCTTGTCCTCGCCCACAGCGACCGTCTGCTTGGGCTGCATCGTGATCTCGGCGTTGTCCACCGTCACGCCGAGCCCCTCGACCGCGGACTTCACCTTCTCGAATGAGTTGGGAGGCGCCGTGATCTCGACCGATTTGCCGTCGACCTGCACGTCGTCGGCACCCGCCTCTATGGCCGTGAGGCCCACCTCTTCAGGGTCGCTCTTACCCGCGTTGGCGGTGATGACGCCCTTGCGCTCGAACATCCACCCCACCGCGTTGCTCTCGGCCAGGTTGCCTCCGCCCTTGGCAAACCGATGCCGGATCGAGGCTGAGGTGCGATTCCGGTTGTCAGTGAGCGTGTCGACCATGACCGCCACACCGGCGGGGCCGTATCCCTCGTAACGGACTTCTTCGAGCTTCTCGCCCGCAAGCTCCCCCGTCCCCCGCTGGATCGCGTTCTTGATCCGGTCGGTCGGCATGTTGATCTCGCGCGCCTTCTGCATCGCCAGGCGGAGCCGGAAGTTGCCTTCAGGGTTTCCCCCGCCCTCACGCGCCGAGATCGTTATCTCGCGGCTGGCGCGGGTGAACGCCTGGCCTCGCTTGGCGTCGACGATCGCCTTCTTGTGCTTGATGCCGGCCCACTTCGAGTGGCCTGACATCAGATCAAACCTCCGAACATGCTTTCGATCATTTTAGTTCTATGTACCGGCGCCGGGCCGAAACGACATCTCCTGTTCTTGGCGCAGGAGAGTCAAGGCCGACTTTCTCGCCGTTGACCCTGACGCCGCCCTGCTCGAGCAATCGTCGCGCGTCGTTGCGGCTGTTTGCAATCCCTGTGTCGACCAGGAGACCCACAAGGTCTGTGGCCACTTTGGCCCATGGCTCTCTTTCTTCCGGAATTTCGCGCTTGCGGAACTTCAGGTTGAAGTCCTCTTCCGCTCGCCGGGCGGCTTCGTCGCCATGCAGGCGCTTGACGAGCTGGTGGGCCAGGGCCGCCTTGGCGTCGCGCGGCTTCATCCCCAGGGCCTCGGCCTGCCGTTGCCCATCGAGGCCCGAGATGAGACGGAGGTATTTCTCGATCAACGTGTCAGGGATCGACATCGTCTTGCCGTAGATCTGCTCCGGCGGCTCGTTGATGCCGATGTAGTTGCCGACCGATTTCGACATCTTCTGCGTGCCGTCCGTGCCTTCGAGCAGCGGGAAGACCGCGATGTCCTGGGGCTCCTGGCCATACGTCTTCTGGATCTCGCGGCCGAACAGCAGGTTGAAGAGCTGATCGGTGCCGCCGATCTCGAGGTCCGCCCTCACCGCGACAGAGTCATAGGCCTGGTTGAACGGATACAGGATCTCGTGTGCACCGATCGGCGCACCTGACTTGAGACGGTCCGCAAAGTCCTCGCGCTGCAGCACCTGCTGCAGCGTCGCCTTGGCCAGCAGGCGCAGGATGTCGGCCGCACTCATCTCGGCAAGCCACTCTGAGTTGTGTCGAACCTCGATCTTCTTCCGGTCGAGGACCAGGTCGAGCTGCTCGAAGTACGTCTCCGCGTTGGCATCGACCTGTTCCTTCGTCAGCATTGGCCGCGTCTCGGACCGGCCGCTCGGGTCGCCGATCATCCCGGTGTAGTCGCCGATGATCACGACGACGGTGTGGCCATGGTCCTGGAAATCGCGGAGCACGTCGAAAAGGACGAGGTGTCCCACATGCAGATCGGGCGCGGTCGGGTCCAGGCCGAGCTTGACGCGCAGCCTCTCGCCGCGCCCGATCCGCGCTCGCAGATGCTCCTCGACGTGGATCTCCACCGCCCGCTCGCGCAGGCGTGGAAAGAATTCGCTGCTCACGTGTTGCTGGAGCTAGGGATTGACCGGTCCGGGACCGAAGTAGATCTGCGGATCACCAGGCAGCAGCGGCTCGAAGAGCGCGATGATCGGCTTGTCGATAGCGTTGACGAGGCTGGCCATGAAGAGCGAATGGTGGACCGAGTCTCGCAGGCTCTGCTCCAGCGGGTCGAGCTGGGCGCCACCGATCGGGTTGGCGGCCTGGCCGACTTCGTACACAACCACCACCGATAGAAGGATCGCCGTCATCAGTCCAAGAATCGTCCCGAGCGTCCGGTTGAGGATGATCGCCGGGATCTGGATCTGATTGTGCGCGATCTGCGTCGCAACCTCGACGATCAGCAGGAGCGCCGCGATGATGCCGAAGAACCCGTAGATGCGGCCGTCCGCCGTCTCGAAGTTGGAAGTCTGCTGCAGGATCTTGCCGGCTTGCAGTCCCATGTTGGTCGCGGCGTAAACAGAGATGAACAGCGCGACCAGTCCGATGAACCGGCGGATCAGGCCGCTGAAGAATCCGCCGGCCCCATACGCGATGACCAGCGCGATCGGAAGTACGTCGATCCACGTCACTTACTTGCTTCCCTCGAACGGCACGCTCACGCGTGCGTGATGCGCGCCGGCCCTCACTCTCGAAACCTGGCGCTGTGTCTTTTCTCCAGTCCTATCTTGAGCTCAGCCATCACCCTGTCCACTTCGGCGTCCGTCAGGGTGCGCTCCGGGCTTCGGAAAGTCAAGGTAAACGCGACGCTCTTGTGCCCCTCGGGGACCTGAGCGCCGCGGTATTCGTCGAAAGCGCGAGCCTGCTCGAGAAGATCGCCGGCCGACTCCTTGATCGCCGCCAGCAGGGCTCCTGCCGCGACTGTTTCCTCCACGACCACGGCCAGGTCGCGGTCGACGCTCGGGAAACGTGGAAGGGTCTGCGCGCGTGGGATCCGAGCAGCCTCGAGCACGGGCCCGACATCTATCTCGAAGGCGACCACCCTTCCGTCGATTCGAGCCCCGGCCGCAACGGTTGGATGCAGCTCGCCGATGTACCCGAGCTGACGGCCCTCCATCACGACCGCGGCGCAGCGGCCGGGATGAAACAGCTGCGCGGCCGCGCGCTGGTAGGTGCACACGGGCGCGTGCATGCCAGCCACGCAGCCGTCGAGCACCGCCTTCAGCTGGTAAAAGGCCGCACGGCTGTCCTCGGCCGACAGCCCTGCCGTCGCGACCGCGCCCAGGCGAAACGGCTCCTCGGGCTGCGTGTTCTTCTCGCCCACCCGCGCCAGGTACGCCGCCGCGATCTCGTAGACGCGGACATCGACGTGGCCGCGGTCACGGTTCAGCGCGAGGACGTCGATCAGCGAAGGAAGGAGCGATGTGCGCAGCGTGTCCAGGTCGTCGCTTAGCGGGTTGGAAACCCGCATCGCGTGGGCCGCGATCCGCAGCGCCTCCAGCTTGCGGCCGGAGACGAGAGCTGGATTCCACGTCTCCGTGTAGCCGGCTCCGGCAAGCACCTCGCGCATTTCGTCGAGCCGCCGATCGATGCTCGGCGACGATGGCGTCCATCTGACGCGGCGGCGGCCTGGAAGCGTCGAGGGCACGCGGTCGTAACCGTAGACCCGGCCCACCTCTTCGACCAGGTCCTCGGGAATCGTGACGTCGAGCCGGAACACGGGCGGCAGGACGTCCCAGTCGCCGTCTCCCATCACCTTGACGTGGAAGTTGAGGCGCTTGAGGATCGACTCCGCCTCCTCGAGAGGTACGTGAGTGCCGAGCACCTCGTCGATCAATGCCGGTCGGAGATTGACTCGGACCGGCTGCTGTGGGCGGGGATAGACGTCCGCCCATTCGCGGTGGACCGAGCCGCCCGCGAGCTCGGCGATCAGCGACGCGGCCCGCCGCGCGCCCGCGAGCGCCAGCTCGGGAGGCAGCGCTCTCTCGAAACGCGCCGACGCCTCGGTGCGCAGCCCGAGTGAGCGCGAGGTCTGGCGGACGCTGGGGCCACTGAACGTCGCCGCCTCGAGGAGAATGTCGACGGTCGCGCCTGTCACCGCCGTTTCCTCGCCGCCGATCACGCCCGCGATGGCGACCGGCCGCAGCGCGTCGGCGATCACAAGCATCTCCGGAGTCAGCCGCCTTTCCTCGCCGTCGAGGCAGACCAGCTTCTCGCCCTCCCGAGCTCGCCGGACGTGGATGGAAGGTCCGTTCAGCTTCGCGAGGTCGAAGGCGTGCAGCGGCTGCGCGTATTCGAGCAGAACGTAGTTGGTGATGTCGACGATGTTGTTGATCGGACGCACGTCGCAGGCACGCAGACGGCGCTGCATCCAGTCGGGGCTCGGCCCGACCCTGACGCTCTTGATCACGCCGCCGATGTACCGGCTGCAGAGGTCCGGGTCGTCGCTCGAGACCTTGACAAGGTCGCGGCCGGGCGGGTCGGCCGTCCCGGTGAACGCGGGCATGAAGTCTCGGTTCAGAGGCCGGTCGATGCCTGCGGCAAGCTCGCGCGCGACGCCGAGGTGACCCATCTCGTCGGGCCGGTTGGAGGTGATCTCGGCCTCCATGATCGCCTGGTTCGGAATCACGGTCGTGAGCGGCTCGCCGGGCGTGCCGCGGTCGAGGATGAGGATGCCGGAGTGGTCGTCGCCGAGCATCAGCTCCGAAGCCGAGCACAGCATGCCGCTGGCTTTGAAGCCCGCGATGTTCATGTCCTTCACGACCTTTCCGTTGGGCACCGTGGTGCCCGGAAGCGCGACCGGCACCAGCGATCCCGGGACCGCGTTGGGCGCGCCCGCGATGATCTGCTGGACGTGATCGCCCAGGTCGACCTGGTGGATCCACAACGGGTTGCGCGACTTGGGGTGCGGCTTCTGCTCGAGCACCTTGCCGATCACGATCGCGGAGAGGTCGACGATCACGAGCGACTCCACCTCGATGCCGAGCCGCGTCAGCACGTCCGCGGCGTCTTTGGGCGTGATGCCGTCCAGGTCGAGGAAGTCGCCGAGCCACTCGTAGGAGATTCGCACCTTTAACTGACCCTACCTTTCCCGGTCCGAAATCGCGGTGATGGGGTGCGGATTTCGGACCGAAGCCACTGAAGTGGCCCGTGGCCGGGTCTCCCGGCCACGGCTGGGATCGGAAGCACGATCACCGTTTGCACGGCGTTCGCAGTGACGATCCGAGGTAGCCACTTCACTGGCGTTTAGAACTGCTCGAGAAAACGCAAGTCGGATTCGTAGAAAAGTCGGATGTCGTCGACGTCGTGCTTGAGCATCGCCATGCGCTCGATGCCGAAGCCCCACGCGTAGCCGTTCCACTGCGTCGGGTCGATGCCGCCGTTGCGCAGCACCTGGGGGTGGACCATCCCGCAACCGCCGACCTCGAGCCATCCCTTGTGCCGGCAGCTCTTGCATCCCATGCCGCCGCAGATGCCGCAGGTCACGTCGAACTCGAAACTCGGCTCAGTGAACGGAAAGTAGCTCGGCCGCACGCGGACCTTGCGGTCGCGCCCGTACAGCGACTGGATCATGTAGAGCAGCGTCCCCTTCATGTCGCCGACGGTGAGGCCCTTGTCCACGGCCAAACCTTCAACCTGGCTGAAGTACGGCAATCGGGTCGCCTCCGGTGCGTCGCGGCGGTAGCAGCGACCCGGGGTGATGATGTAGATGGGAGGTTCCTTGATGCGCTGCATCGCGCGGATCTGTACCGGCGAGGTGTGTGCCCGCAGCAGCAGCTCGGGGCTGAAATAGAAGGAGTCCCAGTTCTCGCGCGCGGGGTGCCCCGCGGTGATGTTGAGGGCTTCGAAATTGTACCACTCGGTCTCGACCTCGGGTCCGAGCTCGACCTGGTAGCCGAGCGATTCGAGCACCGTCTCGATCTGGCGCCGGACCTGGGTCAGGACGTGGACATGGCCCCGGGCGAGCGGGGGGCCTGGGAACGTGATGTCGATCGCCTCGGTCTCGGCGAGATCGGCGAGCTCTGCTTGGTGCAGCTCGTCTTCCTTACCCGCTAGGTCACCTTCGATCAGCTTCTTCTGATCGTTGAAAGCCTGGCCGAATTGCTTACGATCCTCGACCTTGAGTTGAGCCATGCCTTGTCGGAAGCGCTGATTAAGAGCTCCATTGCGGCCGAGGTACTTAATGCGGATAGCTTCGATGCTCGCCACGTCGTTTGCCTGGGCAAGCTCCTTCTGGACCTGGGTACGAATTCCAGCTAGCAAGCCGATCACGACGCCAGCCTCCGGCGGATTTCGAAGAGGATGATCGCCGCGGCCGCGGCGACGTTCAGCGACTCGACGCCTTCGGTGAGCGGCACGGTGACAAGCTTCAGGTCCTGGCGCGACAGGCCGTGCGCCTCACTGCCGAGCACGATCATGCCCGCTGACTCTAGTGGCGCCTCGACCAGCAGCGCACCGCCCGAGGACGAGGCACCGTATCCGTCGAGCGCCTCCAGGTCCTTCCAGCGCGCCTTCGCCACCTTCATTCGGAACACGTTGCCGGCCGAGGCCCGGATGGCTTTCGGACCGTAGGGGTCGGCGCTTCCGGGCAGCACCGCGAGGGCCGGCGCGCCTGCGGCAGCCGCCGTGCGGCAGATCGCCCCCACGTTGCCCGGGTCCTGCACGCCGTCCAGGACCACCAGCGGCCAGCGCGCCGCTCTCGCGGCCTGGATCGCCTCCTCCGGTGACGCCTCCCGGACGCGCGCGATCGCGATCACGCCTTGGGGCGTGACGGTCTGGGTCGCGGCGCGGTAGGCGCCGGGGGTGAGGGTGACGCGCGAATCCGACCGGAAGGGCAGCTTGTCCCCCTCACGCACCGCGAGCAGGTCGAACTTCAGTCCCGCTGCTTTGGCTTCGGCGAGCACGCGCGGACCTTCCAGGAGGACGAAGCCTGGCTCGCGCCGGTGAGCGAGGCGCCGCAGGCGGCGGACGATCTCGTTGTCCGGGCTCGAGATCAGCTGGTCAGAGGGCTTTCTTTGCAACCTCCACCAGCCGAGCAAAGGAACCGCTGTCGCGCACGGCCAGGTCAGCCAGCATCTTGCGGTCGATCTCCACTCCGGCCTGGCGAAGGCCGTGCGGGCCGGAAGAGCAGCTTCTTGGAGAGCCGGAAGCCCTTGGCACGGTCGAGGATCGCCTTGTGCCGGCGGTGTGCGGGGACGCCGCGCTTGACTCGTGCCACCGCTCAGACCCCCAGCGCGCGCCGCACTGTCTTGCGGTCGGCCTTGTCCACGGGTTGTTCGTTGTGGTACTTGCGCTTGCGCTTCTTCGATTTGTGCTCGAGAAGGTGGCTCTTAGAGGCGGAGCGTCGCATCAGCTTTCCGTTTCGCGTCACGCGCACTCGCTTGGCGATGCCCTTCTGGGTCTTGAGCTTAGGCACTAGTCGGCACCTGTTCCTTGGCGGCAGGGGCGGCCTGGCGGCTCGGCGCCAGGATCATGAACAGGTTCTTGCCCTCCAGCAAAGGCTGGCGTTCGATGACCGCGAACTGCTTGGCGTCATCGGCCACGCGCTCGAGGATCTTCCGCCCTATCTCCTGGTGGACCATCTCGCGGCCCCTGAACATGATCGTCACCTTGACCTTCTCTCCAGCTTCGAGGAACTGCTTCAACCCTTTGAACTTGGTCTGAAAGTCGTGCTCGGCGACCTTGGGTCGCAGCTTCATCTCTTTCAGCTTGATGACGTTCTGCTTGCGCCGCTGGTCTTTCTCGCGTTTGATGGTCTCGAACTTGAAGCGTCCGTAGTCCATCAGGCGGCAGACCGGCGGGCTGGCTTGCGGCGCCACCTCCACCAGGTCGAGTCCCTTCTCGTTCGCGATGCGAAGCGCGGCGTCGAGCGACAGCACGCCGAGCTGGTTGTTCTGGTCATCGATCAGACGCACTTCGGAGCTGCGGATCTGATCGTTGATCCTTAGCTCTTTAAACGGTATGGGACGCTACCTCGACCAAATTCAGGGTTGCTCTATTCCTCCATCGATATAAAACAAAACGGACAGCACACCGGCTGTCCGCCTCAGACAACCCTTTCGAGCGGTGCTCTTGGGGTGAGGGCCGGTGCCCTGCTTCAGAGCGTGGATCGTACCGGAAACGTAACCCCGTGCGCAAAATGGCGTTGCTTTGTGCAGAGTGTCGTCACCCCGGACGGCCGCCGTGCTGCTGATCCTCACCGCCGCCCTCGCGGCCTGCGCGAGCAGCGCCAGCCCGACTATCGTCGCCGGTCACTCGCCCTCGCCAGCTCAAGCTTCGCCCACCCACCGGGCGACCGCTTCCGCCTCGGCGGCGGCCAGCCCGACGCCTTCCCCGCCGCCCCAGCCGGTCACAGGCGCGTACGGCGTGCTGGTCGGCAGCCAGGCAGCGAGCACCTACACGGTGAGCCTGATCGCGGTCGACGGCAAGGTCGCGGCGTCGAGCGAGGCGAGCACGCCCGCCGGCGTCTCATGCGCGAACGCCGCCGGCGCGCCGGTCCCGCTTCCGGTGAGCATGAGCAACTCGCGTGCCTACTTCATGGACGCGCAGGGCGTGGTGCGATTTCTCGCCCCCAACGGCGACTCCGGGCGGGCAACGACCGTGCCAGCCGGAACCGCCTCGCGCCGGGCAACGTTCGCGGTCAGCCCCGACGACCAGCGGATCGCCGTGATCGTCGCCGACTACAACACGAGTGGGGCCTCGAGCAGGCTGTACATCGAAGACCTGAACGGCGGCGGCAACCACCTCGACCTGTTCAGCGAGAGCGGCGCGCGGACGCTGTGGCCCATCGGGTGGCACGGCATCAACAACCTCGTCGTGGCAGTGGTCCCCTCATGCACGCAGGGCGGCGGTCCGTTCTGCTGCGGTCCTTCCGAGCTGCACGTGGTCGACCCCGCGACGGCGAACCGAAGGTTCACGCTCGGAGGCCCGAGCTGCGTGATCGCGGGCTCCCCATCCCCAGCGGGCGTCGTATGCGAGAACCCAGCGAACTTCACGCAGGGCACGTACCTCACCTGGACCGGGGGGACGGTCCGGGTCCTCGCGCTCAATGGACCGAGCTTCGCTTACGTCTCGCCGGGCGGCGGCATGGTCGCATTTGTCGACAACAACGGCACCTCGTTCACGATCGGCGCCGCGTCGATCAATGGCATGTTCGCGTGCACGTGGGTCGACGATGGGCATGTTCTGTCGGGCGGCGATGCGCAGCACCAGCCTCGAATCGCCACCGTGACGACCGGGGCGATCGTTCCCGTGGCGGCGCAGGGTGATTGCGGGGGCCGGTTGCCCGGAGGGCTCTGACCTCGGGTCAAGAGCTACATCACCAGATAGTCCGGACGAAGCGACCTCCAGCTCGTGGCAAACCCCGGATAGTCCGGACGATCCGATGATCGAGGAGGGGCTCCTGAACCACGCGGTCTATAAATAGGCCCGTGGGTGCCCAGCCCCCGCCCGAAGTCGGCCAGGTCTCTCCGGACGGAATGTGGCGCTGGGACGGGCGGCAGTGGTCGGCGACCGGCCACGTCCCACGGGCGCAGACGGCGAGGCGATCGCGGACCTGGGTCTGGTGGGTGGCGGGAGCCGGCGCGCTTCTTCTGGTCATCGGGATCGTTGGCGGCGCGTACGGGCTCATCACGCTCGCCCGCACGGTGCAGCAGGGCGGCACGTGCTGCGCTTCCTCCGACCGGCACGATCACCTTCAGCCGGTTATCGAAGCCTGAGGTCCGCGGAACTCTGAAGCTGTCACCGACAAAGCAGGTCGGCACGCACATCACCGTGCTGCTCGACAGCTAACGGCGGCGCTCGGCCACCTCAGCGGCCACCATGTCGGCGAACGATTCGAGAGCCGAGTCGACCTGGTTCCCCGCACGGTCGCGGATGTTGACGTGTTCGGACTCGGCCTCGCGCGCGCCGACGATCGCCATGTACGGCACCTTCTGGAGCTGCCAGTCTCGAATCTTCCGCTGCATCTTTTCCGAACGATCGTCGACCTCGACCCTCAGTCGCCGGCGCCGCAACCGCTCCGCCACCAGGTGCGCGTAGTCGTGTTGTGCGTCAGTGATCGGGATGACCACGACCTGCACCGGATGCAGCCATGTCGGGAAGGCTCCGTTGTAGTGCTCGATCAGAAAAGCAGTCATGCGCTCGAACGCGCCGAAGGCGCCGCGGTGAACCAGCACCGGCCGCTGGCGTGAACCGTCTTCCGCGACGTACTCGAGGTCGAACTTCTTCGGCAACTGGTAGTCCACCTGCACCGCCGCTTCGGCCGTCTCCCACTCCTCATCGGTGCCCGCCCATTTCGTCTTCACGTCGTCGCGCACTGAGAGGCGGTACCAGTAGTCCCCCACCCCGAGCACCGACATGAAGTGGTTCGCCAGCTCGATGGCGCCGCGCACCTCGCCAATCACCTGCTCCGGGGTGCAGAAGATGTGCGCGTCGTTGAGGTTGAACGAGCGCACCCGGATCATGCCCATCAGCTCGCCCGACTTTTCGAGCCGGTAGTTCTGGCCAAGCTCTGCGATGCGCACGGGCAGGTCGCGGTAGCTGTGCTGATCGTGCCCGTAGACGATGATGTGATGCGGGCAGTTCATCGGCCGGAGCTCCAGCTCCTCCCCGTCCTCGAAACGAATCGGCGGGTACATCGTGTCGTGGTAGAGCTGCCAGTGCCCGCTCTGCTTGTAGAGGTCGAGCTTCGCCAGGTGTGGTGTCATGACGTGCCGGTAGCCGCGCCGCAGCTCCTCGTCGACGATCCAGCGTTCGAGCTCGCGCCGGATGGTCGTGCCGTTGGGCAGCCAGATGACCTGGCCAAGGCCGACGCGCTCGTCGAGGGCGAAGATCTTCAGCTCCCGGCCGAGCTTCTTGTGGTCACGCTTCTCGGCCTCCTCGAGGAACTTCATGTAGTCGTCCAGCTCGCGCTGGGTCGCCCACGCGGTGCCGTAGATACGAGTCAGCTGCGGCCTCTTCTCGTCACCCCGCCAGTACGCGCCCGCGACGCGCAGCAATTTGAAGAACTTGATCTCCCTGGTGGATCGGACATGAGGGCCGCGGCAGAGGTCGAGAAAATCGCCAGTACGGTACAGGCTGACCCCGTCGCCCTCGACCTTGTCCGCGATCAGCTCGAGCTTGAAGTCCTGGCCGCGCTTGCCGAACTCTTCGATCGCCTCGTCGCGTGAAACGACCTCGTGCACGAACGGGATGTCCGCCTGCGCGAGCCTGCGCATCCGCGATTCGATCGCTGGGAGCTCCGATTCCGAGATCGGCTTGCTGAACTGGAAGTCGTAGTAGAACCCGTCCTCCACGGCGGGACCGATGCCGTACTTCGCGTCGGGGTAGAGCTCGGTGACCGCGGCAGCGAGAAGGTGCGAAGTCGAGTGCCGCAACACATGGAGCGGATCTTCAGTCGCCTCGTGGTCCCCGTAGTCGGGCATCGGGTCGTCCAGTATATGGACGACTTGGATTGGGCTCGGATCGTTGACGTGCTCGGCTATCCGTCGGCGGGACTCGGCATCCTGATCGAGAGCGCCGGCGTTCCGTTTCCGGGCGAAGCGCTGCTGCTCGCCGCTGCGGCGGTCGAGCGCTTCGGCGCGTTCCTGCGGATCAAGCCGGAGCACCTCGCGCGGGCGGAGCTCTTTTTCGCCCGACATGGCGACAAGGCCGTCCTGGCGGCGCGCTTCTTCCTCGGCCTCCGCACGTGGGGCTCGATGCTGGCGGGGATGTCGCGCATGCCGTTCTGGCGCTTCCAGTTCTTCAGCGCGCTCGGTGGGTTTATCTGGGCCGTCCTCATCGGGACGGCCGGCTACGTCCTGGGCAGCAACCTCCCGCTGCTGGAGACGATCATCCGCGCCATAGGCATCGGCGGCCTCACGGTTCTTCTGCTGATCGTGTTGATCCTGGTTGTGGCCCAATCACGTGCATCCCGCCAACGATGACCCCCACGCCACCTCCCAGGAGCAGCACGCCGAGGCCGCCCAGCACCTGGGCCGTGCCGATGGCGTCGGACAGCGCCGCCGCAAGCAGCACCGGGATCGCCGAGACCCCGTTGATGACCATGTACAGGAGTGCAAAGATGCGGCCTCGGATCGCGTCGCTAGTCGACTCCATCAGGTAGGTGATCGCCGGGATCAGGATCGCGCCGAACTCGACTCCTAGCAGGAGGCTGAACGACGCGGCCGTGATGCGGTTGTGCACCTGGAGGTCGGGGAAGTGCCGCATCGCCTGCGGTACGGCCGCCAGCGCGAGCAGGGTCACGCCGTTGGCCAGGAGCGAGCCGGCCAGAACGCGCGAGCGGTCGACGTTGCGCAGGAACTGGCCCAGGAGGATCGCGCTCAGGATCGCCCCCGCAGTTGCCGGCCCCAGGATCACGTATGTGTCCTGGGCCGCGATGCCGATGACCTTGCTCACATACGCCGGCGCCAGGGTGTAGAGCATGAAAAGGACGAGCACCGCGATGCTCACCTGCCCGAACGCGAGGCGCAGGCCGCGCGAAGCGCGCAGGGCATCGACGCCTTCCTGGAGGTCGACGAGCATCTGGTGGAAGCGATTCCGGCTCTCCTCGACCGGCGAGTCGTGCCTGCGTGCGAGCTTCGGTATGTCAGACGCGAAGATCAAGGTGCCGGCGATCACCAGCAATACGACCGCGCACCAGTAAGGCGCGTACAGGTCGATCCTCGACACCACCGGGGCGAGCACGCCGCCCACCACCAGAGTTAGGACCATCGTGAGCAGAGCCATCGAGTTGGCGGTGATCAGCGCCTCCCGCGGAAGGATCGTCGGGATGACAGCCGCCTCGGCGGGGCCGAAGAGCTGTCCGACCGCCGAGAAGATCAGCGTGATGACGAGCAGGTGGATGAAGTCGCCCTTCACGCCGGGGATGATCGATGCGATCGGGATGAGGGCCACCACCGCCGCACGGCCGATGTTGGACCACAACATGATCTGCTTGCGATCGACGCGGTCCGCGATCACGCCCGCCGGGGGCGCGAAAAGCACCGCGGGCACGGTGTAGGCGAGGAGCGTCACGGCCACCGAAGTGCTTCCTCCGGTCGTGTGGTAGGCGAGGATGATCAGCGAGAACAGGAGGAACTTGTCCGCGAGCTGAGCGGCCAGCTGCGCGAACCAGATGTTGCGAAACGCGGTGTACCGAAGCACACCGCGAAAGCCGCCAGGAGCCTCGACCGGCAGCCTGATCGGATCCATGCCCGGTAGAGCCTAACGATCAAGCCTGGGGTTTCAATGCGCGATAGGTCGCTTCCCATTCGGGAAGGGTCAGCGTCTGAGGGCGTCGCGCCGCGTCGATTCCGAGCTCGCCTAGCCGCTTCGCAGCTTCGGCGCCCGAGCTCTCGGCGATGCGCGCAAACGTCCCCCCGAGCTGCTTGCGCCGGAACTGAAACACGGCTTCGACGAAACGGAAGAAACCATCCATGTCGCCGATGTCGACGGCCGGCGTGGGCCGCACGTCGAGGAGGACCAGTGCAGAGTCGACCCGGGGCGCCGGTGTGAAAGCCGACGCGGGAATCGTCATCGCGGTCCTCGCCTCGGCGAACACCTGCACGGCGACCGTCGCAAGGCTGGCCGCGGTGGTGGCGGTCCAGCGCTCGGCGACCTCCTTCTGCACGACGAGGGAAAGCCTGCGGGGTCGCGGCGGATGGTCGAGCAGCTTGCGGATGAGCGCGCCGGTCAGGTTGTAGGGGATGTTGCCGGCGACGACCTCACCGCCATGCGGAAAGGCACGTTCGACGTCGAAGCGGAGGATGTCGGCCTGCACCAGCTCCACGTTGTCGCGGCCGGCCAGCACCTCGCGCAGCACCGGCGTGAGCCGGTGATCCAGCTCCACCGCGATCAGCCTGCGACAGCGCGGCGCGAGGGCGATGGTCAGCGTGCCGGCCCCCGCGCCGACCTCGAGGACCTCGTCCTCGGATCCCGTGCCTGCCGCCTCCGCGATCGCGTCGCGAAGCGCCGGGTCGATGAGAAAGTTCTGGCCCAGCCGGTGCTGGAGGGTGATTCCGTGACGCCGCAGCAGGCCCTCGAGCTGATGAGAGTCCGCGGGGTCGATCACTTCATCTTTTGAAAGAGGGCGATCGCGTT
>WNFI01150023.1_pt1 | contig 20283 bp, 21 predicted proteins | sample 5400471 | NCBI WGS metagenome assembly WNFI01 (sample SAMN13153348, study PRJNA577476) | soil metagenome | isolation source: 100 cm saprolite on Douglas fir-dominated hillslope | place: USA:California | collected 2013-09-17
GCCGTCATGGTGACGATCAGCGCCGGCTTCAGCCGCTCGAGTGCCGCGCGCAGAAACGCGCCCGCCTCGCGATCCTTCAAGCTGGTGACGAACAGCGCGGCCGGCGCCAAACCGCGCGCGGTGAGCGCCGCGCATAGCGCATCGACCGGCGCGGTGTCGTCGGCGAGCAGCATGGCGCGATAGAAGACGATCGGCACGACTGGATGGCCGGCTTGCAGCGCCGCAGCCACGCGATCGATATCCACCGCGCCTTCGCCCGGGAGATAGCCGGCCAAGCGCGGTACCGGCTGCGGCGCGCAAAGGTCGAGGTCATGGCCGGCATGATGCGCGAGCCGGCGCAGCAGCGCGCGCAGATTGTCGCGCCCGCCTTCGCGGAAAAAACGCAGCAAGGCATCGAGCTCTTGCTGCGGCAGCGTCGAGGCCGCGGCAAGCCGGCTATCGTCGCGATCCTCGCCGGGCAGCACCGCGAGCGCGATGCCGCGCTCGCGGGCCAGCGCGGAGAGCCGCTCGATGCCGTATTTCCACCAATCGAGGCCGCCGAGCAGCCGCACCACGATCACCTTGGCGTGGGCGCCGACGCGGTCGATCCACAAATCGACGGACATGGGATGGCGCAGGTCGCGCAAATGCGCCAGCCGCACGCTCGGCAAATTCGCGCGCTCAGCCTCCCAGGCCGCGGCGAGCGCGCCGAGATCGCTGTCGGCGAACGACAGCACGACGATGTCACCCGGCGTTTGGCCGAGATCGACCGCTTCGACGATTTCGTCGAGGTTGGTCGAACTCGTGGTGAGCAGATGCATCGCTTAAGTCCGTTGCTTCAACCTGCCAGCGCGCGCGTCACCGCGGCGCGGTCGAGCCCTTTCAATCCGATCACGACCAGACGGCTCTGGCGTGGTTCGGATGCCGCCCATGGCCGATCATATTGATGCGTCACCCGCGCGCCCACCGCTTGGATCAGGAGGCGCAGCGGCTTGTCGGCCACCGCCGCAAAGCCTTTGACGCGCAACACGTCGAATTTTTCCGCCACCGCGGCGACCCGGGCGGTCAAGTGCGACGGATCGGTAATTTCGCCCAGCGGCACGACGAAACTGTCGAAATCGTCGTGATCGTGGTCCAGCTCGTCATCGTGAAGGGTGTGGCGGTTGGCGATGTCGTCCTCGGTGCCGACGCCGAGACCGAGCAACAGGGCCGTATCCACCTTGCCGTCGCTGACGGTAACGACCTTGACGCTGCGCGGCAGCGTGCTGGCAATTGTCGCCATCGCCTTGGCGAGGCCGGCCGCATCGAGCAGATCGCGCTTGTTGAGTACGACGAGGTCGGCGCAGGCGATCTGGTCTTCGAAAACCTCTTCGATCGGATCGTCGTGGTCGAGCGCGATGTCGGCGGCGCGCTGTTGCGTCAGCGCGTCGAGATCGTGCGCGACGCGGCCGTCGGCGAGCGCTGCGCCATCGACCACGACGACGACGCTGTCGACGGTGACGCGGTTTTTGATCGCCGGCCAGTGGAACGCCTGCACCAGCGGCTTCGGCAGCGCCAGGCCCGAGGTCTCGATCACGATGTGCTCGACACCGTCCTTGGCCAGGATGGCATCGAGCGCCGGCACGAACTCGTCGGCGACCGTGCAGCACAAGCAGCCATTGGCGAGCTCGACGATGTTGTCCTCCGGGCAGGCGGCGTTGCCGCAGCCTTTGAGGATTTCGCCGTCGATGCCGACATCGCCGAACTCGTTGACGATGACGGCGAGGCGGCGGCCGTCGGCATTGCCGAGCACATGGCGGATCAGCGTGGTTTTGCCAGCGCCGAGAAAGCCGGTGACGATAGTGCAGGGGACGCGTGCAAGCGAGTCGCTCATTGATCGGTTCCTTCAAAATCGATGGGGGGAACGCGGGCTATGAGGCCGCGCTTGAGGATTTCGGGCCGGCCGCGCCACGGCAAAATACCGTCGGCGGCGCCGGCGAGCAGGCGCGCGCCTTCGATCAACGCGTTCGCACACGTCGCATCGAGGCCGCCGAACACATAAGTCCAGGAACCGTTGCAACGCATCGCCGCGCTGGGGCCGCGCGTGCAATTGGCGAGGCACCGTAGCCGCCGCACGTTGACCTCGGTGCCGGCGGCAGCGCGCTCGGTCGCCGCCGCGAGAAGCGCGCCGGGGCGCGGTTCGCTGTCCGGCTCGCCGGCGTGCCTGCAGGTGATGCAGACATAGACGGTCGGCGGTTTGTTGTCGGAGCTTTGCATTCAGGCGCGCTCCGCAATTGGTTGGTCGAGGCGCTGCCAGCGAAACAGCAGATAAGAGATCGCCCAGCTGGCGATGAAAATGCCGACGACGAGATAGCCGAAACCGGCGAGCCCGCTGTTGAGAGCGCCGATCAGGTTCCAGAAGCGGCCTTCGAGGCCGAGCTTGCCGGCAATGAGGCCGAGTGCCTCGATGCCGCCGATCAACAGCGCGACCACGACGGAGATCGCGGTGATGGTCAGATTGTACCAGATTTTGCGGATCGGATTGAGGAACGCCCAGCCGTAAGCGCCGACCATCAGCACGCTGTCGCTGGTATCGACCAGCGTCATGCCGGCGGTGAACAGCGCCGGAAAAATCATGATGGTGCCGACGGTCATGCCGCCGGAGGCCTGGCTGGCGGCGACGGCGAACAGGCTGATCTCGGTCGCGGTGTCAAAACCCAGCCCGAACAAAAAGCCGACCGGGAACATCTGCCAGCTCCGCGACACCATGCGGAACAGCGGCCGGAAGATGCGGGCGAGCAGGCCGCGGCCGGACAGCAGCAGGTTCAGCTCCTGCTCCTCGACCGGCTCGCCGCGGCGCGCCCGGAGAAAACTCTGCCAGACGCCGCGCAGGATGACGAGATTGATGGCGGCGATGGCGAGCAGGAAAAACGCCGATGCGCCGGTGCCGATGATGCTGCCGACTTCTTTAAACTCGGCAAAACGGCCCTGCAGCGCGAACGCCGTTGCCGCGATCGCCGCCACTGCAAGCGCAATGGACAGCGAATGGCCGAGCGAGAAGAACAGGCCGACCGAATACGGCCGCTTGCCCTCCTGCATCAGCTTGCGCACCACGTTGTCGATGGTGGCGATGTGGTCGGCATCGACGGCGTGGCGCAGGCCGAGCACGTAAGCGAGGAAGGCGGTGCCGAGCAGCGTCGGCCGGCCGGCGAGCGCAATGAAGGCCCAGGTCCAGACCAATGCGGTGGCAGCCAGCAGCAGCACGTAAATCGCGCTGATCTTGGTGCGTCGATCGGCCGAGGCGTCATCGACCGCCGATTTGAGGAAATTGAACACGCCGAAAACCTCGCCTGACCTGCCGCCTGTCGCCGGCGCGAGCGAGGACCAAAAGACTTTCGTCTTTTGGATCATCCACCGATGCACCCCGACCGATGTTTGTCGCGTCGACACGGCCGACGGCAGGTCTCCTGGCTCGCGGATCGGCGCCTCGCCCTGCCTTCCCGGCGGCAAACGGCCGCCAGTGGCTTAATCCGGACAAGACTACCCGCTCACAGTTGCGGGGGCAGCTGCGGACTTGGCTGGCGCTTGCGCTTAAGCCTCACCGCATTCCCTTTTCGCCCTCTCAGCGAGGGACCGTCGATCCAGTAGTGATAGATTTCGATTGGCGGCCCTGTCAATCTGGCGGACCGGCAAAGAAACCGATCCGTAGGCGTGATGTCGCGCGTGGCAAAACTCACTTTCGTCATCGGCGGCGCCCGGTCGGGCAAAAGCCGCTATGGCGAAAGCGTGATCGCCACATTGCCGCCGCCATGGCAGCCGCCTTGGACCTATGTGGCGACGGCGGAAGCGCTCGACGCCGAAATGGCCGAGCGCATCGCCGCCCATCGCGCGCGCCGCGGGCCGCAGTGGCGGACCATCGAGGCGCCGCGCGATCTCGCGGCGGCGCTGGCGAAATGCGAGACGATGCCGGTCCTGGTCGATTGCCTGACCTTGTGGCTCTCGAACCAGATGCTGGCGGACGCCAATATCGAACTGGAAATGGCCCGGCTTGACGATGCCTTGGCGGCGGCAAAGGCGCCGATCGTGCTGATCGCCAACGAGGTGGGTTCCGGAATCGTGCCGGATCATCCGCTCGGCCGAAAATTCCGGGATTTGCAGGGCGTGCTCAATCAGCGCATGGCTGCACGCGCCGACCGCGTGGTCCTCGTCGTTGCGGGACTGCCGCTCGCCTTGAAAGGCTCGTTGTAAGGACACGCCATGAGCGAAACGGTCGAAAAGGCGGAAGCCGAGCGCCATCGCGCCAAGATGGCCAAACGCAAGGCCGTGCAGGACGCCGAGGTCGCCGGCAAGACCATCGAGAAGGGCCTTCTGATCGTCCATACTGGAACAGGAAAAGGCAAATCGACGGCGGCGTTTGGGCTGGCGCTGCGCATGCTCGGGCGCGGTCACCGCGTCGGCGTGGTGCAGTTCATCAAAGGCGCCTGGCATTCGGCGGAACGCGACGCCCTCGCGCAATTCGGCGATCAGGTGGTGTGGCACACCATGGGCGAGGGTTTTACCTGGGAGACGCAGGATCGCGCCCGCGATGTCGCCGCGGCCGAGCGCGCCTGGTCGAAGGCGCAGGAGCTGATGGCCGATCCCGGCTTCGGTCTGATCGTGCTCGACGAGCTCAACATCGCGCTGCGCTACGATTATCTCGATCTCAACGCCGTCGTGGCCGCGCTCGCCGCACGCCGGCCCGGCCTGCATGTGGTGGTGACCGGGCGCAACGCCAAGCCGGAACTGATCGCCGCCGCGGATCTGGTCACCGAGATGACGCTGGTGAAGCATCACTTCGCCGCCGGCGTGAAGGCGCAAGCGGGCATCGAGTACTGAACGATGCCGGTGCGCGCGCTGATGTTTCAGGGCACCGGCTCCGACGTCGGCAAATCGCTGATCGTTGCCGGGCTGGCACGCGCCTTCACGTTGCGCGGCCTCAAAGTCCGTCCGTTCAAGCCGCAGAACATGTCGAACAATGCCGCGGTGACGGCGGATGGCGGCGAGATCGGACGCGCCCAGGCGCTGCAGGCCCGCGCGGCGCGCGCGGCGGCGAGCGTGCACATGAATCCGGTACTGCTGAAGCCACAGAGCGAGATCGGCGCGCAGGTCGTGGTGCAGGGCCGCGTCCACGGCAGCGCCAAAGCCGCGGCCTATCAAAATATGAAACCCGAGCTGCTGCCGTTCGTGCTCGACAGCTACGCGCGCATGAGAGCCGAAGCCGATGTCGTGCTGATCGAAGGCGCCGGCAGCGCCGCTGAAGTCAATCTACGCGGCAACGACATCGCCAATATGGGTTTTGCACGCGCCGCCGACGTGCCGGTGGTCATCGTCGGCGATATCGATCGCGGCGGCGTCATTGCCAGCCTGGTCGGCACCAAGGCCGTGGTCGCGCCCGAGGACGCGGCGTTGATCTGCGGCTTCATCGTCAACAAATTTCGCGGTGATGCGGCGCTGTTCGCCGAAGGCATGGCGCGCATCGCGCGGCTGACGGGGTGGGAGGCGCTCGGCTTGGTGCCGTTCTTCCCTGACGCCCGAAGATTGCCGGCGGAAGACGCGCTGGCGCTCGATGCCGCGCGGCCGGCAAAGACCGACGCGCGCGTGCGCATCGCCGTGCCGATCCTGCCGCACATCGCCAATTTCGACGATCTCGATCCGCTCGATGCCGAGCCCGCCGTCGATCTCGTCCGGGTGCGACCGGGAACCGCGCTGCCCGGCGATGCCGATCTGATCCTGCTGCCGGGCTCCAAGGCGACCATCGCCGATCTTGCGGCGCTGCGCGCCGCCGGGTTCCATATCGACATCGCCGCGCATTGCCGGCGCGGCGGAACGGTGCTCGGCCTGTGCGGCGGCTATCAGATGCTCGGCCGCAGCATTGCCGATCCCGGCGGTATCGAAGGCCCACCGGCGACGGTCGAAGGCCTCGGTCTCCTTGATGTCGCAACGATGCTGTCCGGCGACAAGCGCCTCGAACCGGTGTCCGGAACGACCAGCGATGGCGTTGCATTTTCCGGCTATGAAATGCACATGGGCGTGACGGACGGACAAGATCGCGCGCGGCCGTTCGCACGGCTCGCTGATGGTTCGCCCGAAGGTGCGATCTCGGCCGATGGCCGGGTGGTCGGCACCTATGTCCACGGCCTGTTTGCCGATGACCGGCAACGCGCGGCATGGCTGCAGCGTTTCGCGGCGGGACCGGCAGCTATCGGGTACGAAGATATCGTTGAACGGACGCTCGATGCCCTGGCCGCACACCTTGCGGCACACATCGATCTCGATCGCCTGCTCAAGTTAGCGCGATGAGGATAGCCGCGATCGCGGCGACGAGCGCGATCAAGATCGCATCGGCGTATCGGTAAAGCGCAAGCGCGCGGCGGATGTCGGTGGTGGTCGCGTCGCGGCGCCCGTCGCCCATCATGGCGTCGCCGATTGTCACCCCGCCATAGACGCGCGGGCCGGCGAGCGAAAGGCCGAGCGCGCCGGCCATCGCCGCTTCCGGATAGCCGGCATTGGGCGAGCGATGGCGTGAAGCGTCGCGCAGCACGGCGCGCCAGCCTGCGGCCGCGGAGGCGTCCTTGCGCAGGGCCGCTGCGGCAACGAGGATAAGCGCACAGAGCCGCGATGCCGGCAGGTTGACCAGATCGTCGAGCCGCGCCGCCGCCCAGCCGAACGCCTCATGCCGTGGCGTGCGGTGGCCGATCATACTGTCGGCGGTGTTGATTGCTTTGTAGAGTGCCGCCCCAGGGAGACCGGCAATGGCCATCCACAGGACCGGCGCGACGACAGCGTCGGAAAAATTCTCGGCGAGGCTTTCGATCGCCGCGCGGGCGACGCCGGCCGCATCGAGCGTCGCGGTGTCGCGGCCGACGATTTTTGCCACCGCGGCGCGGCCGGCAGCGAGGCTGTCGTTCTCCAGCGCGTCGGCGACGTCGCTCACGTGCCGATGCAAGCTGCGCTGCGCGATCAGGGTACTGGCAATGGCGGCTACCACGATCAGTCCGAATGGCAGGCGGAGCAGCTCGCGTTCGACAATGAAGGCGATCGCGCCGACCATGCCGAGGAGCAGCAGAGTAGCGATGACGCCCGCGCCGCGTCGCCAACGCGCGTCGTCCGTGTCGCGATTGAGCCAGCGGTCGAGCGCGGCAATCAGACGGCCGATCCAGGTCACCGGATGGCCGATCGCGCCCAGCAGCGCTTGCGGATAACCGGCACCGAGCTCGAGCAGCATGGCCGAGACTACAAGCGAGAGCGCGAGCGCGGCGGACATCTTCCCCTACGACGATGCGGACGAGCCGTTGCCGCACGGCGGCGATCTCGGCGCCGCGCGGCGTCTGTTCCTCGGCGCCCCCGAACCTTTCATCGACTTGTCGACCGGGATCAATCCCCATTCTTATCCTCTGCCGCACCTGCCGGCCGATATTTTTGCCCGTCTGCCGGATGCCGACGCGACCCGCCGCCTCAAGGCGGCCGCCGCAAAATTTTACGCCGTGCCGTCGGCCGATCATGTCGTGCCGGCGCCGGGCACGCAGATCCTGCTGCCTCTTGTCGCCGGGTTGGTGCGGCCGGGCGGTGCCACGATTTTATCGCCGACCTATAATGAGCACGCGCGCGCGGCGCGGCTCGCCGGGCATGGCGTGACACAAGTGCGCGAGATCGGCGCGCTATACGATGCCGATGTCGCGATCGTCACCAATCCCAACAGTCCGGACGGCCGGCTTATCGACAGAGAACCTCTGCTCGCTGTTGCCGACCGGCTGCGCGTCCGCGGCGGCGTTCTTGTGGCTGACGAGGCGTTCATGGACGTCGGGCCGCCCGGCTTCAGCCTCGCCGGCGACGTAGCGCGCGGCAACATCGTCGTGCTGCGCTCGTTCGGCAAGTTTTTTGGGCTTGCCGGGCTACGGCTCGGTTTCGCGCTGCTGGATCGGCCATTGGCGACGCGGCTTGCTGCGATGCTCGGGCCATGGGCGGTTGCCGGCCCAGCGCTCGCCGTGGGCGCGGCGGCCTTGGCGGACACGGCGTGGATCGAAGAGACGCGACGTTGGCTGTTGGCGGCGTCCGGACGGCTGGATGGGATTTTGATCGGTGCCGGTCTAGGCATCCCGGGCGGCACGGCGTTGTTCAGGTTGGTGCGAACGCCGGCGGCGACGGCGCTGTTCCATCACCTCGGCCGCGCCGGAATCCTGGTGCGCAATTTCCCAGACGATGCGACCTGGCTGCGCTTCGGCTTGCCGGCCAATGAGGAACATTGGCGGCGTCTACAAATTGCGATGGATGCCTTCCGCGACAACGGCTAGGCTTTCGCTCATGAGCGCGAATTCGATACCGCAGGTCGAAGCCACTGGCGTGGCGAAGCGCTCGATCGGCTTTGATCCGGCGTTCCGCGCGCGCCTGCGCGAGCTTCTCACGTGGCGCCGTGATGTGCGGCGTTTCCGGCGCGACCCACTGCCGAACGGCACCTTGGAAGCGCTGATCGAGCTCGGCTGCCTGGCGCCGTCCGTGGGCCTGAGCCAGCCGTGGCGCTTCGTCATCGTCGAGGACGCAACGATCCGCGCCGCGATCCGGCAAAATTTCGAGACCTGCAATGCGCAAGCGCTCGCCGCGCAAAGCGGCGACCGCGCCGGCCTCTATGCGCAGCTCAAGCTCGCCGGTTTGGATGAGGCGCCTTGTCACTTGGCGGTATTCGCCGATCGCGCGACGACGCAGGGCCATGGTCTTGGGCGGCACACTATGCCGGAAATGATCGACTATTCGGCAGTGACGGCGGTGCACACGATCTGGCTCGCCGCGCGCGCACAGGGCATCGGCATGGGCTGGGTATCGATCCTCGACGCCAAGACGGTTGCGGTCCTGCTCGACGTTCCCGCCGAATGGAAATTCATCGGTTATTTCTGCCTCGGCTATCCGCAAGCCGACGACACGGTCCCGGAGCTCGAGCAGAGCGGATGGGAGCGGCGGCGCTTGCCGTCCTCCGTCATCCTGCGGCGTTAACTTCAAACGTTGACCATTCCCGTCGTCCACATGCGTGTTTGATTGATTTCTGCGCCGCTGTGCCAAATCAGGGCATTTTTTGCTGGCACCGGCCTTGCTCCCTTTCCGCTGACGCCTGGTGCGTGTCCCGGAACGACCAAACGGTCTTCCGCGAACGTTGCGCAGGCTTGGTGAAAACGACGCGCCGTCCGTTCACATTCGATCGGGCCGCGCGTGAGGGAGAGCGTCGTGTCTGATTTTACGCGCGCCGGAGCGCTCCGGGCATCCTGGTTGGCGGCATGTGCGTTTACGCTGTCGCTCGCAACTTCGGCTCATGCCGACACGATCAGCGTCACCGGCTGTGTCTGGGCGCCGAGCGGCCTTTTCTGGGGCGGCACCGCAGGCGGCTGCGTCACACGGCGCGGCGAGGCTGGCGACCCATATGTCCGAACGGTGCCGCAGCCCAAAGACGAGGTCGAGAAGGCGCACGCCGCCGAGCGCGACCAGAAGTGGCTGCAACGCTGCCAGCCCGTCATCGCGCAGGACCGTTACGGCGTCGCCCGCTATCACTACGCCGCGCGGGGATGCGAGTTCGGCGTCATCGAGTGAAGGCTGCGCGCTTGCGCTCTCGGCGCGTCGCGCCGGTTCAGCGCGCGATGTTGCTCGATTTTGCGGTATTTTGATTCGGCTTGTGCTTGATCGAGGCCGTGGTCGCCATCATGCCAGGCAGATAGCGCGCGACGATCACCGGATCGAGGTCCTTGTAGGCGGTTTCCGGCAGCCGGTACCAGGTCTCGTCGCGGCCGAACAACGCAATGCCGAGATAGCCGCGAACCGTCAGCGTCTGGCCGTCCTGGCTCAGTGTCATCATGGCGTTGTAGATATTGCCGTCGCGCGGATCGAGGATGTTGCCGCCTTCGTAGTACAGGCCATTCGCCTTCATATTCCTGATCAAGGGAATGCCGAGCAGCGGCTGGTCCTTGCGGTCATCCTTGCAGGCCGAACAGGTTTGGTTCGGCGGATCGCCCGGACGCAGGAACAACTTGGCGATCATCCCTTGATAGGTGCCTTCGCTCTCGGTGAAGAGAAACCAGCCGACCGACTTGCTGGTCTGCTCGTCGACTTTTTGCCATAGCCCGGACACCGAAGGATCCGCGGCAACCGCGGGATGCGCGGTGGCAACCGCCATAAGGAGTGCCGCCATGAAGAGCTTTGTCGATTGCACTGCCAATGCACTTCTCCATTCGCCATCGTCGTAAGAATCAAGTTGCGCGCATTGATGGCCCAGAAAGGGTGGCCCGACAATGCGGTGATTTCTGGACGGTCATCTACCCCGGATCGGCCCGTCCCGTCGAGGTGAAACCCTGCAAGTTCCGCCCCTTAGCAGGCAACCGAGGATTGCGTGCGACAGGCAGCCCAAGGCGGGGTCGCCGTCATCCAACCGTGTGAACATATCGTGACGGACGAAATAGTTCCGCCTAGACTGGCCCGGCCAATTGCATTCGCGGCTGCTCGATAGCCTGTCCGCCAATGCCTACGGTCTTTATCTGGTGCATTATAACTTCGTCGTGTGGCTGCAATATGCGTTGCTGGGCACGGCGCTGTTCGCCATGGTCAAGGCGGCGATCGTCTTCAGCGGTACGCTGGTATTGAGTTGGATCGCAGTCCTCGCCGTTTCGCGCATTCCGTTCGGTGCGCAGCTGATCGGCGTCCCGCGACGCGCGGTCGCAACGTCGTAGCCGCCTTGCGAGACGCGCTCGCGCGACCAAGATATGATGCGTTGGTATTGCTCCACCGGGGCCGCCGGGCCCGGGAAGATTGCCATGATGCGCCTGCGCGCGGTGATCGTGCTTTTGGCCATGGTGCTTGCGACGCTCGCTATGCCGGCGCGGGCCGCCGAACGCGCTTTGGTGCTCGACGTCGATGGCGTGATCGGTCCCGCCGTCGCCGACTACGTCGTGCGGGAATTGCGCGGCGCCGCGCCGGACGACGTCGGCGTCGTCGTGCTGCGCATGAACACGCCGGGCGGCCTCGATACGTCGATGCGCCAGATCATCAGCGCGATCCTGGCGTCGCCGGTGCCGGTCGTCACCTATGTGGCGCCGAGCGGCGCGCGCGCGGCCAGCGCCGGCACCTATATCGCCTATGCCAGCGCAATCGCGGCCATGGCGCCCGGCACCAATATCGGCGCCGCGACCCCGGTTGCGCTCGGCGGCCCGATGCTGCCCGGCGGCAGCGCGGAACAAAAACAATCACAGCAGAACAAGACCGGCGAACCAGGCGACACGGAAACGCGCAAGGTCGTCAACGACGCCATCGCCTATATCCGCAGCCTCGCCGCGCTCAACGGGCGCAACGCCGATTGGGCCGCCGATGCCGTACGCTCGGCGGTGAGCCTTCCCGCTGCGGAAGCGCTGTCGCTTCACGTCGTCGACGTGATCGCCGACGACGTGCCCGATCTGCTTCGCCAGATCGACGGCCGCACGGTGAAGATCGCCGGCAAGCCGCTGCGCCTGGCAACCGCGGGCCTCGAGGTGGTGACCGTATCGCCGGACTGGCGCACCGAGCTGCTCGCGCTCGTCACCAATCCAAACGTTGCGTTCATCCTGTTGCTGATCGGCGTCTATGGGCTGATCCTCGAATTCTTCAATCCCGGTGCCGTCGCGCCGGGCCTCATCGGCGCCATCAGCCTTTTCGTCGCGCTTTATGCGCTGGCGCTGCTGCCGATCAATTACGCCGGCGCGGCGCTGGTGCTCATCGGCATCGGCCTGATGATCGCCGAGGCCCATATCGGCGCCTTCGGTGCCATCGGTGTCGGCGGCATCGCCGCCTTCGTCATCGGTTCGCTGATGATGTTTCCCTCGCGCGTGCCGGGCTTCGCGCTGTCTTACACGGTCGTCATCGGCACCGCCCTTTGCAGCGCCGCGCTCTTCCTCCTGGCGCTGGCGGTGCTGCTGCGCTCGCGCAAGCGGCCGGTGGTGACCGGCAGCGAAGCGCTGATCGGCGCCGCCGGCGAGGCGGTGTTCTGGCAAGGTGATGGGGGCAGGGTGCGGGTCAAAGGCGAAATCTGGCTCGCGCGCGCCGATGTGCCGCTCGCCGTCGGGACCCATGTCAAAGTTCTCGATCGCGACGGCCTCGTTCTTCGCGTCCAACCGCTCTGAACGCGATGCCTAAATCTCCATGGGCCGACTTGGTCCGAATTGGCGCATAAGCCGAACAAGGAGCAAAACCATGTTGTTTTTCTCGCCGATCATCTTCATTGCCGTTTTGGTGCTGATCTTTCTGTGGTCCTCCATTCGCATCCTGCGCGAATATGAGCGTGGCGTCGTCTTCACGCTCGGCCGCTATACCGGAACCAAGGGGCCCGGCCTGTTCCTCCTGGTGCCGTTCATCCAGCAGATGGTGCGCGTCGATCTCCGGGTGATCGTCGACGAGGTGCCGCCGCAGGACGTGATTTCCCGCGACAACGTTTCGGTCAAGGTCTCTGCCGTCATCTATTTCCGCGTCGTCGATCCCGAGCGCGCCATCATCCAGGTCAGCAATTACCTGGTCGCAACCAGCCAGCTCGCCCAGACCACGCTGCGTTGGGTGCTGGGCAAGCACGACCTCGACGAGATGCTGGCCGAGCGCGACAAGCTCAATTCCGGCATCCAGGACGTGCTCGACAAGCAGACCGAGGCCTGGGGCATCAAGGTCGCCAATGTCGAGCTCAAGCGCATAGACCTCGATGAGAGCATGGTCCGCGCCATCGCGCGGCAGGCCGAAGCCGAGCGCGAGCGCCGCGCCAAGATCATCAATGCCGAGGGCGAGCAGCAGGCCGCGCAGAAGCTGGTCGAGGCCGCACGCATCTTGGCCGAGGTGCCGCAGGCGATGCAGCTGCGCTATCTCGGCACGCTGTTCGACATCGCCAGCGAGCGCGGCTCGACGATCGTATTCCCGTTCCCGATCGAGCTGGTCCATGCCCTCTCGGCCCTGGCGCCGAAGGGATCGTAGGGCTGAGCCGCCGCGGCACATGCGGCGGCAAAATCGTCAGGACAAATTGTCGAAAGGCCGCGCAATTAGGTTTGAATGCCGCGGCGGCGATGTTATGGGATTGCCGGACCTCGCGGCTGGCGGCTCCGTCCCGGCTGCACTCGCACGACAATTCTGTGACAGCCGGGCGTCAAGACATGCGCATGTTCGTCCCCATTTCGGTCGGCGGCTGGGCCCGGTTGTTCAGCCGGTGGGATATTCTCGCGGTCCTGCTGATCCTCGGGCTCCTGGTGTTCCTCGGCGAAGCAAGCCGCCATCTGTTCGAGCCCTTGGCCGACCTGCAACGCACGCCGCCGTCGCTCGATCCGGCCAATCTGCCCGAATATGCCGCGCGCACCACGCTGCGCATGCTCGTCGCCATGGCGCTGTCGCTGTTGTTCACCTTCACCTACGCGACGCTGGCGGCGAAGAACAAGCAGGCCGAGCGGTTGCTCGTGCCGCTGCTCGACATCCTGCAGTCGGTGCCGATCCTGGGCTTCATCTCGGTCACCGTCGTGTTTTTCATGGCGCTCGCGCCCGGCCGCGTGCTGGGGGCCGAATTCGCGGCGATCTTCGCGATTTTCACCAGCCAGGCCTGGAACATGGCGTTCAGCTTCTACCAGTCGCTGCGCACGGTGCCGACCGAGCTGGTCGAGGCGTCGCGCAATTTCCGGCTGACGCCGTGGATGTCGTTCTGGCGCGTCGACGTGCCGTTCGCCATGCCGCAGCTGATCTGGAACATGATGATGTCGATGTCCGGCAGCTGGTTCTTCGTCGTGGCGTCGGAGGCGATCAGCGTCGGCAACACGACGGTCACGCTGCCGGGCGTCGGCTCCTACATCGCGCTCGCCATCGAGCAGCAGAACTTGAAAGCGGTCGGCTGGGCGATCGGCACCATGCTGGTGGTGATCCTGGTCTACGACCAGATCCTGTTCCGGCCGCTGGTCGCTTGGGCCGACCGGTTTCGCTTCGAGCAGGAGCCCGGCCTCGTGGCGCCGCGCTCCTGGATGCTCGACATTTTGCGCCGGTCCCGCATCGTCGACCGGATCACGCGGCCGTTCGCGGTGCTGTGGCGGCGCTTATTGCTGCCGCGACACCCGGACAATGTCGAAGCCGTCAGGCACGCGCCGCGGACGCGGCCCGGCTGGATCACGTTCCAATTGGGCTTGATCGTTTTCGCTCTGACCTCGTTCGCATTGTGGCAGGCGCTGCGTTTCTTTACCGAAAGCATCACGCTCGCCGATGTCGGCACAGTACTGCTGCTTGGGCTGGCGACGCTGATCCGCGTCGTCGTGCTCATCGCGCTCGCCACCGTCGTCTGGGTGCCGATCGGCGTTTGGGTCGGCACGCGGCCCTATGCGACGATCGTGGTGCAGCCGATCGCGCAATTTCTCGCCGCCTTTCCGGCGAACGTCCTGTTCCCGATCGTGGTCTCAGGGATCGTCGCCTGGAAGCTCGATCCGAATATCTGGCTCAGCCCGCTGATGATCCTCGGCACGCAATGGTACATTTTGTTCAATGTCATTGCCGGCGCGGCGGCGATTCCGGCGGAGCTGCGCGCCGTCGGCGCCAATCTGCGCGTGCGCGGCTGGTTGTGGTGGCGGCGCATCGCGCTGCCGGCGGTGCTGCCGTACTACGTGACCGGCGCGATCACGGCGTCGGGCGGATCGTGGAACGCCAGCATCGTTGCCGAGGTGGCCTCATGGGGCAGTCAGCATCTCGAAGCCAAAGGGCTCGGTGCCTATATTGCGCATGAGACCGATGCCGGCGATTTCCACCGCATCGTGCTGGGCATTGCCGTGATGAGCCTTTACGTCGTCATCATCAATCGCGTGTTCTGGCGTCCGCTGTATCTCTACGCCGAACGTAAATTCCGGCTGGGATGAGGAGTGATCATGAACGCGCCTCTGCTCGACATTCACGGTTTGCGTCACACCTTTCCCAAAGCCGACGGCGGCGACCTGTTGGTGCTCGACGGTATCGAACTGCAGATCGCGCAAGGCCAGATCGTCGGCCTGCTCGGCCGCACCGGATCCGGCAAATCGACGCTGCTGCGGCTCATCGCCGGCCTGGCGCAGCCGTCCGACGGCACGGTCACCTATCTCGGCGAACCGGTGCTCGGGCCGGCGCCGGGCATCGCCATGGTGTTCCAGGGTTTTGCCTTGTTTCCCTGGCTCACCGTGCTGGAAAACGTACAGCTCGGCCTCGAGGCACTTGGCCTGCCCGAGCCCGAGATCCGCAAGCGCGCGCTGGCGGCGATCGATCTGATCGGCCTCGACGGCTACGAGTCCGCCTATCCGCGCGAATTGTCGGGCGGCATGCGCCAGCGCGTCGGTTTCGCCCGCGCGCTGGTCGTGCACCCGAACATCCTGTTGATGGACGAGCCGTTCTCCGCGCTCGACGTGCTGACCGCGGAGACGCTGCGCACCGACTTCCTCGAGCTGTGGGGCGACGGCAAGCTGCCGATCAAGGGTGTCATCCTGGTCACCCACAATATCGAGGAAGCGGTGCTGATGTGCGACCGCATCCTGTTGTTCTCCAACAATCCGGGCCGCATCATCCGCGAGATCGGCGTCGACCTGCCGCAGCCGCGCAATCGCCTCGATCCGCAGTTCCGCGATCTGGTCGAGAAAATCTACGTGGCGATGACGGCGCGCACGCCGAACGCACTGACCGGGCGGCAGATCACCATCAACACCGTGCTGCCGCGTGTCTCGGCCAATTTGTTTTCCGGGCTGATCGAGACGCTCGCCGCCGCGCCCTATAACGGCAAGGCCGACTTGCCGGTGCTGGCCGACGAATTGCACCTGGAAGCAGACGAATTGTTTCCCGTGGCCGAGGCGATGCAGATGTTTCATTTCGCCGAAGTCGAGGGCGGCGACATAAAGCTGACCGATACCGGCAAGCAATTCGCCGAACTCGGCACCGACGACCGCAAGAAACTGTTCCAGAAGCAGCTGCTTGCCTACATTCCGCTGGCCATGCATATCCGCCGCGTGCTGCAGGAGCGCGCCAATCACATAGCGCCGAAAAGCCGATTTTTGGACGAATTGGAAGATCACATGAGCACGGAGGACGCCGAGCATACGTTGCGCGCCGTGACCGCGTGGGGCCGCTACGCCGAAGCGTTCGCCTATGACGACGATACCGGCATGTTCAGCCTGGAAAACCCGTCCTAATCCATGGTCCACTTTTCGGGATCATGCCGCAGCTTGAACTTGCGAATATTGCGCGTGTAAAATTGGTCGCTGCCGGCACGACTGCGGTCTCGCGGCCGCCGAAATTGCCGGCTGAAGTGGGGTGACCATGTCTCTTTTGCCGAAGCTTGACGGCGCCGGCCGTGTGCGCTGGCTATTCCTCACATCGCTGGCGCTCAACGTGTTCTTTGTCGGCGCGGCCGGTGCGGTGGCTTTTCGCTATAGCGGCACCGGCACGGTGCCGTTGTCCAATGTCGCGCAGATCAATCGCGACATGGCCATTCGCCTCAATCAGATCGCCGCATCGCTCCCTGCGGTCGACGCCGAGGTGGTGCGATCCGAGCTGCGCGCCAATGCCGAAAAGGTGGCGAGCGCCCAAGCCGATCTGCGCCTGTCGCGCGAAGAATTGCGCGACAACCTGCGGGCGGAGCCGTTCGATGCCAACGCGTTGCGCGCCGCCATGGCGGCGAACCGCGCGGCGCGGGAAAACTTCGAGCTGGTGCTCAACGGCGTGCTCGCCACCGCCGCCGCCAAGATGTCGGTGGTCGGCCGCAACAAGCTCGCGGACTGGTCGACGACGCGCGGCCGCGCCTTGGCGCAATAAGCCTTGGCCCAATAAGCCTTGGCGCAGTAAGCCGGTTGCCTGTTACGCCGCGTTGCGCCGCACATTGGCGGCGATCGCGAGCAGCGCCCGCTCGGCGATTGTGTCGGCCAGATCGGCGTTGCGCCGCGATTGCAACACCGCTTCCGCCAGCTCGCCCATGGCGACCAGAAGCCTCGCCGTGCTCCACAGTCTGAGCGCCGCCGCGATCGCATCCTTGCGGCGAAAATTGACCGGCGGCTGCGCGGCGTCGAGCGAGAATCCCGAGCCGGCTTCGATCGCGGTACGCCATTTATGCAGCTGCGCGACCTGGCGCTGGACGGCGAACAGAATCGATCCTGCCGATGTGCCGGCGAGCCGCGCCTTGGCGAGCTGAGTTTCCAGCTCCGCCGGGCGGCCGGCAAACGTCGCGTCGACAATATCGTCGAGCGCCAGCGCCGAGGCGTCGGACACCACCGCGGCAACGTCATCGACGCCGACTTGACCGCGGCCGTGGGCATAGAGCGCGAGCTTGCATCTCGCTGTCGATCAGCCGTTCGCGGTCGCGCTCATTGTCGGCGTAGCACGGCAATGCCGCGGCGTTCTTCGCCTTTTCGCATAGGGCGCGCAGCGGCGCGTTGCGGCGCAGATCGCCGGCTTCGATAACGACGCGGCATTCGATTGCCGGCAGCGCCAACAGCGCCTCGACCGCCGGCGCGATGTTGCGGCTACCGGCTTTCACCCACACCGCGCGGCGGCCGCCGAACAGCGGAATGGTCTGCGCCTCCTCGACCAGCCGCGACGGCTCGGCGCCCAAATCGTCGGCCTCGAGCCGCGCCAGCGCGAATGGATCGTTGGGGTCGTCGACGGAGGATTTGACCAAAGCGTTGACGCGCTCGCTGACCAGGCCGGCATCGGGGCCGAACACCAGAACCACCGGCCGCGCCGGATCGGGGCGCGCCACGAAGGCATCGACGTCGGCTGCCTTGACCGCGACCATTATCAATAATCAGGTGCCGGCTACGAAATACGACGCCAGCCGGTTCCTGATGGCATCGGAGACGACCTCGGTGGCGCGGTCTTCGGCATCGCGCTGCGCGCGCTGCTTGGCGAAGCGTTGCGCCGCGCCGGGAATATCGTAATCGACATGGGCAAAGGTCTGGTCGCTCAAGACAGCCTTGCCGGTTGCGATTTCGATGAGCTGGTAATAGGCAATGACGGTATCGACCTGCGCGTCCGGCCGGCCGCTGGTGATGTCGACGACGACCGAAAGCTGCGACGTGGCCATGCCGATCTTGAGCATATAGGTCGGCGCATTGGCGCCGCCGGCGCCGTTCAAGCCGTATTGCAGGGAATTGCGCAGCGCCACCGCGAGGCGCGACACCGGCTGGCCTTTTGGCACGACGATCGGCGGCACGTCGATCTGCGCGAGCTTGTCGCGAACCGTCTCGGTGGCGACCGACGGATGCGTGCCGTAGAGCGGCTCGAAACAGCCGGCCGTGAGGCTCGCCGCGGCGAGCACGACGGCGAGCCGGACCATCCGGCCCCAGGTTGGGGCCGCACGGCCGAAGCTTGCACGCTGCTCAAACCACCACATTGACGATCCGTCCCGGCACAACGATCAGCTTCTTCGGCGGCTTGCCGTCGAGCGCCTTTTTTACCGCATCGAGCGCCACGACGGCAGCCTCAATTTCGGCCGGCTTGGCATCGCGCGGCACCGTCACTTCGGCGCGCTTCTTGCCGTTGATCTGGACCGGCAGCGTGATCGAGGCCTCGACCAGCAAATCCGGCTCGAGCTTCGGCCACGGCGCCTGCGCGACCAGCGTCCGGTGGCCGAGCGAAGCCCAGCATTCCTCGGCAAGATGCGGCATCATCGGTGCGAACAATTGCACAAGAACGTTAACTGCTTCGCGCATGGCCCACCGGAAATCGGGCGTCGAAATGGCATCCGTTTCCGCCCCCAATTCGGCCCCATCTTCCGACCCCATATCGCCGATTACCGCATTGAGCGTATTGGCGAATTCGTAGATGTGGGCGACACAAACATTGAAGTGTAGCTTTTCGATGTCGGCGGTGACCTCGGCCAGCGCCCGGTGGCTGGCCTTGCGCAGCTTGATCGCGGCCGGCGTGAATGCCGCAGGTCGCTCGGCCGGCGCCGATTGCGCGATTTCGCCGGCCTCGCCGATGAGCCGCCACAGCCGCTGCGCAAAGCGCCAGGCGCCCTGGACGCCGCGCTCGGTCCATTCGACGTCGCGCTCGGGCGGCGAGTCCGACAGCATGAACCAGCGCGCCACGTCGGCGCCGTAAGTGGCGATGATCTCGTCGGGGTCGATGGTGTTCCTTCTCGACTTCGACATTTTCTCGATGGCGCCGATCGCGACCGCTTCGCCGGTCGCAATCAGGCTGGCGCGCCGCGCGTCGCCGTCGCTCTCGATCTTGACTTCCGCCGGCGCCGCCCATTCGCCGCTCTCGGTGCGATAGGTCTCGTGCACCACCATGCCTTGGGTGAACAGGCCGGCGAACGGCTCGTCGAGGCCGACATGGCCGGTCGCCTTCATGGCGCGGGTGAAGAAGCGGCTATAGAGCAGATGCAGGATCGCGTGCTCGATGCCGCCGATATATTGATCGACCGGCATCCACGCATTGACGATCGGCACGTCGGTCGGCGCGCTCTTGATCCATGGATCGGTGAAGCGCTCGAAATACCACGACGAGTCGACGAACGTGTCCATGGTGTCGGTCTCGCGCCGCGCCGGCCCGCCGCATTGCGGACAGGCGACGTTCTTCCAGGTCGGATGATGGTCGAGCGTGTTGCCCGGCCGGTCGAAGCTGACGTCGTCGGGCAAGGCCGCGCCACGTCCTCTTTCGCTGCCGCGATCGTCATGCCGTCCAGGAACCGCGAATTGATCATGCGGCCGTCGCCGTCATAGGCGGTGTCGGTGATGACGAATGTTTTCGGATCGGCGTCCGGCGGACAAACCACCGGCACATTGCCGAGGCCGTATTTGTTGACGAAGTCGAGGTCGCGCTGGTCGTGCGCCGGGCAGCCGAAGATGGCGCCGGTGCCATAGTCCATCAGGATGAAATTGGCGACATAGACCGGGATTTGCCACGACGCATCGAACGGATGCAGCGCTTTCATGCCGGTGTCGAAGCCGAGTTTTTCGGCGGTGTCGATCTCGGCCTGCGCGGTGCCGCGATGCCGGCACTCCTCGATGAATTTGGCCAGCGCCGGATTCTTGGCCGCCGCCGCCGCGGCCAGCGGATGGTCCGGCGCCAGCGCCATGAATTTGGCGCCGAACAACGTGTCCGGCCGCGTGGTGAAGACTTCGAGCTCGCTCTCGCTGTTCGGCGTGGTTTTCTGATCGAGCGCGAAGCGGACCAAGAGCCCCTCCGAGCGGCCGATCCAATTCTTCTGCATCAGCCGCACTTTTTCCGGCCAGCGGTCGAGCCCTTCGAGCGCGTCGAGCAAAGGCGCGGCAAATTTGGTGATAGCGAAGAACCATTGCGTCAGCTCGCGCTGCTCGACCAAGG
>WNFI01688598.1_pt1 | contig 20281 bp, 26 predicted proteins | sample 5400471 | NCBI WGS metagenome assembly WNFI01 (sample SAMN13153348, study PRJNA577476) | soil metagenome | isolation source: 100 cm saprolite on Douglas fir-dominated hillslope | place: USA:California | collected 2013-09-17
TCACAAATTCCATTCCCCGCCTTGGGGATTCATGATTGAATAAAATTCCTGAACAGGCAAACATATCATAACTTTCCCGGTAATTAACAGTGATATAGTGACCGTATGCTTTTGCAACACCATAAGGACTTCTTGGATAAAATCTTGTTGTTTCTTTTTGCGGGCTTTCTGTTACTTTTCCAAAAACTTCGGAAGAGGAAGCCTGGTAAAATTTGATTTTTGGATTTACATTCCGAATGGCTTCAAGGATGCGAGTAACGCCAAGAGCAGTAAATTCTCCGGTTAACACAGGTTGATTCCAGGCGATTTCAATAAACGATTGTGCAGCTAAGTTATATATTTCATCTGGTTCTGATTGTGTAATTGCGCTCACCAGAGAACTTTGATCCAGAAGGTCTCCGTAAATAAGTTTTATTTTTTCCTGAAGATGCATGACGTTTTTTAAATTGACCGTACTTGTTCGTCTAACAAGACCGTAGACTGTATATCCTTTCCCCAGAAGAAATTCTGCTAAATATGGACCATCTTGTCCCGTCATGCCAGTAATTAACGCCCTCTTCATAAAACTTATTTTAATCTATATTCCTCCAATAGTCCAGAGTATCTTTTAGGGTTTTTTCTAGTGGGATCTCGGGCTGCCAGCCGGTCAGTTGTTTTATTTTCGTATTATCGCAAAGTAATTCGGGATTATCACTTGGTCGAAGCAGGGTAGGGTCTTGTTCAATTGTAAAGGGTACTGTACATTCTTTCCGCATCATCTCCACAATGTCACTCATGGTATGCGATACACCTGAGCCAATATTATATGCCTCCCCGGATTCTCCTTTTTCTAAAATAGCGACATATGCCCGTACCGTATCCCTCACGTCGGTGAAATCGCGTTTGGCATCTAAATTTCCTACCTTAAATACAGGAGGAGTTACTCTTTTTTCAATATCCGCAATTCTTTTCGCAAAATCAGAAATAACAAAATGTAATCCCTGCCGCGGTCCGATATGATTAAATGGCCGGACGCGGATAATCGGCAATTTGTATGTCAAAAAATATTGCAGTCCCAAATAGTCTTGCGCAATTTTTGACACTGCATACGGATTTGTCGGCCGCATTGGTGTATCTTCATCCATGGGTAAATCTTCTTTTGCTACCAATCCATACATGTCTGCCGAAGCAATAATGAGAATTCGTGTCTGCTTAAGATCGTTTTTTCTGATAGCTTCCAATAGATTAACCTGCGTAGTAATATTAGTAGTCATTGTTTGTGCTGGGTTTTTGAAACTAATCCCAGGAGAAGCTAAGGCGGCTAAATGAAAAAGGAGATCTGGTTTCGTCTCCGCGATAATTTGTGAAACTTTTTCTCCATCCAGCAAATCTACTTGTATTGTTTTTATCTTGTCTTGAACAGAAGCAATATTTTTTAATTTCTCTTCTGTAATATAGGTACCGGTTACCTCATACGCATTTTGCGCAACCAGATGTTCAGTTAAAAAACTTCCGGCAAATCCGGTTGCACCGGTAATTAATACTTTTTTCATCTACCAACTCCTACATAGGTAAATCCCAATTCTTTCATTTTTTCCGGATCATAAATATTGCGTGCATCAATTACTCTTGGTTTTTTCATACTCTTTTTTATTTTTTCTAAATCAAGCTGACGAAACTCATTCCATTCTGTAATTACAATCAGCAAATCCGTATCTTTTGCTGTTTCATACGCATCAGTACAGTAGGTGATAGTAGGTAAAATTCTTCTGGCATTCTCCATGGCAATCGGATCATATGCTTTCACGTTTGCTCCTAATTTCTGCAGCGCTTTACTGATAACAATTGACGGCGCGTCACGCATATCATCAGTATCGGGTTTAAATGATAAACCAAACATGCTAATTGTTTTTCCTTCTAATTTAGAGTTAAGCATTTTTTTGGCTTTTTCGACAATAGCCTCCATAGCCTGTGCATTAATTGCTTCGACATCTTCGAGAAGTTTGAATTGATATCCATAGCCTCTGGCAATTGCAATTAATGCCTTGACATCCTTGGGGAAGCAGCTGCCGCCATATCCTGCCCCCGCGTGTAAAAAAGATGAACCGATACGTTTATCTAAACCAATTGCTTCCAGGGTTGCAACCCCATCTGCACCGGTTAGTTCTGATAATTGCGCAATTGCGTTGGCAAAAGAAATTTTTGTTGCTAAGAAGGCATTTGCCGCGTACTTGATCATTTCAGCTGTAGGAATATTTGCTAACACCAATCTACTTTTGCCTTCTTCAAATTCATTGATAATTGGCTTATGGAGTTCTACCAATACATCCTGCGCGCGCTGACACTCAGTACCTATAACTACACGATCCGGATGGAGTGTATCACCAATTGCTTGTCCTTCACGCAAAAATTCAGGCACTGAGGCAACATCATATTCGACATTTTTTTGTTTTGCTTTTTCAATAATTGCCTTTACTTTTTTGTGTGTTCCAACAGGTACAGTACTCTTTGTAACGATGACAGCATACTTTGTCATATGTTGTGCAATCTTTTCCGCAACGGAAAAAACAACAGACAAATCAGCTTCTCCGGTTTTTTGCGGTGGAGTACCAACTGCAATAAAGACTATCTCTGATGCGGGAATTGCTTGTGTGTAGTCAAGGGTGAAGAGTAAACGGTTCGCGGCAACATTGCGTTTGACAATTTCTTCCAAACCGGGTTCATAAATAGGCAAAATGCCATTCTTTAAGTTTTCAATTTTTTCTGCAGTATGCCCAATAACCCAGACAGTATTGCCCAAGTCCGCGAACACCGCTGCAGTTACTAATCCAACGTACCCGTGACCGATAAAGGTAATAGTCATAATCTTTAAAATAAACCAATAACCTAATAAGCAAATAACCCAATCAATATTGGTATATTTATCTTATTTTGTAATCTGTTTCTTAACTTCCAACAAACCTTCTTCAAAACTCCTCATACGAACTCCTAATTTAGTTATTCTATCATTATTCATCCCAAGATTAAAGGGTCGGGGTGCGCGGTCTTTGAAAAATTCTTGCCTGGTTGTTTTTCCAATCAGTGACTGATCTAAATCAAACGTTTTAGCAACCAACAATCCTTCTTCATACGGGCTTAATGGTTGACTGCCTGTCACATGGTAGGTACCAGTAACGTTTTGGGTAATTAAAACATCAAGAGCATTTGCAATATCATCAATAAATGTCGCATTAACAATATGATCGGTAATGAGACTCAGTTGTTTTTTTTGCTCCAAAAGCATCTTAAATACTCTCACGAAATCATTCTTCACAAACTGCGCCCGATATGGATACGCAATCCGCATAATTATCCAGGGAATGCTGCTTTGCAGAACAATCTTCTCCGCCTCATATTTTGTTTTGCCATACCAATTAACAGGATTAGGTTTACTTTCTTCCGTATATCCGTCTTCCGGCGTATCATCTCCTCCAAAAATAAAATCTGTCGAGATATAGATGAGTTTTTTGTTTGACGCAACACACGCTTCTGCAATATTTCGTGTCCCTAAAACATTAATTGCCCAAGCTGTTTGTTTTTCTTTTATCTCATTCTCTGTAACTTTGCCGCTTTGAAACTCTGCATCTAATCCTTTATCTTTCTCACATCCCTCTACATCCGCTTTTGCCGCAAGATGCAAAACTATATCTGCATCCGATTGTTTAATCACTTGTAAAACAGCTTCTTTGTCACTTATATCAACACCAGTTCCTCTACTGAGGTTTTGAAACTCATATTTGTTTGAAAGTAATTCAACAATTCGTGAACCAACTAAACCATTGCCGCCAGTAATAATAAGTTTTGTTTTATTCATAGTCTCTAGTTCTTTGGGTTATTGGTTTATTCGGTAAGCTTCTCATCTCTAATCTTCAGGTATGCATCGTAATCTTCCAGATAATCTGATCTGTCTGGAATATAATTAGTTGAAGAAAGAGCTAGCAGGATTGCATCAGGAGAAAAATCTTTAAATCCATGCCATACATAATTGGGTACATACAAAGCGCTGGTAGGTCCTGTCATAGGAACGTCTTCCTTGCCATTGCCTCGGTCAATAACTGCTGTACAGATCCCTTGAATCAATATAAAGAATTCTTTTTCGATGTAGTGACAATGCTGGCCTGAATCTGCTGTAGGTTGGGTGATGTAGTAAATCCGTTTTACTTCAAAATCAATATATTCCTTCAGTTCTACAGGGCTCATGAGAGAACCTCGTCCGGGAAACGCATTCAGCGTATATTGTTCAAATTTCTTCATAGAAACTAATCTGCAAATAATTCTTCATACGCCTTCTGTTTTTCATTTGTTCTCTTTAGACTTTCCTGAAATTTATTTAATTCGTCATGTTTTTTACTCCAAATATTTTCAACCCATGCTGTATTTGTCTTATACCATTCGACAGTTTCCCGTAGTCCTTGTTCAAATTTTTCCCGGGGATAATCAGGCTTCCAGCCCAGATTCATAATTTTTGTCGCGTCTATTGCGTAACGGCGATCATGCCCAGGCCGATCAGTCACATACTCAATTCTATCTTCTCCTAATCCCATAATTTTCAAAATCATTTTGGTAATTTCGATATTACTGCGTTCATTATCAGAACCGATATTATATACTTCTCCGGGATTTCCTTTTTGCAACAGGAGATCAAGCGCTTTGGAGTGATCTCGCGCATGGATCCAATCACGAATATTTAATCCATCACCATACACCGGAACTTTTTCACCTTTGAGAAGCTTAAAGACAAAAAAGGGGATAACTTTTTCAGGGAATTGGTAAGGGCCATAATTATTAGAGCAATGGGTAACAATAACCGGTACGCGATGTGTAGCAAAATATGCATTACACATGAGATCTCCTCCTGCTTTTGCTGCTGCGTAGGGCATATTTGGCCAAACAGGAGTATCTTCAGTGAACCTTCTGTCTTCATCCAGTCCTAAAGAACCATATACTTCATCAGTTGAGACATTCACAAACTTTTCAACCTTGTTATACCGTACTGCATCCAAAACCATCTGAGTACCCAGAGTATTGGTTAACACAAAGTCTTTTGTACCTCCGTGGATTGAACGATCTACGTGCGTTTCTGCCGCAAAATTAATGACGTGCGTTATCCTATGTTTTTTTATAACCTCATCTAAACGTTCTAAATCAGTAATATCTCCTTGTTCGAATACATATCTACGATCTGCGGCTACAGAAGTTAAGTTATCAAGATTTCCCGCGTACGTTAATTTATCATAATTTACAAGGAAAATATCTTGATGAGTCTCAAGCATGTGATAAATAAAATTTGAACCAATAAATCCTGCTCCTCCGCACACAAGTAATTTCATATTGTTTATTTTTACCATACTTTTCTAGACAACACAATACGGCACAGCTACAACTTTTTTTCTTTCCGTAATCTATCTAATAACAATATTCCGATGGTACTTGCCGAGGTAGTGATTTCGCCAGTCATTACTTTCTGTACAGCTTCTTCTAAAGGCATTTTAATAAGTGTAATGTCCTCATCTTCCTCAGGCGTTGCAATGCCTTCTTCCAAACCTTTTGCTAAGAATAAATGAGATTGCGCTTTGATGACACTTGCTGCCATATCAATAGTACGTAACAATTCCCATTGTTCTGCTTTCAACCCGGTTTCTTCCTGTAATTCTCTTTTTGCAGCTGCCAGCGGTGTTTCATTGGTATTCATAAACCCTGCCATAGCCTCAAGCATGGTCTTTTTCAACAGATACCGATATTCTGTGACGAGATAAATTTCATAGGTAGGAGTAATTGGGAATACACTGACAGTTGGCTGCCGGTAAATATCGTGATGAGTTACCAAACGACCGCTTGGATATACAAGTTCTGACTGGACGACATGAAACAGAGAGGATTCTAAGACAGTTTTTGAGGATTTTATTGAAGCTTTGTTCATCTACATTTTTCGTAAAATTTTATCTGCCCAATAATGATTTGCTTCATATAAGCTTTGGAAAGTCCCGCAATCATGCCAATAACCATCTAACTCTGCCCATTCAAGCTTGCGCTCTTTGATATATCTGTTATTTACATCAGTAATTTCCAGTTGATTTCTCCATGAAGGCTTTAATTTCTTAATATATTCATATACGTTATTGTCATAGATATATACACCTGTTACTGCCATATCACTTTTTGGTTTTTTTGGTTTTTCTTCAATAGAAATAATTTTTTTGGAATCTTTATGGTCGAATTCAGCTACGCCAAATCTATGCGGATCAGTAACTTTTTTTAAAAATACCAGTGAACCGGTTTTAAAATCTTGTACTGGCAAAGAAATATTTGCATCCGTTGTATTATCTCCTAAAATAACAGTCACTGGACCATTATCTGCAAAATCTTCCGCCAATGCCAGTGCATCCGCAATGCCGCCATCAGGTTTTTGCTGATATGCGTATTCTAAATGATTAAGTCCTAATTCTTTTCCATTCTTCAGAACACTTAAAAAATCTCCCACATGAGGTCCGCTGGTAATAACTAATACATCTTTTATACCTGCTTGCACCAAGGTTAAGATAGGGTAGAAAACCATAGGCTTATCATATACAGGTAACAAATGTTTATTTGTGACATGAGTGAGAGGATATAATCGAGTTCCTAAACCTCCTGCTAAAACAACACCTTTCATATTTTTTAGATTACAGCTTGTAATAAAAACAGCATAATAGATAATCCTAATGCTGCTATTGCAACATATTCTATCATAATTTTTGCAGTTATGGTATGGTGCAAACCATGATGTAATATCCCCAACCCCACATAAAAAAATGCGGTAACTACAAGCCACACCATCTGCAGCTGCTTGCTGTAAGAAAAAGTAGCAAGCAAGAGAATGGCGATGAGGAATATTAGGGAAAGGGTTAGATAATAGTAAAAATGCTTTTTCATAAATCAATTTCAAATATCCAATTTCAAATTAACTATTAGAATATTACCCCTTTCTGCAAAAGCAAAACTGCTATCGCTATCACTCCCAAAAACATAATATGATCCAGATTATGTCCTGCCAAACGTACAATCTTTTTTCTTTTGATAATAATCAAATCGATTAGCAGTACAGTCATAAATAATCCTACAATATACAATGCAAAGTATTTCACAGAAAGAAAATTATCAGTTGAGATATTGCGTATCAATGCTTGGGGATAGAACCATGGGTGAGGCTTTATAGGTTCTCCAACTGGGACGGAAACAGTTTTTTCACTTTGTACAGAGCCATTCTGCGAAGAAACAAGTGTTTTGCTACCAAGCATTTCTACGATAAGGATCGTATCGTGTTCTCCTGTTAGATCTCCACGCTGCATAGCAAATCCTACGTTATCATAATTTTTTGACAGCATGTTTTCTCTATGTTCAGGCGAATTCATCCATGCCTCCACGACATCCGATGCACTGGTGAAACCACGGGCAAGATTTTCTCCAGCATATATATAAGGATAATCTGTGGTCTTAATAAAATCCCATGGTACTTTTCCTTGCGGCGAATTGTGCGCCCAATAATTATACAAAAACATATCATGCGCCTTTGCTTCAGCAGCCTGGGTTAATTGCGGATCCAAGCTAAGTGGCCGATCACCAGCATCTGCTCTTTTTTGGTTAGTGAGGTTTAATAAATCCTGCACTGCAATGTTAATTGAACTTCCTAGCACCTGCGCATAATGCCTTTTTGTTGTGGAAAGAAAAAAACTCAAACAAAGAAGAAAAGCAATTGCCAGGAAAATACTCTCATGATGTAATAGTTTGGATTTATGATTATTTGATTCACGCGGAAGAAATAGATGGTGCAGTAAATGTTTCATAAGGCAGAATGAATACTTGTTAATTGTATACTAAATTTTATTTATTTGTCATCCTGCAATTAATAAACCGGTTCTATACTTTCTTTCTCATTCACTGGAATTCCCAATGCAAAACCCAACGCATTGGCGACTGTCACTCCTACTCTTACTCCCGTAAATGATCCAGGACCGGGATTGACTTCAATATGTGTAATTTCCTGGAGTGTTGTTTTATGTTCTTTTAGTAATGAATCAATCAAAGGAAGTACAATCTGCGCTTTCCGCTGTGCTAATTTTTGCTTGAGAATATATTTCTTATCTTCAATAAATAACCCGATGATAATTTCCTCATTGTTGCTAGTATCAATATAAATTTTTTTCATATATTTACGGCTCCTTCCCGCAAAACTTTCCACGGGTTTTGTGAACAATCAATGACCGTAGAAGGCTGCTGAGTTTTACACATACCGGGTAAAACAAAATCTACTTGTTTGATAAGTTCTTTATCCAACTCTTCAAGTGTATAGGGTGTGGGTTGACCATGAAAGTTTGCTGACGTGCCAATCAATGGAACACCCACTGCTTTAATTAATGCTCTTGCAATGACATGATCCGGCATCCGTACTCCTAACGTACTTGTCCCTCCACGAACCAGAGAAGAAACCTTTTCAATTCTGCTTTGCAGAATAATTGTCAAAGCTCCCGGCCAATACTTGTCCATTAATTTCTCCTTCACATCTTCAGGTATCGGCAAGAGATATTCCTGCGCCATAGTTATACTATCCACCAACACCGGAGTAGCCTGCGTTTCCGATCGCTGCTTGATGCCAAACAATCTCTTCACCGCCTTTTCATCATCAATCCTGCATCCAATACCAAAGGCTGTATCTGTGGGGAAAATAATGATACCACCTTGTTTTATAACAATAATTGCGTTTTGTATTTTTTCTTGCATAAGTTTAACACGTCTTTGCGATCCCGATGAGTTTAGCACGAATTACAAACAACGGGATTGCCACGTCGGGCTCTAGCCCTTCTCACAAAGACGTAAGATGGTAAGCTTTCTTTGGTTTTCAGTTAAAACCTCAAACTTAATATCAACCTTCTCCTCCGGCAACAATTTGCCTAATCGCTCCGGCCACTCAATTACCACAACCGCATCCTTTTCATGTAAAATCTCTTCTAAGCCCAAACCTTGCAATGCACTTTCTGATTCAACTCTATACAAATCAATGTGATAAAAATTCCTAATACTAGATACTTTATACGTAATACTATACTTTCGGACGATAATAAACGTTGGTGAAATAATCCGTTGTTCAATTCCTAATCCTTTTGCTAATCCTTGTACAAATGTCGTTTTCCCAGCTCCTAAATCACCAGTTAACGTAATCACGAGAGCGTTTGGCAAGGATACTCCTTGGTCAAGGAGTCTCCTTTTAATAAAGTCTTCCGCAAACTGCTGCGTCTCTTCAGAGCTTTTTGTTGTTATTATTTTTTCTTTTTGCATATTGTAACGTTTCTTTTGTCATTGCGAGGAGCGCACGACGCCGCTTCCGCGAAGCTAGTACCCTTGGGGTACGCGGCAATCTTTTTTCGTTTGACCCGTGGGATTGCTTCGTGCCTCGCAATGACAATAAAGTATTTAGGAGTTTTCAATCCTATCGTCGCTTTTCCACTTTCGAAAAAAGAGTATACCACAAATACTGAAGAAAATGAGGCCGGATCCCGCGAAAATTATTGGAAGAATAAAACGATTCATTTGATTCTCTGCTTGCACCAGAACTTTTGGTTTATGTGTCGGAGTAGGTGTCGTGGCATCTGCTAAAACTGCTGTCTGAGAAGAATTTGTTGCTGTTAGTGATGGTTCAAGAGTGACAGTTGCTATGTCGCTGTTTATTTTTTGCACGGCAACTGTCGATGGTTGTGCATGATTAACACTGGAGGCAATAGCACTTTTTATTGTAGGTGTTGGTGTCGCCGTTGGATATATATTCTGCCTTGCAGAAGGAGTAGGTGTATTGGTAGGCGTAACTTTGGATGCAAGTTCCGATTTAACCGGAGTAGGTGTATCAGTTGGAGATGGCTGTGGTGCGCTATTTGCACTGCCTTTTGTCGCACCGGCGAGTAATATAAAATTACCCACACCATCAGGAGAACGTCCAATTGTCTTATCGGCACCCGGATCTTTATCATATTTATAGTCGTCAACTAGATTCCCATCTCCATCGAACAACACTACATGGTCACCCGAGTTATTAAACATAGAAGAAGAATTTTCAATATACGGATAGTCTGTACTTGCTCCGAGAATAACAGTTAATTTCTTTTTCGGGCTGCTGCCATTGTCGCTGGAAAATTCAATATCATCATCAATCCAATAATTTGACAAATCTAAATGGTCAGGATTATAAAATTCAACCCATTCATGATTGCCGGAGCTTGGGTGAGGAGAAAATTCATTGATACGCAGTTGTGAGGCAAATGTTTTATTTGGGAAGATGAAATATCCTCCGAGAAGAAGGCTAACAAAAAGAACACTTTTTCTTCTTAAAGTCATGCATTGATTGTAGTATGAAATTCTTCAGTTTGTCATCAGGTGATTTTCAGCTCTTAAACTCTACTTTACTATTACTTAGTCCCTGTAAAATTATTTGTAAGCACGACCATCTTGCTATGAGCTAGATATTTACCGATTGTTTGCCAATATATTTTCATAAAATAAATTTTTGCCTTTGCGCGTATATTTTTTGTCTGTTTCAATTTTTTCATATACTGCTGCCAGGGTAAATAATATTCCAAAGATTGGTAATTAATCTTCTGTTTTTTCCCCTCAGCAATTACAGTATCTGCTAGTTTTTTGAGAAAAATTATTTTTTCTTTATCCTTGGGCTTGAGTCCCGCCGGTGAACGGAACAAATACGCGTAATAATCTGCAATTGGATTACGGACTGTATAATAAAGTCCATTTTCCAGCACAACTGTCCAGGGCTCTACAGACTGCCAGGTAATCTTTTGACTAATCACATCAAATGTCAGAAACAATGTATCAGCTACCACTTCATATGCTGTCAAAAATTGAAATAAATGATTGCGTTTGCTAATTGTTGTATACACTGCTGGTTCTGCAGAGATATCAGGAAATACCTGTGAACTTTTTTCCAGCTCTGAGATAAATTGTTCGAATTGTTGTTTTTTCTCTTTATCTTCGCTGAAATAAATTAAATCAATGTCACGAATACTTTTATCGTTTCGTATTACTGTTAACGGATTATGATGATACAAAAGTATCTTTTTATCTTTTATAGAAATATCATAGGTTGTATGCTTATTAAGCAGTCCCCCAAATGATACCCCGCCCACAAATCGATGATTTAGTTGGTGTTTTAGAGCGTATTTTTCGATTCGTCCAATAGTTTGTTCTAAGATATCCTGCATAGGATAATTAGTATAACAGGAATATAAAAACATGCAGGGTGAAGTTTCCAGGTTGAAATTGACATAGCTGGTTAGCTATGTAATAATCCTTACATATATGTCGTCAGAACAATCCCCAGAAGGACAGCCATCTCTTGCGCAATCAAAATATTATCCAACATATATTGAGGGATATACACAGGCATATAAGGAAGACTTACGAGGACAAGAATTATTGCGTAACATTCTTAATGTGAGTACTGAACAAGCAATAGATAACGTATCTTTCTTTTCTGATAAAGAAACTGGGGCAATTGTACCACATACAACTATTGATGTTAACAAAGTTTTTACGAGTTTGCGTCTTCCATTCAAAAATGAAACTGATGATCGATGGCCAAAGAAACAAATTCATATTGGGATACAATGCGGATGGGGTTCAGACCCATTCAATAACTTAGATACAGGACTTGATTTTGTAATCAGCGAGCTTGTCAGAGTACAAAATTCAGGTGGCCGGGCACAAGTATATGTACATCTGCTTGGTACTCCGGAAGGCCGGGGAGGAACAGTAACGGGGAAATTGTTAAAGCAAATTGCAAAAGGAATACCAAGTAAAGAAGCATTACGGCCTTTAGGAAGAATTAACGCAGCTTTACTGCATTCTGTTATTTCTGAAAGAAAACCCTCTGAAGATACATCAGACATAGCTATTCGTATTGAAGGGAATTCTGCAGGCGCTACTATTTCAAAGTTAACAGCCGAAGAAATAGGTGCAGTATTTGATAATCCTAGAACTAAAAGAGTGGGCCGTCTGCCATTAGAATATTGGAATAGGAGTATAGAGGCATCCCTACAGATATCTCAATTTAACCCGGGAAATTTATCCCGCAAGGAATTTAATTTCCAGACAATTCTTCCTCTTTACAACGCGTATAAAGCGTCCCACAGCAAAGAGTATTACCTTAGATCTCAATCGATAAAAGAAGAATTTTTGGAAAAAGTTCTTCCCAAAACAAATAACAGAAAACAATTATTAGGAATGGCGTTGATAGGAGTTGCCTTAGGACGAGGTGTAAACACTGCAACAATGGACAGCATGGGAGCATATATAAGAAAAGGTATAGACAATCCTGTGGGAGTAACACCAGAAGAGAAACAAGAAATGATGATGGTTTTAGAAAGAATTGAAGCTCAAAGAGGAGTAAATGATGAAAGATATAAATTCAATAATGCCTTAAAGGGAGAAGTAGGATTAGGCCCAGAGTGGCTGGAGCGTCGAAAGAAAGTGGATTTTTCAAAAGATGAACTATCCGTTGTTCCACCAGATCGTATACACTATGTGCAAGGCGGTCATTCCCGAGAGACTATACGGGAAGAAAAGTTACATCGAGTGATTGGTAGTCTGCTGACAAGAGAAAAACATGACAGTGAAGATGTTAGTAAACAAACCTAATCTTCATTTAGTTATCCTCACCAATTTAATTGCGAAGTATTTTCTCCCTTATTATATAGGTTACTGTACAGATATACTTTGGAAATTGTAAAGGAATTTTTCTAAATTAACTTTGCCATTCTTGAATTCTATGCCTTCTTCTTCCAGTTTTTGTTTTTTTGTAGAAATACCGAGCGCATAGCCTCTCAAAGAACCATCAATAACAACTACCCGATGACACGGTACTTTTACCATATCTTTATTCCCGTGCATAGCAAAACCAACAACGCGTGGATTTACACCAGCGAACTCAGCCACTTGTCCATACGTAGCAACTTTCCCTTTAGGAATTTGCGCAACAAGATTGTAGATTCTCTGGAATGGTGAAAGATTCATAGCTATTTTCTGACTTATCTATCTTTGCTGTATCTTTCTTCTATTTTTTTCAACTTATCAGTGATTGCGCGTTCTATATCTACGCCTGCGACGCTCGCGAGTTGTATAAGTGTTATTACTACGTCCGCGAATTCTTCATAAAAATTCCGTTTATCAAATTTATCCAGCTTGGATTTTCGTTGCAGCTTTAAAACAGATAGAATATCGTTACATAATTCTCCAACTTCTTCATTTAATTTAATCGTCTTTGTCAAAATTTCTTTTTCAGATTGCGTATACAGTTTATAGTGCGGGCGTGTTTTGATATTTTGTTCCCTGATTTTCTCCTGTAGTCCTTTGATATCCATAAAAGTATTGTAGCAGATTTTATGACAAAATGAGTACATGTTTATTTCTCCCAGGAATACCGTTGCAAACAGACTTATAGTTTGAATTTTACCTGAAAAAGATTTATAATAACTTTTATGGAGTAAATTGATAGTCGCAAAATGGAGCGAAAATCTACATGCACTAAATAGTTAATTAAATAAAATGGATAAGCGCGATATTATTATGATTTCTGGACAAAATGCTGTTGGAAAATCAACTGCTATGGAAGTACTGAAGCAAGTATTGCGATCACAGGGTACTCAAGTAAAAGAAATAGCGTTTGGTTATAAAAGATTATTTGAAAAAATAGTCACAGATACAGAGGGAGAATATCATTTTCATCCAACTTGGCATACTGAAAGTAACCCTAAAAATATAAAAGGTCATATTCATAAGGATACAGTTTTGCATCCTTATGAGCCCTTTACTGAAATTGGAAATACATTAAATATTGAAGTCTTACAGGAAAAATTTAATTCTCTTGAGAATTTGTCTTATTTACCAAATCAAATAATACTTACGGATTTGGCAAGAGGGGTAAATACAAATCCTTCTCAAACAGTGGAAGCATTGGCAGATTACTCTTTTCAGTTAACTAAAAAATTAATGCATAAGAATGTACTTCCAGTGAAATGGTTAACAAGAGTTAAAGTATGGATTCATATAACCATGAAGGAAGATTTACGATGGAAAGCTTTTTCTGATCGTAATTTACTTTCCATAAGTAAATCGCAGAAAAGTCACCTTGCGTGGGTCAAATCTACTGAATCTTTTCATATGTTTGGAAATGACGACTTTTCTGAATTTTCAGAGGTATTGCAAAGTGCAAATATACCTTATATATTCTCTATAAACAATGATTTAACTCCGCGTTTTTTCCAAAATATAAAAGAAAAAATAAAAATTATATCTTTAAATAGGACTGAATTAGTAAGAAATTACTTATCAGAAGAAAATTTATATAGCTTATAAATTAACTAGATTTATGGGTGATATTTACCAGAAAGCAATTGATTCCAAACAATATGATAATGATGATCTTATTGGATGGGGAAAAGAAAATAATGGAATAGAAAATCCAATTCCATCTTTTTTTTGGGAATACTTAAAACTAAATATCTCTGATTTGGCAGGGAAAAATATTTTAGATATTGGTTCAGGTTCTGGGTGGTTATTAAATCTGGCTTATGAAGCCGGAGCTGATGCGATAATCGGTATAGATCCTTCTCAAAGGAATGTACAACACGCAAAGAAACATTACCCCTACGTTATAACAATAAATACTACTTTAGAAAATTTTTCTTCAGATACTACTTTTGACTATATTTTTTCCGTGATGTCTCTTGTTCATATTGCAGATGTAGAAAAAGCATTTCAAAAAATAGGAAAGTTACTCAAGACAAACGGTCACTTTTTCGCTATAGTTCCAGACTACGATTTTTATCGGAAACAACGATATGGATATGAGGTTTTTATAGAAGATATAAATAAAGAAGAATATGCAACATTGGTAAAAAGACCCTGGGGTGCATTGGCTGACATTATTAGAAAAATTGACAAATACACTAAAGCTGCAAAGAATGCAAATCTTTCTCTTGTGGAAGATATATCAATGAAGCCTACGGAATCATTAATTGTCAAAGTTCCCAGATATAAACAAGTACAAGCTAGTACCTTGAGTCATCTGCTTCATTTTACAAAGCAAAAATAAACCTATAGTTGCTAATCCAGATTGGCTATGCTACAATTGGCTCCTGTTAGAAACTATAGGATTATTTATGAATACCATAGAACAAAGAGATAATGTACCCTCACAGCAGAAAATACATCCAGAAACCACAGGTATTGTAGCACTGACTACAGATGAGCTTGTGCTACAATTAGAAAAGCTACCAATACATAATGTAGGTATACGTCTATATAATAATGTCGATTTCAGTTCTGAAAGGTTTATAGAGCTTTTAGGTAGAAAGGATTCTTCTTTTAGTATTCGATCGACACGAGGTGGAGAACGTATCTCTACAAAACAAGATGCAGGGTACTTGGCTTTTCATACTGACGGAGTGACACCTGGACCTGTTCCTGAACTAGTTATTCTATATTGTGTAGATCCTGGTAGTGAAGATGCTCCTACCTTCTTTGCAAATACTACTGAAGTTCTAAGCTTAATGAAACCTGCAATAGTTAATCAATTACAACAGCTTAATTTCGTCATTGTTAATGAAGCTGGAGAACGATCACAGACAGCATATCCATTTATAAGGCAGCACTCCAGAACTGGAGAATCTGTAGTACAAACGATTATACCTTCTTTGCCTGAACCGAAGCCGGGTATTTCTAATTGGGATTTAGAAAGCGTTGTTTTACCTGTAAATCAATTTTTACAAGTAGCTAAAGAATCTAGGGTAAAACATACATGGCAAAGATCGCAATTGCTTATTTGGGATAATCAACAATATATTCATGGTCGTGAAGAAGGACAGAAAAATAGTTCAGAAGATGGAAGACGCACCTTGTTAAGAGTACATCTGGACACAAAATAATTTGGGACAATATTAAAAAATAAGCAGGTAAATGTTTCTATTCTCTCTCTTCCATCTATTCCGTCTTATGCTACAATAAACTTATGAAATTAACTCTGCAGCAAAAGGCGAATATTGTCAGGAAATGGTGTTTGATTTCTACTTCAGAGGCTGGATCAGGGCATCCTACTTCGTGTTTGTCAGCAGCAGATATCATGACTGTGTTGTTTGATAAATATCTAACTTATGATTTGCAAACTCCGCAAAATCTCCAAAATGACAGAGTGATTTTTTCCAAAGGGCATGCATCTCCGCTTTTATATTCTCTCTTTGCTTTAACAGGAGCATACGATACAGAAGAGTTAAAGACCCTGCGTAAATTCGGAAGCAGATTGGAAGGGCATCCGACACCACGCTATCCTTATGCAGAAGCAGCAACAGGATCTTTAGGACAAGGTTTATCAGTTGGGAATGGTTTGGCAGTCGGCATGCAACGGGAAGTTATATTACAAAACAAACCTCACGTTTATGTTTTATTGGGTGACGGAGAAATGGCTGAAGGGCAAGTATGGGAAGCTGCAAACTTTGCTTCGTATTACAAACTTAACAACATCGTTGCCATCGTTGATGTCAATAGATTAGGTCAAAGTCAGGAAACCATGTTTGGGCATCATGTAGAAGCATATGCAAACAAGTTTAATGCATTTGGTTTTGAAACAATTACTATTGACGGACATAATTTTGATGAAATTATACAGGCGTTTGATAAAGCAACTACCAACAAAAGAGATAAGCCATTTGCAATCATTGCAAAAACCCACAAAGGCCACGGCATTTCTTTCCTGCAAGATAAAGATAATTGGCATGGCAAAGCTTTGAAAAAAGATGATTTGGAAAAAGCATTAAAGGAACTTGGTGAATTGCCTGAGGAGAAAAAGATTTTTAGTGTAAAAATACCCGCAAAATCATCTAGTATTGAAAAACCTGTAAATGAAAAAAATTCCGATTCGTCGTTGTTACTCCAAACACCCAAACTTGGAGAAGAGATAGCGACACGCGAAGTGTATGGCACAACGCTAGCCCAGCTTGGCATGGCAAATATGTTAATTTTTGCTTTGGATGGTGATGTGAAGAATTCAACATTTTCTATAGATTTTAAATCAGCACATGCTGACCGTTTCATAGAATGTTTTATCGCGGAACAAAACATGGTTGGTGTAGCATTAGGATTATCCAGGTTTGGTAAACTACCATTTGTCTCTACGTTTGCCGCGTTTCTCACCCGGGCTTTTGACCAGGTCCGCATGGCACGGTTATCTGACGCAAATATAAAATTTGTCGGATCACATGCAGGTGTTTCTATTGGTGAAGACGGGTCATCGCAAATGGGATTGGAAGACATAGCTATGTTCGCAACACTTCCTGATACTGTTGTGTTGCATCCCTGTGACGCAGTCTCAACAGAAAAACTTTTATCAACACTTGTTACACAACCTGGTATTGGATACTTACGGACACTCCGTTCAAAAACGCCGGTTATGTATGATGAAACACAAACATTTAGTATTGGGGGGTCAAAAATTCTTCGGGAATCTCCTGATGATAGAGTAACCATCGTAGCTGCAGGGATTACAGTGTTTGAAGCATTGCAAGCGTATGAAATATTAAAACAAGAAAGCATTATGGTGCGGGTAGTTGATTGTTATTCTATCAAACCAATTGACAGTAAGACACTTATCCGGTGCGCAGAAGAGACAAAGCAAAAATTTATTATTACTGTTGAAGATCACTTTGAACATGGAGGCTTGGGTGATCTGGTACTGTCTGCTGTTGCTGAAAGCGGTGCTCATGTCAAAAAAATGGCAATTAAGCATATTTCTCACTCGGGGACAATGAAGGAATTATTAGATGACGGAGGAATCAGTGCAAAACACATTGTGAAAAAAGTTAAAAGCATAGTTTAATACTAAATACTTTTTACTGCCCATGATAAAAAATGTTTTCTTCTTATTACTAATTGGTGCGGTTATCGGCTATTTATTTCAGTCAAAAATTCTTTTTTTGGGAAATAAAACACAATCAGCGAGAGTTTCTCCGGCTGAAAATAAATCTGTCTTAGGCGCTCAAAGTTCTACTTCGTCTGCGGATTTAGGTTCTATTCAGTCAGAAATTAGTCATTTAAAAGTGACAGATATTTCTTCTGCATCACCTCAAATTCAAAAAATTCTCCACGATCTACAAAAATACCCTGCAAGCCAGGCACGGCAAATTTGCGAAAATCTCTGCGGTGCGATAAAATAACCCACATAATATGGAAGAACTAAAAGATCGAGCAAAAAAAACACTTGATAAATTACAAACTGAAGAAAAACGTAAACTGATTCGTGAGTTGGAAGCGGAAAGTACCCATCCAAACTTCTGGCAAGATCATCAAACTGCGGGGAAAAAAATGAAACAGCTTTCGGATCTGCAAAAAGAGGTTGAACAGGCAGAGATGCTCCAAATGTATATTGATGAAGGACAATTTGATGAAGCGGGTAAAATATTGGATGAATTGGAATTATTTTTATATTTCTCAGGAGAACATGATGAAAATGGTGCAATTGTCTCTATTCATTCCGGACAAGGCGGCACGGAAGCAATGGATTGGGCGCAAATGCTCTTTCGAATGTATACACGATATTTTGAACGCAAAGGATGGAAGTACGATACTATTGACCAGACTTTAGGTGAAGAAGCAGGGATCAAAAGTATTACCATATCTGTTGATGGCGCATCAGCATATGGATTTCTCAAATACGAATCAGGAACTCATAGGTTAGTCAGACAATCACCATTTAATGCTGATAACCTGCGGCAAACATCATTCGCGCTTGTTGAAGTTCTACCGCAAATTGATCAAGACGAAAATATTGCCATAAAGGAAGATGATCTGGAATGGGATTTTTTTCGCGCTGGCGGCCATGGAGGACAGAATGTCAATAAAGTTTCAACTGCAGTGAGACTCACCCATAAACCTACAGGAATTATTGTTACTTGTCAGACAGAACGGTTTCAAAATCAGAACCGGGAATATGCACTGAAATTATTAAAAGCAAAACTCTGGATGGTGCAGGAAGAAGAGCGTAAGAAAGAAGAAGCGAGATTGAAAGGCGGATATAAAACTCCCGGCTGGGGCAACCAAATCCGCTCGTACGTTTTACATCCCTATCATATGGTGAAAGACTTGCGGACAAGTTATGAAACATCCAACACGGATGCAGTTTTGGATGGGGAGCTAGATAGATTTATTGAAGAGGAACTCCGAGTACTTTCTTCGTAGCTTTATTTCAATTTGTGGGAAATAACACCGGCGGACGTGTAGTTATATCTATTAAATCCAAATTCCTGAGCTTTCTTGGCCATATAGAGGTGTGCTTCTTCATGCTTATTGTCGTCATGCATTCTTTCGATTGTATGGATATGATGCATTGCATCTACCTGGTGCATTTTACCTCTTGCAACAGCCATATTGACGTCTTCTTTAAATTTGCTGAAGACATCCTTATGATTATAGCTATCGTTAAAAGTAGTTTTTCTTTGATCTAGCATAAAATGAGTATATCGCGGGATTTTTTATTGCGCAAGAGGGTATCCAACAAAAACCCTCCCAAATATGTTTTGCGAGGGTTTTATTGTTCTCGTTTTTCGAGTCTCAGCTTATTTTGCTTTTCCAATTTTGTACATTCCTGTACCACAAACTGGACATTTTCCTTTGAGAGCAGGTTTGCCATTTTTCATGGTAACTTCTTCTGCAGCTGGATCTTCCCGTTTTTCGCGACATTTAACGCAATACATTTGTGCCATTTATTATTTCACCCCCTTTCAAAGATTCATTACAAGTCGGAATGACAAAAGATATTAGTATCCTAGATTTGGTAATGTAATTATGTGGTTTTTGAAAAGAGAAAAAAGGATGAGTTCAATAGCAATAATACTGCCGGAGAGCATAAAAGTTTTCATTACATCTTTTCGCAAACCGGGATTGGAATTAGTAGATACTGTAATATTTGCTGTGTGAACTATTGAAGGGGTGAAAGAAAATCTTTCAGGAGTTTTTATTGATATAGGCATTTGCGCTTGGTGACTTCTTTTTTTTGCAAGAATTTTTTGGTTACGAGTTTTTCTTTTTTTAGCCATACTTGAAGCTAAGGTACACTATTAATTCAAAGCTGTCAAGAGCCTGTTCTGGCAGACCACATCGGTGACAGATTGAAGAATTGTTGATGAGCATACTCGAGAGGAGTAAGATAGTCAAGTGATTCATGTGGTCTGTAGGAATT
>WNFI01225264.1_pt3 | contig 20270 bp, 19 predicted proteins | sample 5400471 | NCBI WGS metagenome assembly WNFI01 (sample SAMN13153348, study PRJNA577476) | soil metagenome | isolation source: 100 cm saprolite on Douglas fir-dominated hillslope | place: USA:California | collected 2013-09-17
CCTGATTTCGAAGCTGGCCGCGGCGCTCAGGCCGAGCAGGCTGAGGCTGTCGACGCGCTCCTGCACTCGTTGCGGCAGGCGGTTCCAGATGAAGGGCAGGGCGTCGGCGCCGAAGGAGTAACCGATCAACAGCACGCGATGGGCGTGCCAGGCCGGCAGGAAATGATCGATCAGCCGGGTCACGTCAGCCGCACTCTGCTCCGGTGTGCGCGTCTGCCAGAAATAACGGACACTGCTCAAGGCAGCCACCGATATGCCCTTGCTGGCCAGCTCAGCCGCAAGATCCTGGTCGAGCCCGGCCCATCCGCCGTCGCCCGTCAACAGGATCGCCACGCGATCGCCTTGCCGCTCGCCCGCTGAGACTTCGTAGACGGGCAGATCGCTGATGGAGGAGGCCGTTGCTGCGGGTGGTGCAGCGTGCGCCACGGCCTCCTGGTAAGCCTGTTCCACCTGCGGCCACCAGTGCGCCGTCACCGAGAAACCATGACCGACGCGCGGCAGGCTCAGGAGCCTCGCCGCCGGGATCGCCGCGGCGAAGTCGCGGGTCACGGCCGGGTTGCACACCTGATCGCGCTCTCCCTGTGCCGCGATCCAAGGATCACGGATAGCGGCGTTGGCATCGAGTATCAGCGTGTGATCGCCGGACTTGGTTTTCCCGGGCAGGTGGTAGTCCAGGCCGTTGATCCTGCAGAGGCGGGCGCCACTGAAGTCCTGGTCGGGGCAGAACCCCATGCTGATCGCGCCCGCAAAGGTACCGTGCGGAGCCTGGGCCAGCGCGGCATAGACGATCGTAGCGCCCGATGAGTAACCGACCAGCATCGGATGCAGGTAGCCGGGCAGGTGCAGGCGGCGCTGTAATTGCTGGCTCAGCGCCTCCATGTCGCCTGCGACACTGGTGCACGCGGCCGGAGCCGATCCCGCATCGCCAGGTCGAATGAGCGCGAGATACTTGCGCACATCGACGCCGGCAACCACGGCGCCCGCCGCCGCGAAGCGCCGCGCGGCGTCCACGACACCCAGGTGCCAGCCGCCGTCCCCCGAAAGGAAGATCACGACCGAGCGAACCGGACCGCTCGGCCGGTAGATGGCAATCGTTCCGTAGCGCGGCAGCAGCAGCTCGGATTCGGTCCACTGGACCGGCGCTGCTGCAGCGCTCGCCGATGCCGTGCCGTCGGCCGCCATCGCATTCATCCATAGGCTGGCCGAGCAGGCGAGCGCAACGGCCAGCCCTGAGGGGCCACGCAGCCAGTTGTCATTGAGACGATCCAACGGAACCTCCGGGCATCAGGGTAGCAGATGAGCGTTAGACGGCGGCCAGGCCGAATAGTGCGCGCGCAGCGCTGGCGGTGTGCGCGGCGCAGTCCTCGAGGCTCTCCTCGCGCAGCCGCGCCACGGTGGCGGCGATGTGGCGCAGAAAGGCGGGCTCGTTGCGCCGCGAGGACGGGCGCGGGCGCAGGTCGCGCGGCAGCAGATAGGGGCCATCGGTTTCCAGCAGCAGGCGGCCGGCGGGAATGCGTTTCACCAGCGCTTGCAGGTCCTGACCGCGCCGCTCGTCGCAGATCCATCCGGTGATGCCGATGTGCAGGCCCAGATCCAGGGAGGTCTGCAGCTCCGCCTCCCCGCAAAGGCGTGACGCTGCGCCGGTGGCGGTGAATAATTGCGGAAGTAATCGAGCCCGCACTCGCCGGCCGCGACGACGCCGGGTTCACCGAGCAGTGCCCGCAGCTGCGGCAATTCGGCCGCCGTGAGCTCGCCGGCCTGATGCGGATGGACGCCGGCGGTGGCAAACAGCTGGCCGGGATGCGCCCGCGCCAGCTCGAGCGCGGCGCGGCTGGAGGCCAGCGTCGCTCCGGTCACGATCAACTGTGTGACGCCAGCCGCCGTGGCACGTGCGATCACCGCGGCGCGGTCGCCGGCGTAGCTGTCGTGCGCCAGATTGATGCCTATATCGACGAGATCCATGGATGCGCCAGTCTACTAGCGCTTGCCGGGCAGGTCCCCCTGATATGATGGCCGCGCATGAATACGGCAGCAGGGCAGCAGTTGCCGCTGTGGAACGGGCGCAGCGCAGAAGCGGAGTGGCGCGTGCGCCGCAGCGCGCGCGCGCGACGCCTGGCGGTGCGCGTTTTCCACGACGGTGCGGTGGAAGTCGTCGTCCCGGAGCGCACCCGGCCGCATGAGGTGCAGAGCTTCGTGGCGCGCCACCACAGGGCTGGCTGATGCGACGGTGGGAGGCCGGCTGCTGCGTGAACTCGCGCCGTGCAGTGGCGGCGGCGTGCTGGAGCTCGCCACGGGGGCTGACGGCAATGCCCTGCGCACTGCCCTACTCGCCTGGCTGGGCGCGCACGCCCGGGCTGCCTTCGCCCCGCGGCTGGCGGCGCTGGCCGCGCGCCTCGGCTGCGCCTGCCGCCGCCTGCAGATTCGCAGCCAGCGCACGCGTTGGGGCAGCTGCTCAACTCGCGGCACCATCAGCCTGAACCTGTGCCTGCTGTTTCAGCGACCGGCGGTGCTGCAGTACCTGATGGTGCACGAGCTCGCCCATCTCAGGCACATGAATCACGGGCCACGCTTCTGGGAGCTGGTCGGGCATTACGAGCCGCAATGGCGTGAATTCGATCGTGAACTGGCGCGCGGCTGGACCCAGGTGCCCGCCTGGTTGCTGGGGGCGCTGCGCACCCGCGGCACGCGCGTTGTGGAGGACTAGGGTTTGGATCACAAGCAACCCCCTGCCGAGCACCTCACCAGTGTCGATCTGAGCGATGAGCCGGTGCACTGGAATCTGGGCGATTCCCAGTCCTACGGCGATTACCTGCGCCTGGATCTGCTGCTGGGCGCGCAGCGGCCGCTGACGGCGGAACACAGCGAGATGCTGTTCATCATCGTTCACCAGGTGTCCGAACTGTGGATGCGTCTGCTGCGACATGAGCTGGTCAGCGTCATGGAATGTGTCAGGCGCGACGATCTGGATCCCTCCTTCAAGATGCTCAGTCGCATCGGCAGCGTGCAGGTGCAGCTGCTCGCCGTCTGGGAGGTGCTGTCGACGATGACGCCGTTTGATTATTCGGCGTTCCGCAATGCGCTCGGGCGTTCATCCGGTTTCCAGTCGAAGCAGTACCGGCTGATCGAGTTCCTGCTCGGCAACAAGAATGGCGCGGTGATCGAGGTGTATCGCAGCGACCCGCAGGCCCATGCCGAGCTTGAGCGGGCCCTGGCTGCGCCCAGTCTCTATGATGAGGTGCTGCGGCTGTTGTCACGCCGGGGATATGGCGTGCCCCAGGGCGCACTGCAGCGCGATTTTTCCATGCCCTACGAAGCCAGCAAGCCGGTGACGGGCGTGTGGCTGGGCGTGTACCACAACGCCGCAAAGGACTGGGATCTGTACGAGCTGGCGGAGCGGCTGGTCGATCTCGATCATCGCTTCCAGCTGTGGCGCTTTCAGCACATGAAGACCGTCGAGCGCATCATCGGCTACAAGCCGGGCACGGGCGGAACCGCCGGCGTGTCCTACCTGGCCAAGGCGTTGCGCCTCAGGTTGTTTCCGGAGCTCTGGGAAGCGCGGACATCGATGTAGCCTTGCGCTGCCGGCGCCACAGGCGCCAGCCCAGCAGCAGCGCGAGGATGACCGCGTAGAGCAGCGGTTCGCGGATGTCCTTCTTGACCTGCCACCAGTAATGCCAGACCCCGAGGATGGCAATCGCGTAGATCAGGCGGTGCAGGCTCTGCCAGCGGCGCTTGAGCCGCCGCATCATGGCGTTGGTGGAAGTGATCGCGAGCGGCGTCAGCAGCAGCAGCGCCGAAAAGCCGACGGTGATGTAGGGCCGTTTGACCAGATCCTTGACGATAGCGCTCCAGCTGAACCCCTGGAACGGGCCGATGTAGGTCAGGAAGTGCAGCAGCGCGTAGCTGAAAGCAAACACCCCGAGCATGCGGCGGAGCCGCAGCAGGTTTGAATTCCCGGAGATGTGCCGCAGCGGTGTGACACACAGTGTGATCAGCAACAGGTTGAGCGCCGAGTGGCCGAAGATCCCCAGCACCTTGCGCACCGGGTCCGCGCCCAGGGTAGGTACCGGGAGCCCCAGCACGCCGCACACCGCCCAGGCCAGTGGTACCAGGCAGGCGAGGAAGAGTGCGGGCTTGTAGGCGTAGCGGTAACGCCGCTCGATGGTGCTGGCCACGCGGCTAGAAATTCCGGCGCAGATCCAGACCCTGGTATAGGCTCGCAACCTGGTCCGCATAGCCGTTGAACATCAGGGTCGGCTGTCGCGCGGCGAAAAAGCCGCCCCCAATGTGCCGCTCGGTCGCCTGGCTCCACCGCGGATGATCGACCTGGGGGTTCACGTTCGCATAGAAGCCGTACTCGTTAGGCGCGGATATCGCCCAGGTATTGGCGGGCTGACGTTCGGTGAATCGGATTTGAACGATCGACTTGGCGCTCTTGAAGCCGTACTTCCACGGCAGGTGCACGCGCAGCGGCGCGCCGTTCTGGTTCGGCAGCGCGCGTCCGTAGACGCCCACCACCACGAAGGCCAGCGGGTGCATGGCCTCATCGATCCGCAGTGCCTCGACGTAGGGCCAATCGAGCACCCTGCTTCGTTGGCCCGGCATCTGCTTGGGATCGAGGAGCGTCGTGAACTGCACATATTTGGCGCGTGAAGTGGGCTGGAATCGCCGCAACAGATCGCCGAGTGGAAATCCGACCCAGGGAATGACCATTGACCAGGCCTCGACGCAACGGTGGCGGTAAATGCGTTCCTCGAGCGGGTGGGGGCTGAGGATGTCCTCGATCGTGAATGTCCCGGTCTTCGCCGCCTCGCCGGCGATCGTCACGCTCCAGGGGCGGGTGCGCAAGGAACCGGCGTTCGCGGCCGGGTCGGACTTGTCGGTACCGAACTCGTAGAAATTGTTGTAGTTGGTGATCTCTTCGAAGCTGTTGGGCTTGTCGGTCACGGAATACTTCGCATTTCTCGAGTACGTCAGGGGTGCGCCCGCCGGAGAGGGTGTCGTCGCACGCGCGGCGGGAATGGCGGCCGCGGTTGCGATCCCGAGAGCGGTGGTGAGCAGGTCGCGCCGCATGTGGAAATACCGTTCCGCGGTAATCTCGGAGGGCCGTGTGCGGGGCAATTCGAGTCGGGGCATGCATTTCACCTGTGGCGTCGCGGGCGCGGGAGGCGCACCAGCGCTGATTCTAATTCGTCGCGGGCGCTGCAAAGGTTACGGTGGCAGCAGCCGCTCAGACCGCGCTCATGGCCGAGCCGGGGCGCCACCAGCGCACGGCGCGGACGTTGGGCAGGTAGGCCAGCTCCGCGGATGATCCGTTGACGTAGGTGCCGGCACTGACCATCTGCAGGTGCTCGAGATCCGCCGGGCTGTTGCCGTAGGCGTAACTGAGGAGCGGCTGGTGCTCGGCCAGCAGCTCGCCAACGCAGCGGGCTTTCTCCGCACCGCGCCGATTGGCCGAACTGAGCGCGCCATCGAGGCGATCGTCGCTCCGCCAGCGCACTTCGGTGCAGATGCAGGCATCGAACCGCAGTGCCTGGGCGATCTCCGGTGCATAGAGGTTCGGGCTGGCGGAGAGCAGCACCAGGTGATCGTGGCTGCGCTGGTGCGCGGCGATGCATTCCATCGCCTCGGCGTACAGGCCGGTTTGCAGCAGGCGGCGCGTAAAGTGCACCGCCCACGAGGCGAGCTGCGCGTTGGCCACCCCGCCCAGCGTCAGCTGAATGACGCTGGACTTGAGCGCGCCGCGGTCGCGCTGGCCTGTCGCGTAGCGCAGCAGTGGTCCGAGGCAGGGAACCCAGCGCCACAGCCGCCAGGGGTGGCGCCAGAGGAAACCCGCAATGAACGGCAGCAGCGTGTCACGGCGCGTAATGGTGCCGTCCAGGTCAAAGATCGCGAGATTGCGCTCTTCCATGCCGCATCAGCCGGCTTCAGGCCGCCTTTCCGCTCACGGCAAGCTGGCGCAGGACATAGTGCAGGATGCCGCCGTGCTGGAAATATTCGCGCTCCTTGGGCGTGTCGATGCGTACCTGCAGCTCGAAACGCAACGGCGTGCCGGCATCGGGTGTCGCGATGACCGTGACCGATTTAGCCCCGCCCTGTGACAGGCCCTGGATGTCGAATGATTCCCTGCCCGTCAGGCCCAGCGACCGGGCGTTCTGGCCAGGCTTGAATTGCAGCGGCAGCACGCCCATCCCGATCAGGTTGGAGCGGTGTATGCGCTCGTAGCTCTCGGCGATCACGGCGCGTACGCCCAGCAGCATGGTGCCCTTGGCTGCCCAGTCGCGCGATGAACCGGCGCCGTATTCCTTGCCCGCGAGGATGACGAGCGGCGTCCCCTCGGCCTTGTAGCGCATGGCGGCGTCGTAGATGCTCAATTGCTCCCCACTCGGGATGTGCACCGTCACTCCGCCTTCGGTGCCGGGCAACAGCAGATTGCGCAGGCGGATGTTCGCGAAGGTGCCGCGCATCATCACCTCGTGATTGCCGCGGCGCGCGCCGTACTGGTTGAAATCGACGGGCGCCACGCCCTGCGCCATCAGGTATTTCGCCGCCGGGCTCGCCTTGGCGATGTTGCCCGCAGGGGAGATGTGGTCCGTGGTCACGGAATCGCCCAGCAGGGCCAGTGCGCGCGCGCCGCGAATCTCGCGCACGGCCGCCGGCTGCATGGTCATGCCCTCGAAGTAGGGCGGGTTCTTGACGTAGGTGGACTTGTCATCCCAGGCGTAGATCTTGCCCGCTGGCACCTTGATGGCCTGCCAACGCTCGTCGCCGGTGAAGACACTGGCATAGCTGCGCCGGAACATGTCGAAGTTGATGTTCTGGCCTACACAGTCGGCCACCTCATGCGCGCTGGGCCAGATGTCCTTGAGAAACACCGGCTTCCCGTCGCTCCCGCTGCCGAGAGGTTCATTGTTCAGGTCAACGTCGAGTGTCCCGGCGAGTGCGTAGGCGACCACCAGTGGCGGGGAGGCCAGGAAATTCATCTTGACGTCCGGATGTATGCGGCCGTCGAAGTTGCGGTTGCCCGACAGGACCGCACAGCCGATCACGTCCCCGCTGCGGACGCCCGCAGCAATCTCGGGCTTGAGCGGACCGGAATTGCCGATGCAGGTGGCGCAGCCGTAGCCGACCAGATCAAAGCCGATGCCGCCGAGTTCAGTCAGCAATCCGGCGCGACTGAGGTAGTCGGAAACCACGCGGGAGCCGGGCGCCAGGCTGGTCTTGACCCAGGGCCGGGAATTCAGGCCGCGACGGCGCGCATTGCGCGCCAGCAGTCCGGCGGCGATCATCACGTACGGGTTGGAGGTATTGGTGCAGCTCGTGATCGCCGCGATGAGTACCGCCCCGTCGCTGAGCTCGAAACTCCGGCCATCGACACTGACGGCCGCCTGGCCCGTCGCACCGGGGTTCTTCCTGCCGCGCTCCTCGGCCATTTTTTTCTGGTGCGCCTGGTAGCTGCTCTTGGCTACGCGCAGCGGCACGCGATCCTGCGGCCGGCTCGGCCCGGCCAGGCTCGGCTCCACCGTGCCGAGGTCCAGCTCCAGCACGGCAGTGTAGTCGGCGTCCGCGGCGCCATCGACGCGCCACAGGCCCGTGGTCCGGGCGTAGGCCTCGACCAGCGCAATCTGCTCGGGCGGACGGCCGGAGAGCTGCAGATAGCGGATCGTTTCCTCGTCGATCGGGAATATCGCGCAGGTGCTGCCGAATTCCGGCGACATGTTACCGATCGTGGCTCGATCAGCCAGGGGCAGGTTGGCGAGGCCGTCACCGAAGAATTCCACGAACTTGTCCACCACGCCCTGCTTGCGCAGCGTTTCGGTCACGGTCAGCACCAGGTCGGTGGCGGTGGCGCCCGCCGGGAGACTCCCCTTGAGCCGAAAGCCGATCACCTGCGGAATCAGCATCGTGACCGGTTGCCCGAGCATCGCCGCCTCGGCCTCGATTCCGCCCACGCCCCAGCCGAGCACGCCCAGTCCATTGATCATGGTGGTGTGCGAATCAGTGCCGACGACGGTGTCAGGGTAGGCCTGGTGCCGCTCACCCACGGCGCTGTCGAAGACCACGCGGCCCAGGAATTCCAGATTCACCTGGTGCACGATTCCGGTATTCGGCGGCACCACCTTGAAATTGCGGAATGCGGTCTGGCCCCAGCGCAGGAATGCGTAACGTTCGCCGTTGCGCTCGAATTCGATGCGATTGTTCTCGGCGAGGGACTGCGCCGTGCCATACGCGTCGACCTGCACCGAGTGATCGATGACCAGCTCCGCCGGTGCCAGCGGGTTGACCTTCTCCGCATCGCCTCCCAGGCGCGTGATGGCCTCGCGCATCGCGGCCAGATCGACCACGCAGGGCACGCCGGTGAAGTCCTGCATGATTACGCGCGCGGGCGTGAACGATATCTCGTGCGCGGGCGGCGCCTGCGGGTTCCAGTTCAGCACCGCCTCGATGTCCGCGCGCGTCACGTTGACGCCATCCTCGAAACGCAGCAGGTTCTCCAGCAGTATCTTCAGGGAATAGGGCAGGCGCTGCACGCGCGCCGCACCCAGGGAGGCGACATTGAAGATCTGGTAATCCTTGCCGCCGCAGCTCAGGGTGGCGCGGGTCTTGAAGCTGTCGCTCATAATTCCTCCGTGACGCGGCGCGCTGCCTGCCCGGCATCACCGGGACATTATAGAGTCTCTTCAATGACGCCGCCGCCCAGGCAGCGTTCCCCGCAATAGAGCGCCGCGGTCTGCCCGGGAGTCAGCGCCCACTGCGGCGTATCGAAGCGGATCAGCGCTGATCCATCCGGCCGCGGCTCGACGGTAGCGGCCTGGTCCGCCTGGCGGTAACGAGTCTTGACGGCGACCGCGATATGCTGTTCTGGCGGCGTGTCGAGCCAGTTGATCGTGCCGGTGCGCAGTGCCGTGGCGGTGACCCCGCCACGCTCGTGCGCCTGGACGACGACGAGGGCGTTGCGGGCGAGATCCTTGCGGGCCACGTACCAGGGATCCCCGCTGCCGCCGCTGACCCCGCCGATTTCCAGGCCGCCGCGCTGCCCGAGGGTGTAGAAGGGCAGGCCCCGATGCGTGCCGAGTCGCCGGCCCGAGCCGGTTTCGATCGGACCGGGGGTCGGTGCGATGTAGCGCGCCAGGAATTCCGCGAACGGACGTTCACCGATGAAGCAGATTCCGGTGCTGTCGGGCTTTTCGAAGACCGGCAGGCCGGCGCGCCGCGCCCGTTCGCGCACTTCCGATTTCACCAGCTCGCCGAGCGGGAAGCGCACTTGCGCAAACTGCGGGCGTGCCACCGCGCAGAGGAAATAGGACTGATCCTTGGATGCATCGAGTGCCCGCAGCAGCTCGGGCCCGGATTGCGCCTGGCGGAGCCGCGCGTAGTGGCCCGTCGCAAACAGGGTCGCGCCCAACCGCCGTGCGTAGCGCTGGCAGAGGCCGAACTTGATTTCGCGATTGCACAGCACATCCGGATTGGGCGTGCGGCCGCGGCGATATTCGCTCAGGAACTCGGCGAACACCTGGCGGCGGTAGTCCTCGGCAAAGCTGACCCGGTGCAGGACGATGCCCAGTTCGCGGGCGGTCGCACGGGCGTCCTGGTAGTCCTGCGCGCCGGTGCAGTAGCTGTCCTCGTCCTCCCAGTTGGACATGAACAGGCCGTGCACTTCATGGCCGGATTCGCGCAGCAGCAGTGCCGCGACGGCGGAATCCACCCCGCCGGACATGCCGATCACCACGCGCGCCTGTTTCGCCCCTCTCATGGCGGCGATTGTAGGCGCCGGGGCTACATGCGTGCCACGCGCCGGTGCTGCAGGTCGTTGCTGGCCTGCCAGGCGAGGTCGAATTCCTGCAGGTACTGGCGGGCGACGGGCGGGCTGTTCACGGCCGCGATCCCGTCCCATTGGTCGGAACGCATGCGATAGACGATGGCGCGATCGTCGGCGATGCAGTAGGAAGCCGTGAGGTGGTGAAATTGCGGTACCAGGATGCGCAGCTCCAGATAGCTGGAGAGCCGGCGCGCCATGGACATGAAGCGACTCCCTGAGCCTGTATGCCGCGTGTGATCGCGCAGCAGGACGCGCACCTTGGCAAAGCTGTGGCTGAGCACAAAGCGCTTGATCACTTCGATGACCGGCGGATGGTCGTAGACGGCGGGCTCGAGATCGGGCGTAAAAATGGAGACCAGCCGCTGACCGGAGGCGATGGCCGCCGCAGTGCTCTGTCGCACCTCCGCCAGTTCAGTCAGCACCTGCAGCTCGTCGGCTGCCGGCATCGGCAATGGGAGGACGACGGGCTGCAAGGCGCGCTCGGCCGCGGCAAGACTGGCGAGCCAGGTCTCCGTGGTCGTGCTGTGATTGCCAGGCTTGGCCACACCGTCTACCTATGTCACACCGGATCGGCCTTGGCATGGTAGGCAGCGGCGGGGCGCTTTCGAGCCGGCAGCCGCTCTTTCTCTCTATTAGATAAGGTGCGGGAGACTGTAGAAGGTGGAGGAAGCGCCCTCAGGGCGCAGCGGGCAGGTTCAGCGCGAGTTCGGCGGCGAGACCGATGTAATCAGCCGGCTGCAGTGCAGCCAGGCGATTGCGCTCCGTCGCCGCCAGCGGCAGTGCCGCTACAAATTTTTTCAGTGCCTTGGCGTCCACCTGCTGGCCGCGCGTGAACTCCTTGAGCAGTTCGTAGCCATTGGGCACGCCCTGCGCGCGCAACACGGTCTGGATCGCCTCGGCGAGCACTTCCCATGAATGGCCCAGGTCGAGCGCCATGCGTTCGGCGTCGGGTGCGAGCCTGGCCAGGCCCTTGAGCAGGGAGCGCCAGGCGATGAAGCTGTGCGCCAGCGCGACCCCCACGTTGCGCAGCACGGTGGAGTCACTGAGATCGCGCTGCCAGCGCGAGACGGGCAGCTTCTCGGCGAAATGGCGCAGCAGGGCGTTGGCCACACCCAGATTGCCCTCGGCATTCTCGAAATCGATCGGATTGATCTTGTGCGGCATCGTGGAGGAGCCGACTTCGCCGGCGACGGCGCGCTGGCGCAGGTAGCCCAGGGAGATGTAGCCCCAGGTGTCGCGGCAAAGATCGATGAGGATCACATTCGCCGCGGCGCAGGCGTCGGCGTATTCACCGATCCAGTCGTGCGGCTCGATCTGGGTGGTGTAGGCATTGCAATCCAGGCCCTGGGCGGTCACGAAGCGCGCGCTGATGGCCCGCCAGTCGGCATCGGGCAGGGCGCACTGATGCGCGTTGAAATTGCCGACTGCCCCGTTCCACTTGCCGAAAATCTTCACGGCCTGCAATCGTGCCAGTGCCCTCGCCAGGCGCGCCGCCACATTCGCGTATTCCTTGCCGAGCGTGGTCGGGCTGGCGCTCTGCCCATGGGTGCGCGCCAGCATCGGCAGCCGCGCGTGCTGGAGCGCGAAGGCGCGCAGCACGTCCGCGATCCGCTTCAGTTCCGGCAGCAGCAGCTGCGCACGGGCCCGCTGCAGGAGGCGCGCGTAGCTGAGGTTGTTGAGATCCTCGGAGGTGCAGCCAAAGTGCACCAGCTCCAGCGTTGCCGCGCTCGCGCCCGCCCCGGCCAGCTCCTCGCGCACGTAGTATTCGACCGCCTTGACGTCATGGTTGATCCGCGCCTCGATCTGCTTGACGGCCAGGGCCGCGGCGGAACCGGGGTCGCGGGCCAGTGCTTCGGCGCGCGCGCGCACCGGTGCGGCGAGCGCTGCGCCGGGCAGCTGCGGCTGCGCCTGCGCTAATTCCAGCAGCCACGCGGCCTCGACACGGATCCGTTCCCGGATCAGCCCGGACTCGGCAAACAGTGCGCGCAGGGGCTCGGCCGCCGCCGCGTAGCGGCCATCGACCGGAGAAATGGCCAGCAGGCGGGTTTGATCCATGCAGTGGGCAACGCGCGAGGTTAGAATTGCGATTGTAGCGCATGCACCCGCTTAGGAAGCGCCTGCCGTGGGCCGCGGGCGCCGCCCGGTGCGCCTGGAGTCAAGTTGGATGAAGCCGAGTGAATACCGCATCGAGCGTGACAGCATGGGTGAGCTCAAAGTACCTGCCGACGCCCTGTGGGGTGCGCAGACCCAGCGCGCGGTAAACAATTTCCCGATCAGCGGCCGGCGCCTGCCGCGGGCGTTCATTCGCGCTCTGGCGCTGATCAAGCAGGCCGCGGCCATGGCCAATGCCAGCCTCGGACTGCTCGATCCGGCGCTCGCCACCGCCATTGCAGCGGCGGCAGGGGAGGTCGCCGACGGGACCCATGACCGCCACTTTCCGATCGACGTCTTCCAGACCGGATCGGGCACCAGCACCAATATGAACGCCAACGAGGTGATTGCGCATCTGGCCGTGCGCACTGCGCCTGCGGTGCATCCGAACGATCACGTCAACATGAGCCAGAGCAGCAACGACGCGATCCCGACCGCCATCCATGTGAGCGCCGAGCTGCTGCTGCGTGAACAACTCCTGCCGGCGCTCGAGCACCTGGCGGCGGTGATCACTGCCCGGGAGGCCGACTTCGCGTCAGTGGTCAAGACGGGCCGCACGCACCTGATGGATGCCATGCCGGTCACGCTCGCACAGGAACTATCGGGCTGGCGTACCCAGATCGAGAACGGCGTGGCGCGACTGCGCGCAGTGGAACCACGACTGCTGTGCCTGGCGCAGGGCGGCACTGCGGTCGGCACCGGCATCAACGCACACCCGCGCTTCGGCACGGAGTTCTGCCGCGCGCTCGCGGCGCTCACGGGCATCGCCTTCCTGCCCAACCGCAATTATTTCGAGTCACTGTCGGCGCAGGATGCCGCGGTCGAGCTGTCAGGCCAGCTCAAGGTGCTCGCCGTCAGCCTGATGAAGATTGCCAATGATCTGCGCTGGATGAACAGCGGTCCGCTCGCGGGCCTCGGCGAGATTGTCCTGCCGGCCCTCCAGCCCGGAAGCAGCATCATGCCGGGCAAGGTCAACCCTGTGATCCCGGAGGCCACTGCCATGGTTGCGGCCGAGGTCATCGGCAACGATGCGGCCATCACGATCGCCGGCCAGTCAGGCAACTTCCAGCTCAATGTCATGCTGCCGGTCATCGCCTGGAACCTGCTCGAGAGTATCCGCTTGCTGGCCAACGCCGCGCGGCTGCTCGCCGACACGGCCATCGCCGGGTTCAAGGTGAATCATGAGCGGCTGTCCGAGGCGCTCGAGCGCAATCCGATTCTGGTGACGGCGCTCAATCCCGTCATCGGCTATGAGAAAGGTGCGGCTATTGCCAAGCGTGCTTACGCCGAAGGCAAGCCGATCCGGGAAGTGGCGGCCGCAATGACGGATCTCAAGCCCGAGCAGCTCGCCCGCCTGCTCGACCCGGCCGAGCTGACGGCGGGGGGCATCAAGGGCGGCACCCGCGGCGGCGGCTGAGCTGCATTGGTAGCTGCGGCGCCGGCGCCACAGCCGGCCGCCGTGCTGCTGCCCATCGTGGATCGACCGGACGCCCCGACGTTGCTGCTGACCACGCGGGCAGGGCATTTGCGCCAGCACGCCGGGCAGATCAGCTTTCCGGGCGGTCGCATCGAACCCTCGGACCTGAGTGTGCTCGCCGCTGCGCTGCGCGAGACGCGGGAGGAAATCGGCATTGACGATCGCTACGTCGAGCCTCTGGGCTACCTGCCTGACTACGTGGTCCGGACGGGGTTTCGCATCACGCCCCTGGTGGCGCTGATCAACCCTGGATTCACGCTGCGGATCGACGCGGCGGAGGTGGCCGAGGTCTTCGAGATGCCCCTGGAGTTTCCCTGCCGTCCGGGGAGTTTCCAGCCCGCGCGGCGCGTGCTCAACGGCGTGGAAGTGGTCCTCAACCAATTGAACTTTGAGGGCCGCGTGGTCTGGGGTGCGACGGCGGCCATCCTGCAGGCGCTCTGCGCCGCGTTGCGGGGCGAGCCATGAGCGAAGCCACGGAGCGCCTGGAGGCACTGCTGCAACTGATGGCGCGATTGCGCGACCCGCAGCAGGGTTGTCCCTGGGATCGCGTGCAGAGTTTTGCGAGTATCGCGCCACACACCATCGAGGAAGCCTACGAACTGGCCGACGCCATCGAGAGCGCCGAACCGGGCAGGATCCGCGACGAACTCGGTGATCTGCTGTTCCAGGTTGTATTCCTGGCGCAGCTCGGACTCGAACGCGGCTGGTTTGACTTCGCCGCCGTTGCCGCCGCGCTGCACGAGAAACTGGTCCGCCGCCATCCGCACGTGTTCGGGGGCCCAAAGCAGGACGGCGCTGATCTGGCGAAGGCCTGGGATGCGCACAAGTCCGCCGAGCGTGCAGCGGCGGGGGATTACGGCGCGCTGGCCGGCGTCCCCAAGGCCCTGCCGGCCCTGGCGCGGGCGGCCAAGCTCGGCCGCCGCGCGGCGCGCGTTGGATTCGATTGGAGCGATGCGCGGGCCGTGCGCTCCAAGATCGACGAAGAATTGCTGGAAACGGAAAGCGCGGTGCAGCAGCAGAATCCGCTGGCCGTCGAGGAGGAGCTTGGCGATCTCTTGTTTGCAATCGTCAACTGGGCCCGCCATCTGCACGTGGACCCCGAGGCTGCGCTGCGCTGCGCCAACCGCAAATTCGAGGGACGCTTCGCAGCCATGGAAGCGCTCATCGGGCAACGGGGATGGATGGCCGCTGAACTGACCGCCGGGCAATGGGAACTGCTGTGGGGCGAGGTCAAGGCCCAGGATGGCCAGGAGAGTTGATTTGCAAGGATTTTCTGCCCTCCTCAGGCAGTTAAGGGGTCGTTCAGCCGCACTCTCGTAGCCTCTCCCGCCATGGGCACGACGCCCAAGGGTGAGAAGGAGCGGCGTTTGTTCAGCAGACCCATGATGCTCGCGATTGCACTCGGCCTGGCAGTGGGAGCGCCTGACCTGGCCAGCGCGGACGAGGGCTGGCCCGATGACCCCCAGAGCACGGGCGCCGCGTCGGACTACGACTACGCGCGCGTCACCCATGTTGAACCGAAGATCCGCCAGGTGCGCATTTCCGTGCCCCAGCGCGAATGCTTTGAGGAAGCGGGCTACGCCGGCAATTACCCACCCGGCGATAGTCCCGGGTACGGCCAGGGCGGCGGTGAGCGGCCGGCGGCTGGAGGGATGATTCTCGGCGGTCTGATCGGCGCGGTGATCGGACACCAGTTCGGTCACGGCCATGAGCGCGGGATCGGGACGGTGGCCGGTGCGGTGATCGGCAGCGCCATCGGCCATGAGGCCGCCATGCAACGGCGCGGCGAGGGCGACTACGGCTATGCGCCGCGCGCGCAATCGGGCGAACGCTGCGAGACTCGCTATACCGAGCGGATCGAGCAGCGCATTGACGGCTATCGCGTCAGTTACCGCTACAACGACCGCGATTACCAGACCGTGCTGCCCTACGATCCGGGCGAGCGACTGCGGGTGCGCGTGACGGTCAGCCCGGAGGGATACTAAGATGACGCGTTCGGCGCGCACCCGGGGCCGGTGCGCGCGGCGCCTCTTCCGGGAGCGGGAATGAACGGCAGGCATGGGCAGTTAAGCTGGGCGACGGCGTCGCTGGCGGGCGTGGCCTTCGTGGCCGCTTCCGCGGCCGCGGCGCGCGCAGATCTTCGGACTGCGGCCATGTCGGGCGCCGTGAACGCTGTGATCCTGGCCGACGACGCCGGTGGCCAGCGGGAGCGGGTCATCCAGGCCGTGCAGCGGCGATTCAATGCCAAGGTGGTGCGCGTCACGGAGACCACCGTCAACGGTCGGCCCGCACTGGAGTTGCGCCTGCTGTCCGAACAGCGTGTCTGGAATCTCGTAGTCGACGCGACCACCGGCCAGATCCTCGCGGGGGCCTGATGCGCATTCTGGTCGTTGAGGATGAGACGGCGCTGCGCCAGTCACTGAAGGCCGAACTGAGCGCCGCGGGCCACAGCGTCGATACGGCCGCGGACGGCGAGGAGGGCCTGTACGCCGCGCTTGAGTATCCCATTGACGTGGCGATCGTCGATCTGGGCCTGCCGAAACTCCCGGGCCTCGAGCTGATCCGCCGGCTGCGCGCCGCCGGCAAGAGTTATGGCGTGCTGGTGCTCACGGCACGCGATCGCTGGCAGGACAAGGTGGAAGGGCTGAGTGCCGGCGCCGACGACTACGTGGCCAAGCCCTTTCACATCGGCGAGTTGCAGGCGCGACTGGCGGCTCTACTGCGGCGCTCGAGCGGCTGGACCACTCCGCTCCTGCACTGTGATCCGGTCGTGCTCGATACCCGGGCGCAGGCGGTAGCGGTGCGCGGCAACCCCGTGGACCTCACCAGCTTCGAGTACCGCCTGCTCGAGCACCTGATGCTGCACGCGGGCGAAGTCATTTCGAAAGCCGAGTTGACCGAGAAGCTGTACGAACAGGATTTCGAGCGGGACAGCAACGTCATCGAAGTGCTGATCGCGCGGCTGCGGCGCAAGCTCGATCCCGAGGACGAAATCAAGCCCATCGAAACGCTGCGTGGACGGGGCTACCGTATCACCTTGCCGCGCACTCATGCGGCTTCCTAGTCGCGGCAGCATCTGAAAGCATGGCGCGCGCGCCGTCGGTCCGCCGCCAGCTCATCATCGCCGTAGCGGTGCCGCTGGTGCTGTCCTTTGCGCTGACGGTACTGGTGCTCGACCGTATTTTTCGCCAGTCAGCCGAGCAGGCGCTGCGCTCGCGGCTGGACGAGGAGATCGTCGCCCTGGTCACGGCCGCGGAGCTGACTGAAGGGGGACGCATGGATCTGCACGTGCTGGACCCGGAGTCCCGGCTGAGTCGCCGCCATTCGGGCCAGTACGCACTGGTGCGCAACACCCGTGGCCACGTGCTGTGGAGTTCGCCCTCGCTCGTCGGACTGCCGCTGGATTTCGGGCCGCTGGTGCGCACCGGCAGCGCCAGTTTCTGGCAGGAGGTTCTGCCGGACGGCAGCGTTGTTGGCGTGCTCAGTCGCGGCCTGGAATGGGACTATGCGCCGGGTGTCGAGGCGGATGTTGCTCGGGGTGCTGGGTGAACTGCTGCGCCGCGTGCTGCGTCCGATCCGCCGACTCGAGCTGGAGATCGCTGAAGTCGATAACGGCCAGCGCGCGCAACTGGGCACGGAGTTTCCGCGCGAGCTGGCCGGAGTGGCGCGCTCGCTCAATGCCCTGCTGCGCTCGGAGCAGCGGCGCATCGTCCGCTACCGCGACACCCTGGGGAACCTGGCCCACAGCCTGAAGACACCGCTGGCGGTCATGCGCGCGGCGCTCGCGGGCGGCGCGGAGGAACGCGGCAGTGTCGACCGCGAAATCGATCGCATCGCGCAGATTGTCGACCATCAGCTCAAGCGCGCGGCGACCAGCGGTGGCGTCGCCGTGGGGCAGGGGGCGATCCCGGTCGCGCCGCTGCTCGCGGAACTGCGTGCCACGATGCTCAGGGTTCATTCCAGCAAGGACCTGGCCATCGAAGTCGAGGCTGCCGCGTGCGCCGGCTTCGTCGGCGACCGCGGCGACATCATCGAACTGCTCGGCAATCTGCTCGACAATGCCTGCAAGTGGTGCGCGGCCAGGGTGCTGGTAAACGCGCAGCTCCGCGACGATCAGCCCGCCCAGCACATGCTGGCGATCTGCATCGAGGACGACGGCCCCGGGATCGCGCCGGAAGACCGCGGCCGCGTGCTGGCGCGTGGTGTCAGGGCCGATGAGCGCGCGCCCGGCCATGGCCTGGGTCTGGCGATGGTGGCGGATACGGTTGCGCTGTACGGCGGGGAGGTCATCATCGCCGAATCCCCGGCCCTCAAGGGCGCGCGTGTCGAGGTCAGCCTGCCCGGCCGGCTCCTCGAAACGGACGTGTTAACATCGACAGGATGAGATCGACCGACACCAATTCCTGGCAGCCGACCAGCTGGCAGTCGCGCAAGGCGCAGCAGCAGCCTGTGTACGAGGACACTGCGGCGCTCGAGCGCGCGGTCGCGGATCTGGCGCGGCTCCCGCCGATCGTGGTGTCCTGGGAAGTGGATAATCTGCGCGCGCGTCTGGCCGGAGCACAGCGCGGCGAGGCCTTCCTGCTCCAGGGAGGCGATTGCGCCGAGAGTTTCGTCGACTGCGAATCCGATCATATCGCCAAGCAGCTGAAAGTGTTGCTGCAGATGAGCCTGGTGCTGCTGCAGGCGATGAAGCGGCCGATCGTCCGCGTCGGCCGCTTTGCCGGGCAGTATGCCAAACCGCGCTCGGCGGAAACCGAAACGCGCAACGGGGTTTCGCTGCCCGCCTACCGGGGCGATCTGGTCAATCGACCGGAATTCAGCGCCGCGGCGCGGCGCGCCGACCCGCAACTGCTCCTGCGCGGCTACGAACGCGCGGCGCTGACACTCAATTTCGTGCGCTCGCTGGTCGACGGCGGCTTCGCCGACCTGCACCACCCCGAATACTGGGAACTGGGTTTCGTGCGCCACGCACCGCTCCGCGAGGCCTACGAGCGCATCGTCCATTCCATCGGCGACGCACTTGATTTCTTCGAGTCCATGACCGGCCAGCAGGTCGGCGATGCGCTGCGGGTCGAGTTCTTTTCCAGCCACGAGGGCCTGCACCTGCTGTATGAGCAGGCCCAGACGCGCCACATCCCGCGCCAGGACCGCTGGTACAACCTGTCCACGCATATGCCCTGGATCGGCATGCGCACGGCCACGGTCGATGGCGCGCACGTGGAGTATTTTCGCGGCATCGCCAATCCGATCGGCGTCAAGGTGGGCGCGGCGATGAGCGATGAGTGGCTGCAGGAGCTGGTGGCGATCCTGAATCCACAGAATCAGCCTGGTCGCCTGGCGCTGATCCACCGCTTCGGCGTCAAGGATATCGAGCAGCACCTGCCGCGGGTCATCGAGGCCGTGCGCCGCACTGGCAGCAGCGTGCTCTGGTGCTGCGACCCGATGCACGGCAATACCGAGACCACGAGCGGAGGCCTGAAGACACGGCGCTTCGAGAACATCCTGAAAGAGCTCGACGCCTCCTTCCGCATACACCGTGAACTGGGCTCGATACTCGGTGGCGCACACATTGAACTCACCGGCGAGGACGTCACCGAATGCACCGGCGGCGCGCGCGGCCTGACCGATGCCGATCTGCAGCGCGCCTATCGATCGCAGGTCGATCCACGGCTGAACTATGAGCAGGCCCTGGAACTGGCCATGCTGATCGCTGAGCGCAGCCGGCAGCGCACGTGAGTGCCCGACTCCGCGTCATTTGATCCGCAGCGTTTTGTTGCCACGCTGCCCTACCGGCCGGGCGTCTATCGCATGCACGATGCCGACGGCGAGCTCATCTACGTCGGCAAGGCGGCGCGGTTGCGCGACCGGGTCGGGAGCTACTTCAGTTCCCGGCCGCAATCGGCCAAGGTAGCCGCGATGCTGCGCCGCGTGGCGCGCATCGAAGTGACCGTGGTCGGCTCCGAGACCGATGCGCTGCTGCTCGAGTGCAACCTGATCAAGGCGCACCGGCCGCGGTACAACGTCATCCTGCGCGACGACAAGACCTTCCCGTTCATCCTCTGCGCGACCGACCACGAATTCCCCCGCCTGCAGTACTGGCGCGGCCTGCGCCGTCCCGCCGGGCGACTGTTCGGGCCGTACCCGAATGCCTCGGTGGTGAAGGCGGCGCTGCAGCACCTGCAGAAAGTGTTCCGCATCCGCAATTGCCGCGACTCCTTTTTTGCGCACCGGAGCCGCCCCTGCCTCCAGCACCAGATCGGCCGTTGCTCGGCACCCTGTGTCGCCCTGATCAGCGTGGCCGACTATCGGCACGATCTCGACTCTGCGCTGCGGGTGCTGGAGGGCAACAGCGAACCCCTGGCGGCGGAGTTGCGCGTGCGCATGAGCGAGGCGTCCCAGGCGCTGCGCTTCGAGGAGGCCGCGCGGTTGCGCGATCAGCTCGCGGGTCTGACGGAGTTGCAGAGCCAGCAGATCACCACCGCGCCCAGGTCCCGTGACGTGGACGTGATCGCCCTGGTGGGCGAGCCCGGGCAATACGCGCTGACGATCCTGACGGTGCGCGATGGCCAGAGTCTCGGCACCAGCAATTTCTTTCCGGCAGCGCTGGGCGAGGCGGCCGAGACCCTCGCGCAGTTTCTGCTGCTGCACTATGGGCGGCAGGCGGTGCCGGCGGAGATTCTCATCAATCAGCTCCTGCCGGACCGGGCCGCGGTCGCCGAAGCCCTGGTGACGGTGGCTGGGCGCGCCGTCCGCCTGCATCAGAGCGAGCGCGGGTTGCCCGGCCGCTGGCTGGAGCTGGCCGAGGAAAATGCCCGCGAGGCC
>WNFI01079449.1_pt1 | contig 20256 bp, 16 predicted proteins | sample 5400471 | NCBI WGS metagenome assembly WNFI01 (sample SAMN13153348, study PRJNA577476) | soil metagenome | isolation source: 100 cm saprolite on Douglas fir-dominated hillslope | place: USA:California | collected 2013-09-17
GCCTGTGGTGGACCCTACAGGGACCTGCGCGGTAATGCTGGTGCTACTCCAGGTTGTTGGAGTCACGGTCAAGCTGTTCAATGTTAAAGTGCTGGTTCCCTGAGTATTCCCGAAGTTGGCCCCACTGATCGTGAGGATCGTACTGGGTGATCCTGATGTGGGGCTAAGACTTGAAATACTGGGTGTGGGAATCACGGTGAACGTCACACCGTTGCTGGCCTGCCCGCCGACGGTGACGACCACACTCCCCGACGTAGCGGCAGCGGGAACTGGGACCACAATGCTCGTCGCACTCCAACTGGCAGGCGTGGCGGTAGTTCCGTTGAACTTGACCGTGCTCGTCCCTTGTGAGGCTCCAAAATTTGAGCCAGTTATTGTGACTGACGTGCCTACTGGACCTGAGGTTGGACTCAAATTGGCGATGTTTGGCACCGGCGCGCCGCCACTGACGGCGGCACGGAAGGCGGCCATCTGCATAATCCAAAGCTGTACCTTGTCCAAAACGGCTGTGGCGTTGTAGCTGCCTGTCGCGGAAACAACCTGGTCCTCGAGAATATCGCCGTCAACCGTGATTCCGCGGCTGGTAAAGCCGGTCCCTGGAGCTGTCGAGGTGGACTGCACGACGTCGGCGCCGATCAGGATGTCGTTCGCGTTTGTCGTTGCGACGGGGCCGCTGTCGCTCGTTGCCGTGTTTCCCTGTGCCCCCACAGAAGTATCCAGTGCATTCAAGGGATCGACGCCGCTGTATTCGGCGATGCGGATGTCCGGATGGCGCGCCCCGACATTGAAGTTCACTGTGACCGTGTTCGCACCCGCTGCAGCCGCTGCAATATTTTTTGCGTAATAGATTGCCTGTGAAGCAGTGTTAACCTGCACAACCGGGGCAGCCGCCACTGCGTAGTTGTTGCCAATAGAGTCGGTGACGGAACTAACCGTTGCCGTCGAATCATTCCAACTGACGATGACGACGTTCAAATTGCCGGCGGTCTGCGCGCCGGTATATGTGACCGTCACCGGTGTTTGCGTAGCCTGCGGGCTTGCAGAATTGGTCTGCACAAAAAGGATAGGGGAAACATTTCCAACGGTGAAGTTCACGCCGTTGCTAGCTTGGGCGCTGACAGTGACTACAACATTGCCCGTTGCCGCACCTGTCGGAACCGGAGCGGTGATGCTGGTGGCGCTCCATGCCGTTGGGGTTGCCGTTGTCCCGTTAAAAGTGACCGTGCTCATGCCCTGCGTCGCGCCGAAATTTGTCCCCGTAATTGTCACCGGGGTGCCCACAGGTCCTGAGACCGGATTGAGGCTGCTGATACTCGGTACAGGACTGCCGCTGGCGGCGCGGAACGCAACCATCTGCATGATCCACGGCTGCACTTTGTCCAGCGATGCCATTGCGCTATAACTCCCTGTCACGGTCACAACCCGGTCCTCGAGAATATCGCCGTCGCCAGTGATGACCCTGCTGGTGTACCCCGCTCCTGCTCCCGTTGTGGTTGATTGCACTAGGTTCGCGCCAACCAGCAAATCGTTCGCGCTCGTAGTTGTCACGGATCCGCTGTTGCTGGTCGACGTGGTCGTGCTTTGCGCTCCAATGGAAACGTCCAGCGGACTTAGGGTATCCAGCCCGCTGTATTCCGCGATGCGGATATCTGGAAAGCGGGCCCCAACGTTGAAGGTCACGGTAACGGTATTAGCCCCAGCCGCCGCGGCTAGAATATTCTTCGCGTAATAGATTGCTTGTGAGGCGGTTGCACTCTGCACGACCGGGCTTGCTGCCAGTGCGTAGGCGTTGCCGCGTGAATCGACCACAGAGGTGACGGTGGCAGTCGAATCATTCCATCCAACCACGACGACATTCAGGTTTCCGAGCGTTTGGGCAGCGGTGTAAGTGACAGTAACGGTCGCCTGCGATGACGACTGGGGGGTTGCGGAGTTGCTCTGCGCGAAGGCGATAGGCGCAGCGAGCGCCCGTCCCGAAGCTGCCGCTAGGAGAAGAACGAGCAGCGCGAGCGACCTAGCCAGCCGAGCCTGAAGCGTCGATCCATTGTGACGACGCGAGCAAATCAACATGTAGTACCCTCCGCGGGAGACTAAGTCCATGGAATTATTTCGGCAAGCGAGACTGCCGACGAGCGCTTCAAGAGAACTTGCATCCGCAACGGATAGATTCCGGCATCTTGAGTCCCCTGGCCCCTCGAAATTCATGCTGCGAAGCCGAAAGCCTGCATGTCATCAGGCTGGAGCACAAGAAAGCACTCAACCCGTTTGCTAAACTGAGAGCCCCCACCCACCCTACCATTCACCAACGATCTTTGACCCCGATTGAGTCCAGTTTCGACAGGCTTCTACCGCCAAACATTGCATTACGATGAAGCACTCTGTCTGCCAAATCCGCTCCGCGTAATACCTTGATTTAGCGTGGCTTATTCCAGCTTGAACGACCATCAAACAAATGGAAGAGAAGCCCTAGGACATCATTGTGCAGTCCACTTCCACAGGGCCGGAGACTGGCCAATCCACAAGCAGCGCTGCACGTCTGACATGAGACTTGTGTGGGGACCGGAAAGAAGGGCTCGTAGCGCCTTCAACAAATTTTTGACGCCCCAAAAGAGAATCATCGGTCGGGTATGGTTCCATTAGTGGCGAAAGCCACTGACTACAACCCCTTTACTTGACTGGATGCTCTTTCGATTCCGCATTCTGGCCCGGAGCAGGCATGACCGTCTCCAGAGCCAGAAAAACGCGCCGAAGCACGATACCCGAAATGATTAGGACAAGCCCAATGAGAAAGAGGCCCGTGGTCTCAGGAAGATTCGACAGAGATGTTAGGATCATACGCACGACAATACGGGTGCAAATGGTCGGCCAAACCGATATGTTCTGTAAGTCTATGACAACACATATTTTAACGTGGCATTAACCAGAAAAAAGTGGAAAAGGTGTGAAACAGAGTGGTAAATTGATGCACTCTTTTTCCAGGGCAATTTCGCGCCTTCCGCCGACGCCTTTAAGTCACCCGGCGAAGCTAACCCTCCCGCCAATAGTGATAAATCGCCCTGGGACACAGCTTGTGATAATCCGCGGCACAAGCCGAACCGTCCAGAATGATGCAGGAGGACTTCATGCGCAGCATCTTGCCGTTCTTCTCATCCACAATCTGATTCACGCGTTTTCGCACTCTGTATGTGCCTCCACAGTATTTCAGCATCTCGGAATCGAACAACAAGCCGCGGTTCCTGTTCTTCTTGTCCAAAGTCGCGAAGATTTCCTGCCGAGACTTGACCTGGACAAACTCGCCGGGCTGGAGGTTTAACTCACCTAAAGAAGGTACCGCAGGCAGCGCCTGAACGTGAGGATACTGCACCCCTTTACGAACGGCTAGCAGTTTGTTGAACAATTCGATGAGCAAGACGCGAAATACATCGACCATGCCGAGCAGGACCTCCAGGAGTTTTTCACCTTTGGAATCGCCGAGCCCGCGGTTCAAATTTCCGGAGCGGATGTCCCGCACGTATTGCCAAAGATTCCAGGAAGGAAGGTCGGAGGTGAATTCTCTCAAGGCCGTGGCCTGGCAGGAGTATATCTCTTCTCCCGTCGACGGATCCTTGGCTTTCACTCTGGCTCGCTCCAGCACCTCGGGAATGAGCATTGCACCGGCGCTTGGCCCCACGGGAGGCACTGTCGGCATGTCGGCGCCGCATTCACCGATTTGCGAGTCTCTTACAAAACCCGCTTCAACTCTCTTCAACCAGGCTTCATGCCAGAAAATCAGGCATCCGGCGTCGCATCCACCATGGGCTTGGCCGTCACAACGAACGCCCGTAAGATGCACGGCATCTTTTACAGTTCGCATATTCCAGGGCTGAATATTGTCACAGGTCTTGTGGGCGACCTTGAAGACGCGAAAGTGGTTGCCGCAATACTGGAGCATCTCGGGCATAAACGGCATGGCGTTCAGCCTTCCGTTTCCATCAAGTGTCGCAAGGATTTCATCGACGGATCGAACTTCGACGAGTTCTCCTGCTTGAAGCTTTAGTTGCTGTGCGGGGCCGGATCGTCCCATTGCTAGTTGTCCTCTTTCGTTGGGCCAAGACGCGCTCGTCACTCTTCAATTGGAAAGCGCTAGACGCGTCTCCCTCACAACGTGACGGTCTCTGCCTGAGCCGCAGCCGCGCTGTTCTGCGAAAAATGCTTCGCGAGGCGATCGGCATACTCGGATCCCAATTGCTGCGCGAGAGTCTCCGCAATCTTCTGCACCAAGATCCACCAGTCGTGCTGCTTCGCGAAATTCTGGCGAGCCGCGCGACGCTCCGCCGTATTTTCCATCGGACTGAGAGCTTGCTGGATCGCCGGAGACCACTCGTCTGCTGTCTTGGGAAGTAGCACCACGCCTGCCACGGGAGCAAGCGAGGCAATCGGAGTTCCCACCAGCGGCTTGCCGCCTGCGAGGTATTCGTGCAATTTCAGCGGATAGATGTACCTCGTGTAATCATTGTCCCCATAAGGCATGATGCACACGTCGAAATGCTGTGGGTACACCATCATCTCGGCGGAAGGCTTTCCCCCCAGGAAGTGGACGTTGCGGCGTTCTTTCATCTCGCTTAGGGCCACATCAATTTCCGGGTGCGGGCTTGCCGGACCAACGAGCACGAACGACCATTCGGGATGCTCAGCAGTAAGCTTCAGCAGTAAATTCCAATCAATTTGCCATTTCAAGGAACCAACATAGCCAATTCGCGGGTGGGGAATCGGAGCGAGGTCCTTGGGCTCGGGAAGCGCTTGCGAGTACGCCGCAAAATCCACCGCGCCGGGAAGATAGTGTGCACGCGGATTGAGTCTTCCTTTTTTCTCGTAAAGCGCCGGAGAAAGAATAAACACCTGGTCCGCTTCGGCGAGCAATCTCGCTTCGAGCGGGTCCGTGGGCTGTTCTACGCGCGAAAAGGAATACTCATCTTCGAGATGGTAACAACTGACATCGAAGGGGACCATCCGCAGGACAGGCTCGAATTCCGGTCGCCAGAGATACAAGATGATTTTTCTGCATCCGCGCTCCTTGAGCTTACGGATCGCACCGAGTAACCGCTGGCGCAGCATGAATTGTGCGAGCCATGCGGGACGGTAAAAATTCGGAAGCCAGCGTTCCGGTATGTATTCCGCGAAGCCAGGGTATTGGTCAGCATCTGATTGCTGCGAGGGAGCGTTCGTGGCCTTGAAAGAATCGCGCCAGTTGCGCGCCGGATTCACCCAAGCCACGCGAAAGTATCGCCCCAGGCGCGCCATGATGTGATGCCGCACCATCCAGCGTGGGCTCCATTGATCCGGGACGAGCGCGAGGATGCCGACGTCGTTCAGCAACGGCTGATCCGCAGGCTTTGTTTTCCGCGTCACATGGGTAATCGCGGCACTCATCTGTTTCTTGTTCCTTTCATTCTGGTTGCGCGATTTCGCCCCCTGCCTTCAAACTCGGCGAATCCGCGGGTTCCATGCGAGCCGGCCTCCGGCGCCGGCCAAAAGCGCCCAAAGAAGCCTGCCTTGTTCCTGAGTTTTCTTTCCTGCGAACAAGTCTTTAACAATTCCTTTGGTCAAAGAAGAGAATTCCCAGTAAGCCATCTTCAGCACACTCCTGTCACCCCCCAGAATGTGCTTGCAGTAGAACGCGCCTCGGCCAACGACATAACGATGATTCAAAGCCTGAATTTGCGCGTCCGTCGTCCGGCCATGATTGTGATAGACGAGCACATCGGGTGAATAGACGATCTTGAATTTTTTCCGAAAGGTCCGGTAGAGAAGATCGAGATCTTCCATCACGGCGCCGATCCTTGATCCGGGACCAAGAAAGGGATCGAATTCTCCCACTGAATCGAGCACCTGTCGTCGGATAGACATGTTCGCGCCAATCAGAAACAAAAAAAGCTGATCTCGCGATTCGATGAGAGTCCGATCGGGAAAGTTCCGGATGGTTACTGGCCGGTCCTGCTTGTCGAAAAGCTCGACTCGCCCTCCAAGCACGCCTAGAGCGGGATCGGCATCGAATTCCTTCGCGATCGTCGCGAGCCAATTCGAATCCGGTATGCAATCGTCATCGGTAAAAACCAGAATTCCGCCTGTGGCGGCGCGCAGTCCCGTATTGAGTGCGATCGATTTCCCTTGGCGGTTTTCCTGCAAGTATTTGTAACGCCGCGGGTTAGCTTCGGCGAGCGGCGCAATCAAGCTCCTGGTTCCGTCCGTGGAATTGTTATCGACGACTACGACTTCCCAATCCAAACCCTCCGGCGCGGCCTGACGCGACAGTTCCTGCAGAAACTTGAGCAGGCTTTCGGCGCGATTGTAGCTGGCAATAACGATGCTGAGCTTCGTGGTCATTTCAAGTGCTCGCGATTCTTGGTTTCGGTCCTTCCCCGTTCATCCTTCCTCCGGGATCACTTCGCAGGATGAAATCCCTGAACTGGCCGTTCCAGTTGGCGATTCTTTAGCCATTTCTTGCTCTCCGCCATTTTTCCAAACGTCTGGAAAAGCTCCAATTTGTAAAAAGAACGGCGCTGCTCCCCCAGGGAGAGCAACCACGCCCCGAAAAACCATAGAGCAATCGGAAACAAATAGCGTGGGACACCGAAGTAACACTTCGCGCCACGGGGGACGCCCTCGACCAGAATCGACCACCGGCCATAGTGAAACGCCATGGACCGCATATAACTTCGCGTCGTGCGGTGCTCTTCTACGGGGTGGTAGACAACCGCTTTGGGCGCATACATCAGGCATTCTCCTGCGTGCATGATTCTGCGGCAATACTCCGTGTCCTCTCCGCCAAGCAGGTCGTTGATCCGATTCAGGTCCTGGCGGTACGGACCATATTTCTCGAAGATTGCCTTACGCAGACCCATGTTCGCGCCAACGACGGTGGCCGTCAGTCTCACCGGCAATTCACCCTTGTCAAAATTCACTATGCCGCCGTACGCGGGATGACGGTAAGGACCTTCAAATGTAATCCAGGACGGTTTCTTGCAATTCCAGACGGGTACGATTTTCCCGCCAACGGCTGCGCAGTCAGACTTCTGGAAGGCATCGTAGATTTCCGCGACCCAGTGCGGGTCAACGGTCAGATCGTCATCGGTCAGAGCCACAATCGCGCCGCGAGCATCCTGAATTCCAGCATTTAGGGCATTGGTCTTGCCTTGCGTTTCATGAAACAGATAGCGAAAACGGCCCGGATTCTTGGCGATAAACGATTCGCAGACTGCACGTGTACCGTCTTTCGAATTATTGTCCACAACTAGCACTTCCCATTCGAGCCCTTCAGGCACGACAGAAGCTTCGAGGCTTTCCAAAACTACTGCGAGCGACTTCGCGCGGTTCCAGGTGCAGATGATGACCGTCACATCCATGAATTATGCTCGAACTCCCGAGCTTGCCTTCTTGGGAACTGCTGCCTTGCCCCACCAGCGCGCCAAACTTTTGACCGCTGCCATGGGATGCGACACGCCGTTCCACACGGCCTTGCAGAAACCACCGAAAAGCTTGCTCCAACTAAGCGGGATTCCCAGATTGCGCAGCCAATTCTTATGAAATTCCAGATATTGCTTGCCGCGCATCTGCAAAAGCCCCTCCGCAAGCACCTGGTAATACTCCCGCACACGAACTTGCAGCCGATCCTCATATTCTTTCTTGTCAAGGCAGGCAGGTCCGTATTGAATCAGCTCGGTCAGAAATGACAACTGGATGCTGTTCATCCGTTCCGAGAATGTCGTATTGGACTCGCCCTGAATTCTCGTAAACGTCAGCAACTGGTGCACAAATCCAAAATCCGATTCCTGCAGAATGCGGAAGCACACCGTTGAGTCCGCGTGAAGGTTGGACTCATCGTAAAAATTCTTTTCCTTCCGAACGAAATCCGAGCGCACGAGCGTGGCCGTCGGCGCACCGAACACGTAACGGCCCTTGAGCAGCCGCAATCTTGACACTTCCCTGCCGGTCACCACCGTTTTAGGGAACGGCAGGCCGCGCCACATCACGTGCATCCCGTCGCCGTGCAGCCCATAGGCTCCAACCAGGCCCACCGCTGGATGCGCTTCCGCCAGCGCCACCATCTTCATCAAGCATTCGGGAAACAGCCAGTCATCGGCCAGGACAACTTTGCAGTATTTGCTGTTGGGTGAAATCTGGCGAATGGCATGGTTGTGGTTCTGAATAATGGGAAGAAAATCGCGATTATCGTGAACTCGAATACGTGAGTCCTTGGCGGCGTAGCTCTTGGCAATCTCCAGCGTGCGGTCCGTGCTGCGATTATTGACGATGGTGTAGTCCCAATTCTGATAGCTCTGCGCCAGAACGCTTTCGATGCACTCGGCGAGAAAATCCTGGCCGTTGTAGACCGGCGTGATAACGCTTACCAGCGGCTGCCGCGCAGGGCTCAGCACCTGAGCGTAGAAATCGGCGATTGGGTAGGAGGACATGGGTAATGAGATCCGGCGGTCGTTCGTTCTCTAGAGCTGCGTCCGGTGCGCGCTCCACTTTTCGCGCTCGTCTTCGGCTGGCTCGCCCGTGCGGCTCAAACGCTCGCCGTGCAATCCCTGCAGATTCCACTTCTGCGGAAAGTACACGATGCCGGAGCGCGAATCGAGTTGTCTTCCAGAGCGATAAACGTTGGCTAACTCCACTTCCAGCTTGGCGCAGTGCTCTACGCCGTCGTAAACAATCTGGCTGAGTCCGGTGATCCAGAGAGAAAAATCATAGCGGCCGGGCAGCAAATTCAGAAAATCGATCTCCAGATCAAGATAACCACCGCCCGGCGCGATTTCCGGAATGTCCAGGCTGTGATGCCAAGTGCTGGTATCTGTGACAAGCGTACCCATTTCCGTCAAAAGCCGGAAACCAAAACTAGAATAAGGAATTGTCTTTTTCGCATGATAATGAAAGCGCAAGCGAAGACTATCGCCGCTGCGCGTGACCAACTGAGGATGGCCGTCCATACCCAAGAAAGAAATTCCGGTATAGCGTATGTCGCCGTTCCCGTGCCGGGTTTCCACAGCGCTTAAATCCGAAGCGCTCTGCTGTGTTTCGGCAAAGGAAGACAAATACGATTCGATCACTTCATGTGTCGGCCCGTCTTGCCGGACATGGCCGCTGTCAATCCAGATGCCGCGCGAGCACAAGTTTTCCACCGCGGCCATATTGTGCGAAACGAACAGAACGGTCCGGCCGCCTTTGCGCAAGTCTTCCATGACACTAAGGCATTTCTTCTGGAAACCGGCGTCGCCGACGGCGAGAACTTCATCGACAATCAGGACGTCCGGGTCCAGGTGCGCGGCGACGGCAAAGCCAAGGCGGAGACGCATTCCGGAAGAATAGCGCTTGATGGGGGTGTCGATGAAGCGTTCAACTCCGGCGAACTCGATAATCTGGCCGAGCTTTGCTTGGACTTCTCTTTGCTTCATCCCAAGAATGGAACCGTTCAGAAAGATGTTTTCTCTTCCTGTGAGCTCTTCGTGAAACCCCGTGCCAACTTCAAGCAAAGAGGCTACGCGGCCGCGAACCTGTACGCGGCCGGAAGTCGGATAAGTAATCTTGGAAAGCACCTTCAATAGAGTGCTCTTGCCTGCGCCGTTGCGACCGATGATGCCGACGACCTCTCCCTCTTTGATACCGAATGAAACGTCGCGCAAAGCCCAGAGCGTATCGGCGACTGAAGTTTCCTTCGCAAATGGATTCTTCAGGAAACTGGCCAGACGCTCGCGGAGCATGGTCTGCTGGCTGGCCTTCCCAAGAAAATATTGTTTGGAAAGATGCTCGACGCGGATGGAATCGCTCATAGCCGCCCGTTTCTCATTCTGGCAGGAGCGGATCCTTGCTCGCCTTTCTCCGTCTTGCCTTCTGTGTGTTGCATGATTGCTAGAGTTTCTTTCTCAGAATCCATGCTAAATAATGTCTGCAAAGGTTTTTTCCGCCTTGCGGAAATAAAGGGCTCCGATGACAAAGAAAATGAGCGACGTGCAGAACGACATCGCCATAAAGCCCCAATCCACTTGTCGGTTTGGGAAGAGGCAAACACGGAATCCCTCCATTACTGCAGTGAGCGGATTAAGCGCAAGCAAGGGCCGCCACCGCGGCGAAAGATAACTTATAGGGTAGAGAACCGGACTGATCCACAAGCCAAGCTGAATCATGAAAGGGATGACGTGTTTGATGTCGCGATAGCGGACGTTGAGTGCTGCAAACCACATGCTGATCCCCAAAGTAACGATCAACATTTCCAGAACTGCCAGTGGCCAAAGGATGATTTTCCAGGTCGGCGCAATCCGGTAATACAACATCATCACGACGAGGAAGGAAGAACCGACGCCAAAATCCAGCAGGCTGCTAAGCGCCGAGGAAGCGGGCAGCAAGATTCGTGGAAAATAGATTTTCGTAATCAGCGGGGCGTTGCTTACCAGGCTGTTTCCCGCCTGGCCTAGTGTGCTTGCAAAATACGTCCACGCAACGAGCGTGGTGTAAAAAAACAGGGGATACGGGATGCCGCCGCTGGGGATGTTGGCCATGCGGCCGAAAAAAAACGTGAAGATAAACATGGTGAAAAGCGGCTGGATGATCGCCCAGGCAGCGCCGAACGCCGCTTGCTTATAGCGAACCTTGACGTCTCGCCAGGCAAGAAAGTAAAGCAGCTCGCGGAAGTGCCAAAGCTCCGCTGCCCATTCCCCTTTGGCTGCACTGACCTGTTCGCGCTCCTGCGAGAATGGTGGACGCTGTTCTTGTTCCTGGATTACCACACTACCTTCCGGCAATGAAAACCCTCCGCATAGCCGCCCGGGCTATTCGCCTCGATGCCCCGGATTCTCATCAAACCCATAAACGTATCCGCAGTGAACCACTGCTTGGACCTCTGCGATGCAAAGGCATCGAGAATCTGTTTGGCCTTCCGTTCGCACGTGGCGCGGTCAAGCCCGACAAAGAAATTAGGCGCGCCCAGATCACCATCGTACTTGGGAATCTCGTATTCCAGGATCAAGTGTCCGCGAAAGGTGTTCCAAGTCAGTTCACAGATCACTCGATGATCTTGATGCAAATCGTGGCGGTAGTGCGTCAGAATCAAGTCCGGCGCAAACGCCTTCTTCAGCTTCTCGAATTCCACCTTGATTTGATCCTGTTGCGAGGGGAAAAGGGTGTCACGGAAGGTGCGTATCACCACTTTCTTCCTCTTCGCTCCGGCCAGGAACAGACTCGCGGCCCTTGCGGCCTCCTTCTTGCGAACCGCGGTCGAGCTGAACACCAGCCAATAGACTTCGGCTTCCGCGTGCTCGCGCAACAGCCGCAGAATCGTTCCGCCGCACCCAATTTCAATGTCGTCGCAGTGGGAACCCAGGCACAGGATCCGGCGCAGGGGACGCTGTGCGGAACCCAAGCGCAGTTCAACCATCGCGCCGGCTCGCTACATAGCCGGCAGGCTCGCCGGCCAAGGATTTCGCAGGCTCCGCTGCCGGAGCGGCACTTTGCGAGGCCTTGGAGTTCCAAACTACCCACGGCGCATCGCCGCGCGCATACAAATCGTCCAACTGCTGTTTGTCCTTGAACGTATCCATCGAAGCATAAAAGCCATTGTGCTCGTAAGCCATCAACTGCTTTTCCTGGATCAAGCGTTTGAAGGGTTCGAGGACCAGTTCTTCACCTTCTCGCATGTACCTGAAAATGTCCTGCTTCAGAACAAAGTAGCCACTGTTAATCCGCAGGGCGGCGTCGCGAATAGACTGGATGTCGCTCACCACGCCATCCGGTCCGGCGGAAACCATGTGGTATGTCAAGTTCGGCTTCGCGGAGACGAACGTAGCGATCTTGTCGTGCTGTTGCGCAAAACCCACCAGTTTCGGCAGCTCCAGGTCGGTCAATCCATCGGCATAGTTCGCAAGGAAGGCCTTCTCGCCCACGAGATATTTTTCAACCGCTCTGAGCCGCTGCCCGATGTTCGAATGCATGCCGGTCTCGGCAAACGTGATGTTCCAGTCGTGGATGTCGCTATTGAAGAGCTGCAGGTCCTTGCCGCCTTTGGAAAGCGAGAAGTCGTTCGACACGCACTCGTCGTAATGCAAGAAATACTGTTTGATGGCATCCGCGCGATAGCCCAGGCACAGAATGAAATCCTTGTGACCAAAATGAGCGTAATACTTCATCACGTGCCACAGCACGGGCCGGTAACCAATCGGCACCATTGGCTTGGGGACGTTGTCGGCGTATTCCCGCAAACGCATTCCCAGCCCGCCACAAAAAATGACCACCTTCATGTGCGTTACTCCTTTACGGCTTGAGAACTCGCGAGAACTTTCGCGGTATTACTCCCGTCCCAGCGATAAATCTTGATCTCGTCCTTGGTACCTTGCCCCGAATCGAAAACCAGGTGCGCGCGTCGATCGGGAACTCCTTTGTTGAACCATTCGCCCATCGTCGGCATGTTTCGAGTGTTCAAGCTGTCCAGCACGATGTAATCGACGTCTTTCGTTTCCAGGTAGCGCAGCGCGGTCGCAGAATCCGCGTATGGAAAAATAATGATTGTGGCGTCCGCGTAATACGCCACGCGCCCTTCGAAGCCGAGCATTTTCTTTGTCTTAGGCTGTTGCGCCTCCAGCCATTCCCCGGCTTGCTTAATCCCAAGAAAATCTTTTTGTTGAATCATGAAAAACCAATCGGTTCGCATGCCAAGCAGCGAAAAACCAGTCAGCAGAAAACACGCGGAAACGAGCGCGATCTGCGCCGCGTAGGCTGCGAGAGGCCGCGCCGCAGTCCCCATCAATGACACGGTTCGCGCAATCCAATCGCGAAATACGTCCAGCCCCGCCGCGGCCCACAACAAAAAGATGACCGGTAACGGATACGCATAACGGTGCTCGATATGCGCGGCAGTCAGCAGTAAGAAGACGATGGAGATAGCCATCACCACCAGAATAAATTCATGACCTAACCTGCGCGCGCTCCAGGGTCTTCCAAACAAACCGAGCACAACGAGAAAAATTGTAACGGGCCCGCCGATGTCCACCGAATACAATTCATCGTACGTCGCCAGCCAGTTTCGGTGGATGGCGTGCCCAAAATAGTTCAGTTTGGTCGAAAACGAACGCGAATATGGCGTGTAAGCTGCGTAAATGCTCGAATCGAGTAGCGGGCCGACCATGTTCAGCTTGTCGTCCATTGTGAAACCGGCCTGAAAATAGCCCATGCCCGCGTCGATCCGGTTGCCCAGCGTGTAGTTGATGTTCCACTTGCCTTCGAAGCGGTATTGCCCAGTGTGGCGATGCTGAAACGCGGCGTATGGCGCCATCAAGATCAACCAGGTGCCAAACAGCAGCGCGGCTCCTCGCAGCGCTTTAAGCCAGGAAATCTTCCGGAAGAATGCCACAACGCCGGTCGCAAGAATGATGAATACGGGATACGCAAAAGCTTCCGGCCGCGACAATGTTGACAATCCAAAGAGTACACCAGCCAGAAGAAAATCCCTGGGGCGATACGAATCCAGCGCGCGGATCGACCAATAAATCCCAAACAGCCAAAGCGTCAGATAAATGGTTTCGTTGAATACTGATCCAGACAGCCCAATGAAAATGGGAAAGACCGCGAACAGTGCGGCGGCGAGATATCCCACACGCGTTCCGTAAACGTACCGCGCTAATAGAAATGCTGCGAGTACTAACCCCGTGCCAAACAGGAGCGAGAGAAAATAGGCCGCATGTTCTGCGGAAAATCCAAGTTTTGAGACGCCGGCGATTAGGACCGGATACAACGTTCCATACATCGTTTCGGGCCAATCGAAGCTCCCCGTCAACGGTTTCCCGTCGCGCAGTTCAATGCCCATTCGAATGTATTCGCAACCGTCACCACTGATCACTGGCGTGAATTGCAGCATGAATCCGAGACGCAGAACAAACGCCACCAGCAAAATCACCGGTAGCCACTTATAGGAAACCCCCCGACGTGATTCCTTGGCCCTTTCGGTGTTCATCGTTGCCGGCGGCAGTGCTTCATTCATGAACCTGCACCTCCGGAATCGGCACAACGAACTTCCCGCCCCATTCGCGAATGAACGCGTTCTGCTTGATGATTTCGTCCTTCAAATTCCATGGAAGGATCAGCAAAAAGTCTGGCTTCGTCTCCCGGATGCGTTCCGGCGCGAAAATCGGAACATGCGTTCCCGGCAGAAATCGGCCATGCTTGTAGGGATTGCGGTCCACGGTGTAATCAAGGAAATCCGTTCGAATCGCGCAGTAATTCAGCAGCGTATTGCCTTTTCCGGGCGCCCCGTAGCCGGCAATCCTTTTTCCATTCCGTTTCGCGGCAATCAGAAACTCCAGCAGCTTCCGTTTCGTCTCTTGGACTTGCTCGGCAAAACGCGAGTAAGTCTCCAGCCGTGTGGTTCCCGCTGCCTCTTCTCGCGCGCGCAATTCCGTAACGCGGCCCGCCACCGCCTTTGATGAGTCTTCCGCGTGCCGTCCGTAAATCCGCAGCGACCCGCCATGTGTGGACAGCTCTTCCACGTCAAAAAGCGTTATCCCGTGCGCGGCAAAAATCTTCTCGACAGTCACAAACGAAAAATATGAAAAGTGTTCGTGGTAAATCGTGTCGAACTGGTTTTCTTCCATCAGCCGCTGCAGGTGCGGAAACTCCATGGTGATCACGCCGGATGGCTTCAGCAAAATCTTCATACCCGCCACAAAATCATTCAGGTCCGGCACTTGCGCGAGAACGTTGTTGCCCAGCAACAAATCCGCTTGCCTCCCTTCAGCAACAAGCTGGTGTGCCGTCTCTCTTCCAAAGAATTTCACCAGTGACGGCACGCCCTTTTTCACCGCCACCGCCGCAACGTTTGCCGCCGGCTCAATCCCCAGCACCGGGACGCGCTTCTCGACAAAGTACTGCAGCAAATAACCGTCGTTGCTCGCCAGCTCCACCACAAAACTCTTTTCGCCGATCCCGAACCGCTCCACCATTCGATCCGTGTACTTCTTTGCGTGCGCCAGCCAGGAATCCGAATACGACGAAAAATACGCGTAGTCGCTGAAAATGTGTTCCGGCGCAACGTAGGCCTCCAACTGCACAAGAAAACATTTCGCGCAAACGTACGCGTGCAGCGGATAGAATGCCTCCATCTGGTTCAAATGCTCTCCGGGAAGAAAGCGCTCGCAAAGCGGCGACATGCCCAGATCCACGAATGTGTGTTCGAGCTTCGTCCCGCAGAATCGGCAGCCGGATTGTTTCGTCGCAATCATCAATGGTCCTGTTCAAATTCGAATTAGCGCATCATCTCTGAAACACAACTACGCCTTTGTCGCCGTCTCCAACTCCTCCCGCTTCGCGATCGGCGGCTGCGTTTCGTACATCTCAAAATACTTCTCCGGCAGGTGCGACAAGTCCGTTCCGCGCAGGTAATCGCCCATCGTCGTCCCCGTGCAAGCTGAATCTACGTTCGGCGCCCCGCGCCGTGCGGCTACGTCGTCCGCGTTTACCGTGCGAAAATCGATGCTGAACCGTGTCTTCCCGGAATTGTTCGGCACGCTCGAATGCATTTGCGCCGCGGAAAAAAGCAGCACAGCTCCCGGCGGGGCAATCACCCGGATTTGCGGATCCAGCTCTATCGGTTCTTCCGGCTTGGGCTGTTTCCTCGTGTCCTGCTTGATGAATTGCGCGGCGTTTTGCCGGCTCGTGCGGTTCCATTCCGCGTAGTTGTAATCCGCAGAGCCATTGCCACGTGTCGCGATGCGGATGAAAGGCATACGCAATCCCGGACGTCAGAAAATCATCGCTTGTCGAAGAGCGCATCCGCGGCACGTCAAAATACGTCTTTTCCAAGCTGAAGCCTAGGTCCTTCAACATCCCGTGAATGCACTTCTTCGATTCCGGCGCATGGATGAATTTTGGTTTCAATTCCGAAAGAATTGCAGCGTACTTCTCAACCGGCAGGTGAAACTGCGCCGTCTCTGGATCCAGCGGATGAAACGCCGCCTCCACCATCTTCCGCGCGAATTCCACCAGTGCCAGCGAGTTCGGCGTCGGCAAGTACACCAGCAGTTGTCCTTGGTACAGCAGTTCCCTCTTCTTCTCTTCGGAGATTGGTGCATCAATGATGAGCGAGTTCATAGTCTTGTCCTTTCCGCCGGCTCAGCGCGCTGCCCGCGGCACTGCCTTCCGTTCTTTTCGCAATAACTTGTGTTCCTGGAGAGCTTCCGCAGCCATGCGTATGGCGTCAAAACGCAACCCCGAACGCTCCGCGATGTCCAGCAGCGACTTCTTTCCATCCGATTGATTCAGTACCCATAGCATCGCCATCTCGCTCATTCCCGCATCCGCAGTTCCTCCTACCATGCGGTACAGACCGCGTTTCCCCAATTGCGGCTCGCACTTCGGGTTCGCACTCACGAACGTGCCGTTGTTTTCTAGGACCGAAAGGATTTCCAGGCTGACCGCCACCGCTTCTCCGAGTTTATCCGCATGCACGAATTCCAGGTTGTCGGCGGAAGTGTGGTATTCCGGAAAGGTACCGTGCGGCGTGCGCGAAAGCCTTCCTACCGAAAGATTGATCCCCGGCGAACAATACTGCCGCTCATCGTAACCATAGGGCGAAAATTCCAAGATCTCGTTCGCTTGTCCGCAATGCTTCAGGACATGCGCCGCCGCGCGGTCGATCTCCGCGCTGCCTTTTCTGCTCTTTTTGTAGTGCAGCGCGCCTGCATCGCCGACGCCGGTCAGCACCAATCCGTGCTTGATGTCTGCAATCTTGTCTTCGTTCTTCGCCAGCCAGGTGATGGCCCCAATTGTTCCGGGGACAAAGAGAAAACGGTACGAATACCGCCGCGGCACAGTCTGAAGCTCTCTCGCCAGCGATACCGCCAGTGCAATCCCGGATAGATTGTCGTTGCACAGCGACGGATGGCACGCGTGACACGAGATCAGCACTTCGCCTCGCGTCTCCCCTGGCACGAAATATTCTCCGTAAGTCAAATGCCCATCTTCCAGCGATGAATCAATGCAGACTTCGTATTCTTCGTCCTTCAAACTCGTGAGTTGCTTTTCCGACAGGCAGAATCCCCAGCTCTCTTTGTAGTAGGACGTGCGGTAAGGAATCCAATCCGGATGCGCGGGCAGCGTATGGAGGTGCTCCTTCAATTCCGCCAGTCTCATCCGTTGGCGGAGCGGCACGCTATAGTTCACCACGTGCAAATTCGACTTCCGAAAATCAATGACCCGCTCGCCCCTTGCGTTCTTCACATAGGCGTCGCGAATGTTCCACTCTTTCGGCACCGTCCAATCAAACACCTGCGTGCCGGTGGGAACTTCCCGAAGCTCCAGCGGGAGCTGATTCTGCAGCAGCCGAAGTGTCTCTCGCAATCCATCGCCCGTGATGCTGCGGCAGATCGGATAAAGCTCTTGGATCAAGCGCATCATCGCCTGGCCTTCAGCAAGGAGATCGAATCCGTTTTGTGGTTGCCGCCCGTTCAAATCTTTCCGGCCATTCTCACGAAGCAAAGTCGGGATAATTCTGGTCGCGCTCGATGATGATGCGTTCGCCCTTAGGCCACTCGATCCCAAAGGCTGGATCGTTCCAGCGCACGCCTCGCGCGTGTTCCGCCGAATAGCATTGCGCCATCTGGTAGAATACTTCGGTGTCGTCCTGCAAAGTTTGGAACCCGTGGGCGAAATCTTCCGGAATGTAAAGCATCCTTCGGTTCTCCGCGGAGAGTTCCACCGCGCAATACTTCTTGAACGTCGCCGAAGCCGGCCGCAAGTCGATGATGACGTCATAGATCGATCCTGAAGTGCACCGCACCAGCTTGGCTTCCGCAAACGGCGCTACCTGGTAATGCATCCCTCGCAGCGTTCCTTTCCGTTTGTTGAAGGAAACGTTGCACTGCGCCACTTCCGTTTTCAGACCCTGCGCTTCGAATTCCTGCTGGCAAAATGTCCGGGCAAAGAAACCACGCTGGTCCGTGCGTCGTTCCAGTTCGATTACAAATGCCCCGGCCAGCTTAGTCTCCTTGAAAATCAAGTCTCACCAGCCGCTCATCCCGCGCCCGATCAGGAATTTTTTGCCTGCAGCACGTGCTCGGTTTCCACGGTTTGCCACCGCAGGTCCGAATTCAAGCGGCCCGAGGCCAGCAGTCCCTTGATGTGATCGATGCGCTTGTACCGCGCGCCTTCGAAGTCCTCGACACGCAGGTCCACCTTCTTGTACGCCTCGTAAAGTTCGCGTGCGCCTCGCCTGGCATCCCACTTCGGCTGAAATGCTGGAAGCACCTTCGCAATGCGGGAGAAATCCGCGCGATAGCAGCGCTTGTCGGGGCCCGCATCCGCTGCAAACTCAATCGTGCAGCCCGGAACCGTTTCCTTCACGATCTCGGCCAGGTCGCGGATCTGGTAGTTTTCTTCGCTGCGGCCCACATTGAACGCTTGGTTGTGAATCAGCTCACGCGGCGCTTCGAGCGCTGCCAAAAACGCTCGGGAAATGTCTTCGATATGCACGATCGGACGCCAAGGCGTGCCGTCACTCTTGATGAACACGCGGCCCGTCGTTAGCGCCCAGGCCGTCAAGTTGTTCAGCACCAGGTCAAATCGCAGCCGTGGAGAAACGCCATAAGCCGTCGCGTTCCGCAAAAACACTGGGCTGAATTCCGTGCTGGCCAGTTGCGCCACTTCCTGTTCCACCAGCACCTTCGAACGCCCGTATGGCGTGACCGGATTGAATTCCGCAGTCTCATCCAAAATTTTGTCACCCGCCGCGCCATATGTGCTGCAAGAGGATGAAAACAGATAGCGTTTTACCCCAACTTCCTTAGCAAGCCGCGCGAGCTGCACGGAAGCGCGATGATTGATGTCATATGTTAGGTTCGGATTCAGGTTTCCCAGCGGATCATTGGAAAGCCCTGCCAGGTGAATCACGGCCTCAAAACCTCTGAGGTCGGAGACTTCCACATCGCGCAGATCCTTGCGAATCGAGGGAAACTCTCGGGGCGCCTCCCCGAAAGTGCACTGCTCAAAAAGGTCACTATCCAAACCAATGACTTCATGACCGGCGTCCGCCAGCAGAGGTGCCATCACCGTTCCGATGTAGCCTTTATGTCCTGTAATCAGTATCCGCATTCCACCATTCCTTGAGTTTCGAGGTGCCGTCAGCTCGTTTTGCTGGATACCATGCGCTATAGACAGACTGACACCCGCACTCCCCTTGAAGTATGCATGCCGGATGCCAGTGTTGGGCGACGGCTACGGCCCTAATCCATAGTAAACTAAAGACTTAAACTTCCTCCCGGAAAACGGCGCAGGCTAGCCAAAGTGATACGTCCACGCTTTTCCGCTTAGCGGTACCCATTTTCACTCGTCCATGCTAGTCATCGGGCCGACCGGCAAGGTGCCGTCAACTTGCGCAAATACAAGGCCTTATGGGAGGGTTCAAAATCGCTATTGACTCTCTGGCCCTTTGTTGTATAGCGCTTCTTAGGAGTTGTGCGGCCCCTCTGGGGGTTCGGGTCCCCTCGTTTCGCTTGTCTTCCCAATTCCTAGCTTTTCGGGCCGGTACTTGTAGTCGGGCTGCAACCCACTGACAATACAACGCCGTGCACGCCAGAGGGCTACGTCGGCGGAGCTGCTTCGGCTGGTGTAAGTTCGTTCATGAGTGAACTGAGAGTACAAAACTCCACATCTCGCACCAGCTTTCTGAGTTTATTCTCCGTGCCGCCCAAGCCGAAATAGTGTCGGGCCCGCGCTGAGAGACTTCCACCCATCCGGGGCTGTTCTGGATCCAACTCCCACGGGTGAATGTAGACGCATACCGGGAAATTCTCGTGCCGATTTAGGTGTTGGATCGCCCAGCGTGTGTAGCCATAAGGCAAAAATCGCAAGTAGGCGCCGCCACCTATGGGCGACCTCTTCGATCCAATCGAAAGCGTCGGCATGGGGAATTCCAGGATGCGCCCGCTCGCGGTAGTGACCCAGTAGGGGGTCCGCGGGGCGTCGGGAATTCCGTAGGAGGGGTGCTCCACCGGAAAGACACTCGAATCGTACTGAAATCCTTCCTCAACAAGAATATTCAAGGCCCACGATGATTTCTTAGTGACCGAAAAACTCGGAGGGCGGTATCCGATAACCTGCTTTCCGGAGGCATCTTCAATGGCCGCCTTGGCACGGCGCGTATCTACGCGGAATTCCTGCGGCGTCAAGTCAAAGACCTTGCGGTGCAGCAGGCTGTGGCAGGCGATCTCATGCCCCGCGGCGGAAACACGCGCCACAACCTGC
>WNFI01003301.1_pt1 | contig 20251 bp, 15 predicted proteins | sample 5400471 | NCBI WGS metagenome assembly WNFI01 (sample SAMN13153348, study PRJNA577476) | soil metagenome | isolation source: 100 cm saprolite on Douglas fir-dominated hillslope | place: USA:California | collected 2013-09-17
CCCGCTGCAGGTACGGCTTCGCCTCTGCCGAGCCGGGCGTGAGGTTGAACCACAGCAGGTTGGGGTCCACGCCGATGCCGACATCCGCGAGCTGCAGCGCACCCTGGTCGCGCAGGCGCCGCAACGCCGCGAGGTCTTCCGGCCTGAGGTCGGCCTGCGTCATCAGATCGACGGAGCCGGCCTGGAGACGCAGGATCTCGGCGTCCTGCGTCATCACCACCTCCATCACGATGGAATCGAGATACGGCAGCGCGACGCCGGCGGCGTCCTTCTGCCAGTAGTGGGGGTTGCGGGTGAACGTCAGACGCTGGCCCGGCACGTACTCGCCGACAACGAACGGTCCCAGGCCGGCCATCGTCCCGGGTTTGGTCGTCGCGCCCCACGCCGTCGCGAAGCTGTGCGCGTCGAGGGCGCCCTGGAGCTGGTGCTTCGGATAGATCGGGATGTTATCGAGCAGCGCGATCCCCGGCGAAAACGGCGACGGCAGCGTGAAGACGACCGTCCGCGGATCCGGCGCGGCGACTTGCAGCGGCTTTCCCCGCACCATCACGCCGGAGGCGAGCGAGCTCTCGACCGCCGGGTCGTAGAGCGCGCGGAAGCTGAACACGACATCGTCCGAGGTGAAGGGGACGCCGTCGGAGAACGTGACGCCGTCGCGCAAGGTGAGGGTGAAGACGCGGTTATCGGGCGAGGTCACCCATTTTTCCGCGAGCCAGGGTTCGTAGTCGCCGGTGGCCCGATTGAGCCGGATGAGAGAGGCGTGGGTCAGCCGTGTCAACGCATCGACCGCGCTCTGGTTGCCGCCGGGCGCGAAACGGTTGAACGTCGACGGTTTGCTGCGAACCGTGACCGTAAAAGACCCGCCTCGCGCGGGGCTGGTGTCGCCGGGCTTCGACGTCGGCGCCTGCCGATGGCAGGCAGCCGCGAGCAACAGCGCGCAGATGATCAACAGCTGACGAAGCATCGGACCACTCTTGACCTCACCGGCCAATTGCTTGACCGATCTCTAGAGCCGCGATTTTATTAGGTTTTTCCCGGGTAGTCCCTACCCCTGAACAGCGGCCCCGCCGGACAGCCAATCCATTGGCTCAGTTTGGCGGGATCGATTCGTTGCGCCGCACGCATCGTAGCCCGAACGCGCGCTGCGTCGCAAACAGTATGGGTCAAGTTGTCATCTCGTGATCTGCCACGAGTACCGATAGTGAGATCGCGGCATTGTCGAGAAGGCCGTGGCACAAGCTGTGCCTTAGCGATCGTCAATCCCACATGATCAGAGACACGAGACCCTCTGCCTCTCTTCGCCGCGTCGTGACGGCGCTTGCCGCCGCGGCGGCGGTCGCTCTGGTCGTCGCGCCCGCGACGAGTTACGCGCAACCTCATCGCGCGCGCCTCTCCCGGGACGTCTCCGAGCGCATCGAGCGGCGCATCGAGGCGTCGACCGAGATTATCGTGTCGGCGAACGATAGCAGCATCGACCAGCTCGTGGCGCGCTACGGCGCCCGGCTGAAGAAACGGATTCACGGCGGCGCGGTGCTCGAGGCGACCGGCGGGCAGATCGACGCCATCAGCCAGGACGTGGACGTCGCCCACATCGCGGGGAACTCGACGGTCCACCGGATGATGGCCGTTACGACGCAGGCGACGGGCGCGGACCAGGTGTGGGCCGGCCTCGAGGGTCTGCGCGGCTTCAGCGGCGGCGGGATTGGCGTGGCGGTGATCGACTCCGGCATTGCGCCGCACAGCGCGCTGCTGGGCCACGTCGTCGTCTCCAGGGATTTCACGCTGACGCAGGATGCGGAGGACGTAGACAGCCTCGGCTTGGATGAGTACGGCCACGGGACGCACGTCGCCGGGATCATCGGTGAGGGGGCGAGGGACGGATTCAGCGGGATGGCGCCGGGTGCGTGGATCGTCAATCTGAAGGTGCTCGGGGCGGACGGCGCGGGAAAGTCGAGCGACGTCATCGCGGCGATCGACTGGGCGATCAAGCACCGGCGGCTGTACAACATCCGGGTCATCAATCTCTCGCTCGGCCATCCCGTGTTCGAGTCGTACCGGGACGATCCGCTCTGCCAGGCGGCCGAGCGGGCGGCTGACGCGGGGATTCTGGTGGTGGCGGCGGCGGGGAATTTCGGCAAGACAGCGGACGGCCGTCCGATCGTGGGCGGCGTGATCGCGCCGGGCAACACGCCGTCGGTCCTGACGGTGGGTGCGCTGAACACGCGCGGCACCGTGGCCCGGGGCGACGACATCATGGCGACGTACAGCTCACGGGGGCCGACGGCCATCGACGGCATCCTGAAGCCGGAGCTGGCGGCGCCGGGGAACCGGGTCGTGGCGGCGTCGGCCTCCGGCGGCTACCTGGCCCGCACGTATCCGGCGCGCGTGGTGAGCGGCGCGGGGACTTCGTCCTATTTCGAGATGAGCGGCACGAGCATGTCGGCCGCCGTTGTCTCCGGTGCGGCAGCGCTGGTGCTCGAGGCGCGCCCGGAGCTGACCCCGGCGCAGGTGAAGGCGACCCTGCAGCTGACAAGCTCGCGGGTCCCGGGTGCCGGGCTGATCGAGGCGGGTGCGGGCAGCCTGAACGTGGCCGCGGCGGTGGCGCTTGCGCGCGACAATAAGCTTGAGCGAAATGTAATCGCTGGCCAAGAAGTTACACCACTGGGCCTGGTTTTCCTGACCTCAGAAGGCTCGACAACGGTGTCAACCGTTGGCAAGCAGGCTCCAGATTACTTGCTAACAGCTATCGATCCAAACAGCCGAATTCGATTCAGCGGAAGCAACGACGCTCAGAGCGTCGTGTGGACGAACTCGGTCGTCTGGACCAACAGCGTCGTGTGGACGAACTCAGTCGTCTGGACGAACTCTGTGGTGTGGACCAACTCCGTGGTGTGGACCAACTCCGTCGTGTGGACCAACAGCGTCGTCTGGACCAACTCAGTCGTCTGGACGAACTCCGTGGTTTGGACCAACGCAACAGATATTGCGGATTCCCTTTAAACAGTAGTACTTACGAACGGTATTTAACGGAGGATTTATGCGAATCGTTGTTTGGGCCGATTAACATCGTTACGGGCGACTGTGGTCGCTGAGCCATATGCCATCAGGACGATTCCGTGATCTGCCGACGTCAGCGCGCGTATACATAGCGGTCGTTGTCGCGGCGGGCTCATTCATGGTCGTTCAGTCGTTTGTGCAAATCTATACGCACAAAGTCGGCTGGACTTGGATTATCCTTGCGCTCCTCACGCTCGTCAGCGGCTCGGCGACGGTCAACCTTCCATCGCTGCCAGCCACTGTTTCTGTCTCAGAGACATTCGTATTCACGTCGGTCTTGTTGTTCGGTCCAGCCGCCGGCACGCTAACGGTCGCCCTGGATGCACTTGTCATCTCCTTCTGGTCGCATCGCAAGGGTCATCCGAATTACAAGATACTCTTCAATGTTTCCGCAGTAGCGCTGACGCTCTGGTCGGCCTCGCATCTCTATTACGAACTTTCGCCTTACGGACCGCTCTACTATCTTCGAGACACCAGCATCCGGCTTCAGTCGCTCCTATGGCCTCTTCTGGCCTTTACCCTCGCCTACTACGGCATCAACACTTGGCTTATAACCTTCGCCATAGCACTCGAACGACGAGCCTCGGCTCTGAAAATTTGGCGCGAAAACTTTATTTGGATAGCGCTGAATTACTTCGGTGGGGCATCAGTCGCAGCGCTGTTGGTGAGCTACACGCGCGACGTTGATTACACTTTCCTCGTAATCATCGTTCCTTTGCTCGTCGTTTTGTATTTCACGTTCTCAACCTCGATGGGCCGAGTGGAGGATGCCAATCGACATCTAAGTCAATTGAACTCGCTGTACATGTCAACGATTGAAACGTTGGCAATGGCGATCGACGCAAAAGATCAGATCACTCACGGTCATATCAGGAGAGTGCAGCTGTACGCAGTGGGTTTAGCAAAGTCCATGGGAGTTACGGACGACGCACAGATTCGAGCGATTGAGGCTGCTGCCCTACTACACGACATGGGCAAGCTAGCAGTCCCTGAATACATCTTGAACAAGCCTGGCCCTCTAACGCCGGCCGAGTTTGAGAAGATGAAACTTCACGCGAGCGTCGGTGCAGACATCTTATCGGCGATCGAGTTTCCGTATCCCGTGGTTCCCATCGTCCGGCATCATCACGAGAGTTGGGACGGAACTGGATATCCCGACAGGATCTCTGGAACCGACATACCAATCGGTGCGCGCATTCTCTCCGTTGTTGACTGTTTTGATGCATTGACCTCCGACCGACCATACCGGCCACGGCTGTCCGACAAAGAAGCCCTCCGCATCCTTCAGGAGAGACGCGGCACAATGTACGACCCGCTGGTCGTAGATTCCTTCGCTAGGGTTCACACGACCATTGCACCCGATGTTGCGACCCAACCACCTCTGTCCTCGCTGCGCGCAATCACTGCCGCTTCAGGTGCACCGGCGACATATGTGGAGTCCAGGGCAGCACGATTTGAAGAGATCGCCGCCAGTAGCGATGAGATGCTCACTCTTTTCGACCTGGCCCGCTCGCTGACCGCGAGTATGGGCGTTCAGGACGGCACCGATCTGATTGCCAAACACCTCCGTCGGTTAGTTCCATCGTCTGCCTGTGTCTTCTACACTTACGATGTCGACAGGGATGAACTGGTAGCGACCCACGCATCGGGCGAACATGCCGCCCACATCAAAGGCCTGCGTGTACCCCTCGGTCAACGGCTAAGCGGCTGGGTCGCGGCAAATCGGCAAACAATTCGAAACTCAGATCCAGTATTGGATTTAGGCGAGTCGGCACGCGCCATGAATCCTCGACCCCGAAGTTGCCTGAGCACGCCTCTATTGTCTGGCAAGACGCTTGTTGGAGTGCTGTCGTTGTATTCATCGAATAAGGACGCATATTCCGAGGATCACGAGCGAATCATCGAGGTCGTTGCGCGCCAAGTCTCGGCCGCAATTCTTGAAGCTCAGAACGCCGAACGGTTACGCACGCGCTCGTTCAAGGACGAGAGCACGGGCCTCCCGAATCTGAGACATCTAATCGAGTTCATCGAGGCGCAGCTCGCCGACGATGAGCGCAGGCATCCGTTCAGCGTTATCACCGTTCAGTTCGACGCGTCCCAGGCAAAGAGCATCGACGAGACTACGGAATCGGTTGTGTCTGGCATCAGACGGGCGCTGAGGCCAGCTGACCTTTTGTTCCGATCAGGCCCACATGAATTGGTGGCTCTCCTGCTGAATACTGAGGGGAACGCAGCCACAGGGATCGCTGTGCGCGTGGCATCAGCGCTGGGCACTCTCAAGTCGGCTGGCGTGCTCGCCACCGTCCGGCTCGGTCTCGCGTCCGCGCCGCTCGATGCTGTTGAAGCGGGGCGTCTATTGGGTGTATCCCGAGACAGAGCGGCCAAGAACGAGTCTTCGGGCATATCACCGCCGGAAGCAATTCACTAGTCCTCGGCGGAGTTATGGATCAAGACCCCGCGTTCAATGACGTAATCTCGGCATTCGCTTCTGGGCGCTTTAAGACCGCGCGAGAACGATTGATTGCTCAAAAACACGAGCTGCAACGTACGAACGGAGTCTTGTTCTCCGCCCTGCTCACAGACTTAGATTTGCAGTCCGGCGATCTTTCAACAGCCCAAAGATCGGCAGAAAAATTATTGCGACAGACTCAGTCGACCCCGATGCGGGCGACGGCGTATCGCATCCTGGCAGAAACGTCCGCACATCGGCTCGAGTTCGAAGACAGCCTTACTCACTATGAGGCGGCGCGCTCTCTCTGCCGGGCCGGAGTTTCGAGCGCGCTCTGTGCGAGTGTTGAACTTAGTTTTTGGGGTTGGTTCTCCGGTGTTTTACCGTTAGAGGCCGCGGAGGCCGAATTCGCTTTTGTCAGGAAGGCGGTCGCCCGAAGTTCCCATCCTCACCATTTGGCCGAGTTGCGGCTTTGTGCCGTCCGTGTGGAAGCCCGAAAAGGGTCCCTCGTGGAAGCTCGCCGTCATTGGGAACTGGCGCAACGACTGATAAATAGTCATCCGAATCTAAAGCTGGAATCGCAGCTCGAACTTGACGGTTGCATGATCGCGCTGCTGGGCGGTGATGTTCGCAGCGCTCTCGATTTCGCAACTCGAGCGGCGGCGACCGGTGAGGAGTCCGGATATCTCAGGTCAACTGTCGCTGCTGTCATCGACCAAGCGCACGTCCTGCACGCCATTGGGGACTTGGCGGCGGCGCGGCGGCTGGCGGAGTCGGCGCTTAGTCGCTCTGGGGACCACCGTCAGCTTCGTGTCGCGGCTCTGGACTGTTTGGCGAACGTTCTCGTCGCGTCTCGAGATTTTGCCGGTGCGGAAGCGGCGTTCGAAGAGATCACTCATTTGCGGCCGAAACATGGGACTCGGCTCGCGCCTCGTTGGGACGTCTTGTCGGAACTCTCTTCGCGAGTTGCTCTCGCAAAACTCCGAGAGCGTCCGGACGATCGAGACGCGCTCGTCGCTCAGGGTCTCAACATAGCGCAGAATAGCTCGGATAGAACGTGGCTCACACGCATGCAGCTCGAACTAGCCCAGTCGCTTCTACGGGCCGGAGACATGAAGGGTGCGGTCGATCCGCTGATTAGCGCCGCCTCCTGTAACAATCAATCACCGGAACTCGTCGCAAGAACCGCCGCCACGAGGGCTCTCGCCGCGCTCAAAGCCGGCGAAATCAGTAACGCCGTGTCGTCCTACGGTCGAGCCATGCGAATCGCTGCGGCAATTGAGAATGCTGCGCTTGCAGCGGATCTTGAAAATGAGTGCTCGCTGACAGATTCGACGCCCACTCTTCAGGAGTTTGACGATGCCGTCGCACTCATCGAACTGGCGGGCTACCCACACGTGCTTGCGCGTGAAGCGTACGCCGTGCTGGAGCTGACCGGCGCCGCGGACGCGACCCTCGACGATCGATGCACCGGCGTCGCGATCCGGAAGCTCGTCGACACAGCCGTCACCATCGACCGCTACCGGCGCGAGGAGAAGCAGCGCGCCGCGCTGTGGCCGGCCGACACGCTCGAGACCGACGGCGGGCTGTGGGTCTCCGAGCAGATGATGGAGCTGCTCTCCATTGCGAAGCGCATCGCTCCGGCCGACATCTCCGTTCTCCTGACCGGCGAGACTGGAACCGGCAAGGAAGTGCTCGCCCGCGCGGTGCACCGCGCGTCCGGCCGCGCCGCGAAGCCGTTCGTCCCGTTCAACTGCACCGCCGTGCCCCGCGAAATGCTCGAAAGCCAGTTGTTCGGCTACCGCAAGGGCGCGTTCACCGGCGCCGAGAACGCGTTCGAAGGGATCATCCGCGCCGCCGCCGGCGGGACCCTGTTCCTCGACGAGATCGCCGAGATCGGGCCCGAGCTCCAGCCCAAGCTCCTGCGCTTCCTCGAGAGCCACGAGGTCCACGGCCTTGGCGAGGCGCGGCCGGTGAAGGTCGACGTCCGCGTCATCGCCGCCACCAACGCCGACATCGAGACCCTCGTTGCCGAAGGGCGCTTCCGCGAAGACCTCTTCTACCGCCTCAACGTCGTCCGCCTGCGGCTGCCGCCGCTGCGCGAGCGGCGCGAAGAAATCCCGCCCTTGATCGACCATTACCTGCGGAAGATCGCCGAGGAACAGAAAAAAGGGCGACTGGCGCTGGACGATGAGACGCTGGAATTCCTCGTGCTGTACGCCTGGCCGGGAAACGTGCGCCAGCTCGTGAACGAAATCAGCCGCGTCGTTGCCTTCGCGGACGCCGACAGCACGATCACGCCGGCGCTGCTGTCGCAACTACGAAAACGCCGCGAAGCTGCTCGGGATCTCCAGAAAAGGTCTCTTCCTCAAGCGGCGCCGCTGGGGCGTAGAGCGCGCCTCGTGACCGCCAGGCGCGCCCTCCACCGCTCCGTCCGGTAAGCCTTCTGCGCGCCGATCTCACACAGAGCCGGCGAAGAAGCAGAGGCGCAGAGGCCGTTTAAAAGTAACCTCTCTGCGGGCTCCGCTCTGTGGTTTCCGCGTGAGATCGTCCGTGGCGTCCGTGGACTATCGCTGATCGAGCGGGCGCGCCGGGCCCCTTCGTCAGGAGGCGACGGCGGCCAGGCTACGATCCCAGGACGCGCTTGGCCTGCGCGTTGTGGCGGATCGTATGCGCGGTGGCCCAGTCACCCACCTGCGATAGCGTGACGGTGCCGACGACGGGGTGCGTGATCGCGTAGCGTAGGCCGCGCTCCGCCGGCAGCCCAGCCAGGGCCGCATCGAGCCTGGCCGAGGCGTCCGACAGGCGTTTCAAGGCGTCGTCGCGACGGACCTCCCCCGGGGGGCAGACCGCCTTGCCCGCCTCGAACTTGCCCGGCAGCCCGGCGGCCAGCTCGGACCACGGTTTGCCTTCGACACCGGCCGGTAACGGCTTCGCCCCAGGGGCGTCGCCGGAGAGGGCGGCGGCGAACCACGCGTCGGTCGCCGCCACGTGCCAGCCGATCTGCGCCACCGACCACCCCGCATCAGCCGGCACACGCTCGACCGCCTCCACCGGCGCGTCGCTCAGCCGCCTTACGAGGCGCGCGTGCGCCTCGCGATACGCGGCACGCGTCCGTTCGATCCGTTCCTCGTGTGTTTCCATCTTTTCATCACCCGCCGAAATAAGACGGAATCGGCATGTCACGCATGGTGTGCAGTCCCGGCGCGACCTCGAGGATCTTGGGGATCGAGTTCACGGTGATCGACGCCGTTGCGACGTCGCCATGGACGCCCCCCGCGACCTTGCTCCGGATGTGCGGCGAGCCGGAAATCTCCACCGCGTCGAATGACTCCGGCGCCCCCAGATACGCCTCCATGTGCAGCGTGATCACCGGCTGGCCGTTCCGGTAGCCGACGCCGTCCTGCACCAGGCCGCATACGTAGCCCGCGTCCACCGCCAGGTACTCGCTCGACACGGTCTCGGTCGCCATCTTTGGATGGATCTCGTCGGTGATCCGGTCCAGCTTCCACCCCATCGCGTCGGCAATCATCGACACCGACTCCGCGAGGCCGACATGGCGCACGCTCGAGTCGCCGACCTTCTTCTGGAACTGCTCGCGCGTCAGCCCCGCGCCGATCTTCTGCTGGAACGGCAGCCGGCGGACGCGCGCGTCCTGGACGCGATCGACGCGGATGCTGTCCACCCGCTCGCACACCCCGGTCAGCGTGATCGGCAGCGCGTCCATCGTGAAGCCGGGGTTGACGCCGGTCCCCAACACCGCGACCTTCGCCTTCTTCGCCATCGCGTGAATGGCCCGCGCGTATTTCATGTTCGCGCCCGTCGGGTACGCGAGCTCCTCGGTCGTCGAGACAATCGGGACCTTCAGCTTGAGGATTTCCTCGATCTGCGGCAGCACCTTCTTGAGCGACGACAAGGTGCACAGGACGACGATGTCCGGCTTCGCGGCCTTGATGGTTTTCTTCGCGTCACTCGAGACCTTGACCCGGAGGGCGCGGCCCACACCCGCGACCTCTCCCAGGTCGCGCCCGACTTTCGCCGGGTCGATGTCCACCGCACCGACGATTCGGAAGCCGCGGCGATCGGCGACTTGTTTCACCACCGCCGCACCAATAGGGCCGAGCCCGTAGTGAAGGACCCTGATCGGTCCCTTGCGAGTTGACATCCATCACTCCTGACTGAACGAATCCAAGCCGCCGATTATACCCTTGTTGATGTTACGATTTGCGCTGTGGTGGCCCGCCTCGGAGGTCTTCTAGGCCTCGTGCTTCTGCTCGACGCCGCTCAGGATCGTGCCGCGCCAGCCGCTCCACCGCGCTCGCCCCGGAACGCGAACTACACCATCTCGGCAAAGCTGATTCCTGCCACGCGGACGATCGACGGCACGTTGCGCCTGCGCTGGAAGAACATCACCTCGCGCCCGGCGGAGTCGCTCCGGTTCCATCTCTATTACAACGCCTGGCGCGATGACCGGTCCACCTGGATGCGGGAGCGCTCGCTCTCTCTGTCCGCCGCCGACGAAGTCCGGCGGCGCGGCGACGAATGGGCGTCCATCGACATCAGCTCGCTCAAAGTCGGAGCGGGTGACGGAGCGGGCGCGGACCAGGAGGTCAGTCAGGCGCTGCGCTTCATCGCGCCTGACGACGGGAATCGCGACGACCGCACGGTCGCCGAGCTGCCACTTGCGGCCGCGGTTCCGCCCGGCGGCACCATTCTCGTGTCGATTGACTGGACGGCCCACGTTCCCCGCACGTTCGCGCGCACGGGCGCCATCGACAGCTATTTCTTCATCGCCCAATGGTTCCCGAAGATCGGCGTGCTCGAGGACTCAGGCTGGAACTGCCACCAGTTCCACTCGGCCACGGAGTTTTTCTCCGACTTCGGTGTCTACGATGTCAGGCTGAGCGTTCCGTCGGGATGGATCGTCGGCGCCACCGGGACGGATCTGGACGTCAGGGACACGGAGCCGGGCTGGCAGAGCCATCATTTCTACCAGGAGGACGTCCACGACTTCGCGTGGACAACGAGCCCGCGCTACGTCGAGCGGCGCGCGCGCTTCGACCATCCGACACTGCCGCCGGTCGAGATGCGCCTGCTGCTGCTGCCGGAGCACATCGGGCAGGAAGACCGCCATTTCGACGCCACCCGCGCCGCGCTGAAGTATTCCGGCGAGTGGTTCGGGCCGTACCCGTACGGCCACATCACAATCGTCGATCCGGCGTGGCAGAGCGGGGCGGGAGGGATGGAATACCCTACCTTATTCACCGGGGGCACACGCTGGATCGCCCCGCGTGCCGTCACGACCCCTGAAGAGGTGATCGTCCACGAGGCCGGCCACCAGTTCTGGTACGGAATTGTTGCGACCAACGAGTTCGAGGATGCATGGATGGACGAGGGGTTGAACACCTTCTCGACCGCGCGTGTGATCGCGCAGATCTACGAGCCGAACTATTACACCCAGCGCTACTTCGGCGGCTTTGTGCCGTGGGTGTTTCGCGATCTGCCGCTTACGCGCGGAGTGGACGGCGATCGGATGGCCTGGTACCGCGCCGGCGCCACTCAAGATGTCCAAGCGACGCCATCCTATCGCTATTGGCCGCCGACAGCCGGCCGCATCACCTACAACAAGACCGCCCTCTGGCTGCATACGCTCGAGGGATATCTCGGATGGCCCACGCTGCAGCGCGTGATGTCAACCGAGCGCACGGGGGACGCCTTCCATACGATGATTGTGGCGCGGCGCTACGGCGACGGTGTGTTCCCCGTCGAGGTCCAGGTCACCTACCAGGATGGGCAGCAATCGCGCTGGACCTGGGATGGCCGCGATCGCTGGAAGGTGTTCCAAACGGACGGCCCGGCGCGCGCGGTAAGCGTCGAAGTGGACCCTCGCCGCGTGCTGCTGCTGGACGTGAATCGCACGAATAACAGCGCGTCGCTCAGCCCCGCCGGGCCGCGAGCGGCGCGCAAGTGGTCGCTCGTCTGGCTGGTGTGGCTGCAGGATCAGATGCTGACGTATGGGTTCTTCATCTAGAGCGCTGCGCGACGGGATCCGCCGTGTCGCGGCGGCGCCGGCCATCGTGGCCGGGTCGTTCGCGGTGACGCTCGCGATCTCGCTGCCGCTCGCCTTCGCCGTCCGCGACATGCTCGAGGGGCATTTCGGGCGCAGCCTGATGGCGGAGGCCGCGCTGCGGGGCGCGAACTACGAGTGGTGGCAGGAATTCATCGCGCAGGCGACCGCGCTCGGGACGACGTTCGTGCCGTCGATCATCGGGTTCGGCGCGGTGCTGCTGAACCTGTCGAACCTCGTCGACAACGTCCCGCTGCTCACCGCCGTCGCCGGCGTCACCGGTGCGTGGCTGGTGCTCTCGTCCTTTCTCTCGGGGGGGATCCTCGACCGCTTCGCCAGGAACCGGCCGACCCGCGGCCGCGGGTTCTTCGGCGCCTGCGGCGCGCACTTTCCGGCGATCGCGCGGCTCGGTCTCGCCGCGCTGGCGATTTACGCCTTCCTCTTCTACTGGCTGCACCCCCTCCTCTTCGTGACCCTCTCTCCATGGCTGACGCACGAGCTCGCCGTCGAACGGACGGCGTTTGCGATGCGAGCGGCGCTTTATGCGATCTTCCTGTCGGCGCTGTTCGCAGTCAACGTGATGGTCGATTACGCCCGCATCCGCATCGTCGTCGAAGACCGCCGCAGCGCGATCGGCGCGCTGCTTGCCGGCGCGCGGTTCGTGCGCCGGAACCTCGCCGCGGCGGGCGGGCTGTACCTGCTGAACGGAATCCTCTTCCTCGCGGCGATCGCGTTCTATGCGCTCGTCGCGCCGGCGGCGACACTGCCGGCATGGCTCGCGCTGATTATCGGGGAGACATATATCGTCCTGCGCCATTTTCTCAAGCTGACGTTCTACGCCTCCGAGACCGCGCTCTTCCAGGCGCGGCTGGCGCATGCGGCGTATACCGCGGCGCCACCGATCGAGTGGCCGGAATCGCCGGCGGCCGAGGCGATTGCGAACCTGTCCCCGGCAGGGGTGCGATGACCTCGCGGCAGTTCAGAAACGCCCGTATCCTCATCGTCGACGACGAGGACGCGAACATCGAGATTCTCCAGCGCATCCTGGCGCGCGCGGGATTCGCGCGGGTCGAGAGCACGAACGACTCGCGCCAGGCCACGCCGCTGTACGTCGAGCAGCGGCCGGACCTGATCCTGCTCGATCTGCACATGCCGCATTTGGACGGCCTCGAGGTGATGGATCAGTTGAACGAGATTGCCGAGGCGTCGTACCTGCCGATCCTGATCTTGTCGGGCGACCTGACGCCCGAGGCGCGGCGCGACGCGCTGTCGCGGGGCGCGAAGGATTTCGTGAACAAGCCGTTCCAGCAGGACGAGCTCCTGCTGCGAATCAAGACCCTGCTCGAGACGCGGTTTCTTTCCGGGACGACAACACCGGCCAACACACCCACCGCGTCGGCCAGATGTCGGCGCTCGTGGCCAAGCAGCTCGGGCTGCCGGACGTCCAGGTCTCGCTCATCCGCCGCGCCGCGGAGCTGCACGACGTCGGCAAGATCGGCGTGCCGGACACGATCTTGATGAAGATGGGCAAGCTCACGCCGGACGAGTTCGAGATCGTGAAGACTCACACGGTCATCGGCGCGCGAATCCTGTCCGGCGGGAAGTTTCCGCTGCTCCGCCTCGCGGAAGAAGTGGCCTTTTCGCATCACGAGCGCTGGGACGGCGAGGGTTACGCGCGGATCCGCGGCGTCGACGTCCCGCTGGCCGGGCGGATCGTCGCGGTGGCGGACGTCTTCGACGCCCTCACCCAGCAGCGCCCTTACAAGCCGGCATGGCCGGTGGCGGAAGCGATTGGCGAAATCGACCGCCAGCGGGGACGCCAGTTCGACCCGGGCGTCGTCGATGCGTTTCTTCGCGTGATTGAGAACTCGCCCGTAAAGCCCTCCTGATATAGTCCTTCTCCGTGACCGCTCGCACGGATTCCATCGTCGAGTGGCTGCGCCAGCGCCTCAAGCACTCGGGCGCGCGCGGCTTCGTTTTCGGGTTGAGTGGCGGCGTCGACTCGGCCGTGGTAGCCCGGCTGTGCCAGGCGGCGGCGCCGGCGAACGTCGTCGGCCTCCTGATGCCGGTTCACGGCGATCCCCGGGACGAAGCCGACGCGAGGCTGGTGGCCGAGCACTGCCGCATCCCGACAATCCGCGTCGACCTCGCGCCTGCCTACGACCGTTTCACCGCCACCCTCGGCGCGGTGGTGGCGGCGCTCCCGCGGGAACAGCTCCCGGACGCGGCGCACCCGACAGAGGACATCAGGGCGAAGCTACCGCTCGCCAACGTCAAGCCGCGGATGCGCATGACCGCGCTGTATTTCGTCGCGAACACGCTGAACTACCTGGTCGCGGGGACCGGCAACCGCAGCGAGCTGTCGATCGGCTACTTCACGAAATATGGCGACGGCGGCGTCGACCTGCTGCCAATTGGCGAGCTCCTGAAGAGCGAGGTGCGCGCGGCGGCCAGGGAGCTCGGCGTGCCCGAGCCGGTGATTGACAAGCCGCCCAGCGCGGGACTCTGGCTCGGTCAAACCGACGAAGCCGAGATGGGCTTCACCTATGCGGAGCTCGAGAACTATCTGTCCAAGGGGGCGGAGACGGTCTCGCCGGCACTGGCGATGCGAATCGAGCGGTTGATTCGCATGAGCGAGCATAAGCGGGCGCTAGCGCCGACTCCTGAGACAACGTGAGATGGCGATGAATGCCTTCCTTCTGACCTGCGCCCTGCTCGCCGCCCGCGCCCAGGCGACCATCCCGACGCCCGATCAGTTCTTCGGGTTCCGGATGGGGACCGACAACAGGCTCGCGCGGTGGGACAGGATCGTGGAGTACATGCGGCGAGTCTCGAGCGCGTCGGACCGGATCCGCTTCCGCGAACTCGGCCAGTCGACCAACGGCAATCCATTCATCGCGCTCGAGATCAGCAGTCCCGACACGCTGAAGAACCTGGATCGCTACAAGCAGATGGAGCGGAGGCTCTACTTCCAGGGAGGGGACCCGACCGACGCGGAACGTGATGAGATTTTCCGTCAGGGCAAGGTCGTGGTCCTCGTCACCACTACGATTCACGCCACCGAGATCGGTGCTTCGCAGATGGTGGTGGAGCTCGTCCATCGCCTCGCGACGGAAAACTCGTCCCAGGTGAACAAGATCCTGGACAACGTGATCTTCGTTCTGGTCCCGAGCCTCAACCCCGACGGACAGATCATGGTGACCGACTGGTTCAACAAGAACCTGGGGACGCCGTTCGAGACCAGCCCGATTCCGTTCCTGTACCACCCCTACGTCGGGCACGACAACAACCGCGACATGTACATGTTCACGCAGAAGGAGAGCCAGCACACGGCGAAGCTGTTGTGGCACGACTGGTACCCGTCCGTGTGGCTCGACGAGCACCAGCAAGGCAGCAGCGGGGCGCGCATCTTCGTGATGCCCGCGACCGATCCGATCAATCCGAACGTCCACCCGCTGATCTACCGCTGGAACGGCATTCTCGGCCAGTCCCAGGCTGCCGCGCTCGAGGCGGCGGGCAAGGAAGGGATCATCCATAACTCGACCTACACGAACTTCTGGGAAGGGGCGATGGCGTGGAGCGGCTGGTGGCACAACCAAATCGGCCTGCTCACGGAGGTCGCGAGCGCGCGGATCGCGGCGCCGATCGACCAGCTGCAAGCTTCGACAGCCTCAGGGCAGGGGCCCGGCGGACAGGCGACTGCCGCAGGCGGAACGTTGCCGCCGCCGACCGACATCAATTCGCGCACCGAGTATCCACGCCCCTGGATGGGCGGACGCTGGCGCCTGCGCGACATCGTCGATTACGAGCTGATCGCGACGATGGCCCTGCTCGATACGGTCGCCGACCGCCGTGAAGCGCTGCTGCGGCAGATCTACGAAGTGAACCGCGTGACGATCGAGAGCGGCAGGCGAGGCGACCCGCCGGCCATCCTGATTCCGGTCGACACCCAGCACGATCCGCACGAGGCCGTGCACCTCGTGGACAAGCTGCAGATGGGCGGGGTGGACGTCTATCGCGCGGACGCGGCCTTCGAAGCGGACGGCCAGAAGTACACGGCGGGAACATTCGTCATCCCGATGGCACAGGTCTTCGCCCGCTATGCGAAGGACATGCTCGAGAAACAGACGTACCCTGAGGTCCGGCGCAGCCCGACGTCAGCTCCGGAGCCACCCTACGACGTGACAGCCTGGTCGCTCGGCATGCTGCTCGGCGTCGAACACGTTCTTGCACACAAGCCGCTTCCGGACACGCTGAAGCTTACGAAGCTCGAGGGCGCGCCGAAGCTGGAAGGCAAGGTCACCGGCAATGGGCCCCGCTTCGTGTTCGACTACCGCGGACCTGATGCGGCCAGAGCTATCAACCGGCTGCTGAAGGACGGCGCCCGCCTGTCGCTCGACAAATCACGGGTGTGGGTGCTGAATGCACCGCGGAAGTCGCTCGACGCGGTCGCATGGGAACTGGGGCTGGAGGTAAAGACGGCGGACGGCCCCGGGCCCGCCGGTGCGCTCGCAGTGAAAGCGCCGCGCATCGGCATGTATTCTCCATGGACCGGCGGCAACATGGACGAGGGTTGGACGCGCTGGGTCCTCGAGCAGTACGGCTTCAACCTGACGACGCTGCACAACGCGGACATCCGCCCCTCGACGACCCCCCGGGCAGGCAGCGGCAAGCTGCGCGACAAGTACGACGTCATCATCCTTCCCGACCAGGCGCCGCGCGCCATCGTCGAGGGCGCGACCCTGCCGGCCGTCAGGCCCGAGTATCGCGGCGGTATCGGCGACGAGGGGGTCGCCGCGCTGCGCGAGTTCCTGAGCCAGGGGGGCACCCTGGTCACGCTGGGATTGGCGTCGGACCTCGCGATCGAGCGCTTCGGTGTACCGCTGAAGAACCTGAAGTCGGGACTTACCCGCGATCAGCACTTCGCCCCGGGCACAATCCTGAACGTCGAGGTCGATACCGCGCATCCGCTCGGCTATGGAATGGCGGCGAACGCCTTCGGCTTCTATAGCAACAGCCCGTTCTTCAGCCTCACCGAGGGTTTCTCCTCGCAGAAGCTGTCGGTCGTGGCCCGCTACCCGAATACCGGCGTCGTGGCGTCAGGCTGGCTGAAGGGCGAAGAGCTGATGGCCGGCCGCGCGGCGGTCGTCGCCATGGACACCAACCCGGGGCGGATCGTGCTGTTCGGCCTGCGTCCGCAGCACCGCGCGCAGACGCACGCCACGTTCCCGATGCTCTTCAACGCGTTCTACCTGTCGGCGAGCGAGGCGGCGAAACCGGGCTCGTAGACTGCATGAGTATCCGTTCGCACGACCCATCGAGACGGGAGTTCGTGGCCGCTGGCGCGGCCGTTCTGATTTCGGCCGCCGCGCCCCGGCTGCCGCGGGTCGAGCTGACGGCGCAGCAGGCGGCCGATCGGATTCGCGCCAACGCCGGCGTCCCCTGGCGCGAGACGACGGTTGACACGTTCAAGGCGGGAGACCCACGGACGGTCGTGACCGGCATCGCGACGACGGTCATGGCGACGCTGCCGGTTCTGCGACAGGCCGCTGCCGCGGGGCGAAACCTGATCGTCACGTGCGAGCCCACCTTTTACAACGGGAACGACGACCCCGGCACGCGCGCGACCGATCCGGTCTACCTCGCGAAGAAGGCGTTCATCGAAGAGCATCGCCTTGTCATCTGGCGCTTCGCGGAACACTGGGGGGCGCGGGTGCCCAACGAGTTCGCGACCGCGCTCGGCGAGACGCTCGGCTGGGCGAAACTCCGGACCGCTGACAACCCGCTCATTTATTCGATTCCTTCGACGACTCTGGGCGCGCTGGCCGCGCACGCGCGCGCCCGACTGGGCGTCCGCGGCGGCATGCGCCTCGTCGGGAACACCGATATGCGGGTCCGGCGTGTGCTCATGAGTCCGGGAACGACGACCCTCCAAACGACCGTCGAGCACCTGCCGCAGGCCGACATCATCCTGAGCGGCGAGCCGAGGGAGTGGGAGGCGGTCGAATACGTGTTCGACACGGCGTCCGCCGGTCAGCCCAAAGGCATGATCGCCGTGGGACGCGTGGTCTCCGAAGAACCGGGGATGCGCGCGTGCGCGGCATGGCTGCGCACGCTGATCACCGAGGTCCCCGTCGCATCCATCGCAGTCGGGGATCCTTACTGGAGACCCTCGCCTTCGCTGATGCCACCGAGGGCAGGCGCACGGTGACCGCCGCGGCGATCGTCGCCCGCATTCAGGAACAGCTGGCGCGCCAGGGCATCGCCTGGCGCGAGGGGGGCCGCGACACTTTCAAGGCCGGCAAGCCCGATACGCCAGTGCGCGGCATCGCCACAACCGGAATGTCGACCTTCGACGTCCTGCGTCGCGCGGCGTCCGCCGGAAAGAACCTGGTGATCACGCACGAGCCGACGTTCTACAACGACCGGGACGTCACCACCGCGCTGCAGTCGGACCCGATCTACCTCGCGAAGCAGCGCTTCATCGCCGACCACGATCTTGTGGTGTGGCGGTTCCACGACCATGCGCACAGGTTGCGCCCCGACCCGCTCGTCGCCGGTTCAGCGCGGGCGCTCGGCTGGACGGAGTACGCGTCACCCGACGATCCGCGCGTTTACGTCCTTCCGGCGACGACGCTTGGGGAACTGGCGGCGGTGGTGGCGCGGCGCCTCAACGATCGCGCGATCAGGATCGTGGGCGATCCGGCGATGAAAGTGAGCCGCGTCGCGCTCGGACCCGGCTACGACATTCCCGCGCTGACGACGAGCGTCGACGTGTCGGTCGGAGGCGAGATCAGCGAATCAGGCAGCAACACGGAGTACGCGCTCGACGCGACCGCCGCCGGTCAGCCGAAGGGAATGATCATGCTCGGCCACATGATGTCCGAGGATCACGGCATGCAGGAGGTCGCGGCGTGGCTGCGGACGTTTTTGTCCGAGCTGCCAATCGCGTTCACCCCGGCGGGCGAGCCCTTCGGGCGGACATCCTAGGTCTTGCGGATCCGCTCGACGATCGCGTCGGCGGTCATCCCATAGTGCTCCCAGACCTGCAGATAGTGATCCGACGGAGCGATCTGCGGATCGACGATCCCCAGATGATCGAGCGTCAGCCCGCAGCCCGCGAAATGCCCAGCCACGTAGGCGGCGAACCCGCGCAGGCCAGCGTCCACGGTCCCGATCAGGCCGTCCTCGATCGTCAGCAGCCGGCCGTACTTCGCCGGCAGGCTGTTGACGAACGCCTCGTCGAGCGGGAACCCGTTAATCACGTAGACGTCGACGAGCGTTCCCTGCTCGGCCAGGCGGTCGCTTGCGGCGCCCGCCAGGAAGCTCGGCGCACCGACCGCGAAGATCGCGGCGTGCGCTCCCTTCCGCTCGCGGTAAGACGTCACCGGTGTCCAGGCGTCGCCCGCGTTCCACAGCGGCGTCTTTCCGTCCGTTTGCGTCAGCACCGGCAGGTTGTCGCGCGGAATGGCGACGATGTGTCCGCCGTAACCCGCCGCGGCGTCCCTCACGGCCACGAACGCGCTCCGCGCGTCGGCGGGCGCGTAGAAGCGCCGCAGGAACGGCAGGTAGCCGAGCGCCAGGTTGATCCAGTCGAGGCTCCAGCCTGAGAAATGATCACGGCCGGTGCACGCGCCCACGTGCGACAGGTGCATGATGACGTTCAGCCCCTCGTTGAACCCCGTCAGGTTGCGCTGGTAGCGCCACATCTCGAACCCTTCGCGCGCGATGCCTTCGAAGAACGCGGCGAAGGTGGCGAAAACGTTGATCTGTGGCTCGCGGCTGCTGTACGCGAGGCCGTCGGCCATGAGCCCCGCCGCCTGCTCTTCGATGCTCATCTCGAAATGGTGCGTCTTCGGCACGAGCGCCGTAGCCTTCCCGAGCTTGGTCGAAGGATCCAGATCGCACGAGACGAAGAAACAGCGGTCGGGATACTTCGCCGCCACCGCGGCGTAGCCCAGTTCGACTCCGGCGCGCGCGCTGACCTCCTTGCCGGGTGCGGGCAACGCGATCCCGGCGACGTCGGCGGCCGAGAGCGTCAGATTCGCCGTGCCGCGAGGCGGCCGCGCGGTCGTGACCACCGTCCGCTTCTTCTCACCCTGAAGCCGCTTGAAGGCCTCGCTCTCCTCGGCGGTCAGCGTCAGCATGCGGTTGGACAGCACTGGTCCGGGATCGCGCCCCTTCATGCCGCCATCGTGATGGGCCTCGCCGCCCGGCAAGTCGTTCACGTAGAACAGGCACTGGAGCATCGCCGTCACGTCGCGGTAGCTCATGAGCGATCCGGGAATCCAGACCTTCGTGTCGCCCGGGACCTGGTGGTCCGCCGCGAACCTCCTGGTCTCTTCGACGATGTCGTACATCCGGCCGAAGTCGTCGATCGTGACCGGCGGCTGTCCCTCGCCACCGTGGCCGGTTGGATAAATAAGCGTGGGATGGCCGGCCTGCGCCGAGTCGAACGCCTCGCAATAGGCCCCGAACAGACCCGGGCGGTCGAGCAGCGACGGGATTTCGAGGATTCGGATGCCCAAGCTCGCGATGATCGGCCGCGGATCGCGGTTCATGATGTGGCGCGTACTGCCCGACAATTGGATGCCGTTGCGGTGCATGACGAACGCAATCGGCGCCCCGTGAAAGCTCGCGCCGTTGAATCCATCCAGCGACTGCCCCGAGATCCAGCC
>WNFI01055377.1_pt1 | contig 20251 bp, 23 predicted proteins | sample 5400471 | NCBI WGS metagenome assembly WNFI01 (sample SAMN13153348, study PRJNA577476) | soil metagenome | isolation source: 100 cm saprolite on Douglas fir-dominated hillslope | place: USA:California | collected 2013-09-17
TGGGGTTGTCGGAGAGGGAGAGGAAACTGACAAGCTTGGCACGGATGGCTTGTGCGACGATTGTGGTGTGGAGGGATTAGTGCACTCGGAGCTTGACAGTGTTTCAATCCTAAGAGGAGGCAAAGGCATTTCAACCCCAAGGCTAGATGACCCGATCCGTTCGTGTATCCTGGTCATCGGTGCGCTCTGGCTCAGAGATGATCGACCAAGAATTGCATCCACATTATCCATAAAGCGCATCGCATCAGCCTTTTGCGCTCTGATTAGGTTCCTTCTACGTGATACAAATTCAGTATGACACTTTATGGACCCCTCCACCTCGTCGTCGCTCATAATCGCCTTGGAGAGGGACGCATGTGTAGACAAGGACGATTGCAACAGTGAATTCGACATCTCGAGGGCTTCTACGCTACGCTCCAAAATACTGTCAATGTCGGGTGTCGAGGTTACGCGGGCCCGCACGGTGCGAGAGTACTTGTGTCGTAGAGAACGCCTTCTGGGTGGAGGCGGGGTATCCGATTCACCATCAGCTTCATCCGCACTGCCGAGCATCCCTAATGACATTGCAGGCTCCTCATGGGGATCACTGTAATCGGGAGGAGGAACATAGTTTCCCATGGCGTCACATACGGATGAAAGAGATGCGTGTGTGCTTTGTCGAACATGGTGATATTCTGGCAAAGTCGCGATAGATAATGCTGCAGACGAGGCTCGTTTGTGGTGCCGTTTCGGAGCAAGTTTAACAGGAGCGCCAGCGATATTGCTTCTGTTTCCAACTGTAGACATGAAAAAGGTTGAGGCGATTCGTTGGATGAGCCCAAGGGATAGGCTCGGATGTGTGGCAATAATATAATGGTGAAAGATAGATACATAAGCTGGTCTTATTACTGGAGGAAAGGGCACGTGTTTGCCAATTTCGGGAGCACTTATAAACTGTATTGCATACCACCCAAATTCGCAGCGCATGGGGCCACCGCAGCCGACAAAGAAGCGTCGTACTCGAAAGAGGAAGAGAAAGGTCTCATTCGATAGCTCAGATTCCTCCTCTGGAGATGAGCACGAGCACCACGATAACCCTGTAGCCGACACCTTGAAAGATCCTGCTCCCTTGTCTTCCTCGTCCTCAAGTGCAAGTACGAGCTCTGAATCCTCAGACGATGAGCAACCGTCAACAACGCCAAGGATTCCATCTCCGTCACAAATGGATCTGGAGGAACTCGTGGAAAAGGCTGCTACACCCCCAGGAAGAGGGTCGATATCTCGGTCTCCTTCGCCGCCCCCTGCAGCAATTCCCACTATATTCGATTCTTCAATCCAGAATACCAAGCCAGAGGATGAAGGAAGAGAGGATCGGGTTCAGGAAAAATTCAAAAAGTTCTGGATGGCGGCCGTGGTAGACGCTTTTCAAAACGATCTTGAACATTTGCGTACTGTAGGTCGTCTTCTAACCCTCGCCCTTCTATTCTCACCACTACCTCAACAGAAAGGAGATATGACGACGGACATGCTGTCTCTCCTCATTCAGTCGCTTGCTTCTGGTGCCGACGTCTACACCCACACGCAAAGTAGCGCTCCTGGACAATCACGCTTTGATGAGATGGAGCTCGTAATCGATCCAAAAAACTAGCAGTGTAAAAGACAGATTGATGTACAATACATGCATGAACGTAGGTATCAAAATCAGTAACTGAGATCGGAGATCACGGATCAATGGCCTGTGCCATTTGCAGCAAGGAGTTCAGACGCTAGGTCAAACACGTTAATACTGAGAGAGATAGTAATTGGACGAGAAACCAATGCACCTGTTCTGCGTCGTCTAAGCGGCGGAACGATGGTTCGAAAAAGCCTCGCGCCGCAGGATGTAACGTGTCCAAAGACAATGGAATACCAAGAAAATACCTATCAATCATCGGCGCCGGCTGGAGAGGTGGTGGACTGGAAAGATCAGCCTCAAGTTCAATCATGGCCAGCATGCGAGAGAGCCCCGAATCTTGGCTCACACCCTTTTCTTGGCTTTTTTCCATGTTTTCAATCAGAACCTCCATCTGTGTGTCTGAACCTGAGGTGTACTGGCTGAGGTCGGAATTTATCGAGCTGATAGACGGATGAGTTTCATGGTTATGTTGGGTGTGCATCGCGTCTTGCACCAGCATCGAATTGGGACCTGCTTGCATCGGCCCCATTGACGTGACATCTCGGATGATTTCGTTTGGCGGGACAGCACGAGTAGTTTGTCCCAGATAGGCGCTCCGGGACGGTGTGATCTCGATCTTACCTCGCAAAGGGGATACGACTTGGGTTCCAGATTCCGAGTAAATGGAGGGTGATGGATCTTCGTCTCTCAAGCCACGAGGAGGTACGGCTAAGAAAGTGTCATGCTGAGCTCTAGACATGATCCGCTCAAGAGATTGTCTCAATACTGGGGATGGTTTCCTACACAGAGCATCGAGAATGTCGTCGTTCGGGTCTAGTCTCGAATGGGTTTCCGCATCGTCCCCCAAGGCTCTCCACTCCTCTTCCAATAAGGAACGGATATCATGGGACTCGCCCGTAGGTGGAATAAACCCGTAACGTATAGAAGTCCCCTGTCTTGCACTTTTCACAACACCTTTTTCCTTAACAATGATGTCCAGACCTCGGTCTGCGTTTTGGCGGACTATAACGTCATCGCTTTGAGTAATGAGTTCAGAGTCTCGGCGACCGAGTTGAGCATGGCCTGGCTCGGAATTGGAGTCGCGGTATCTCTGATGCAACGCCACTTCATCCAGGTGGTTAGGACCTTTCGAGCGAGTACCGCTCGCGCTCCTGATACCCAGGGACTTATGAAGGACAAACGTGGGGTCACTAGATTGTATGTCATCCGTGACGCATTAGCGACGGGTGCAGACCAGTGCCAGTGCGAAGCTTACGTTGCAGATCCAGATACGTTACAGACAATCCATACCTCACTCTACTTGAACTCCTCCTCTTGGCCGGTTTGTCCTCGACGTCATCGCCACCTTCGACAACGCCTTCCACGATACCGAATCTCTCCAAACTGGCTTCTATGACCTCAGCGACCGTTGTATTTTTTGGAAATACGAAAACCTTCTTCCGATGAGTCTGAGAAACCCCTGGTGATGGGCCAGATGACGAGGACGAACGACGCTGCAACGAAGATTTCGGAATGATGGCCTCTGTGTGCGGATCAAACACCATTCCATCTGGGAGATCTTCTGGATAGATGACAACTTGAAGAGAGAAGCGAGCAGATGGAGAGTTAAACCTTTCAGGCGACACTGCGCCAAGCCCATCCGAAGTAGTAATCGACAATCGCTGCGCCGAAACCGCTCCGTTACTCTCATCGTTCACAAGTGAGGTGGTTGCCGGTTCCATCTCCAACTTAGGTAACTCTCGAGATAAGCCGATCTTGCGATGAAGATAGAGTTTGACGGCAGAGTCATCTGTGAAATCGTTCATTCCCAGCTTTGCGATTGCAGGGTGCATCGAAAGGTTGCTGGCAAGACTACTGATGCTTCCAACGGAGCTGCGTTTGACCGTAGGAATGTTCAACGCACGCTCTACTAGCTGCTCAAACGCAAGCAACGGATGTTCATCAGACTCGAGAAGAGCTTCGCTTCCTTCAAGCTGTTTAATAGAAAGGTAGTAGTCCTCGGGATTCTCGCCGTGAGGGAGCCGGAAACGCTGAATTCCCTGACGAATTAGCTCCGCGGAGGTTGTGGAAGCATTTACTAGTACAGTTTTGAACGTGGCATCAGACTGCAGGTTGTCACCAGCAAAAACACGCAAAACGCTGAGTGTAGGCACGGCTGAAGAGCCTTCCAGGGTGCCACCAGTGAAGATAAGAGAACCCGGGCGCGATGGCCTCTGCGCAGGTGATAGTAGAGCTCCTGCCACGGATTGACTGCCTGACGAAATGGGTATGGTGCCGAGGGGCGCCGAAGGAGTTTCAGACATATAAAATCCTTCTGGAGCATTGGTCGCTGGTTTCCTGAGGTACTGCTGATACAGTTGTTGTTGCTCTTGATCTTTCTGTTGCAACCGAGCGGCATGGGCAGAGGCAGGAGACTCAGTGCGTCTAGAAGAAGAGAGTTCTTGGTGAGCCAAGTCATCTTTGTTCTCTGTGGATGTCACTGTCATGGAGTCCGTGGAGGATCTGCCAAGCGAGTCCACACCCAAGGGTTTGATATCCCTATCCTTTTTGTCCTTCTTCTTGCTGCTGAATAAACTCATGAATCCGCCTTTTTTCTTCTCCTTCTTCTCTTTCTCCCCGGAGGACGGAGTAGGGTCCGCACTATCTTGGGAATCACGACTATCACCGCTGACTGACCTATCCTTGCGCAACTTCTTATCAGGGCCCTTTGCTCCGGAACGCCTAGAATCGCTGCCGTCCACATCCAAGCTTTCTTCTCGCTGCCGCTTGCTTGAAGAACTGTCCTGACTACTTGCACCGCTGGCAACACTGCTAATTGAAAATGATCGCTGAACTTCGTTCGACGGAGGCTCACCCTCCCGAGCGATTGAAGGTGTGACAGTGAGCCTCTTAGTCTCAGAGATTTCTGTCGGATCTAGTATGTCCTTTGAGCTAGAAGCAGGGCTGGGAGCAAACTGGTTTGAAAGCTTCTCGCGAGAAGTCTGCGCACGAAGAGACGGTCCCTGAATGTCAGTAGAGAGATGATGGGATTTGTCCATGGCGGCATCGGCAATGCCCAAGAGTGATCCAGAGCCATTGTGGAGCGACGATACACCAGCGTTTCCGAGGTGAGTAGGGTTGGTGTGATGAGCCTGAGCCTGAACGACGGCGTCATCTTCCCACGACATCCCATCATCTGGCTCCATTCCGTGCATGGTTTCCGTCACTTCACGAACCTCTTCTCGAGATCCCTCGCTCCCATACTCGTCTTCATCCCAGAGCTCATCGCCGTCCTCTCCAACAGCGCGAGAGGGGTCACCCCAGACAAATGGTGGATAGTAATAAACGGATGACCCTGTAAATATGACGCTCTTGTGGCTTGAAGAGGGGGAATGATGGCCTGCGTTGTAACTTCGAGGTGCCAACACATTGCGAACCGGTTCACGAGATTGTCGCACATCCTCCTGCTGCTCAGCTGGTGTAGCAGCAGCTAGCTAAAGTTGCGGGAACATGTCAGTGCATGGAAGGCCAAAGACAACTACGCGCACTAACGTCTATGTTGCGATGCTTATTTAGCCGTGCGAGACGTTCGAACGGTGTTTCGATGTTTTCTGCTGGAATATATCCTATTTGACCAGTCTTCAGAACTCGAACGAGCCACCAATAGCTGTTGCTGTCATCCATTAGAAAGAGACTATCCCCTTTCATGACATTAGCCTGGCCTTCAACTGTAGCCACAAACGTGTGAAACGAGTAGACGAGGTCAAAATCAATGCTTTCGTTCGGAATTGACAGTGTGGAAGATGCATCATCTTCCTCCTCATCCTCGTCCTCGAGCACTGATCTATCCTCAACCTGGATGCTCTGGGATTCGTAAAGAAGTGAGTCGTCTTGGTGCATAGTAATCTCATCCCTCAACTCAAAGGCGTCTTGGTGGGTTCGAGAGAGATGGCCAGCATCAACGGACATGAATGAAAGTGAGAGAGGTAAGCAAAAGACGGCAGTGCAACAGAAGAGGGTTTCTTAAGCGCTTGAGGATGTGAACGGCAGCCCCCGATCAAGGTGGAAATTTGATAGAATGACTAGAGGGGATCATTTACATGTGGATACGACGCAGGATATTCCGTCTAAACTTCCATTTTGCTACACCCAGTCCTCTGGAAGTGCCCCAACTCAGAAAAGGAGCAGTCATGAACTGTCCCTCCAGGTCACTATCGTCCAAACCCTCCATCGCGTACGGCAAAAGGGCCCAGAGCGGCAACTCCATATCTCCTTTGATTATGCTTCGACAACTCGCTAGAGCATGGGCAGGCAAAGGCGTTACCAGATGTAAGGTTCTTGCATCTCTGGATATCCATCTCACAATGCCCATTCCAAGACATTGGGAAGTCGAAGGTGAAGGAAATGAGTCCGATCCATCGTATGGAACTAACGATTGAACAAACTTATTCTTCAATCCTTCGCCTGTGCTGTCCATGACGATCCCAACGAGCCCGCCTTGGAGAGCGTCGCTGATCATACTTCCGTCTACATCTTCACCTCCACTTCCCAGCAACAGGATTGAGTCATAAGCAACCGTGGTGTCGATCTCCCAAGGAAGCATAGAACATATTGGTTGATAGGATCTTGACGGTTGTGCGGAATGTAGGTAGGCCATCATGGACAGATTTCGCAGATCTGTACTTGTATATCTCGGATTCGGATTCGCTTGCACCTCCAACCACAAAACGAGTGGTTGAAAGGACGAGCGCGGCGACTTCGCTCTTATCTCGGCCGGTGCCAAGTCCTCGCCGGTTTGAAAGATAAAGTAATGGGAAGGGCAAGCCATGTCCTCGATTCGATGTAACAGTTCACCACCCAATCCTTTAATCCATCCCTGAGTGTTGATCACCAGTGGCACGATACGGATTTCTCCATCAATCTCGTAGGATTGTATGTCCAGCCGATAAACTTCTAGAAGATCGGCTATACATGTGAGATAATGTGAGGGGCGGGCGCGAGGAGTGAAAGAGCCGATAAAATGGGCTTTGTGAGGCCATAATTGATGAGTGAAAGGAGGGCCTACACTTGGATTCATCAGCCGAGAAAAAAAAAAGAAGAAAAAGCTCAACCAAAGAACGGGCGATTGAGGACATGGATGCTAACGACCCCTCCTGGAGTGAATTCTGACTGACCCAAGTCACAATCAAGGAATGCTACTCGCTCATGCCTATTATCGCATTAATGACAATGTAAAGGAAGAATTGAATACAATACCTTGTAAGTAAGGTGTTGAGTAGTATACGGGCAAAGGTACTCTTCCCGGCACCCTTTATGCCTTTGACTAGGCCAACGAACGAACGAAAATTCAAATCATTTTGATGCGAGGTGGAAGCAGAATCCAGGTCATCAACAACTTGCAACGCCTCGGACCAACTCTTCGGCAGTTTAAGGGTGACGGGATCTTGCGACGGCGATTGGAGCTGTTGAGAGGATTAGATCTAGTGTTCTTAGTCCCCACTGGCATGCTTACCGGATAAAAGCCAGGGAGAAACGTTTCGCCATTTTCCCAGTCCACATCGAAGAGGCCTTCAAATGTAGGAGACAATCGTGAAAGGAAATCTAGTCCGCTTGTATCCTTGGTCATGGCGACCACCGAATGCGTCAGCTCAAGGTGCTCTAGAATTCTGCCGGGGAAAGCAGCCATAGATTCTCCTGTGCTCGTGTCTGGCACGTTTCCAACCAGTGAAGGCAGCGAATGGGTCTTCGGAGCGAAAACATGAAGAAATGTGCTGCTGGATTTGATAGCTGTTCCCATGAGTGAGACAGATCCATGAAGTAGTGCCAAACGAATTTTCCCAACGAAATATAATGTCTCGTCAGGCTTTATAAGTAAGATTGTGCATTCACTCCCAGAGATAGCAGGGCATAATTGTAAAATTTCTTGAGAAAAGAGGGTAAAAATGTTCTTGCCAGATTCCAGTCGTAAAGGTATACTGAGATTGAATGAATGCTCCTCAAGGTGAAACATCGTCCAGGACAACTCACTAACTTCGAGTGCCTCTACTGTTGGGGTTGTGTGTAACGTTACGCTGCTGCCTCTTCTTGCCACTCTGAGCGCCACGGTTCAGTTGTGGGGCCCTAGCTCGGTCGACCTCCTCAGCGCCCTTCTCCTGTATTGCGGAAGCCACATCCTTGAGACCACATTCGGGTGCACGATCCATCTCGTTTTTGGAGCGGGGATTTCCGGATTGAATGGGGAATCACCAGGTCTGAAGCACGTGAGGCTAATAATGGCGACTCGTCAAACACAACCACCAAACCCCCAGCTCGTCGCATTCGCTAGAGGTGTCATTGCCGCACTTGATTGCTGGCCCGTCTTGCGCCTGGCAGTTCAGGAATCATGGGGTGGGCCGAACAGCGCATCAAAGCAGAGATGGATCGCTTCTTCAATTGTTGATGCTTTCCAAGCCAACCCATTGGATGAGGAAGAAGTGGAACTACTCTTATTGGATGCCCTCGTGGAAGAGTTCGAGACTGAAGTCGATGATGGCAGCTCCCTAAGTGTCGCGCGCAACATTGTTGACATATGGCGCGAAGTCACGGCCAATCAGATGGACTTGGTGCTCAAGTTGGAGGGTGAATCGCAGCGCTTGTCCTCGAAAAAGGTCCAGGCCTCTAGACAAGTTGAAAACGGAGATGATGATTCAGAAGATGGTGATGGTGATGAGGACGACGAGAATATGGCCGACGAGACCGTAAACAATTCGGAAGTCATGGATCCTCCCACTCTGCGATCCAACAAGCCTGGAAGGATTTTAGACGAAGACGGATTCGAGTTGGTGCAGAAGGGGAGAAGAGGACGTGAATGATAGTGTCTTTCGGGTACGAAACCCACACGCAGGCTGAAACACCCGGTCGAGATCCAAAATATGCTGTTGAATTTATACACATGACTCATACTACTGCTTGCATGTTGTACTCATGGATGTATGGTGATCTCAAATTACATGAATCGAAGACCCCTCAGTAAGTGCTAAGCGTAGCATCGTAATTGGCTTTACATGGAGATCGAGGATGCAACACCGCTGGTTACGATAGCGTCCACTTGTCTCGAAACACTTCCGCGGAGGAATGTAGAAAGGGTCCCATCAGGCACGCTGTCCAGCCTTGGCAGACGACTGGGCATGAAGGATTGCATTCTCGCACGATTCAGATTCGTACTTGATATGACCTCCTAAACGACGATTATCAGTATGCATCCTTCAGCCTGGTATTGCATGATATAGTACCTTCGATGGACTGGCCCGATACAAGAGCTTCTTCGGACACGGGGAAGTCTGAGGCGTGGAACTAAGTTCATACGCAGGAGTGACATGCCGAAGGGGGCGCGGAATGCTCATTGTTGGCTTCTGTGGACACGCCGTAATACGTCGTCTTTCTCCCTGGTGTTTTCGCCGGCAATGATTATCCATATTACTGAGAGGCACCCGTCTTTCGCAGCCTAGGCTCGCTGTCAATGGATCCGTTTGCGTGACTGTACTTTGTGACGCACCAACGTAGGGACAAAGCGACATGTGCGAGGTATGATTGTCCAGAATATGATCCATTAACTGTTGCGTAGTCAGGAATGTTGTCGATCTATCCAAACAATTTGCCCAGCGACACGCTATTCGTCTTCTCTGATATAAAACAGTGAACTTCGCATAAAAGGCACTGGATAATCACTCACTATTGCTTCTTCATGTGAACGAAAAATGTGGCGTCGAAGGCTCTCTAGTGATGCAAGTGTCACACCACATCCCGACCAATTGCACAGTATGGGACGGAGCGTATTCCAAAATTGACGGAGATCGTAGGTCCCCCCTATGATTGACTATTTAGTTGGTGGGAAGACCAGGTTCCAATCTTATTACTCGCCGCTGGTCTCACTCTTCATAACTAAAGGCCGTGTTTCTATATTAACCAACGTTGCTGATGAATGGGGTATCGAAGAGAGTTGCTCACCTGACGAGCTCTTACGAGACACCAGCGGGATCTCAACGTAGGGTACCCCCCCAATCCGCGAAGTATCCTTAGAGGGGTATGACATTTTTTTCACACCCTTCGTTGATGCAGCACTGGCCCTTTTTACATTTCCTGAGGAAATAGATGGATTGAGCACGGCCAGAGTAGGAAGCCGAACATTGACAAGTGGGATAATGCTTGCAGCCCTATTGACCGAATGCATGCCGCTTATTGGTGAATGGACTGTGGAGCGGAAGCCAGAGTGTGCACATGTTGGCGGGGTTTGGGGGGGGCTTGAGGATGGTGGTGCCTTGCTTGGCTGATGAACCGATAGCGGGCTGACATCCGACTTAGACTCATGAGGTTCGGGAAAAGCATGTTGCGAATTAGGACATGGGGGGTGCCTGGCTGAGCCTGGGTAGGAATTTTCCGAAAGAGGCCCACTTGCCTCATCCTGAATCTGTTCTTCATGAAGCCAGGACCGTGAGAATCACCCTTCGCGGCAGTAACAGCAACTCACATTCGGTGACATCAGCTGCTGGGTATTTTCGATTCTCGGGGAGTTAGACCGTTGTACGGACCTTGTCAGTGCGGATCCAATGGAGAAAACTTCAGTGTCGGAATTGAGGGGGGGCGCGAATGGGGATTCGTTGGCTGACAGGGTTGACGGTCGACTCGAATCGCGGAAGGACAAGGGTTTGCCTTTCGGGGTCACTTCAGAGTTACTTGGACGATATCCCTCCTGGATGTGATCTGGTTGTCGCTCTGTCTCATCCGCTCGTTTGTTCTCTGAACCTCCCTCTAGTGATGATTTCCAACTCAAGAATGCAGCCTTAGTTGCTGCAGAAACTGGACTAGAGTGTGTTAAAGTGGTCCTGGAAGGGCTAACCATCGCTACTGCAGGAGAAGCAGGTGTCTTCTGGGTGGATTCACCCGTGACAACCTCAGAAGAGACTCTTTCCGCCCCGCTAAGAAGCGGAGCCTGAATCTCAGCAGGTATTGTGATATCGATTAATTGGTCGGACTGTTGCAACCTCCCATACATCTCATCCACTTGCGATGATCCAGACCTTGACTCCATCGTATGAGATGCAACGTGGGTAACCTGAGCGATTGAAGTGGAGGGTTGTGTCTTTAAAATGTCTAAGGTCAGAAGGGAGATTAATTTTCCTACTTCGTCCTGACAGAATTACCATATTATCTTGTGATGGGTCACCAACGGTAGATGTCATGCTGTGATTCTCATGGCTTGATGCGCGTTTCCGTTTGACGCCACGAGGTCCGATTGAGAAATGATCCAAGACGTCGTGCTTGCCAAGAGCATACAACACGTCTCGTGCAACAGTGTTCGGGCTTACATACTTTAGAGGCCTACTTGTGATTGTATAAGGAGCTCTGATGCCCTTCGATGGGTCATCGTATCTAACTTGCTCCATACTTGTATTAGAACCTACATCCCAGTGATATTAGCAGTTCGTTAACGGATTCTCTGCTTGGGGTGGAGCACCTTTCACCATTCGCGTTTGATTGTTCGCTACTGGGCGAGAGGTACGGAATGATGTCACAGGCAATAAGTGATGTTGGATTCCATTTCGAGAAATTTGGGGAACAATATCACTAGGAACAGATGTTTGAGCATGTCCGAATGATGACACAGGTCTACTTGAAGTGGTTGGTGAAACTGTGTTTGGTGTGGGCGGGTACATATGACCCTGAAAAAATTCATGGTTAACGGGAAGATGTGACGGAAAGCTGGTTGAACATTCTAGTCAGACAAATTGAGCGATTTCGGGTTGGTCCAACACATACGCTGCCAGATTTGCAGGCTGAGAGATATTGGGTGACATGCCATGCAAAGTCAACATCTGCCGAGCATCGGTCGGTGCGGCAGGTGCTTGCTCCTGGTTAGGTGCAACGCCCACAGAGGCCGCGAGACGCTGTGTTTGGCCGGAAAGTGGAGCCATGCTAGAAGCAGCAAAGGTCAAAATTTGAGGCGTGAATGTTTGGGCCTCCATCGATCCGAAGTTTCTGGCCACATTTCCAGCTTCCTGCATCTGCGCCTGTGGGCCTATATGCACTTGGCGGCCGTGCTGCCACGCAGCATTGTTTCTATCGTTCATGCAAGCACTGGGGCTAAGTCACGAGAGAACATCGGATGGTCCCGTTCTCACGCTCCTTTATATTGTTTACAATATTTCTACATGGTACAGGTCCTGGCCAGAACCTTGAGGCACATTTTGGCACGAAACTATGCTTCCGTAGCGTCCAGAGGCGCGCCTCTTATAAAAAATCACACCCCATACCAGGTGTTCGACCGTCATGCGAAGTTACTTCAGAAGAATCGGTCCGCGCTTAAGTCTAATGGTGCGGCGAGTCGCCAAGTGGATTATATTCGAGACGAAGTTGCGGACCGAATGCTAGAACGTTTCCTGGTAGGCCCAAACCTTCACTTTAGCTCTATAATGCTAATGCATAGATTGGGAGCATAGGATATAAAGCGCAAGTTCAACACCGTCCTCGACGTTGGGGCTGGTGCCGGACATTTCTCGAAGTTGTTACCTGCGGAGTCGGTTGGTCATGTCCATATGATTGATCTTGGCGGTACGAAGACTCACAATGGGCCTGACACTATTTACCGACATACGATTTCAGAGTCAATATTGAATCGAGACCCACCATCTGATTTCGGAGGCTAGTTATTCCCGCTTGGCCTAAGGTAGTAAACCTCAAGGACTTGTATAGCAAACATGTCGCGAGAGCAACTAGACGAAGAGGATCTACTGTCAGTGGTGCAGCGGAATAGCCAAGATGCAATCGTATCCTGTTTGAACCTCCATTGGGTCAACGACCTACCAGGTGCAAGGAAATTCGATCGGGACATACCGAACGATGCTAATGCATACCAGGAGTTTTATTTCAAATAAAAGAGGCTCTGAGACCCGACGGCGTATTTCTTGCTTCTATGTTCGGAGGTGATACCCTGTTTGAACTTAGGTGTGCCTTGTAACTCGCGGTATCAACTCTTCTTACCTGTCACAAAGGACTTCTTTACAGCTTGCCGAGGTCGAACGTGAAGGGGGGATCTCGCCCCGCATCTCGCCTATGACCAGTGTGTGGATTCGTTAGGCATAGTTACCTTGTCCTGATCCCCTGAAGGCAGCAAGGATGTGTCCAGTCTGCTGGGACGTGCAGGGTTCACCCTCTTGACAGTGGATATTGATGAAGTTAGAATTGAGTATCCCAGCATGTGGGAGCTCATTCAGGACCTCCGCGACATGGGGGAGAGCAATGTCGTGTTGGACAGGTAACGCAGCTGATACTATCATCATTGCCCTGGCCCATCAGTTTGTTAGACGGTGCTTCATTCACCGGGACACACTTTTAGCTGCTAGCTCCGTCTATAAGCGTGGGTATGCATCAACATGCCGAGAGTCAGATATCTAATAGTGATGACAGAATTACATGGTACAGAGGAGGGCACGGTTCCTGCCACGTTTCAAATCATCTACATGGTAATATATATGCCTTTGAATTGCAATGTCGCTGACTTCCTCAAAGATAGGGTGGAAACCATCGCCCAACCAACCGAAACCTCTTCCCAGAGGGAGCGCAGGTACCAGCTTGAAGGACATCTTAAATTGATGTTCAGAGATAATAGTTTCATCTTGGCTGGGGCATGACGGCAGAATGTCAGTTGGCGAGTCGACGTTACGCAAGCTCAAGGATGCCTTCGACATCGACAGGTGACGTTCCCTTCGAAGTTTGTGACGGTAGCATTTTCCGCTTCGGCATCACTGCTCGAAGGGCACCCTCCCAATCGCGAGTAGCAATCCACTGCAGTAATATATCGAAAACTTGGTTTACGGTCAAGATCTGAACCTTGTTAACAGACAAAATCATTCCTATGCAAAAAAAAAGACCGACTTTGCTGGTCTTCATGTCCGATAAGTAAGTCCCAATAGGAAGACGAGCCGTATGGATGCTTTTATTCTTCGCCTTATTGAGGCAGAGATTCTGCATGCCTGATTTAGCGGACATCCTCCAGATGATCACATTATCTAAGTACCTTATGACGGTTTCGATCAACGATCCCACCAATGATATAAGTCTCGTCTTCACTGAGCTCGGTGATCTCGTTCTCAGAATCTGCGGTTAAGTACACCAATTTGTTCTTGTCGAGTCGCGGTAAGCTCTGGCCAGATGACTCTTTGAATTCACCTAGGTTCACGTCACTGGCGTTGAGTGAGCAGAGCTCCTCATAGCTACTCTCCGTGAACAGAACACGGCGCCATCTTCGATATGCGCCGTCATTAATGGCTTCAAGCTCCAGTTTCAGTCCCCCTCCAAGCGAAGTGCAGACCAAGGACTCAAACGGTCGAGGTGCTCTTCGGTTAGAAGCATACGTGTGACACAGCTGAGAGGCCATGGACTTGCATTCCTGAGGTAGTATGGTTGAGAAGAGCATACTATATACATGAGCATAGATGTGCACCTACCTTCTCACTCATGAGCTCGTCGAATGCAAGGTCGATTATAACTGTTGCACGAAAAGGCATTGCCGTCACTTGGGCAGAAGTTCGTGCTCTTTTTGAGATCGCGTGGTCTAGTTCCTCCGATCGGGCGCGTTTCCTGGCCTTCTTTAATTCTCTCCCTTTTGCCTTGCGAAGCGCTTTGTTTTCTTCACGTCTCTTAGCTTTCAAATTACGCTTCTGCGCATTCTTAGACAGGGGTATGTCAGCCGTAAGTGATGCTGATTGGACAGACTCTGAAGCGTTGGATCGCATAAAAGGAAGAAGGCGTAGAGCAGGTGACTGGGTGCTGAAAGTGGGTAACTGCCGTGTGTGCAGTTGTCAATTACTCAGGTAATTTACTGTAAATCGTCGTCCCGAGAGCTTCTTCCTATAACGATGCCGCCCAAAAAAGGCGCAAAAAAGGGAAAAAAGGACGATGATGTCAAGTGGTGCGAAAATCGTTCCCTCGCGACATCACCGCATCTGTTCATGCCGTCATACCACAGGGAAAAGCTCGAAAAAGACATCCCAGGTCTCGATTCGCTAAAGCTAGAAGATGATGCTCAGTCCTCATCAAATCAGCCCAAAGCGACCTCTCGGTGAGTATGGGACTTGAATGTGATCCATGCTCTGATAAACCTGGCTGGTCAGTTTCGCAGAAATACACGATGAGTTGGATGATGAAGATGCAGGTGGCGGTTTATTGGTGAGTTGAGCCTTTGAAATTTGAAGATTCTATCTGAACAACACTTTGACAGAGCATCATCCAAGCAAGCGCGAAGAAGAAGCCTAAACAGAAGCAAAAGGTTTCTGTTTTGCCCGCGGATGATGAAAATATTTCACTGCCTCAGGACACTATCACTTCACCCGTCGCCCCACCCATTGATACCCATCCCGCTACAGATGATGAATGGGCACTTCCAGCTAAAGCAAAAGGACCATCCCAGAAGAAAGATGCTAAGAAAGGTGCGGAAGCGTGGTAGAATGTCATATTATTTAATGCGAATCCAGGCACGAACCGGGGGTTAGAACAGCCTCAGGATGTCTCCATGGATGGTGATGGTGCAATGAGTGACCAAGACGATCCAACGAAGAGAGTGCTAACGAAGAAGGAGAAGGAAAGGCAGAAGAAGGAGCGCGAAAAGGTGTTTTTCGGACGATTCCTGTACTCTCATGTTGAACTAACACTATTCCAGATGAGGAAGAAAGCAGAGGCTGAGGCCAAGAAAGCCGAAATGACCCCCGACGCTGCCTCCAGTACGAAGGCTGTTTCCCCGACAAAACAACTTCTAGGGCCGAAGGGAACGGAACCACTACCAGTGGCGGCTCCTGCTCCTGCTCCTGCACCCCCTGACGATGACGAGTACTCTCGTGAAGCACAAGAGAAGTCCGTCAAAAGGAAGAAACCTGCACCCGCCAAAGAACAGACCAAGAAGGAACCCGCAAAGAAGAAAGTCGGGGGGCTAGCCGCTCTTAGGGCAGCTATAGAGGCGCAGAAGGTGGCAGAAGAGGAAGCAAGACGAAAAGAAGAAGAGGAGCGACGTCGCATCGAGGAGGAAGAGAGAAGGCTCGCCGAGGAAGCACGGCTCAAGGAAGAAGCTAAGCGACGCAAAAAGGAAAAGGAGAAGGTGTATTTCTAATATAAAGCGTCTGTTCAGCTTTCTAACCTTCAACTATTAGGCGAAACTGGAGCTGGCCAAGAAAGAAGGTCGCTATTTAACCGACAAGCAAAAGAAGGAGAAGGCCCGTGCTGAGGCACAGAAAAAAGCCCTCATAGCTTCTGGTGTTCGGATAGAAGGCCTCGAACAGGGGTCATCCTCGACACCGGCCAAGAAGGTCGTCTATGGGAGTCGTAAGCGAAAGCCTACAGTCAAGAATGACTTTCCCTTGCATCAACCTGATGAGGAAGCTCCTGCTTCCACTGTTGCTACTGATCGCCCCTTGATTCCTGGACTCGATGAAATCCCCACTCCTGCATCGGTCGCTGACGAAGTTTTTGATTCCGATGTCAAGGATGACTGGGACGCCTCGAGCAATGAGTCCGACCCGGATACCCGCCCAGTATCAACACGTATGTCTGGCTCTGACGCCTCGGTCATGTTGATCGTCAATTAACCTCCAACATACTACCAGATCCCCGAAACTTACCGACACCTTCAGTCCAGATAGCTGATCCTACCGAGGCTCTCAAACCCTCAGTTGATGATGATGAGAGCTCTGCGAGCGACACGCCTGACTCCGGTTCAGATGAGTCAGACGATGATTCATCAGAAGAGGAGCTTAGTGCGGCCCAGAAGCTAGCCCTCGCCAGAAAAGCTGAAGCTGCTGAGCGAAGGCAAAAGCGTCACGAAGAGGCACTTGCAGCGCGAAGCAAGGACGACCTGAGAAGTCCGATCTGCTGTATTCTGGGACACGTCGATACAGGAAAAACAAAGCTCCTGGACAAGGCTTGTCCTTTCATACTTGGAGACATTCCATGCTAATAATGATGCAGATTCGACAAACCAACGTTCAAGAAGGTGAAGCTGGAGGCATCACCCAACAAATTGGCGCCACCTATTTCCCACTTGACGCTATCAAGGAAAAAACGAGAGTCGTTAATACGGTACAAGATCGATTCTTCACTCCTAGTTATGTTATAAAGTTAATGAGAGTTGAAGGCGGGAGACTTCGATTACAAAATCCCTGGCTTGCTAGTGATCGATACTCCTGGACACGAATCCTTCACCAACCTTCGCTCCCGAGGAAGTTCTCTTTGCAACATTGCAGTCCTAGTCGTTGATATAATGGTCAGGGTCAAGACACTTGCATCGAGGCACATTGCTGATCGATGTTTATAGCACGGTCTTGAGCCTCAAACCTTGGAATCCTTGAGGTTGCTAAGAGATAGGAAAACGCCATTCATAGTCGCTCTTAACAAGGTACGAGCTCTGGACCATTGCCTGTATCATTGTTTCTCAGTGTCCGCAGATCGATCGCATGTACGGCTGGAAAGCGATCCCAAATAATTCCTTCCAGGACTCATTAGGGAAGCAAACACCCTCCGTAAGACGTGAATTCGAACACAGGTGTCAGCAGACGGTCCTGGCATTTGCGGAGCAGGGTTTGAATGCCGTGCTTTATTACGAGAACAAGAACATGGGGAGGAATGTTTCGCTCGTACCAACTTCTGCAATCACTGGTGAAGGTGTTCCTGACTTGATAATGCTGCTAGTCACTCTCACTCAAACGAGGATGAGTGACCGCCTCATGTATCTGTCGGAGCTGGAATGTACTGTTCTTGAAGTCAAAGTCATCGAAGGTCTGGGCACAACGATAGATGTTGTTCTTTCCAACGGTGTCCTTCATGAGGGTGACAAGATAGTGCTGTGTGGGTTGAATGGCCCTGTTGTTACACAAGTTCGGGCTCTTCTGACACCGCAGCCTATGAGGGAACTACGGATAAAGGTGCGAACGTGTCCATCAATGAGTTTGAAGCAAGCTGACAAGTCTTGCCAGTCTGCTTATGTTCATCATAGAGAGGTGAAGGCTTCTCTCGGAGTGAAAATAGCCGCACCGGATCTCGAGAAAGCTATTGCCGGTTCTCGTTTACTAGTTGTTGGACCAGACGATGACGAGGATGATTTGCGGGAGGAAGTCATGTCCGACCTCACCAGCCTTCTAGATTCCGTCGAACGCTCGGGTAGGGGTGTTACTGTGCAAGCAAGCACGTTAGGCTCTCTTGAAGCCTTGCTGGACTTCTTGAAAGTCAGCAAGATTCCGGTTGCGGGAATTGGGCTAGGCACGGTACATAAGCGGGACATCATGCAGGCTGCTATCATGCTTGAACGAGCGAAAGAATTGGCCTGCATCTTGGCATTCGACGTCGCAGTTGACAAGGATGCAGAAAGGATCGCAGATGAATTAGGAATCAAGATCTTCAAAGGCGAGTTTCGGAAATGAATGTTCTAACGGATTCCTAACGCCAGCCATCACCACCAGCCGACATCATTTACCATTTGTTTGATGCGTTCACCGCTTACAATACGGAGATTGTGGAGGCGAAGCGTCGAGATGCAGCTCCTCAAGCAATTTGGCCGTGTCGCCTTAAGATCATAGCCGTCTTTGCTAAACGTGATCCTATCATCCTAGGGGTGGATATCCTGGATGGGTCATTGCGAGTTGGTACCCCTCTATGCGTAGTAAAAACAGACCCGACAACTGGGAAAAAGGAAATCATTTCGCTTGGTAAAATGTAAGCCTTGCGATTTTCACGGATGTTTAAACTAACGTCGATGTAAATAGAACCTCCCTGGAAATTAACCACAAGTCCATGGAAGTGCGTGAGGTTCCTTTGCGTTTGCCATGATTACACTGACCTTCGCCTCGGTGCCAGACCATTAAAAAGTCTCAAGCCGGTGCTGGAGTTGCCGTCAAGATAGAACATGCTGTCTATCAGTCCGCCAAAATGTACGGTCGCCACTTTGAAGACAAGGACGAAATCCTGAGTCAAATTACCCGTCAAAGTATTGACGTCATGAAGGTTCATCCCGAATTGATAGATCTCTGATTACTCCCAGCTCATTCACTTCCGATCTAGGAATCATTTAAAGACGAGTTATCCAGAGATGAATGGTTCTTGATCAAAGGACTGAAGCAGGTTAGCGATTTCAATGGTCTTTGGGCAAACCGATCCACTGAGTTCCACTTTTCTGTAGCGTTTAGATATCCCTTGATTACGTATCTGCATGCCCCGGGCGTCTACGGATATTATATTACGGCCATGGATACGTGCTGATACGTCGATGTTTTACATGGTTACGCAGACTCTGGAATCGCATGCTTCAACCACAGAGTTAGATCTCTTAGTTCTCGTGGATCCGAAGAATGCTCCATCCCTCGGTATGTCTCGAAGACAACCCCAGACCCCAAATCTTCAAGTTTGCGTGATTGAAACCCTAGTTTGTCTGTCAAGAATTTACTCGATTCGAGACCCCACTCGTACTGTACTGTACGATCTTCTGTTCCGTGGGCCATGAAAATCGGCATCATCTTCGCTTTTGGAGACATGGTCTTGTGGGACAGCTGATGAAATTCTTGAAGTATGGCGGAAATGAGCAATTAGCCTACCTTAGTCGTCTGTTTGGCCAACGGGACCCAGGTTGACAGACCAGCCAGCCCGGCCAGCTGATGCGAATGATGCAAGCCTGTGTATATTGCAGTTGCACCACCTTGGGAGAAGCCACCAAGAATGATGCGAGTTGAAGGTGTACCAGCCTTGATCTCTTGATCGATCAATGTGTCCACAATTCGGGCCGCTTTCTTTATGCTGTCCTCATCTTCGTCATCAGGTTGGCTCGGTGCGGTAGGAAGCACCCTATTGGGGAGTTGCCTGATCACGTCGTCAATGACTTACCCTATTTTGTACGCACCATTTGACATGCGGAAGCTATATTTTCAGCATCCGATCCATAGTTCCCGATACAAAATTAGGTAAGAGGAAAATACAGATGCAAGCCTCCTAGTAGAACGTACTCGGGGCGCTAGCATCTGGGCTATTGGCTTCCAACCAGCTCCTTTAGATCGCCAATGATCATTGCCCAAGCGCTCATAGCCTGTAATGAAATGGCTGACCTGAGTCACCTAGCCCATGAAGGAATATTACGGTCGCTGTTTGCGCAGATAGTGCTGGGATGACGAGCGGCAACATGATCGGTTTCGTTGGATGCTGTCACAGCCACGAAATTGCTCCCGAATCCTGATTCACTTCGCTTGTTTGAAAATGTCCACCCCATCTCCTATAGTGATTGTTCGCCTGCCTTACGACCGCCCCCATGATGGGGGGGTACCCGACCCTACTCCAGTTCGTGGCTAATTGTGCCTTTGGGATGGTTGAGCAGGATTAAATGTCAAAGCTATCTCAGGTTGAATGGAACGCAGAGAAAGAACGAATTCTCTGGCAAGAGCTGTCCTCTTCGAGGACGTATGTTCACCAAGACATTGATTGTGAGTGTATTCAAGTCTTAAATTAAGGACTGTGTTGCGCCTACCGCGAATTGTAGGGCAATCCCTCGCCACGCATCTTGTCATCCCACTACCGTACCTTCTATACAAAACGCAAGCTCGCTATGAAGAAGACCTG
>WNFI01289984.1_pt1 | contig 20245 bp, 14 predicted proteins | sample 5400471 | NCBI WGS metagenome assembly WNFI01 (sample SAMN13153348, study PRJNA577476) | soil metagenome | isolation source: 100 cm saprolite on Douglas fir-dominated hillslope | place: USA:California | collected 2013-09-17
TTCTTCTTGTAATACTCGATCCTTTTCTTGTCCATGCGTGCCTTGACCCTGTCCGCGACCTTGTTCATGCTCCCGCCCAAGCCCCTGTGCGCATACCATTTTTCATGCTCTTTTCCAAAATCGTCTCGCCTCTCAACATGCCCTTCGGGACCATCTAAAAACTCCGTAGTGTAGGCCGACTTAACGGGGGTGTCAAGTTAGCGTGCCAAAATTTGAGCGCTTGGCCTTTCCCCGCCATGGTTTTTTTCAGAGGCGCGGTAGATCGTACACGCTCCGTCGAAGTGATCCATCGGTGTCAGCCGGCCACCGCCGAGAGGAACGCAGCCTTCGACCCGGTCACATTTCCTTTCAAGTACGCGAACCTTCTCCTATAATCCCACTCCATCGAGCCAAGCCAATGATTGTGGACAGAAACGGACCTAGCCGGGAGCTATACTCCATTGCGGTCGTCACAGTGGATGAATCCACATTTCCCGAAATGCGGCGCGCTCTTGCCGGCAGCTTTAAAACAAGTCTGGCCAGCACACAGGAGCAAATCAAAGGGGTAGTTGAAGACCCCCAACTGCACGGCATCCTGTTCGATCTGGACAGCATAGGAGAGGGAGCTCGGGACGGGATCGACGTGCTGAAGGAGATTCGCGCGATCCGCGAAGACCTTGTCTTGGTCGCGATGACCAAGTCCAATGATCGCAGCATCTCCTTGCGAGCCAGTCAGGCCGGCGCCGATGAGTTTTTCCTGGCTCCGGTCAATTACGCGCAGCTGGAAATAGTCCTGGCCCGAGCCATCGAGAAACGAGCGCTGGAGATAGAAGGGCGCCGGTTGCTCGCGCAGGTGGAAAGCAAGTCTGCCTTTTGCTCTCTCATTGGCGGCAGCGCGGCCATGCAAAAGGTCTACCAAGCTGTCCAGGCGGTTGCAGGCAGCAATACCAGCGTAGTGCTGCGTGGAGAAAGCGGGACAGGCAAGGAACTGATCGCGCAAGCCATCGTACAATCCGGCAGCCGCGCGGAGAATCCGTACGTATGCTTGAACTGCTCCGCCTTGCCCGAGACGCTGATGGAATCTGAACTATTTGGATACGAGAAAGGAACGTTTACCGGCGCAGACAGCGCAAGGCCCGGGCTAATTGAGACCGCCCATACCGGCACCTTGTTCCTGGACGAGATCACCTCGCTGAACCCAAATCTGCAAAGCAAACTCTTACGGGTGTTGCAGGAACACAGCGTCCAGAGGCTGGGAGGAAGGTCGACCAAGAAGATCGACTTCCGGCTGATCTGCGCCACAAACGAGGACCTGGAAGATATGGTCCAGAAAGGGCGTTTTCGGGAAGATCTCTATTACCGGATCAACGTTGTACCCATTCTTGTTCCTCCGCTGCTCGAGCGTGAAGGCGATCTAGCGCTTCTTGTAGACCATTTTTTGCGCATCTATTGTGCTTCGGCCAAGAAGCCCGTCAAACGGATGCAGCCCGAGGTGATGGAAATCCTGGAGGACTACGCTTGGCCGGGAAACGTTCGCGAACTGGAAAATGTCATCCAGCGACTCGTTGTCATGAGCAATGGCCCGACGATCACAGCCGAGCAGCTGCCACAGGGGCTGTTGTATGCCAGTACGGCCAGCCAGGAGGCCATCCTCATCCCGGAGGAGGGCGTTGATTTTGATGCCGAAATGGAACGCGTTGAAATTGCATACCTCAAAGCCGCCCTGCGCCGAACCGGCGGGAAAAAATCGGCAGCCTCGGCGTTGCTGCGGATAGATCCGCAGCGAATGAAATACCTGTGCCGCAAGCTGAAGGTTTAATTTGGTAAAAAATTAACCATGCTGGGGCTAAAATTTAACCCAGGTACAGTTTTTCACTGCCTTCCCGCGTATCGAACGGATCTCCTGCTTTGTAACTTGTTCACCCTCAATGGTCATAGTACTGATCTGAGGCGTGAGACTGTTTGGCAAGCGATCTGCAACATGGGTATTTGTCCATCGGGGAATACAAACAGAATCTTAAAACGTAAAGTAAAGGAGCCCGGCATGTCCATTCAGAAAAAGTCGTTGATCAGTGCACTAAAGACCACGAAGAAGGCCAATGTTGCCAAGGAAGATAGAGTCCAAGGCAGCAGCAAGGGCCTCCAGGCCAGCAGACACTTCCAGAAGGCCCTGCAGGCCGGCAAGGTTGCGCAGGGCGGCAAGGGTCTGCAAGGCGGCAAGGGTCTGCAAGGCGGCAAGGGTCTGCAGGGCGGCAAGGGTCTGCAAGGCGGCAAGGGTCTGCAAGGCGGCAAGGGTCTGCAGGGCGGCAGGGGCCTCAACTAGGGTAATCCAGGCCAAGAAATTAAGAGCTGCGGCGAAACTGCCGCAGCTCTCACCATATTTTCCGAGCCAGGAAGTCCCGTACTGCTTCCCACATCACCCGGGCCGCGCTACGCCGCTGACCGTAGATTTGTGCAGTACCAGGCAAGCCATCAGATAGCTGACCATCGACATTTTCCACGCGGATGACGCACACATAAAAGGTGGGGGGACGTATGCCTTTGTAATTCGTCGGGGGGATAAGCCCTGCGGCGATTTCAGAGGAAATTGGGGCCACACTTTCGACCACTCCATTCATCGGGCGGAAATAGGGATCAACGAGCAGTCTTGCTGGTGTTCCCGCAGGGGTTTTTGCTACGTCCGGCTCTGGAACATAAATCCGCGCCAGCATCGTAGATAAGTCAGCGACTTCCACCACTTCCTTGCCTTCTTCAACGTTTGATCCCATCAGATCGCGCACCCTCGCTGAAAGTACACGACCGGAAATTGGGCTCGCAATTTGAAGCTCGCCCACTTCAGTACTGCGAGCAAGGTTGAGTGCTTCCAGTTGGCGCCGCTGCTGTTCGGCCGAACCATAGTCGGTGTACGTCAGAAGGGCCTGAGTCAAATGCGCGCGGGAGGTTTGGTATTCGGCAGATGCCTTGGCCGCGCTCGATTCCAGCTTCGGGTTTCTCAGCACGATCAAGGGATCCCCTGCATGCACGGATTGGCCCTCGTCCGTATAGACGCCCGCTACAATCCCGGGCACTTTCGCTCTTAGTATGGCGCGGTGTGCCGGCTCCAGGTAGAAACGGCCTTTCACGGACTCCCGCCACAGTGGGAGCACAAGCAATGCTGCCAGGGCCACCCCCGCCACCGAAGCGCGGGAACGGCTGAACCATGACAATACACGTTCTTTCTTGTCCAAATAAACGGTGTGCATAAACCTCACCAGCTTTTGAATACGCGACCGAAAAATCCGGTACCCTGCTGCAAGCCCGAACAAAAATCCCCATTCCGGACTGTAGTTGCGCGCGACGTTGCCCACAAAATTGGCCACCAAAAAAAGCAATGAATAGCTATACGCTCCGGATGTGATGGCGTAAATCGCATACCCTAACCGGCGCCGCCTGGGCACGTAAGGGACTTCCACGGGCAGTCTCCATACGTACTTCTTCACCCACGCAGAGACGTAGGCCGTCGAATCTTCCTTCAACATGGAGATGCCCAGCGCTTCCGTCAGCAGGAAGTAGCCATCGAGCTTAATCAGCGGGTTCCAATTAAAGAACAATACCGCCAGCCCTGTGATTAGCATAAGCTTGTAAGCAATTTCATGGGCCGAGCTGCCGACCGTGGTCCCCCACCAGATGAAAGTGGCGACGGCGCACAATAACAGTTCCGACCACGCACCCCAGAAAATAGTCACCAGGCGTTCCCACTTGCCACCGTAGACAAAGACCTCTGTTGCGTCCGTGTAGAAGGCTGGCGTCAGGTAGAGCAAGTTGAAACCCATGCCGTGCACCTGCCCCCCGAAATGCTTGCAGGTAAATGCATGCGCCGATTCGTGTATGAAGAGGGCGAAGCATGCCAACCACCAAAACTCAAAGATGTCCCAGAAGCCTTTTTCTTTGAAATTGTAAAACTGCAGCGTGTCCTGGCCGATCTCTCCCCAGCGGTCCACGAAGACGTAAAGCATGAATGCGAAGCCGACCACGCTCAATGCCGTAAACCATCCGGAGTAGACGAATTTTATCCTGGGATAAATTCTGTCAAGGTAGCGGTCGGGGTCCCATGCTGTGATAATCAGATGGGATACATCTCCGTAACGGGACTTCTTTTTGGTCTTTTGTTGCCTTTCCTCGGCCAGCCGTTGCTTCAGCACGATATTCTCTTCCAGCGGCGTTCGATACCAAAAATCGGCAGAATCCAGACGCTCAACCATGGCCTGCACATCTGCAGGAGTGGCCGCGAACCCGTGTTGCTCTTGCATGGCTTCTGCCAGTTGCGCGCATGTCCGAGTGCCGTCGCAAAGCTCGATCAACCGCCATTCCGGTGGCGAGAACTGGTAGAACGAGGGCTTGCCGGAGACGACGGCGCTCACGATTGGCTCGCCGTCCTCAATGTGCTCACGTCCCACGAGCTTGGGATGCTTTCGGGGACGAATTTCCCCCCGGTTTAGCGCCGGAATGTCAGGGAGCGCCGAATTGAGGACCTCGGTGAGGTTCATTGCGGGTTCGGTATGTAAATGTTCGCCGTCATCCCGGGTCGCAGGCTGCCTTGCTGGCCCATGAGTTCCACGAGCACCTCGATCGTGCCGCTCGCGGGGTCGACTACGCGGCTGACTTCCTTAATCTTGGCTGTGTGCTCCTCCTTAGGAACGTTGGGGGAACGCACCGGAAGAAGCTGACCCGTCTTCAGGCGCTCCAGAAATTTCTCGGGCAACGTGAAACGCATCAACAAGGGCGCTTCTGCGGTCACCCAGAACATACGTTCGCCCTTGGAGACGGCCTGCCCCGCCCGAACGTAGCGCCGCGCAACGAGTCCATCAAATGGGGCAGTAATGCGGATTTTCTCCAATTCCAATTCCAAGGACCGCTCATCCTCCTTGGCCGTGTTCAACTGTTCCCGAACGCGCTGGATGTCCCACTGGTCCGATTCGGCCTTGTACTTGGCGTGCTGTAACTGTTCTTCGGAAGTCAGGCCCAGATCCCAGAGGCGCTGCGCACGCCCATAATCCGCTTTCAGCACTTCCGCTTCAGATTCCCAGTTCTTCAGGTCGGCTTGGATGCTCCGCGACTTGGCGCGAGCCGCTTCCAGATTCGCGGTGAGCTGACGTCCGTCCAACGCGGCAAGCAGGGTTCCAGACCGTGCCCGCCTTCCAGCATCCACGAAAATCGTCGCGACGATCCCGTCTCGCTGTGTCGTGACGTCCACTTGGTGTTCCACGATCAGAGGCCCTGAGACCGTCAACACATCTTCGGTCGTCGGTGGTGCGGACGCAGTGATAGCCGGTGTTGGCCCGTTCGGTGGCCCCGCGGCAACGGTCCCGACTTTGTCACCGCCGCACCCGGCGCACCACATCCCCGCAATAAGCACAAGAACGAAGCTGTCACACCTGGAATTCATCGCCGTTTACCTCACCATCCAAGCCACGACCACAGCCGAGAATAGAGCCAGACTGCTGGCCGTCGGAACAATACGTAACCAGCGGGATGCCAGCCGACCCACACTTTTCCGCGTCCTTCCATCCCAGTTCGAATGGCCCCATCCTGATTGGGGATCAGCACACGCGCAAAAAAAACTCGCGCGTCGCCGCGCAGTTCACTCTTCGGGCTCACCACGATCACTTCTCCCCGAAATGTTCGCGTCGGATAGCTATTCAACTTCACGACCGCCGTCGAACCCGCGCGGAGAAGTCCCACATCCACATCGTCAATCGCCACATCCGCTATGGCCCGGGTCGTGTCCACCACTTCCGCGAAGCTGTCTCCAAACTGCAGCCGCCGTCCGGCGGAATTCTCAACGTGTGGAGTCGCTACAATGCCGTCGATCGGCGATCGAAGCTTCGCTTTATCGAGCATTTCCTGCGACCGCAGCACTTCGGAGTTCCAGTAATCGGCGTTGACGCGCTGGATGCCAGCCTCGCCGCCGTTGTTGCTGGCCAGCGAGCGATTCATCTGTAGCAGGGCCGCCCGGTACTTTGCGTCGGCCCCAGCGAGTGCGGACCGCAATTCCCAAGCTTCCATTTCCGCTAGCACTTGTCCGCGCGTTACAGCTTCGCCTTCGTGAACGTACACCTTTCCGACGACTCCTTCGAAGTCGGGCTGAACTTGTGCGCGCCGCACCGGAGCAATCGCCGCATCTCCATCCACACGCGAAGGCAGCGGAAAAATTGCTAGAAAAATCACCGTGGCTGCTGCGAGCGCCAGGATCAGTGTCCGTCGCCACTTCTCGAGAGCCATGAATTTCCGCTTGCGCTCCAAAACCGGCTCAAGCACGGAAATGAAGGGTACTTCCTTGTACATCTGCGCATTCCGCAATGCCACCGTCGCTTGTCCTGCCAGCACTTGCAGGATTTCGATGTGCGCCGGCGTTAGAAAGTCAGGGTCGCTGCTCTCCAATCCCAAAACTCCCACCCGGCCCGTGTCGTCACTCAACGGCATCGCATAAAAACCCCGCATCCCGGATTCGCGAAAGTATTTCTCAAACTTTGCGCGAGTTTCCTCACGCGGTGCATCAATTTTGTCGTCAACTTGCCGCACGTGGACCGCCTCTTCGGATAGCGCTGCCCACTCGAGAATCTCGTTCAAAGGAGCTATTTCTGGATCGTCCGCATTCAGCCGTGTTATACCACTCACAGCTGAGAGTTTGAATCGTCCGCCTTGCTCCAGCCCGATAGCCGATCGTTCATAGGGGATCACAGCCTGCGGAGCATTCACGATCGTTTGGAGCATGCGCTCCAGATTCAGCGTGGAGGTAATCTCGTGGCTGACCGTGACGAGTGTTTCCAGGATCTCTACTTTCCGCTCAGCCATCAGCAAACCGGCGTTGTGCAAAGCACTTGAGGCGGTTTCGGTCAAGCTCGTCAGGGCGAAGAGATCGTCCTCATCGAAGGGAGTCCCGTCGGGTTTGTTGATCGCTTCGACGACGCCGACCAGCGATTCCTTGTCCATTATCGGTACGACCAGGAGCGAGCGAACACCACCCTCAGTGAGACGGCTACCCGCACGTGTCGTCGGATCAATTCCAGCTTGGTGCATTAATTCCAGGCTCTCGTCTGGTTGCAAGAGCCACAGGTTCACAGCTTCACATTCCATGACCTCGCGGAGCTTGGAGCCGATGATCGGGAGGAGTTCGTCCATTTCCAGAGTGGAAGCAAAGACTTTTTCGAGGTCGTAGAGTTGCGTGAGACGGCTAATCGAAGTAAGCGCATCATGGCGTTCAATTTCGTAGCTCTGGGCCGCCATCAGCGATGCCGCCGAGATATCCGCAACGGGGCTCAGTGCATTGAGATGTTCCTCCGTAATCTCCATTTCAAAACTCAGGATCTCAAGGGCCCCTGCCAGCGTGTCAGCCTTGAGCAGAGGCAGGTATGCCAGTGAGCGAAGTGTGCGGCGAATATCGAGATGCGCGTATTTTTCGCGCAACAAATTCTTTCCCGATAAGAGCAGGACTTCTTTGCGAGCCAACAATTCACCCAGGGTTCCTGAATCCGAGGAGACGTTTTCTGCTTGCACGTAAACCTCTCCAACGGTGGCCTTGGGCACCCAGACTTGATCACCGTTCGCTGAGAAGAGAACGTAGGTGTTGACGGCAGTACCGGGAAGCAACTCGGCGATTGTGTGCGCAATTATCCGGGCTCGTGGTACGACTTCTTGGGCCTCAAGCAACCGGCTCGAAAGGTCGATGAGGTCAATTTCCAAATTGATATTCTGGCTTTCCATAGGAAGCCCCAATGGCCAACATGCCTTGGGGATCGATCGGTGACGAAGCTTTCCCCTCTTGCAAATTCGCCACGGTTCTTCTAATTTGAACGCGCACTGTAGCAGACGGTTTGTGTCAACGCAAGTGTGTACAACTCGTCGGGTCCCCGGACTTCTGCAGCAATGGAGAGATCATCCAGTGGACATTGAAGTTCGAACTCAGTCGGTAGTAAAGATCATTAAGCTGCGTGGCCGGTTGGGCCTGGGGGAATCACTGGATCGTACCAGCGAAACTTTGGCAGATTTGATCGAAGCAGGCGAGGTGCACTTCTTGTTGGACCTGCAGGAGGTGCCCATGATCGATTCCAGCGCGATTGGTCTTCTCGTGCGCTATTTCACCTCCGCCAAACAGCGCGGAGGATCTCTAAAGCTGCTGAACCCTTCCAAATTTGTCGTACAAACGCTTAAGCTGGTACGCGTGCTGAACCTTTTCGAGGTTTTTGAGGATCAGCAACTGGCCGTGTCATCCTTCAGCTAGAACGTATCTCATAAATGCTTCAGGAGAATGACGAGGCAGCCAGCTGCAACATAACAAGGAAATTGGCTTGGTGATGTACCCAGCGGGTGACTAGTGGCGCGAACTGTTAAGCCAAGCGAAGACCGGTCGATTTTCCAGCGGCGGCAGTAGCGGCGTAGTTCGCGGCCGTCCTGGGTGCTCTTGCGGCTGCGATTGCATTTGTGGGGCGCGATGAGCCGAATGCGGACTTCGAAGGAAGGAGTCCATGCAATTCAATTCCACCACACACCTCTGTGGGGTAGAATCCCTGACCGCACGCTACTCGATCCCGATCCGCAGAGAGGAACGATGGCGCATCAGGATAGCACCGAGGTGTAATGTGATTCTTACCGTCGAGCGCAACAAGATTCCGCCGGATATTATGGTCCTGGAGATGACCGGACGAATCGTGATGGGCAACAATTCCCGCGACGTGGAACTAAAACTGGCGGAAGTCCTTCGTGAGAACGCCAAGAAAATCATCTTTGATCTCAAAGGAGTCACCATGCTCGACAGCACAGGAGTGGGGATCCTGGTCGTGTGCAAGGGAAAGATCACTAAGGAGGGCGGCGAGTTGCGTATCGCCGGCGCCACAGGCATCGTCGAAGAGGTTTTAAAGATGACCAGCGTCAATAAACTTGTTCACCTATTTCCGACGGTCACGGAAGCTGCCACCGGTTTCTAGACAAGACCCGCGCACGAGTCTCGCGGACTGCGTTCCGCATTCGGAATAGATGAAGAGGCGGAGCAAATAATCATAATTGTGGGGTGGACCTTCGAAATGGCTGTTGGGGAAAGCCGGCACGGTACCCTGGCGGACTGATTTCTTGAGGAGGGTGCATGCGGGCGGTGGTGACGGTGGACAATTTCATCACCGGTGCCAAGGGCAATCTAAGCCATTTGGCAAAGAACAAAAAGTTCAAGCTCCAGAAGGCGGATGTGAGCAAGCCGCTGAAAGTGGCGGGAAAAGTGGGATACGTGCTGCACTTTGCCTCGCCGGCGAGCCCTCCTGATTACTTGAAACACCCCATTGAAACGATGATGGTGGGTTCCGTGGGTACACAGAACGCGCTGGAACTCGCGTTAAAGAAGAACGCCAAATTTTTTCTGGCCTCCACGAGCGAATGCTACGGCGATCCGGAAGTATCTCCGCAACACGAAGGATACTGGGGATACGTCAATCCCATCGGGCCGCGCGGCGTTTACGACGAAGCGAAACGCTTTTCGGAAGCGATGACGATGGCCTACCACCGCTATCACAAGTTAGACACACATATCGTACGCATCTTTAATACTTACGGACCGCGGATGCGGTTGAACGACGGGCGCGCGCTGCCCAATTTTGTGTATCAGGCTCTGAGCGGAAAGCCGCTGACGATTTATGGCGACGGAAAACAGACTCGGAGCTTCTGTTACGTTTCCGATCTGATAGAGGGGATCTACCGGTTGATGATGTCCGAGGAGCATTTCCCGGTGAACATCGGCAACCCACAAGAGATCACGATTCTGGAATTCGCCGAGCGCATCCGCAGACAGTTTGATAATGCGCCGCCCATGGTCTTCGAGCCGCTGCCGCAGGACGACCCGAAACGCCGCTGCCCGGACATTACCAAAGCGAAGCGCATCCTGAAGTGGGAGCCCAAGGTTGGCTTGGAAGAAGGTTTGAAATTGACGCTGGCGTATTTCAAGGAAGTCTTCCATAGGATATGAGGGGATATGGATTAGGGAATGGGGGACAGGGAATAGGAAAAAGAAGGAGAAGCGGACCGTATAGGCCAGCCGAAGTCTCGCGCAGTGATGAGGATCATCATCTGAGATCCTTCGCTGCACTCAGGGTGACACGAGCGGCGAGGACGCTAAAGAAAACTACTCGCGGCCGAAGGAGTAGTATTCGAAGCCTTTTTCGCGCATGGCTTGTGGTGTATAGAGATTTCTTCCGTCGATCACCAGTTTGCGGGCCATGACGTTTCCGGCACGATCCCAATCGAGCTGCCGGAAAGAATCCCACTCCGTGCAAACGAGGGCGGCATCGGCGTCTTGCAAAGCATGGTAGGCGTCTTCGTGATAGTGCACCTGCGGAAAGAGAGCCTTGGTGCGCGGCATCCCTTCCGGGTCCGTCGCGTGCACAACGGCGCCTTCATCGAGCAGGCGCTTGACGACCTCCAGCGCCGGGGCGAAGCGGATGTCGTCGGTGTTGGGTTTAAAGGCTAGTCCGAGGACGGCCACGCGCTTGTCTTTCACGACCCACAGCGCTTGATGAATTTTTTCAAAAAAGCGGTCGATGCGCTCCTTGTTGACGCGCTCGGTGGCCTTCAGAATCTCAAAATCCACGCCAACTTTCGACGAGAGATGGATGAAAGCCTGCACGTCTTTCGGGAAGCAGAAACCGCCATAGCCGAGGCCGGCTTTGAGAAACTGTCCGCCGATGCGCGGGTCAAGCCCCATCGCATGGGTAACTTCCTCGACGTTTGCGCCGATCTTTTCACAGAGATCGGCGATCACGTTGGCATAGCTGATTTTCAGCGCGAGAAAAGAATTTGAGGCGTGCTTGATCAGCTCGGCGCTGTTGATTGTGGTGACGAGAAATTCGGCTTTGCGACCCGGCGGGCACGTGCCGTTGTGCACGGGACAGCGGAAACTTTTCTCAAGAATCGGGCGGTAGATTTCGCGGAGCTCCGCGGCGGAGGAGGGGTCCTCGACGCCGACAACAATGCGGTCGGGGTGAAAAAAATCAGAGACAGCGGTGCCTTCGCGAAGAAATTCGGGATTGGAAGCGACGCGGAATTTCACATTGATGTTCTTGGAGTAGGCGGTAAGGGCGCGGCTAAGTTCGATCCCCGTGCGCGCGGGGACGGTGCTCTTTTCGATGACGAGCTTGGGCGATTTCGCTTCCGCGGCGATTTGGCGGGCTACGTGGTCGATAGCCGAAAGGTCGGCCTCGCCGGAATCCTTGGGCGGGGTTCCCACACAGATGAAGATGGCGTCTCCGGCGCGGATGGCTTCACCGGCGTCGGCGGTATAGGAGATGCGTCCGGCTTTGTGGGCGGATTTGAGAATCTGATCAAGGTGATGTTCGTAAATCGGGACCCCGCCGGAATTGAGCTTGGCGATGCGCCCCTGATCGATGTCCGTGCAAACGACCTCGTGTCCAGCCTCGGCAAGACAAGCTCCGGTGACGAGACCTACGTACCCACAACCGATTACTGAAAGACGCAAGACTAATTCTCCCTAGAATGAACTTCGGAGGACGCAGTCCCCTCCATCGCGGAATGAGGATTTCCTATTTTACCTAATCGCCCAGAGGAACAAAGCCTCCCCTTGATGGATGTTGCCAAAAAACGTTGGCGATCGCCTGGTTGACCCTGACGCGATGATCGGCGATGCGCAAATCGACGCGGCCCTCCAAAAACTTCATGCCGAGGATGCCGCTTGGTGCATCTATTTTCGATCGATTCTCCGCGATAAAACTTGGGCCGGTGGCGGCCGCTAGCCTCGTGCCGCTTTTCCCATCAGCAAGCCGCGCAGCCCGAGAAGAACCAGGCGCGGCTGGCGACGCACCACGTTCCACAAAAGACGAGTGGACTCATCGCGATTAATTTCGCCGAGCGATTTCCGCGTCGAAGCGTCCAGCAAACCCACCAGCTGAGAATAATCCTGCTGCCCAAAATGGTGCAGCGCGCGGCGGATCAGCCAGTGCGTCCGCAATTCACGCCGCAAGGACGCAAGTTCCCGGCTCCTGTCATTCTGCAAGAGTGCCTGCGAGACACCGAGTGCGCCGCGAAAACCGGTTACGATACCGCCGACAGTCGAAACTTTGACCTGCGCCGCCGCGTCGCCCACCAGATAGACTTCCCCGTTCCCGATTTGACGCCGCACCGGCACCCAGCCGCGATAGACGGGGATGCGCGCCCCTTGCCATTCGAGCGGCTCCAGATGCTTTTTTTCGAGGAAGCGCTCGAAGCAGCGTTTCGTGTCGCTGCCGTGCTCGCCGATCACGCCCAGAGCGGCGCGTTCCGGCGACTCTGGGATTAACCAGTAAAAGTACGGCGTATCATCCGGGACGAACCAGACACGGGTGGTATCGGGAGGACAATCTTTCGGCAGGCGCACAATGGCCTGCACGAGGGGCACAGTCTCGATCGCGGGCCAGCCGGATGCGCGCGCCACGCGGCTCGCCGCGCCATCCGCACCAACCACGCTATCGGCGTGCAACTCCTCGTGCTTGCCACCGGATGCGACTTCCAGCCGCAGGCCGCGCGCGTTCGGTCCGATTCCCAGGAAACGCGTATCGAAAGATAACGCTGCACCGGCTTGCTGGGCCTCGCGGGCTAGCGCCGAAATCAAGCGCGAGCGCTCAATGATGAGATCGGGCCTGGTCAGCGCGACCTGCGCCGAGCGGCCGTCAGTGAAAAGCTCGAAACGGCGAATTTCGTTGATGATGCTTTCGCGGGCGGAAGCACCCATTTGTTGGCGAAAATGATCGGTCACGATCAGCGTCCGGGGCGCAGGCTCGAATTGCGGTTTCGATTCCAGCACACGCACGCGCCGGCCACCGCGCGCCACACTCGCGGCCGTGAAGAGTCCCGCGGCTGAACCTCCAACAACGATCACTTCGCGGTCGTTCCTTGCAGGTCGAGGCAGTGCTTCGGTGTTTCCCACAGTTTCTATACTTCCGATGGACGTGCATTCCCTGGAAATTCTACACATCAGGGATCCCACGCCAAGAAATTCACCTGCTTCGCTCCCGACCCGTGTGGAGATGCTCGAGGGGTGAGTGAGGGAGCGCCCGGTAAGTATAGCGAATCCATCAAGGAGGGCAAACACGCGGAGAGCTTCAAGACCAATGCTTGAACATGCCTTCGAAACGGACTGCTGCCTTAGGAGGCGGGTGAGGTCTTGTGCGTTTGGCGCTCATAGGGCGCGCGCTCTAGATACGCGACACCGGCAAAGATCATGCCGAGTGCGACAGTCCCAACTAAGACAGCCAGGCGTGTCGAAAGATAACTGACGAGCACGGCTGCGCCTCCGCCGAAGGCGCCGAGCAGGTACAGAGTAAGGACGGCGCCGCGGTGGCCAAGGCCGAGATTGGAGAGGCGGTGAGCGGCGTGGTCCTTCCCGGGAGTAGCGAAGGGCAGCAGCCCGCGCCGGGAGCGGGAAATGGTGACCAGCGTGGTGTCGAATATGGTCACGCCGAGGATCAAAACGGGGGCAAGCCACGCCGAAAGGGGATTGGAATTGTCCAGGCGCAGTTTTAGCCCCAAGGTGGCCATCAGGAAACCAAGAAACATGGCACCGCCATCGCCCATGAATATCTTCGCAGGCTTGAAATTCCAGCGGAGAAACCCGGTGGCCGCGCCGAGAACCGCGGCAGCCAGTGTGGTAACCAGGGTCTGGCCGTTAAGGTAAGAGAGCATCGCGAAAAAAAAGGAGGCCATGGCGGCGACGCCCGCGCACAGGCCGTCCATGTGGTCGAGGATGCTGAACGAGGCGGTGATCCCCACGACCCAAATCATCGTGAGAAACGCGTCCAGAATACCCCCGCCGCGTCCGCCGACCAGCAAGCTGAAAACCTGAGCGCGAATTCCGGTGGCCAGCAGGATGGCCGCCGCCAAGGGCATGCCCACAAACAGTTTGATCTGATGATGGAGCAGCCCGCGGTCATCGAGGATGCCGACAGTCGCGACGAGCGTCGCCCCGATGAGGATGCCCGAAATCTGGGCGCGTGCTGGTCCGTTGGAGGCAAAGAGCACCGCGATCACCACCGCAGCGTACATCGCCAGGCCGCCAAGAAGCGGAATGGGCGTGAGATGAACTTTGCGTGGCCCCGGCAGATCGACCATTCCAACACGCAGCGCGAGGGCGCGCACGGGAATGACGAGCATCAGCGATGCAAATAGTGCGATGAAAAAAGCAAGCAAGCCTGCGGCCATGCAACCTCAATCAGCACGCGAGATGGCCAGGTTAGGCTGAATGCGCCGGTGTCTGACGCGCTTCTTGCCGGGTTGGGGGTCCGACTCCCAAGTCGAGCTAACTGATGGCTGCCCCAGGCAACTTCAACACAATACTGCGGTTTTAGTTTCACTTCAATCGGGAGAATCCAGCAGGTGAGCAGATTTTCGCGCCTCGCGCCAGCAGGTGATCGGTAAGCGTCGAGCCGATGAACGACGTTCCGCCGGTAACAAAAACAGTCTTCCCTTCCCAAAATCCGTCCGCTGTCATCACGCTTCTGTGGTCTCCTTGATTTTCGCATTAACGGTAAGCTGATCGATGATTTCTACAAATTTTTGCAATTCCTTGACTCTATCATAGGCGGGAGCGGCGGCCCGCGCCGCTTCGCCCATCTGCCGCAAGCGTTCGGGATCGTTCGAAAGTTCGCGGACAACTTCTGTGAACTCTTCCAGCCCATCGAGCGGACAATCGATATATCCACAGCCCGCCTCTCTCACAATTTGATCCACGTCGCTCCACTCCGGGGCGAGACCGAGTACCGGTTTCCCCGCTGCAAGAATTCCGTACAACTTGCTGGGCACCACGACGCCCTCGAGGCCGTGCTTCAGGGTGACGACGTGTGCATCCGCGGCCGCAAGAACCGAGGGGATCTTGCTGGCTGGAAAGAAGGGAAGGAAGCGTACATTCCGAAGAGCAGCGGCACCAGCTTGCATCCGTGGCTTTTGGGCGCCCTCTCCGATGAATACCAGGCCAATGCCCGAATCATCCTTTTCGAGATCCTGAGCGGCTTCCAGGAGGGCGTCCCAGTCGCCATAGAAGCCAAGATTACCGGCATGGACGAGGACGAAGCGAAAGCCGTCGCGGATCTGCGCGACAACCTCAGGGTCTATCTCCGCTTCCTGCGTGAGGGCAACATCTACTCCGTCACGGACAATCTCGATTCTTCTCGCGAGAACGCCTTTGGCGATAATTCGTGTACGCACGTCTCTGCCGAGCACAATCACGCAGGCCGCGCGGCGCAACGCCCAGCGGTGCAGCCCCTCCCAAATCCTCGTGAGCGGGCCGTTGAGCATGATTCCGCCGCTCACGGCCATCTCCGGATACAGATCGCGGATGTTGTAAACATAGGGCTTGCGTTTGAGTAGTGCCACAACCGCTCCGATGATTCCTTCGAAGGGAGGATCGGTCATCGCCAGGATCGCATCGCACGGAGCGAACAGCGCACGCGGCACAGCCAGCGCCACATACGTAAGGTAGTTCAACAGGCGCTTCTTCATCTGCCAGCGAGGGAAATCCGTCGAGCCCACGCGGACAATTTGCACGTTCCCCCGGCGCTCCGTCTGCCAGAGTTTCCACGAGCGCCGCTCGCTCGGGTCATATGACGGCCGTCCACAAACGACCGTGACCTCGTGCTCGCGCCCCAGTTGCGTTGCAACCGCCTCAGCCATCTTTGCGGTTGCGGAAGTGTCGGGCGGGTAATACAGATTGAGCAGCAGAATGCGCACGGAAAGATTGTACAGAGTTCCGTCTCTGCGCGGTGCGCGGCTGCCTGAAGGTTTAGGCAGGTTTCTTAAAGATAGGCGCTGCCGCCCGATTCAGTTCGTGGGCGGTCGGCTTCTTCTTTGGCGGCTTCTTTGCTTCGCGTTTTCCTCTGTCCTTGTTTCCCATGCCCGATAGCTTGCCATAATTCATTCTCGCTGGCTAGTGGCCGCAAATTCCAAACTGGACAATCGAAAGTCAAGGGCGTGAAATGAGAAAACCGCCGAGGACCAGGGCGCCCATCTGCGTACGCAGGAAGCACTCAATCGCTTCTTCGGGGCAGCAGACGATGGGCTCGTTATCGTTGAAGGAAGTGTTGAGCAGCACGGGCACACCGGTGAGATCGCGGAAGGCGGAGATGAGCGCGTGATAACGAGGATTGGCTTCGCGGGTGACGGTTTGCAGCCGGCCGGTGCCGTCAACGTGCGTCGGCGCCGGAATCTCGCCGCGTTTTTCCGGGCGCACGGAGTAAGCCAGGGTCATAAACGGAGAGGGGTGCGACTTCTCAAAATACTCTGCGGTGGATTCCGCGAGGATGGAAGGTGCAAACGGGCGAAAGATTTCACGGTGCTTGATGCGGCGGTTGAGAATTTCCTTCATTTCCGGGCGGCGCGGGTCAGCGACGATGCTGCGATTGCCAAGTGCCCGCGGCCCCCATTCGGCGCGGCCCTGAAACCAGCCGAGAATTTTTCCATCCGCAATGATTGCAGCGGCGCGCCGCGATAGTTCTTCTTCGCCTAGTTCAGTGATGGAATAGCCGCATTGTGTCAGGCCGTTCGAATCCACCGCGCGCCGAATCTCTTCGCGCGAATATCCGGGGCCCCAGTAGGCGTGATCCATCACGAAGGAGCGCGGCTTGCCCAATTTCTGATGCCAGACGTAAAACGCGGCGCCGACCGCGAGACCTGCGTCTCCCGCCGCCGGATGAACGTAGACCTGTTCGAAAGGCGTCACATCAAAGATTTTTCCGTTCGCCACGCAATTGAACGCCACACCGCCGGCAAGACAAACGGCTTTGAGCCCGGTGCGCTCGCTCAGTTTTTTCAACATGCCGAGATAAACCTCTTCGAGCCGCGCTTGCAATGCGCAAGCAAGATTGCGGTGCCGTTCCTCCAACGCCTCCTCGGGCGCGCGAATCGGCCCCAGGCGCTTCGCCATTTCATCTGAAAACAGTTTGCCGAGCGCCGGGGTCTTATCGGATTCGGCCCAAGACATCTCCGGGCCGGTGCGGTGATGCGAGAAGTATCCAAGACTCAGGCGGAAGCCGTTGTCGTTGGAACGGCTCTCAAAACGCACGATGTCGCGGAAAGCATCGAGTTGTTCCGGGCGGCCGTAAGCAGCCAGGCCCATGACCTTGTACTCGTCGCCGAATTTCAAGAAGCCGAGATACTGCGTCACCGCGCTGTAGAACAGCCCGAGTGAATGCGGAAATGCGACCGCGCCGTCAATGCTCATGCGGTTGCCGGCGCCTGTGCCCCACATGGTGCTGGCGAAGTCGCCTAGCCCGTCAGCCGAGAGCAGCGCGGCGCGTTCGAAGGGCGAGCAATAGAAACTGCTGGCCAGATGAGCCTGATGATGTTCGATGCGGTGAAACTCGGCACTGAGTTTCTTGGGATCGGCATCAAAGGCCAACGCCAGCGCTGCGGGAATGCTCGTGAATTTCGAGAGGACTTTGAGGCGTTCGCGCGCGAAAGACGGCATGCGCAGAGCGTAAAAAAGTTTTGTGCCCAGCCTCGCGTACGGATTGCGCGGCACGGCTATGTGATCGATGTCGGAGAGTGTGAGGCCCGCTTCCTTCAGGCAATAGCGGATCGCTTGTGCGGGGAATCCCGCTGCGTACTTTACGCGGTTGAAGCGCTCTTCCTCCACCGCGGCGATCAGCCGGCCGTCGCAGATAATCGCCGCCGAAGCGTTCCCGTGGTAGGCATTGATCCCCAGAATATTCATCGCGCAATTTGTCAGTGTACCGCAGCCGGAAAATTATGCGGCGAGGTGTTGGCGGCACCACTCGTTCAAGACATACAAAGACCACGGACGCGACCAGGTGGTTTTCCCGGCAAGAAAATCCGTCCACACCGAGCGCGCGCCTCCCGCGCAAAGATAAGCCGCCAGGGGCGGCGCAGGGTCGGCGAAGCTCGCTTCCATGCGAGAGCGCAGCGGCCCGCGCAGCCATTCCTCCCACGGCAGGGTAAAGGTGCGTTTCCGCTGCGCGAGAATTCGCTGCGGCATCAAGTCGCCGAGCGCTTCCAGCAGGAGGGCCTTCTGTGCACTGGGGCGGTGGCGCGCGGCATCCGGCAGCGACCCTATGAATTCAACCAGGGGGGTGTCGAGGAGAGGCACGCGAACTTCCAGCGAATGCGCCATGCTCACGGCATCCGTGTCGCGCAGCAGCGTGCTCGTCATGTACGTGCGCATCTCCAGCCAGGAAACTCCCGCAACTGCTGGCAGCTTGCGCGCTTCGCCGACCGTCCGTTCGAGCCAGCCAAGCCAGGTCGGGTCGAGCGTCACGCCATCGGCGTTCACCGTGCTCGGGCGAAACCGCGGCTCGATGATTCGTTCGAGCTGTCCCGGCGGAAAGAGCGTCCGCGCGAAAAAATAGGGATGCGGCAGAGTCCTTGCCGCGCGGCGAGCATGGCAACGAGTGGAGCCGTCATGCGCCGCATTGCCGCGGGCACGAACCACGCGCATCCGATCAGTTTCGAAAGTCGTGCCGTATCGGAAAAAGTTTGATAACCAGCGAAAAGTTCATCTCCACCGACCCCGGACAACGCAACTTTCAGCCCAACTTCTCTTGCGGCCCAAGAAACAAAGTAAGTATTGATGCCGTCCATGGTGGGCTGGTCGAGAGCGGCGAGAGCTTCATCCAGCCGCGAAAGGACCGACTCTCCGCCTAGAGGCACTTCGGTGTGCTTCGTCTTGAAGTGATTCGCCGCCAACCGCGCAAGGTCCGCCTCATCGAACGCCGTGCCGGGAAACGTCAGCGTGAAGCTCTGGAGTCCGTCTTGCGCCTGAGCGGCAAGCGCTGCGATCGCGCTGGAGTCCAGCCCGCTCGACAGAAACAAGCCCACCGGCACGTCGGCGACGAGATGCGTGCGCACGGCATCTTCGAGAAGCGGCCGCAACTTTTTCGCCGCTGAAGCAAGATCGCGCGGTTTACGCAGTTCGCGCGCCGCGGGCGAAACCACGGGGTCCCACCAGGGCCGCGCGCGCGGGGTGCGCCGCCGCTCCGGCACGTGCAGAAGCATGCGATGTCCCGGAGGGAGGGAAAACACTCCTTCGAGTAACGTCACGGGCTCTGAGACGCTGCCAAACAGCAGATAAGCGGTAAGGGCGTCCTGCGAAAGTCGTTTGGGAACCGCGCCCGAGGCGAGCAGCGCGCGAACCTCCGAAGCGAACGCAAAACCTTGCGGTGTCTGCGTGTAATAAAGCGGCTTAATCCCCAGCGGGTCGCGCGCCAGGAAGAGAATCGGCGCCGTGGCATAACGCTCGCGAAGATCGAGCAGGGCGAAAGCAAACATCCCACGTAATTCGGTCAGGGAGTCTTCGCCCCATTCTTCCCAGGCATGAACGAGTACCTCCGTGTCCGATTGTGTGGCGAAGTGGTGCCCGCAGAGAGACAAGCGCTCGCGCAGGTCGCGGTAGTTGTAGAGCTCGCCGTTGAAGATGACCGCGACGTCCCTGGTTTCGTTCCAGGCAGGCTGGTGGCCTCCGGCCAGATCAATGATGCTCAACCGGCGCATCCCCAGTGCAAGTCCCGGCGCCCGCACATCACCGGTAAGAAAGCCCTCTTCATCTGGACCGCGATGGCCCATCGCCGCAGTCATCGCCCTCACGCAAGACTCGGCATCTGCGCTGCGCGACGCGAAGGCGACGCCGCATATACCGCACACGCTACTGTTTAATCCCCGGCGCGGAGAAGAATGCAGCGCCGCCACGAATGGCGCGCTTCCGCAAATGGAAGCGCGGGATGCTTAGTCGGCTGTCCGCATACCACGCAAGCAGAGTCCGCAACAACAAAAAGAACAAAGTCGCCGCTGCGGACAGTACAAGATAGAAGTAAGATTCGCGCTCCAAGAGCAGGCTCCAGTCGACCGCTTCGTCCCATCCAGGGTAAATGCTCTCCAACAAGCGCCGCACATGCAACCCTTCGAGCGGCAGCCGCGCCAGCCGCACATGCGCGAACTGGTCGTAAGTGTACTTACGCGGATAGTTCGGGATGGCGCCGACAGCTTCGGAAAACAGCCCCGGATTCCGTAGATCGCTGCGCGTCAAATAGCGGCCCCGGGCATCCTTCATGATGACCCGGTAGGTGGGATCGACGACGATCCAGCGCTCATCCATCAGAACCTCGGCGACCACATGCTTCGTCCTGCGATCCGGAGTCAAGAGGAGCAGGCGGCGCACCCGCAGATCGGAGCTTCGCGCAAGATTCAGGAAAGCGTTTGTCGCTGTGCCGCAAACTTTCAATAGCTGGCGATAGGTGAGCGTTATCTGCGGATC
>WNFI01092426.1_pt1 | contig 20241 bp, 19 predicted proteins | sample 5400471 | NCBI WGS metagenome assembly WNFI01 (sample SAMN13153348, study PRJNA577476) | soil metagenome | isolation source: 100 cm saprolite on Douglas fir-dominated hillslope | place: USA:California | collected 2013-09-17
AGTGGCGACCAGCCTGATCCACGTGCATCCTGCCGCTGCGCGTCTTCACGGCACGATCCAACTACACTCACGGCCGAAAGTCCAGTATTTAGTGGCTACGTTAGCAGGCGTGTCGCAGCAGTCTTCGCATGTCAGGCCAAGGATCAGCTACCCAAGATCAAGCAAGTTCCGCTTAAGCAGCGCGGCCTGTATGTGGACATGGACCGGTACGGGCGGGTCCGGCAACCGTCAGAGGTCACTGCCGCAGAGGTCTCCGCTCAGCTCGATCGAGCAAGGCAGGCCGCTTCGTCGGCGAAGGTGCTGCTCAGTCCCTGCGCGCAAAACTGGCTCGCTAATCCGCGGGCGCATGAGATCGAGCTCTCGTGCGCGCTAGTCAGCGCGTTCGCCGAAGCAGGATATGCGCGGACTCCCGAGGCAGCCGCCGACCTGGTGATGAACGCGGTCAGTAAGCTTCGAGCGCAGATGACAGCATCAGATGTGAACGCGTGTCATAACGGGCATGGCGGATATAGGAGCAGGTCATCGCAGCCGCTCAACCGGAATTCCTGAACGACGACTTACTGGGCAGCCCGCGACGCCGCGCACGCGATGTCGCCGGTGGGCGGTGTTGGCAGCCTGCTCTTCCAGCGAGCTGTCCTACCACTGTGCTACCGTCATGTCATGGCCGTCCGCAAGAAGCGTTCCATCTCCATGCCGCCCGAACTCGACGCCGAGATCGCGGCCGCGGCAGCGGAGGCAGGCCTCAGCTATAGCGCGTGGCTCGCCGACACCGCCCGGAAGGAGTTCACCATCCGGGCGGGCCTGGCCGCGGTCAGCCAGTTCGAGCAGGACCATGGTGCCTTCACAGCAGAAGAGATAGCCGAGGCTGACGCCTGGGCCGCCCATGCCATCCAGCGGTCCGGCCAGGCCCGGACCAGTACCGGCCGCCGGAGCGCCTGATGGGCGTCACCTACGACACTGGCGCGCTGATCGCAGCCGACCGGGGCGAGCGGCGCATGTGGGCACGGCACCGCGCCTTGCTAGGCCGCCGCGAAGTCCCGACCGTGCCCGCGCCTGTTGTCGCCCAGTCCTGGCGCGGATCAGCCCGGCAGGTCCAGCTTGCCCGGCTGCTCGCCGGCTGCGACGTCGAGCCTCTCGATGACGGTCAGGCGCGCTCAGTCGGAGCATTAGCCGCACGAGCGGCCACCACCGACATCGTCGACGCATGCGTAGTCGAAGGAGCCCTCCGCCGCCGCGACCTAGTCGTCAGCTCCGACCCTGATGACCTCGAGTCAATCGCCTCGGCCACAGGCCACCAGCTTGAGATCGACCACCCCTGACTTAGTAGCGCAGATGACGGACGCCACGCATCCAGCCGGCGTGCCCGCTTAGCTAGCCAGGCGGCCGGGACTGCCGCGCCAGGTTCAGGCCGGCGACCAGGCGATCGGCAGCGATTCGATGCCGTAGATCCCCTCGACCCCGCCGAGCCGCTCCGTCCCGTCATGCCGCAGCCCGGGCAGCCGGGGCGCGAGGAAGCCGAGTGCCTCCTCGAGCTCGGCCCTGGCCAGGTTCTGGCCCAGGCAGAAATGCGCGCCCGCCCCGAAGGTCAGCACCCGCTCTCCCGTCCGCTCGGCGGTAATGTCGAAGACTTCCCCCGCTTCGGTCTCCCTGTTGGCCCGCTCGGCGCAGATCGCGACGATCGTGCCGGCCGGGAAGATCACGCCGCGATGCTCGATCTGCTCGGTGCACAGCCTGGCAGTGAACGGGGTGATCGGCTCGAACCTGAGCACCTCGTCGACGGCGCCGGGGATTAGCTCAGGCCGCTGCCCGAGCGCCTCCCACTGCCCGGGATGCTGGGCGAACAGCCGCAGCGCATGCGCGAGCTGCGCTGCCGTCGTGTCGATGCCGCCCGCGAGCACGTTGAGCACCAGGTTCACGCACTCCGGCCCGGACAGCCGCTCGCCCTCGGCCTCCACCTGCAGCAGGGTGCTGATCAGGTCGTCAGCCGGCTCGCTGCGCCGCTTCTCCAGCAGGTCAGTGACGTAGTCGTAGAGCTCGCGGACGGCCTGCTCGATCCGCTCAGGCTCCTCGGCCAGTGCCCGGATATCGAACTGCCGCTGCACGAGGCTCGACCATTCAGCCAGCGCGGCCGCGTCCTGCGGCGGAGCGCCGATGACCGTGGCGATCGTGCGCGCCGGGAACGGCCCGGCGAACCATGACACGAACTCGCAGCTGGACCGGCCGTCCAGGTCCTGCCACAGCGAGCGGGCGATTTCGCGCATGGCCGGGCGCCAGCGGGCGGCCGCGCGCGGGGTGAAGGCAGGCGCCACGAGCGCGCGAAGCCTGCGATGCCGGTCGCCGGTCAGGTTAAGTATGTTGGCATCGATCTGCTCGGCGAGCCGGCCGCCGGTAATGCCGCACAGCTCGGCGATCTCGCGGCCGGGGAACGCCGTCTGCCTGGCCCGCAGGAAGAACTCGCCGGCCTCACGATCGAGCACGACGTAGGCGATCGGCGACTTGACCAGCCAGCCGTGCTCCCTCGCAGCGGCGAGCCGCTCGTGATAGACATCACCGCCTAGCCCAGCTTCGGCGATGTCGAACTCCGCCAGCTCAAGATCACCGACCAGATCAACCAACGCGGATCACCTCCACTCGGCTGGCCCCGCATCAGCCGGTCCCGCCATCCCTTTTGCAACGGTACCTGCGGGGTCCCGGGGCCGCCAGCCCGTCCGGCACCCGGGTCGATCCCGGGATCGACTCTGCCTGCCCTGGTCGATCCCGGGATCGACCCGGCGGCGGCCGCGGCGTAGTGCACCAGCCGCGGTGTACTACATCGGGCCGGCTGCGAGCGCCTCGGCGATCGCCAGGACGCCGGCCACGGTCTGGCCGTAGACCTCCTCGCTCCAGGCGACCGGCCAGGTGGACATCTTGGCGACGACCGTCTCCGACGGCCCGTGCACGAACACCCCCTGACCATTGATCCCGCTCGCGTGGAAGAACGGCAGCGCGGGATCGCGCACCCACCAGCAGTTCCGGTAGTGGCTGCCCGCCGGGTACCCGGGCGGGTTGTCACCCTCGGTGAACGCCCGGGCCCCGTCCGGCGCTCCCTCCACCGTGTCGTCCACCCACCAGGCCGGCACGACCTGGCGCCGACCGGCCCGCCCCCGCCGGAGGTACAGCTGGCCGAACCGCGCGGCGTCACGCAGCGTGGCGCTGATGCCGCCGTCCGCCATCGGGTTGCCGCGCCGGTCGACGGTGATCTCGGCGTCGAACTCGGCGCCCATCGGCTGCCACAGCTCCCCGCTGATGAGCTCGTGCAGCCGCTGCCCGGCAGCCCGCTCGATCACCCAGGCGAGCACGTCCGTGAGGATGGACCGGTACCGGAACGGGCCGCCGTGCGGACCGTCGTTCGCCAGAGTCGCGAAGTAGCCGAGCGCGTCTTCCGCCCCTGGCTCGCCGCTGTCCGCGCTGCCCTGTGGCCGCCACAGGTACACCCGCTCGTAAGTGCGCACGTCAGCGTCCAGGTCGGCGTAATCCTCGTTGAACCGGGTGCCTGCCCGCATGTCGAGCAGGTGCTGCACCGTCGCGCCCGCGAATGACGTCCCGGCGAGCTCGGGCACGATCCCGGCGATGTCAGCGCCAACGTCCAGCACGCCCCGGCCCGCCAGGATCCCGGCGACCGCCGACGTCACCGACTTGGAGACCGACATCAGCAGGTGCGGCGTGTCCTGGCCCATGCCGTTGAAGTACTGCTCGGTCACCACCCGGCCCCGGTGCAGGACGAGGAAGCCGTCAGTCCACGTGCCCGCCAGCATCTCGGCCACGGTCAGCTCGCGGTTATCGAAGGAGAACGCAATACGCCCGAGGTCCTGTTCATTCCTCGGCAACTGCCGCGCGTGGTCGGAGCGCCCGGAGCGCCCGGACCACCGGGCGATCCTCGCGCTCGGAATCAGCTCCCGCACGTGCTGGAACGCCCACCGGTTGAACGGCGGGTCTTGCCAGTTGGCCAGCGTGACGGCGGAATCCGCCGGGAACGGCGGCGCTCCGGTCATCAGGGCAGGCGCCTGCGGGCTTCCTGTGCTGGCCCGGCGGGGCGACCCCCCGGATACCCCGGCGGTCACAAGGCCGGCCGCGGACCGGACTCGGTCAGCCAGGGCAGGCGCTCGGAGTGCGCGGCGGCGACGCGGAACGCGGTCACGTCGTCATAGGTCTTGCCGACGACCGACAATCCGGTCGGCACGCCATCGGTGGACAGCCCGGACGGAATGCTCAGCACCGGGCAGCGGCTGGCGATATTGAACGGCAGCGTCATAAGGACGTCCAGCCAGCGTTCGACGGGCTGGCCATTCACTGTGACCACATCGCCTGTGTCGTACTCGGCGGGCAGCGCCGGCACAGCAAAGGTCGGGCAGATCAGCGCGTCGTAGTCGTCAAGCACCTGCCCGAGCGGCGCGTAGATGGCGGCCTCAAGCCCGAGGCCCGTGTAGAAGTCGTCTTTGCTCACCCGCTCAGAAACAGCCACGAGCCGCCTGACGTAAGAGGTCAGCTGATCGGGAAACTGGTCGTTGATTTCCTTCATCGAGGCGCCGAAGATCATGCCGAAATGGATATCGACGGTCCTGGCGATGGTATCCAGATCCCAGGGCAAAGACACCTCGTGCACGCTCGCCCCGGCGTCCCGCAGCCGGTCAGCGGCGGCCAGCGTGTTCGCCGCCACATCGGCGTCGACCGGGTAGCAGCCCAGGTCGGCTGAGAGCGCGATCCGCATGCCGCTGATGGAGTCCAGCTTCTCCGGGATCTCAAGCTTCGGGCGCACCGATGCGACGTCGCTGGGATGCGGCCCGGCGATCACGTTCTCCAGCAGCGCGCAGTCGGCCACGGAGCGCGCCATCGGCCCTTCGTGGCAGTAGTGGTCGAGGTTGAACGGGGCGACCTCGGGGACTCGGCCGTACGGCGGCTTGAACCCGACGACGCCGCAGAACGACGCCGGGATCCTGATCGATCCGCCGATGTCCGAGCCGGTCGCCAGCGTCGTCGACCCGGCCGCAAGCGACGCGCCTGAGCCGCCGCTCGAACCGCCTGGGGAGAAATCGGTGTTCCACGGGTTCCGCGTGACGCCCCAGAGCTTCGACCAGGTCACCGGGGCGCTGGAGAACTCCGGCGTGGTTGTCCGGGCGTGCACGATGCCGCCGGCGTCGATGATCCGCTGGACGAACGCGGCCGTCTCCCCGGCGACCACGTCGCGCAGCGGCAGCGAGCCGAGCGTGTTGCGCTGCCCAGCGATGGGGGCCTCTTCCTTGACCGCGACCGGCAGCCCGTCGAGCGGGCCGGCCGGCTCGCCATGACCGGCGTACCTCGCCTCGGCGGCCCTCGCGGCCGCGATCGCCTCGTCGAAGCGGGTCTCCGCGAACGCGTTGATGGCGGGCTCGACCGCCTCGGCGCGCGCGATCACCGCCTCGACCAGCTCAACCGGCGAGAGCTCCTTGCTCCGGAACATCGCCAGCGCATCGTTCGCGGACAGGTAGTGCAGGTCGCTCATGGCGTCGCAGGTTCCTCCCCGGCGCCGAGCAGTGCCCCGCGCCTTGGCTTCCAGCCGGGCCGTGGCACGCTGGCGCGCAGCCGTTTGGTGTACTCGTGCTGCGGGCTGTCGAGCACCCGGTCGGTCGGGCCGTGCTCGACCACGACGCCGCGGTGCAGCACGATCGCGTCGTCGGTCAGCTGGCGTACAACGGCGAGATCATGGCTGATCAGGACGTATGAGACGCGGGTTGAATCGCGGATGTCGGCGAGCAGGTTCAGGACCTGGGCCTGGATCGAGACGTCGAGCGCTGCGACCGACTCATCGAGGATCAGCAGCCGCGGCTCGGCGGCAAGTGCGCGGGCGATGGCGACCCGCTGCCGCTGCCCGCCGGACAGCGCCCGGGGCAGCGCCCTGGCCTGCCGTTCGTCGAGACCGACGAGGCCGGCCAGCTCATCGATCCTGGCCCGGCGGCGTTCCCTTGGCCAGCCGTGATGCAGGCGCAGCACCTCGTCGATCGTCGCCTCGGCGGTCTGCCGGGGATCCAGGCTGGTGTAAGGGTCCTGGAAGACGATTTGCACTTCGCTGCCGCGCCGCCGCCGCTCCCTGGCCGAGCGAGCCGGGCTCGACCGATCCCGGCTGCAGGCGGTGATCGTCCCTGCGGTCGGCCGCTCGAGCCCCACGATCATGCGCGCGATCGTCGTCTTGCCCGAACCCGACTCTCCCACGATCGCCAGCGACCTGGCCTGCGGCACCGTGAAGCTCACCCCGTCGACGGCTACCAGGTCGCCGAACTCCTTCCGCAGCCCGCTCACCTCGAGGACCGGTCCGTCGCCGTTGCCGCCGAGGCGGGCCGAGGGCGGCACGAGCTCAGACATCTTCGTGCCCGCCCTCGGCCGGCCCGGGCAGCAGGTGCCCGGGCACCAGCTGCCCGCGCAGTTCGATCGCGCGGGCGCACCGGGACAGGCCGCCGTCCAAGCCGATCAGCTCGGGATTCTCCGCCCGGCAGATGTCCTTGGCGTGCGGGCACCTGGGCGCGAACGCGCACTCGCTGTCCGGCGCCTCGAAGGCAGATAGCGGGCGGCCGGGAATCGCGGCGAGCCGTGTCGCGGTCTGGGCGATGTCCGGCCTCGCCGCCGACAGCGCCGCGGTGTACGGATGCAGCGGATCGTCGTGCAGCAGCGCCGACTCGCGCACTTCCACGATCTGCCCGGCGTACATCACGGCAGTGCGGTCGCAGATCGCCGCCGCGAGCTCGAGGTCGTGAGTGATGAACAGCATGGCCAGGCCGAACTCGCGGCGCAGGTCATCGAGGATCGCCATCACCTCAGCCTGGGTGGTGACGTCCAGCGCTGTGGTCGGCTCGTCAGCGAGCAGGAGCTTCGGCTCAGTCAGCAGCGCCGCAGCGATCATGACGCGCTGCAGCATGCCGCCGGACAGCTCGTGCGGGTATTGCCGCAGCCGCCGCTCCCCGTCGGCGATCCCGACCTGATCGAGCATGTCAGCGGCGCGGCGGTTCGCCTCGGCCGCCGGCACGTCGAGGTTGGTGCGCAGCGCCTCGGTCATGAAATCGCCGATCCGCCGCACCGGGTTCACGTGGGCGCGCGGATCCTGGAAAATCATCGCGACCTGGTTGCGATGGCTGCGCAGGGCGGCCCCGGACAGGCTCATGACGTCCACGCCGTCGTACCTGATCTGGCCGCTGACCTCGGCCCCGCGTGGCAGCAGCCGGTCGATGGCCCGCGCCGTCATCGACTTGCCCGAACCGGACTCGCCCACGAGTCCTACCGCCTCGCCGGGACTGACGCTGATGCAAACATCACGCAGGACGCTGCGTTGCGCCCCTTCGACCCGGAGGCGGACCGTCAGGCCGTCGACTTCGAGCAGCGGCTCGGCGGAGCGGACTGCGGCAGCGGCCTGTCCTGCGCCCGCCTGCACGGCGTTCACCGGCGCGCCTGCGCTTGCTCGAACAGCCGCTCGCCCAGCACGTTGAACGCAATCACGACCGCGACGATGCAGCCGCCGGCCGCGAGCGCGGGCAGCGGATAGCCCTGCGGGATGCCGACCTGGTTCTCGGAAATCATCACGCCCCAGTTCGCGGCGGGCGGCTGAACGCCAAGGCCGAGGAACGAGATCGCTGCGAGGTCGACCATCGCGTAGCCGAACAGGATCGTCGCCTGCGCGACGATGAGCGGCATCACGTTCGGCACGATGTGGCGCAGGCAGATCGTGGTCGCCGAAGCGCCCTGCACCTCGAGGGCCGCCACGTAAGGCTGGCTGCGCTCCTTCAGCGCGGCGCCGCGAAGCACCCGGGCCACATAGGGCATGTACGCGATCGCCAGCGAGATCGCTGCGGCCGGCAGGCCCGCGCCGAATACCGCTGCGGCGAGGACCGCGAGCAGGATGCCCGGGAACGCGAACAAGATGTCGAGCCCGGAGGAGATCACGGCATCAGCGACCCCGCGGCGCCAAGCCGCGATGACCGCCAGCAGCGTGCCGGCCAGCAGGGCGCCGATCACCACGGCCAGCGGGCCGAGCATCGACGACTGGGCGCCGGCCAGCAGCCGGGAGAGCACGTCCCGGCCCTCGTAGTCGAATCCCAGCGCATGCCCGCCCGTGGGGCCGACGAAGGCGAGCGCGAGGTTCGGCAGCGTGGGGCTGTACGGGGCCAGCAGCGGGCCGAACACAGCGACAATCGTGGTGATACCGATTACCACAGCCGAGGCGATCCCGGCGGGTCCGGTGCCGCGCAGCAACCCGACCGCCCGGCCGCCACGGCGGGGTGCTTGGACTATCACAAGCGGGACCGCGGTGCTCATCTGCGCGCCTCCGGCACGGTGCTCATCTGCGCGCCTCCGGCACGGTGCTCATCTGCGCGCCTCCGGCACGACGCTCATGTCGCCCGGCTCCCGAGAGCGACCCGCGGATCGAGCACCGCGTAGGCAAGATCGACCGCGACGTTGATCACGACGAACGCCGTGACCAGGACCAGCGAGATGCCCTGGACTACCGCCAGGTCCTTGTCCTGCGCTGACGTCACGAGGTAAGCGCCCAGCCCGTTCATGCTGAACGCCGTCTCGACCACAGCGGCGACGGCGATCAGCGAAGCGATCGTGATTCCCGAGATTGTCGTGATCGGGATGGCCGCGTTGCGCAGGATGTGCCGCCTGACCAGCTGGCGGCGCGGGATGCCGCGGCTGACGGCGGTCTGCACGTGCTCCCGGTCGGCTTCCTCGCGGATCGCCGACCGGGTGACACGCGCCACGATTGCCAGCGACGACAGCGCAAGAGCGAATGCGGGCAGCGTGAAGTGTCGCAGGTTGCTGGCCAAGTCGGTGCCGTTACCCAGCGCGGGGAACCAGCGGAGCTTCACGGCGAACAGGGTGATGAGCACGATCGCCGCGACGAAGGACGGGATCGCGGCGGAGACGGCGCTCGAAACCAGGACGGACGTGTCAAGCAGGCCGGGCCGGAGCCCGCCGATCAGCCCCATGCCGATGCCGAGCACCAGGATGATCAGCGAGGCGTACAGGACCAGTCCGGCCGTGGTCCAGATCCGCGACGCGATCAGCGTGGTGACATTCTCCCGCAGCGTGATCGAGATCCCCAGGTTTCCGTGCACCGCGTTGCTCAGCCAGTACCAGTACTGAGCAAGGAACGACTGGTTGAGGTGATAGCGAGCCTCGAGGATCTTCAGGCTGCTCGGCGGCAGCGACCGGCCGCCCGAGAGCGCGGCGATCGGATTCCCAGGCGCCAGGTACAGGGCACCGAAGATCACGAAGCTGGCGACCAGCAGGCTGGCGGCCAGCATCGCCAACCTGCGGGCGATGAACGCCAGGCGCATGCGGTCAGCTCCCGCCGAGGTTGTTGGCCCACGGCGCGAACATGTAGGCGAACGAGGCCGTCGCGCCGGTGAGGCCCTTGGTCATGATCAGCAGGTTCACCGGCTGCACGTCCGGAATCCAGGGCAACTCGGCAGCCGCCCGCTCCTCCGCCTTAGCCACCAGCGCCGCCCTGGCATTCGGGTCCGCGGTGGAGCGGGCCTGCCCGAGCAGCGAGATGATCTTGGGGTCATTGAAATTGTCGTAGTTCTGCGACCCGCCCGGCAGGACCAGCGTGGCGAGCAGCGCCGCGGGGTCGGCGTAGTCGCCGTAGTTCACCGTCAGGAACCCGTCGATTCCGGTCCTGGCCTTGGGGTCGATGAAGAAGTTGATGTAGTTCTGGGCCGAGACCGACTTGAGCACGGTCTTCAGCCCGATCGCGTTGGCGGCGGCCTCGTAGGCGCCAGTCTCCTGGGCGATATTCGCGATCTGGCTCGACGTGCCGATCGTGAACGTCTTGCCGACCGCGCCGGCCGCCTTGACCAGCTGCTTGGCCCTGGCGAGGTTGTGCGGCAGCAGGGGCGAGGCGCTGTACGCCTTGTCGAAGGCCGGCTTGCCGTAGCCGAACACGCCGGGGTTGGCCAGCCAGCGCGGCATCAGGGCCGCGCCCTTGAAGACGTTGCTGATGATCGCGTTCCGGTTCAGCGCCATCGACAGCGCCTCGCGGACGCGCACGTCGCCCAGGACGCCCTTGGTGCTCGAGACGATGAACGCGTCGGTCGACCAGCCCTGGCCGCGGTAGATCTTGACCGCGCCGCTTGACTCAAGCTGAGGCAGCGTCGACAGGCCGCCTGAGGTGTAGGTGCCCTGGATCGCGTTGGTGGTCAGGCCCGACGTCAGCGACGTGTCCGATGCGACGCCCTTGAGCAGGATCGAGCTGACCAGCGGCTTGACCGACGGCTGCCAGTAGTTAGGGCTCGGCACCGCGGAGACCCCGACGCCTGGCGTGAAGGACTTCAGCTTGTAGGCGCCGGTGCACATGATGCTGCCCGACGGCGTGCCGTACTTCTTGCCTTCCTTCTGGGCGAACGCCTTCTCGATCACTACGCCCGGCATCGAGGCAAGCTCGCCAGGCAGCCAGTAATCGGGCTGCTTCAGCGTGATCGTGACCTGGTCGGCACCGGTAGCGGCGATCGACGCCACCCGGCTGAAGACCAGGCCATAGAAACCGCCGAGCGAGGTGTTCCTGTTCCGGTCCAGGCTGTACACCACGTCGGCGGGCGTCACCGGCTTGCCGTCCCAGAACTTCGCGGCCTTGTTGATGGTGAAGACCATCGTGGTCAGCGACGGCGTAGACAGCGTGGCCAGGCCGGGACCGATGGCGCCGGTGGGAGCCTGCTTCAGCAGCGACTCGCACATCAACGAGACCGCGGTGTTCTCCGGGTAGTCAAAAGCGAAGATCGGGTCCAGCGAGTTCACGTCCCGGTAGACCGCCCAGGTGACCGACGAGACGGGTTTCGTACCCGTCGGCGTAGTGACCACCAGGCCCTTCGTCGGCGATAGGTTGCCCGTGGTGCCGCCGCCCGTGGCGGACCGGCCGCAGGCGGCTAGCGCCAGGGCCGCTGCGGTGGCTGCCGCCGCGACGCACATCGCCGCCCGCTGGCTTGTTCTCCTGGCCATCTGTCCTCCCTCAATCCTCCCGGCACCCGGCCGGCTCAGCTCTTTGGCGCTGTCGGGCTGCCCGCCGGGCGGACACCTGCTGTCCAGGCCGCCCCGGCGTGCGTTTGCAGCCCGGCCACGCTGCCGGGCGTTGTTGTCAGGTCCGCTGGTAGACCACGTCGCCGCGAATCCAGGTCTGGACGACCGATGCCTGGCAGATCTCGGCGGCTGGACCACTGGCCAGGTCAGCGTCGACGATGGCCATGTCTGCGTCCAGCCCGGGCCGGATCGCGCCAGTCACGCCGTCCAGTCCGTTGACCCTCGCACTGCCTGAGGTGTAGGCGGCGAAGATGACCTCAGCGCTGAGCGCCTGCTCGGGCAGGAACGGATCGGGCGCCGTGCCACCGGCCGCCGGGCCGCCGGCCTCGGCGGGCATGGACCTGTTCACGGCGACATGCGCTCCGGCGAGCGGATCGGGGCTCGACACCGACCAGTCGCTGCCGGCGCACAGCGGCGCGCCGGCCGCCAGCAGCGAGCCGAACGGATACTGCCAGTTGCTCCTCCGCTCGCCCAGGAACGGGATCGTGAGCTCGTCCATCTGGGGCTCGTGCATGGCCCACAGCGGCTGGATGTTCGCCGTCGCGGACAGTGCGGCGAAGCGGGGGATGTCGTCCGGGTGCACGACCTGAAGGTGGGCGAGGTGGTGCCGCTGACCAGCGGAGCCGTTGGCCTCCCTAGCCGCCTCGATGGCGTCGAGCGCGTTGCGGACCGCGCGGTCGCCGAGCGCGTGGAAGTGAACCTGGAAGCCTTCGCAGTCAAGGGCCGTCACGAACCGCGGCATTTCATCGGGGTCGATGAAGTCCAGGCCAGATGTCTCCGTCGCGCTGCCGTGGCCGTCCAGGTAGGGCTCGAGCATCGCCGCGGTGTGGTTCTCGGCCACGCCGTCGAGCATCATCTTCACGCTCGTGGCCCTGAACCGGCCCGCCTGGCCCTCGCGCCGGCGTTCGATCAGCTCGGCGACCTGCTCGATTCCGCGGTCCCTGTCCCACCACAGCGCGCCGACCACGTTCGCCGTCAGCGTTCCGGCGCGTGCCGCCCGAAGGTAGGCGTCAATCGGATCGGGCAGGCCGGGATGGCTGCCCACGATGGCGTCCTGCCAGCCCGTGATGCCGAGCGAGAGCAGGTACTCCTGGCCGGCCAGCAGGCCGGCGTACCAGTCGTCTTCCGTCGTCGCCGGGATCAGGCGCGCGACGAGTTGCTGCGCGCCCTCCTGCAGCATCCCGACCGGCTCGCCGGCAGTGTCCCGCTCGATCCGCCCGTCAGGCGGATCCGGCGTGCTGGCATCGATCCCGGCCAGGGCGAGCGCCCGGCTGTTCACCCAGGCGCCGTGGCCGTCCCGGTTCGGCAGGAACGCAGGCCGGTCGCCGGTAACGCGGTCGAGCAGTTCTTTGGTCGGCACTCCGCCGGGGAACGCCTCCATCGACCATCCGCCGCCGGTGATCCACTCGGCGTCCGGGTGCCCGGCCGCGTATGCGGCGATGATCTCGGTGTACTCTGCCGCCGTTTTCGCACCCGCCAGATTGCAGCGGCAGATTCGGTCTCCGGCGAAGACCGGATGGACGTGGGCGTCGATGAACCCGGGAAGCAGCGTTCCGCCGCGCAGGTCGACCGGCTCAGCGCCGCCCAGCTTGCCTGCGGCATCCGAGCCAGCGACCTCCTGGCCGGCCTGGCCGACGGCGGTGATGGTGCCGTTCCTGACCCTGACCACCGTGCCGGCGGGCATGAAGCTGGCACCGTCGAAGACCGTTCCGTTATAGAACGCCAGATCGGGACCAGGCCGCACCACGACCTCCGGTATCGGGGGGTTTGATGCGGGCGATTAGATCACTTGCGGAGGCCATAGTCAATGCCTCTGACAAAGCCTTGTAGGAAGTGTCGCCAGTCGAGTAGCTTCCTCGTTAGCGGCCTTAATCAAGACGCTGTTTAGTCACGACGGGGCAGGCGATGGCGAGCACTACCGCTGGACGTCGGAACGGGCGGCTGCGGCGCGGCAGCCTGACGCCGGAGGCGATCGTCGCCGAGAGCCTGCGCCTGCTCGACACCGAGGGAGCCGACGGATTCAGCCTGCCCAAGCTCGGCCGCGCGCTCGGCGCGGATCCCACGGCGGTCTACCGGCACTTTTCCAGCAAGGACGACTTGATGCTGGCTATTGCCGACCGGCTGATCGAGGAGGCCATGACGGGACTGGCCGCGCAGCCGTGCTGGATAGACACCGTCGCCGACACCGCGAGGAGGCTCCGGACGACCTACAGCGCGCATCCGGCGGCGGCCGCGCTGTCCGCGTCGCGGACCACCCAGCGGCCGGCCGAGATGCGGATCGTGAACGTGCTGATCGGGGCGGTGCTCGAGGCGGGGTTCAGCGGCGCGGAGGCGGCCAGGATGTACCGGGCGCTCGGTGATTTCACGCTGGCCTGGGCGGGCTGCGAAGCCGCCTTCCTGGCGCTCGACCCTCGGCTGCAGGAGGCTGACATGACCGCCTGGACCCGCGCCTACCTCGCGGTGGACCGGGCCGAGTATCCGCACACCTGGCAGATCAGGGATGACCTGGCTGGCGTCACAGCCGACGACATCTTCGAGACGATCCTGGGCCTGGTCATGGCGGGATTCATGGTCAAGGCGCCGCGTCCGTGCGGATGCCAGAAGCACGGAGCTGCCGGCCGCGCAGCGGCAGGCAGCTCCGGTCCTGACGGGCAGGCGCCCGCACGGAACGCCTCGTGACCTCCAGGCTGACGAGGGGCACGGGCGGCGCCGCGCGTCTGCGCGAGCTCCTCGACTCCGGCCAGACGATTGTCGCTCCAGGAGCCTTCGACCCGCTCGCCGCCAGGCTGGTCGAGGAGGCAGGATTCCCCGCGGTCTACATGACCGGCTTCGGCACGTCCGCGGCGCTGCTCGGGCGGCCAGACGTCGGCCTGCTGACGATGACCGAAATGGCCGGCAACGCCGGGCGGATCGCCGCCTGCGTCGACATCCCGGTGATCGCCGACGCCGACACCGGCTACGGCAACCCGCTCAACGTGATCAGGACCGTCGGCGCATATGAGGCGGCCGGCGTGGCAGGCATTCATATCGAGGACCAGGTGGCGCCGAAGAAGTGCGGCCACATGGAGGGCAAGGAGGTCATCGCCGCAGACGAGATGGCGCAGAAAATTCGAGCTGCCGTCGAGGCGCGCACCGATCCCGGCTTCGTGATCATCGCCAGAACCGATGCCCGCGCAGTCGAGGGCCTGGAGCGGGCGATCGAACGCGTGCGGCTGTACCGGGCGGCCGGCGCCGACGTCCTGTTCATCGAGGCCGTCGTCACCGAGGCGGAGGCGGCCGAAGCCGTGCTGGCGTTTCCCGGCGTGCCGTTGCTCTTCAACTGGGCCGAAGGCGGCAAGACGCCGCCGATCAGCCTTGCCCGCCTGCGCGAACTCGGTTACCGCATTGTCATCTTCCCGATTAGCACGCTTCTGGCGGCGACGGCCGGCATGCGCGGGATACTGCAGGAGATCGCTACGGCCGGGACCCCATCCGCAGTCCTGCGCGACGTGCCCAGCTTCGGCGAGTTCACTGATTTCATCGGGCTGCCCCAGGTGTGCGAGGTCGAGCAGCGGTACGCCGCGCAAGGCCACGGGCCGGGGATACAGACAGAGGTAGGAGGTCGCGATGGCGGCGACGTTTGACCGGCCGAGCGTGTCCACCGAGCTGGCCAGGACGATCATCGGGGCGGCCGAACGGAAGGCGCAGGAAATGGGCCACCCGTTCGTGATCGCCGTCGACAGCGGCGTGCTCAAGGCGTTCAGCCGGATGGACGGCGCCGCGCTGCTGTCCGTCCAGATCGCCCAGGACAAGGCCTATACGGCGGTCGGTTTCGGCATGCCGACCGATGCCTGGCACGATTTCGTCAAGGACGACCCGCCACTGGCCATGGGCGCGGCGCCCGGGATCGAGCGCCTGATCGTGTTCGGCGGCGGTTTCCCGATCACGATCGGCGGCTCTGTCGTCGGCGGCATCGGGGTCAGCGGCGGCCACTACACCCAGGACATGGAGGTAGCCCAGGCCGGCCTGGCTGCCGTTCCGACGTCGCAGGACGTTCCGGCGTAGCCGCGCCCCCGCGGTCGGGTTAGCGCGCGAGGGAACCCATCGGGTCCCAGGCGGGCAGCACGATCGGCTCGGCGCCGAGCACCTCCCTGAGCGGCTCGGGCAGTGCGTCGCGGCGGGCGGCGATCTCGAAGACGTACTCGTCGAACCACGAGTCGTTCATCGTTGAGACCGTCGAGCACGTCGACGCCGGTGAACAGCATCGCGTGCGTCATCTGGGTCTCGTGGTAGATCAGGCGGTCGGCCTTGCCGAGCGTGAACGCCGTGCCGTACACCGACGGCAGATCGTAGAGCCCGACGTCCCACAGGCCGTAGTCGTTGCTCATCATCTTGCCGACGTCACAGCCGAACCAGACCGGCTCGCCGCCACCGATGGCCTTTGCCGCGATGTCCTTCATCACAGCCATGCCGACATTGAGATAGCTGACGGGCGGGGCGCCGAGCACGTTACCCAGGTACTGAACAGTGAAGGTCCTGCCGACCGGGCTGGATGGACGCGGGTCATGGACGAGGCACACGTAGTCGTCAATGGGCAGGTCTACGTATTTCGCGGCGAACTCACGCGGCGTGAGAACCCCGTCCCGGTGGAACTGCCGGTCCTTGTCGGTCCACTGCCAGTCGAACCGCTCTGGCGGCGTTCCGAGGTGAATGCACAGCACGCGGTAGATGACCCGGAGGATATCGGACTTTTCCTCGCGGGCCGCGTCGATGCCACCGGAGAACGCCTCGCGGACCGACTTGGCTCCCTGCCGCAGCAGGCCGCGCAGCACGGAATTCATCCGGCCCGTGTCGGACGAGCTGTGCGTCTCGGGCATGAAGGCCTTAGGCACCAGCCCGTGCTTGTTCACGATGGCCACGAACATGTTCCACTGGCCGCCGTCCTCGGCCGCGGCTTCCAGCACGTGCGCGACGGTCCGGTCGTCGACGTCGCGGTCGGCTGTTTCGATCACCGCTTCGAGGAAGTAGTTGGCGCGCTCGATCTTGTCCCAGAACATCGCGAAGTTCTGGGAGAACTCGAAGTCCTTCAGGCCCATCTTCTTCATGGCGCCGACGCGCAGCAGGTTCAGGCCGGCGAACAGCCAGCAGCGGCCGCTGCGTTCCTGATTGGTGACTTTCCAGTCGTCGAGCATGACCGACAGCGAATGGTCGGAATTGTTGATCACGTCCCGGCTGATCGCCACGTCGTCAAGGGCCGTCCGGGTGACCGCGTTCTGCGCCAGCCGGTACGCCGGGTTCGCAGCGAAGTCCTTGCGGAGCAGTTCCAGATCACTCGCACCCAAGGTTCCGGTCATAGCTGGCGGCCCCTTCCGATTCCCTCGCCCGGTTTGCACCATTAACTTATCAGCGGGGCGCGTCAGCCGCCGAGCCGTGCGGCCCGCTCGGCCTGGAACTGGTACGGCCCGACCTCATCGGTTGGTCGGAGCCGGCATTGCGATCTCGACATCGCCTGCACCCGGAGAACGCCCCCTGGCTCAGGCGCAAGGACCACCACAGCGGTGGCCAGCCGCGGTGCGAGAGACTGCTTCCATCGCGTCCGCCAGGTTCTGCCGACAAGGAGCGCATCACGGAATTGAGCGATCACGCAACCCCGCACGCTGATCAGGGCACCGAACCGGATGCCCGGTTCACGCTGGCCAACGAGCGGACGTTCCTGGCCTGGAGCCGCACCTCGCTGGCTCTGGTTGTCGGCGGCTTGGCCGTAGCCCAGCTGCTGCCGCCGTTCGCGAGGGTGCCCTGGGGACGACCCGCTATCGCCACGCTCCTGATCCTGCTGGGCGCGGTCGTGTCGGCGCTGAGCTACTTCGAGTGGAAGGCGAACCAGCGAGCGCTCCGGCTCGGCGCCCCGCTGTCCCGCTCGTACCTGCCGAGGATCCTCGCCTTCACCATCACGGTGGTCGCGCTGCTCGCCGGTGCTGTCGACATCTACTCGCGGGTGGCGTCGCGGTGAACGGCGACCAGCCCGACCCGCCGTCGGCCGGCCAGGACGACCGCGCCGGCGACCGCCGCTACGCCGAGCCCGGACTCGCCCAGGAACGCACCGACCTGGCCTGGACCCGGAACTCGATCGCGTTCCTCGCGCTCGGGATCGCGATACTGAAGGCCCGCCCGGCCGTCGGGATCCCGGTGCTTGCTATCGGTGTCGTGGTGTGGCTGGTTGGCCGGCTGCTGCGGGCCGGCGGCCGCAGGCCGATGGCATCGCGGCGGGTACTCCTGGTCACCGTTGCGGTGAACTCCCTCGCGGTGGTGGCTCTCGTGCTCACGCTGGCTGGCCCGTCCTCGCACGGGGTCCGGCCCTGAGCCGGCCACCGCCTGCGGCTCTGGCCGAGCCCTAGCTGATCCAGACCGCCTGCAGCGCGCGGTACACGTTGCCGCCGATCACGGCCCTGATCGACTCGTCATCGAATCCGTGCTTGACGAGCCAGCCAATGATGTTCGCGAAGTTCTCGGTCGGATTCTCCAGGCCCTCGACGTAAGAGACAGGGTCGAAGGCCGGCCCGCGCATGGCACCCAGGCTGAGCAGGCGGGCGAAGATCGTGTGCAGCATGACGTGGTCACCGTAGAGCGTGTCAGGCCCGAATGCCACGTGCTCGACGCCGACCAGGTCGGCGCAGTAGCCGAAGTGATCCATCACCGACTCGATGCTGTGCCGGGGATGCGCCGCCGAGAGCGTGGTGTGCGGGGCCGCGGACATGCCAATCACACCACCGGTGTCGGCGACAGCCCGCAGCACGTCGTCGGGTTTCATCCGCGCCGTGTCCCACACCGCACGTGCGCCGGCATGAGTTAGGAAAACCGGCTTCTCGGTATGCCGGCACACGTCAAGCGCGGTGCGATCGGAGGAGTGGGACAAGTCGATGGCCAGGCCAAGCCTGTTCATCCTGGTGACCGCCCGCCTGCCGAACGCGGTTAGCCCGCCGTCGGTTATCTCCGCGAGGCCGCTGCCGAGCGCGTTCGCGTCGGAATACGCGATCCCGATCTGCCTGAGCCCGAGACCGTAGAGGACGTCGAGCCGTTCGACCTCGTTCTCGATCGGCGTGGCCGCCTCGAGCCCGAAAACCAGGCCCACGCGGCCTGACCGGTAGGCCGCATCGATGTCAGCCACGGAGCGGATGACCATGACCTCCTGCTGGTGAGCCAGATCAGCCTGGCGCATCCCGAGGTCGGTGATGACGTCACCCCACCGCCACGGCGCGTTTCCGGTGACACAGGCGGTGCCGTTCATCATGTTGTCGAACACGACGGTCATGCCGGACGCGGCCAGACCGGCGTAGGCGGCGTGCTGCCGGCCAGTCCGGTTGTACTCGGGGGTTTCGTCCATCCGGAGCGGGAAGCGGACCGGGTGATCATGCAAGCTAATCACCAGGCTCTCGGCAAGCAGGCGGCGCGTTCTGTCCTCCTGCTCGGCAGTCAGCCCGGCGGCGTAGGCGGGCACCCGGCCGAACTCGGGCGCGAGTTCGAACGCACGGAAGTCCTCCCCGGACCGCAGGTAAGAGTAGGCCGCGTAGCCGCTCCCGGCCTCCGGCAATGCCGGGGATCGCTGGTCATCACCGTCGGGCATCAGGCATCATCCTCATCTTCTACCATTTCGGCTGAGGGCCTCGTCCACTGGGTTTGGGAGTGGTCACCGTGCGCTGGTTGTCCAGGCTCCTCGTCCGGCTCCAGCGGCGCCAGGGGCGCCGCCGGCCGACCCGCTCCGCGCGATCGGCGGGACAGGCCCGGGGTCGGCCGGGTGCGCCGGCCACTGCCGGTAAGAAGCCAAGGCGCCGACGCCTCGCGGACCAGGCGATCACAAGGGTCGAGAGTTCCGTCACCACCACGTCGTTTCCGTCGGGCCGGAAGAGGCGCCGCACGACAGTCCAATGGCGGCACGGGAATTGTCCGGTCCGGCACCGGAGCCAGGCAGCCGCGGCTCGCTGCACGAGATCGTGAAGAGGCATCAATCCGACTTCCTTGCCCGATCCTCGCGCGATATGGTCCTCGTGTTCGAGCCCGGTGAAATACGGGCTCGACGGAAAGGCGTGGGTGGGGAAATGGAAATCTGGCCGGTGATTCATGCAGAGCGCAAGGCTCTCGCGTCCGACCTGGGGTCGCTCGACGAGGCCCAGTGGTCGACACCGTCGTTGTGCGCTGAATGGACTGTGCGCGACGTGCTGGCACATATGACGGCCACCGCGAAGATGAGCCCGCCGGCCTTCTTCGTCAAGCTCGCCGGGTCGGGATTCAGCCTGACCAAATTGCAGGGCAAGGACATCGCAGCCGAGAAGGGCGGCTCATCGGCGGACACCCTGGCTGGGTTCGAGGCGATCGTGACGTCGACCGGCCACCCGCCGGGTCCCGCTGACACGATGCTGGGCGAGACTGTCCTCCACGCCGAGGACATCCGCCGCGCACTGGGCCTGCAGCATGCCTACCCGACCAAGGCGGTCGTGCAGGTCGCCGACTTCTACAAGGGCTCGAACCTGATCATCGGCACGAAACGACGCATCTCCGGGCTGAGGCTCCGCGCGACCGACACCGACTGGTCGACCGGCACCGGGCCTGAGATATCGGGACCGATCCTCGCGCTGCTCCTGGCGATGACCGGCCGAAAGCTCTCGGAAGGTCAGCTCACCGGGGAAGGGCTGGAGACGCTCGCTGCGCGGTGAGGGCCATCAAGCCCGTCATCTGCAGCGCATAGGACCGATCGATCAGCTGTCGGTCGCCGTAGGCTGCCCTCGTGAGGCCCATGTGGGCGTGCCCTGAGTGCGGGCGCACCTTCGCGAACCGGAGCCAGACGCACACGTGCGCTCGGCTCGGCGACCTTGATCGCCATTTCGCCAGCTCGGCGCCGGTCGTCCGGGCCACGTTCGACCGAGTGCTCGCGGTCGTCGAAGCGCTCGGCCCGGTTGAGATCCTGGCCGAGAAGACCAGGATCGCGCTGCACGCCAGAATGAGCTTCGCCGCGTTGCTCCCGCGACGCCGCTGGCTGGCAGGACATCTGGTCCTGGCCAGGCGGATCACCAGTCCGCGGTTCCCGCGCATCGAGGTTATATCGCCGCGCAACGTGGTCCACCAGTTCAAGCTGACCGCGCCGGATGAGGTAGACCGTCAGTTCGCCGAGTGGCTGGCCGAGGCCTACCAGGT